>Ga0154000_1000017_pt1 | contig 69349 bp, 85 predicted proteins | sample TSNC084MetaG_FD_104674 | JGI IMG/M metagenome (GOLD analysis project Ga0154000, IMG submission 104674) | Attine ant fungus gardens microbial communities from North Carolina, USA - TSNC084 MetaG | ecosystem: Host-associated > Fungi > Mycelium > Unclassified | place: USA: North Carolina, Lumber... | reverse complement strand
GGAATGTGGTGCATGTTCCACAGCTCGGTCGGCTCCCACGCGGCCCCGTAGTAGCCGTGTCCACCGGTCTGGCACTGCACAGGACCACACGAGAGGACACGCGGACCACGCACCTTGCCGCTCGCAATAACGTCGACCACTCCGCCGTCGATGCCACCGACGTCTCGCACCGTGGTGAAGCCCGCGTCGAGGGCATCGCCCGCGGTGGCGAAGATGCCCGCAGCCAGTTCCGCTGCCGAGAGCTCAAACCCGAATTGCCTTCGAATCGGACTCGAAATACCCAGGTGCACATGAGCATCGATCAGCCCCGGAGTCAGAAGCATGCCGTCCAAGTCAACCGTGGTCGAACCCGACGGCGCCTGTCCGATCGCGGTGACAATGCCGCCACTCACGCACACGTCGACTTCGACCGGGTCGGTACCCGATCCATCCGCGACCATGCCGCCGGCAAACCATACGTCAGTCAAAGGGACCTCCCGAGCATTAGAAACCACTCTCCTAAACACTGGTGAATTCGATATGAGGTACGGTACTCAACAGTGGTGAATTCGTCAATGGAGGTAATGTGAGATCGCCGGTTGGGGAGGGTCGAGAGCGACTGCTACAAGCACTGTTCGACGAGTTCGGTGAAACCGGCCCAAGCCCGAAGCTGTCGATGCGCCAAGTAGCCGAGCGACTCGGAGTGCACCACACGCTTCTGACCTATCACTTCGGATCACGACCGGGTCTCCTTGCTGCCGTACTGTCGGAAGCGCGCCGCCGCGACAACCTCGCCATCGCCGAAATCGGCAAAGATCTCGGATTCACAGCTCTGTGCAGGGCGATCTGGAGCTTCTACTCGAACGCCGAGCGCGAAGATCGAAGCCGTGCCTTTTTTCACCTGGTCGGACTTGCGGTGTACGAGCACAACGCATTTCAAGATTTCGTCACCAACCTCGACGACTTGGCACACCTCCTCGAAGCGGCAGCCCTTCGCGACGGATTCACAGTGGTGAATGCACAGCAGCAGAGCATCATCGCAACTGCATGTCTGCGAGGACTGTTGCTGCAGCGGTTGCTCACCCCCGACGCCGAGGTCGACGCGACAGCCGAGCGCTTCATCACCTCGTTGACAGCGTTCACCCCATAGGACGCCTATCAAACACCTATCCGAAATGAACGGCACGTTCCTGGTTTACGACGGTGCCGGGCTGTTTCGACCAGTTCTGCCTTTCGGCTGGACGAACCGACGGCGATTCAGTTCCTGCGTTCCGCGGGAATCTTGCGCCCTACGACAAGCAATGACGATGCCACCGGGTCCGCAACCCGACCATGATGCGCGAGTAGACCATTCAATTTCGTCGCGTCGACTCGATCGCGGCCACAACCCTCTGCTTTCTGGGAGCTCTGCCGTGTCAGTACACCGGGGCGGGCGTGCGACCCAAGACTACTTAGCGGCAAAGGGACTGACAGAAAATGGGCAGCGAGGTGAGCGATCGGGGTCTCCGCCACTGCCTCGCCAATCGCGGCTTCCTTCAATAAACACCGCGGCATTCCATGTGTCACAAGACTTGCGCCTTTCCATCGGCAGTCGGTTTTCCAACTTCCGTTCCACCGCAAAAGGTCAGCCTGGCTACTTCAGCCTCCAGCAATATCGCTACACCTAGCTGACATAGTTTCCCCGTCTGAGGCACCACAGCGCCGTTGCCACTGTGGGTGATCGGTATTTTCGCCAGCTGTTCGACTAGGCCGTTGAAAGATGCGACATATGAACCTATCGCAGCCCTGCAGGTCGCGACATTATCGATGAGCCCTATTCAGTACACGAGTTACGAAAGTCAGGATTGCATTGTGACTATCTCTTTCCGCGCCGCAGAGTTGGACAGCGCAAGCGGGATCTTTCAGCAAGCACTGCTCGGACAACCCAGCGCCGAGCCACTCACCGGAGACATCATCACGCGTGCCGACGTCGAATTCACCAGTGACGACGGCCGCGTTCAATCCGGAGTCTGGGAGAGCGAACCAGGCAAGTCGCGGTGGGAGTTCCTCACACGCGGCGAGATCATCACCATCGTCTCCGGCGCCATGACCGTCGAGGAGGACGACGGCGATCCCGTACATCTCATTGCCGGTACGAGCGCAATCTTCCCAATCGGATGGAAAGGCACGTGGACGGTCACCGAGACCGTACGCAAGGTGTTCGTCGTCTACAACGCATGACCACGGGCATCAAAATCTTGATCAGAGAGGTACATCCGACAAACGCGAATCCGTACCGCCCGAACGGAGTCGTCAAGTTGTTGAAATGGGCTGGTCTGGGATGATGCGGTGGTGTCGTCGACGGACAAGGGATACCGGTTTCCGCGGGAGATCATCGCCCACTGCATGTGGCTGTATCACCGGTTCAGTCTGCCGTTTCGCGACATCGAACTGCTGATGGCTAAGCGTGGGATCGAGGTGACCTGCAGACAACCCGCGCCTAGTACGCCCGGTTCGGGCCCGAGTACGCCCGGTTCGGGCCCGAGTTCGCCCGCCGGCCTCGGCGGAGAGCACCTCGTCCGGGCGACAAATGGAATCTCGACGAAGTGTCCGCCACGGTCGGTGAAGTCCGAAAGTGCCTGTGGCGGGCGGTAGATTCAGTACGGCAATGTGCTCGACATTTTCATCGAAGGCAAGCGGAACGGTAGAGCTGCGACCAGGTCTTCAGAAAATTTCTGAAATAAGGCCGTCAGTCACGGGTGCCGATCACCGACAAACTTCGCAGTTACCAGGTTGCACACCGGAAGACGATGTCGACAGCGGAGCACCGGCAAAACAAACACTTGAATAATCGGTGCGAAAAATCCCGTCAACCGACCAGGCAACGCGAACGCGCGATGAAGGGTTCCACACTGTCGGTTCAGTGCAACGGTTTCTGGCCGTTTCCAGTCGGATTTCCCGCACTTTCGACCGCCCGCCACCGGGTGAACTCCACCGAGCACCCCACCGACATGGCCACCCGATTTCAGGTGTGGAATCAGGTCACCGAACAAGCCGTCGCCGCCTGCCCGACGACTCCGTGTGGTGGCGTGCTGCGCCCGTAAACTGCTCCATCCCAGAAAGCTTGAAACACACAGACCGTTGGGGGCGTCGGTGCCCACGGCAGCCACCCCGGTTCGGCCGGAGCGCGGCGGGAGCGATCACCGCACGACAGATGCGGTGGCATCAGGACCGAGTTGGTGAACGTAGGTGTCGAAGTCGCATGAGTTCCATGGATCGTTGCATCACCTGACCTCGTCAGGAGTTGCACATGACGTTCGAGATTCGTGCAAATCGGCAGATCCGGCCCGGGAAAAGATCTGATCTCAACAGGTCGACGTTACATCTCACCAGTAATGATGCGTTGACCTGTTGAGACCAAGGTCGAATCTCGGACTAGGGAGATCCAGCTCCCTCGGACAGGTCCGAGTCTCCTTCGCTCGGTCGACTACTCGATGAACTCATGCACCGAACAACGGTAGCGTCACCGATTGCTCGCGTGATGAGGTTGCCAGAACAGTGCGTCGACGGCATGCGACTCGTCAGACGAGGAGTGATCTGATCCATCCGGAAATCCTTTCGACTGCGTAAACTACGACGAAGATGACGAGAACGATGGCGCCTGCGACGTCGAAGTTCAGTGTGCGTATCGACTCGAATAACAGGAACCCGATGCCGCCAGCTCCGACGATACCCAAGATGGTCGAGGTCCGGATGTTCACGTCGAGTAGATACAGACTCGAACCGACTATCGATGGCACCGCTTGCGGGACAACTGCATTCACGATCTTGTTCCACCATCCACCCCCGACGGACGCCATCGCTTCGAGTGGTCCCGGATCAATTTCCTCGACTGCGTCGGCGACGAGTTTGCCCAGGAAACCGACCGAACCAATAGCAAGGGCGCAGGTGCCCGCGACCGGTCCCAGCCCGAGCGCAGCGACAAACACGACGGCAAGGACGAGTTCGGGCACAGCACGTACCAGCAGAATCCACGCCCTCGCGACCCAGTAGACCACCGGATGGGGAGTTACGTTGCGAGCCGCGAGAATTCCGACGGGAATCGACAGCACGACACCGAGCGCTGTGGCAACGACACCGATCGCGACGGTCTGCACAGCAGCGTCGACGAGTTCGACGCCGAGCGCGGAGAAGTCCGGCGGCACCATGCGACCGAACACCTCGATCGACGGGCCGATCCAGGTCAGCAGTGATCGCGGATCGATGTCGAGCACGACGAACGAGGCGACCGTGAACCCGAGCAGTACCGCACCGGCACCGATTTTCATAGCTCGATCACGCCGTGTACCTGCCTCGGAGGAGACGAGGAGCATCCGCCTGATGCCGATGGCCGCCAACTCCATCGCGGCGATGACGACGAGTATTACGAGAACGATTCCCAGTGCCCTCGGGTAGATTAGCCCCCGCAATGCGTCCTGCAGCGCAAAGCCGATTCCGCCTGCGCCGACGAACCCGAGGACGACGGACATCCGCAGGTTGATGTCGATTCGGTAGATGAAGACACCGATCCATGCGGGAACGACCTGCGGGACAACTGCATTGGCCATCTCCCGCACGTACCCGACGCCGGTCGCGCGAATCGCTTCGCGTGGGCCATTGTCGGATTCCTCGATGGCGTCGGCGAACAGCTTGCCGAGCATGCCGATCGAGTGCAGCGCCAGCGCGAGAATACCGGGGAGTACGCCGATTCCGAGAGCCCGCACGAACAGGATCGCGAACAACAGATCGGGCATCGCGCGGCAGAACGTGATGACGGCCCGCGCCCCGGTGTACACAGCGGGGTGCGGTGTGGTGTTTCGTGCGGCCAGAAAAGCAAGTGGCGCAGAGACCATTGCGGCAAGAACAGTACCGAGGACCGCCATCAGCAGCGTGTCGAAGGCCAGGGAGACGATCCGGCCGGGGTCGTCGACACGCGGTGGAAGCATGCGTGCGAGCAATCGCTGAACGTCTTCCACTCCGTCGGCGAGCGTCGCGGGCGCGAAGTCGATGTACCTGGCCGACAGAAGTGTCAGCACCACTGCGATCGCACCGAGCGACATAAGGAGCCAGCGTCGCCGTTTCTCGGGTTGTTGCAGCTCGGTTCTCGGTTCCCGGGTGACGGTCATGTCGACGTGGCCCCGGTCCGCACGTCGCCTGAGATGATTCGCTGGTAGATCGGCATGATGTCCTCACGCGACAAGCCTGCTGCGAGGCGGTCGAGCACGACCTCCCCATCTCGAAGACCGACGAGTCGATGCGCCCAGCCGAGTGCGAGATCTACCTGGTGCAAGGTGCACACGACCGTCAATTTTTCCTCGGTACACACCCGCTGCAACAGGTCCATGACGATGCCCGCGTTCTCAGGATCGAGCGAGGCGACCGGTTCGTCAGCGAGGACGATGCTCGGCCGCTGCATCAGCGTGCGGGCGATCGCGACGCGCTGCTGCTGCCCACCGGACAACGTGTCCGCGCGGCGCTCGGCAAAGCTGGCAAGGTCGACACGGTCGAGGCACCGGAGTGCCTCCGCGCGCATCGATTTGGGGTAGGTCACTGCGCCGTAGCGCGGAATCTTCAACTGGCCGAGGGCGCCGACGAGCACGTTTTCGATGCAACTCAGACGCCCGACCAGGTTGAAGTGCTGAAAGATGAAGCCGACATTCTTGCGTAGCTCACGCATGCCCCTCCGGTTGGCTAGATCGACGCGAGTGCCGAGGGCGGTGATACTTCCCGACGTGATCGGGTGCAGGCCGTTGATGCAGCGCAGCAGCGTCGACTTGCCTGAACCCGAAAGACCCAGCAGAACGAGCATTTCACCACGGTGCACGTCGAGGTTGACGTTCTTCAGCGCTGTAGTGGAACCGAACTTCTTGGTGACGTCGTGTGCGCTGACGACGATATTCTTGCGATCGATAGGCCCGGACATGATCAGCCCCGACACTTCTCGGAGCCGGTCACATCGCAGACGTGACGTACGCCGTCGTAGTCGCTGTCCTTGGCCGGTACGACACCCCACGCGTGATCGTCGGTGATCCGGCATTCCTCGGAGCAAATGCCGTCGGCAACAAAGGCATCGGAATTCATGCTTTCAGTGAATATCTTCTGCAGCTTGTCGATCGCATCGGTCCCGAGCTTGTTGTTGGCGACGAATACCTGCCCGGCGATGGTCTCCGATGTCCATACGGTCTTGAGGTCACCTGGTTGCAGTTCCCCGTTGTCGATCATCGTCCGGTCGACCATGGTGTCGAATGCGAAACCCGCGTCGCAGTCTCCCGCCTTCACGGCGAGCGCGGAGGCATCGTGTCCGCCGGCGTAGATCGGCGTCACACCGGCCGAAATGTCACCTTCGGAGCCGGACGCCACGACTCCTTCCTCGATGAGTCCCGCCGACGGGTAGAGAAATCCCGAGGTGGAGCTGGGATCGACGAAGCAGACCTTCCTGCCTGCGTAATCGGCAAGAGAATTCACCGACGAGTTATCCGAGCGGACGATTCCGTAGGAGTGGTAACCCGGTGTCGCTCCCGCGTTCTTGACGACCGCGCCCAGGGGTGTCATCTGAGCTCCGTTGACACCTGCCACGACGTAAGCGAACGGGCCCAAGAATGCGATGTCGACGTTGCCCGCGATCAGGCCTTCGACGACGCCGGCGTAGTCAGAGGCCTGCACCAAGTCGACCTTCGCGCCGGTTTCACGCTGCAATCGCTCGATGACAGGTTGATAGCTGGACCGCTGATCTGTCGAGTTCTCTCCGGGAATGGATGCCAGGGTGATCGTATCGGGGAAACCCTGCTCGGTGGTAGTAGCCGCCGTGGAGCCGGAGCATCCGGCGAGGACCAGGACGGTGGCCGACAATGTCGCGGTGGTGCTGGCCACCCGCCGAAAAATGCTGCTGTTCATGATGATTGTCCATATCTCGAATGTGGGAAAGTTGCGCAGTCCTCAAATGCAGGCACAACGCACGATCATCGATCGGTGAAGCGGATACGGGCGATGGCCTCTGCGAACTCTGCTGGGGATTCCTGTGGAGGGTTGTGGCCTACGTGGATGCGTACGTCGGCGATCAATTTGGAAAAGCGCTCTGCATGTTCGGATGTCGGCTTCGGTTCTCGGAGTCCGTCGTCGAGTGCGCTGATAACGACGGTGGGGACATGAATCTGAGGAAGCGCTGCGACGCGGTCCTCGTCGGCCTGGCGCTCCGGGGAGCCTTCGACGAGACCAAATCTGTGTCGGTAGGAATGGACGGCGACGGCGACGAAGTCCGGGTTGTGCAACGAGGGAGCTGTCGCTTTGAAGGCTTCTTCGGTGAAAATCCACCTGGGTGACCATTCCGTCCACAGCAGGCGAGCGAACGCTTCGCGATGTTGTTCGAGTCCGAGACGGCCCCGTTCGGAGTGAAGGTAGTAGTTGTACCAGAGCTTTCGTTCCTGGTCGGGCGAGCTCGGTAGCCCACCGCTGGCCAGATCGTGCACGTTGTACCCGTCGACGCTCACGAGACCGGAGATCAGATCGGGTCTGAGTATCGCCGTCACAGTCGCCGCTCGGCCGCCCCAGTCGTAACCCGCCACGACTGGCCGGTCGAGGCCGAGGGATTCAATCAACGCAATGAGGTCGCTGGCCAACGCAGTTTGCTGGCCGGAGCGGAGAGTGGTGGATCGATTGAAGTGGGTGGGTCCGAAGCCGCGAAGGTATGGGACGAACACTTCGCCGCCCCCAGCGGCAAGAATCCGCGCTACCTCGTCGTAGCTGCGAACGTCATATGGGAATCCGTGAAGAAGGACAATCGGGGGGTTACCGCGGTGCCCGTGTCGTTCGTAGGCGATAACCAGGTCTTTGGTGGTAACCACGTCGATGAGGTGCCGGGTCACGGACATGATGAAGTCAGTTGCTGCAGACGCAAACTTGTCATGCCATTTACCTTGGCCGCAAACTATTGTCGACGCAACCTCAAATATGTTATACCGCAATCCTTTTTACTTCTGTTCACCCATTAGACACCATCGGCAGATCTCTTCATTCGTCGATTTGACCTACATGTACTTACATGTGAGTCTGTGTGCATGACCACTGCTTTGCATGCGGCGATCGCCGAAAGTCTTCGAGAACGAATTCGCGGAGGAAGTTTGATACCCGGCCAAGCAGTGCCATCCGAGGCTGAACTGTGCGCGGAATGGAATGCATCGCGTGCGCCGATCCGCCAGGCGATGGCGACCTTACGCGCGGAGGGTCTGATCTCAGGTGGTCGTGGGCGTCGTTCGACAGTGAGCGCCCAGGCGCTGGCGCAACCGATTGACTCGTTGATGTCGTACTCGTCCTGGGCCCATTCACTCGGGCGGATTCCCGGTCAGCGCACGGTGGAGTTAGGCCTTCGTACCGCCGATGAGGAAGCCGCTGGTGCACTGCACATCGACGTGGGTTCCATGGTGGTTCAAGGCCTTCGAGTACGGACACTGGACGCAGTCCCTACCATGCTCGAGCGCGCACTCTATGTCGAACAGGTCGGGCGACTGTTGTTCGAATTCGACTCCGACGCAGGTTCCCAATGGGAGTTCCTGAAATCTCGCGGCGTCGTATTCGCGTCCGCATCACACGTGATCGATGCAGTAGCCGCGGACACGGTCGATGCGGCATGGCTTGGCGTCGACAAAGGCTCGCCGCTGCTGCGGCAACGCCGTACAACACGCGACGCCGAAGGTGCGGTCATCGAGTACCACGACGACCGCTATAGGCCCACCGAAGTCGCATTCACGATCCAGAACACCCCCGACATGCGGATCCCTTTGGCCCGCAGCATTAATCCGTAACCTTGGAGGAGCAGAACGTATGAGCACGCCAACCATCGACCTTGCCGTATTCGACATGGCCGGCACCACCGTCGACGAAGGGCTACGCGTCTATCGAGTACTCGCGGAAACCGCACGAGCGCACGGCGCGAACCCGACAGACGCCGATATCAATCACTGGCATGGATCCGCGAAACAGGAAGCCCTTCGTGCGCTGCTCACCGACAAACGAGGAGTCGCACCGGAACCCGATCGTCTTGCCGATGTCGTGGCGGACTTTCGCCGTCGGCTGCAGGCCGCCTACACCGAACACCCGCCTACGGTGCTGCCAGGTGTCAACAGCGCCCTGATCCGACTGCGCGACGCCGGTATCAAAGTCGTGCTCAACACCGGATTCGACCACGCCACCGTGCAACTGCTACTCAGTGCGCTCGGGTGGGAGGACGACATCGCCGTCGACGGGGTTGTCTGCGGAACCGATGTCCCCCACGGCAGGCCGGCACCGTTCATGATCTTCCGCGCCATGGAACTCGCCGGGGTCACCGACAGATCCCGAGTACTCGTCGCCGGTGATACTCCCCGGGATTTGGAAGCGGGCGTCAATGCCGGCGTCGGTTACGTCGTCGGAGTTTTGTCCGGAGCAGGCACTGCCCAGGAGTTGGGTTCTCATCGCCACACCCACCTGTTGCACTCGGTTGCGGACATACCGGCTCTCGTCTCGGCCACACCTTTGGAATTGACGCGATGACCAGCACCGAGCCTCTCGACATTTCAGCAGAGGGCACCGTTCCCGACGAGACCACCGCCGCAATCTGGCGCGGTGACGCCTCGATCACACTCGAGAAACTTCCGATACCGATTCTCGGGGCCGGTGAGGCCCTCGTCCGGATCGACCTGGCAACCGTGTGCGGCAGCGACCGCCATACCGTCAGCGGACGACGTCAGCAGCCATGCCCGTCGATTCTCGGCCACGAGACCGTCGGAACCCTGATCGCGAAATCCGGTCGAGTCGTGGCTATCGACGGCACCGAACTTCGACTGGGCCAACGCCTCGTCTGGTCTGTCACCTTCCCGTGCGGTAGCTGTGATCGATGCGCACGAGGCTTCACCGCGAAGTGCCGCCAAGTGAGAAAGGCTGGGCACGAAGCGCTCGATTCGGGGTGGGCACTATCGGGTGGATATGCCGAGCATGTTCTGTTGCCGAGCGGAATGCCTATCGCCGTTGTCGATGACGATCTTCCCGATGAACTCGCCGCACCTGCTGCGTGTGCGACAGCGACCGTGATGGCCGTGGCCGAGCGAGCCGGAGATCTCTCGGGCAGGCGGATCGCGATCATCGGCGCCGGCATGCTCGGGCTGACTGCGGCCGCAGTTGCCGCTGATGCGGGCGCTGCCGCCGTCGTGTCGATCGACGTCAGCGACGAACGCCGCGTGCTCGCTACCCAATTCGGTGCGACGCGCTCCGTGGACAGCGTTTCCGAGGCAGGAACGACAGATGTTCTGCTCGAATTCTCCGGATCCCGTGCGGCGCTGCAACAGGGCCTCGCCCTGCTCGACATCGGCGGCACCGCAGTTCTCGCCGGATCCGTAGCACCCGACGGCCTGCTGCAGATCGATCCTGAGTCGATCGTCCGGAACGATACAACTGTTCAGGGACAACATAATTACGAACCTCGACATCTTGTTTCTGCGCTCGAGTTTCTGGCTCGGACCGCCCGCGTCTTTCCGTGGATGCAGCTGGTTGCCCCTGCAAAGCCGATGAGTGAGCTACCCAGACTTCTCACCGGGGCTCCAGGGCTAGCCCCGCGAGAGGCGATCAGACCCTGGTGACAGCCGCGGTCGGATGTGACCACCACGACCAAAGCTGGAGTCCCGAGCATCGCATTGTATGAGCAAGTCGGCGCAAGACGAACAAGCGCGAGAAATCGCGAGGCCACCTGTAGCTCGAACCGTGTCAGCTCCGGGTGGTCTAGCGCTATCCACCGCACACCTACGATCCGGTTGGCGAGCTGGATAGATCGAATGGCCCTCACTTGCCGAAATACAGGCGCTGCGACCCGTGGACGCCACTCCTCACCAGGCGAAGTCATCGCCGCCTATGCATCGAGTACAGATGCCGCCCCGCCCTAGGATGTGTGTCGGTGACCGAGCCGTTCTGCCCGGTCGGGCATAGCCGGGTAAGAGCTGGAAATAGGACTTGGACTTACCGTTCCGCCGAGTAGTCGTCAGCGTAGAGGCAGTGTCGCCTCGGCAGTATGAACATCGATACTCCCGATGCGACCGCAACGAACGAAGTTGGAACTCTCCGGTCGCGGCGCCGGACCGAGACTGTCTCATCGCAGCGCAAGTAACATTCCCGCCGCACCGGCGACGAGCACTCCGTCGATCAGGACGTCGAACGTCCGAGCGTGGAGCCGTTGCACAATCCACCGTCCGCACAACGATCCAATGAGAAGGGCAACTCCGATCGTCAATCCACGGACCACGACAGCCGAGGTGAGCGTGCCAGCGTTGCCGAACGTGGCGAGCTTGCCCGCGTAGAGAAAGACTGCACTGGCCGCCTCCGAACCGAGGAATGCCCCACCGCTCATTCCGTACCCAGTGAACACCGGCACGCTGAGCGGACCCGTCGAAAGAACAAGACCTGTTAGAAACCCCACGACGGCACCCGCAACTGCCAGATGCCACACCCGAAAACGTAAATGTAAATGCCGGATTCGCCGACGGACGGGGACCATCGAGAGGAAGAACACGGCAAGAAACACGTCGACCACAGCCGGGGGGATGGTCAGCAATGTGTGGGCGCCCAGCACAGCGCCAGGGACCCCCGTCGCCGAGTAGGCGAGAACTGGGAGCCACTGAATCTGGCGCCACCAAGCGATCACACGTCCGACGTTGCCGAGAACGGACGCGATCGCCATCACCGGAACGGCGACCTGGGGCCCGTACAGAAGGACCAGCACCGGCAATAAGATCAACGAAGAGCCGGTACCGACAACGCCACCGATAATCCCGGCGAGGATGGCCAATGGGATTAGGAGTAGTGCAGCCATAAATTAATCGGTTCACGCCGGCCGTAGTGCCGGGGGCAGCAGTGAATAAGCCGAAAGATGCGACGACGGCAGGCCGGCGAGCAGCGGTACGTTGTCTCCACGACCGTCACGTTCAGCATTCACGCTGGTCCGTCGCTCGCGGATGCCAGCAGCGGCACCACTGTATCGCTGATCGGTGTCGAGATACCGTGCGCGCATCCGCGTCGCTGGACGACAGCGTTGCGTGCGCTCCATTCGAGGGGCCGGTTGGCCTGCCGGTCAGCCAGAATAGAGGTCCCCATGTCAGCTGGGTGCCCTTGGAAGATCTCAAGGATCTCTTGCGGCACTTCGTCGCCCAGGTTTGCGCCTTCGGCACGAGCGACCTCGAGGCACTCGCTGAGATAGTCGAGTGCCAATCGAGCGATGTCGGTCCGAGCGAACATTCCCGAGCGTCGACCGGTGAGTACCATCAGGCCAGCAACTGCGTTCTGAAGCAGTTTTCTCCACGCCAAGGTGGTGAAGTCGACCGCCAGATCTACCGAGCACCGAGTGTCGTGCATCGCGCGGGCTACGACCAGGGCTGCAGGCAAGTCCGGTACAGTCAACCGAGCTTCTCCGCGAAGCCACACTGATCCGTCGGGCTGAACCTGGGCCGGAAACCACACCACCGAAGGCAGCACTGAGCATCCAGGGGCGTAAGGCGCCACGGTCGATTCTTGCTCGACTCCGTTCTGCAGCACGCAGACAACAGTTTTCGGGCCACACAACGCCGCCAGCCACGGGGCGGCCGCATCGACCTGAGTTGATTTGACGGCCAGGAAAACAAGATCTACGGGTTGGTCCATATGTTTCGGTTTAACGAGTACAGGACCCGGTACTTCTATCCGCCCACCCTCGTCTCGAAGCGTGAGGTACTCACGCGCTGTGCGACCACACAGTATCGGCGTGCGACCGGCCTCATGCAGCGCCGCCGCCACAGTTGTACCGATCGCACCTGGACCCACCACTGCAACAGTAGGTTTCGAGATCGTGGCCACATCTGCTGAATGATCGATCGGGGTCATGGCCGATACGTTACGCTATAACGTGTGGATTACACGATAGGTAATGAAATTTCAGATGGCGAGAGTCCGCTCACGAGATGGCTGGGCATCGTGCAGGCTCGCAGCGGCGACCTCGCAGCGAGCGAGGCGAAGGTTGTAAAACTGGTGCTGTCGGACCCCCTATTCGTAGGTACGAGCACCGCCGCGCAAGTCGCTGCACGGGCAGGTGTGTCCGCCCCGAGTGTGGTCCGCGCCGCACGAGCAATCGGGTTCGCTGGATTCACCGAACTCAAACTCGAAATTGCCCGCGCTCGGGGGACCACTGAATTCTTCGCACCCACAGCAGATCTCACTGACAGCGCTACGTCGGCCGAGGTACTCGAGGCCTCCATCCGAACGGGCCACGACGCACTGATCGCACTTAGTGGGGCAATGACAATCGCTGCACTGGACGAGGCGGTCGGTGCATTGAAACATGCTCGCCAGGTTGTCGTCGTCGGGGCAGGCACATCCGCAGCCGTCGCCGCGGATGCCGTCTTTCGTCTCCGCGCTATCGGAATGACCACATTCACCATTCCCGACCACGAGTCAGCGATGATCGCGGCGCGACTCCTAGGCCCCCATGACGTCGTGATCGCTATCAGTTCAACCGGGCGCACCTCATCGACACTCAGCGTGGCTGATGCAGGGTGCTCCGCCGGTGCAAAGCTAGTCGCGATCACCAATCAGTACGACACTCCCCTCGCGTTACTTTCCGACATCGCCCTCGTGGTCGGCGGAGCGCCGCTGCCGATGCAAATGGCTGCAGCAGGAAGCCGACTCGCTCAGCTCGTCGTCATCGACGCACTGGCAACCGCGATCGCCATCAGCGACCCGGACCAACGCAGCAGAGCCGAGCGCGCGGGCATCGACCTCCCCGATATCTCCTAAAGCGAGGCCCCGTTCTGCCCTGCCACTCTCTGAAAACGCAGGCGATATGCAGGACACTCCACTGCAGTCGCATTTGTGCAATTGTCTCTCGCTGGCAAGAAGCCTGTCGGCCCTCGACCCAAAAGTCTGGGGCCAACTCGGTGAGCAGCGTCGATGCGTTGAATAACACCGGAGTTCCCGGGGACTTTGAGGTGCCAGGTTATGACAGGTCGGATTGGCCCCAGCTTGAGCGGGTCGTGACAAAGTTTGGTTGGCCCCATCTCGACGCGCCGGGTGTGTTGTGTCGAATTTGAGTGGTCCCATCCATTGTTAGCTGTGCCGCCAACGATCAGGAGGACGTGAGATCCCCAAATTGGTTGAGTGGCAATTTAGTCCACTGCGAATCATGTGGACGAGCTCACATCCGGCCGAAGACTGACGTGGTGGGTGGGGACCAATCCCGAGCCGGTGCTCATCGCCTCACAGCGACACCAGGAAAGGGCGAGCAAGAACCACGCTCGCCCACCCAGTTACCGCGCAACCTCGTCACCAGGAGGGCATGCACTCGGGAATCTCACTACCGCAAATCTCGCAGATCTAGCACGCGCCCACGCATAGATGGGCCTCCGTTGAGCTGGCGGGAGTCGACTACTGCAGTCGAATGAGGACCCCCATTCCGTCATCGGCCATCTCGGCGAGCCCCGTAGGTCCGCCCCGCGTGGCGGGCGAGCACTGTTGAGCGTTGTACCCAGCGTCCGTCATCTACACATTGTGACGATCCTGCAAATGGATGCTACCGGCGCCGGGCACCACGGGCATGGTGACGAATCTGAGAAGCATTGCTGCCGAATGGCATCGGACGCCACCCTGCATCTGGTTCGCGGTGGAACGCGTGTCGGCAAACTGCCGACGAAGCTTGCGCCAGCGGCGAACTTTTCGTTCGGAACGTACGTGACTCGTCTGATTTCGGCCCCGTTGAACCCGACGCCTTCCGCCGGTTCGAGTGCCAGTCGGCTGCAGCAATGCTCTTGCCGAACATCGCGTGAGCGTCGTCGGAGGACACGTCTACTCGTCGGGATCTCTTGGCGAGAAAATTCGGTCCTCCATCATGCCACCAGCCGGGCCGATCACTCTAAGAATGCTGGGACGCGGCTCGGTGGCCTTAGGCCATCAGCGACCACCCTCGTCTGAGTACGTGCGCACGATGCGATCGGTGAGAAGTGGAAGGATCTTGTCCGTGCCGATAGATGCAAAGTGCGGCGAAGTTCGGTGCGCTTCGAAGCCGGCTTCGTCGATGTACATCTCGAGGATGGTTACGTGTAGCGGATTCTCGACGTTGCGGAAGTACTCGTAGCCGAGATTGGCGGGCTCGTTCCGGCTTGCCTCAGCGAGTTGGGCCAGATGGCCGAGCACCTCGTTCGCGGTTTCCTCGTCCAGCCGGTATTCGGCGATTACCCGAAAGTTCGACGTAGCACGCCGTGCGTTCTCAGTCACGAAAATTACTCTCTAGTAGCGGATTACGAGCAAAACACAGTGCCTGACTGCAACTCAACGACGACCACGTGCGGTACGAGTCCTGACGCCTACTGACGCTTTTCGCGCGGTCGATTCAAGTGTCATCGGGGTGTCAACGTGTACTTCGTGGACAAAAACTCGCGAATTCCTTCGAAGCCACCTTCTCTTCCGATCCCCGAATGCTTGATGCCGCCGAAAGGCGCTGCTGCATTCGAGACGAGACCGGTGTTGAGGCCCATCATCCCGGTTTGAAGTTTTTCTATCATTCGCTGGCTTCGGCCGACGTTCTCTGTGTAGACATAGCTGACCAACCCGTACTCGGTGTTGTTGGCAATGTGCACGGCCTCGTCCTCGGACGAAAAGCGAGTTATAGCCAGTACCGGTCCGAAGATCTCCTCGTTCACCATCCGAGCTTCAGGCCCGATCTTGTCGATCACAGTCGGTTGAAAGAAGTTGCCCGGGCCGACGATAGCCTGACCGCCAGTGACAATCTCCGCGCCGGTGTCCACCGCGTCAGCGACGAGAACTTCTGTCTTCGCAATGGCTTTCTTGTCGACCAGTGCACCGATGTCGTAACCTTCGTCGGCCCCACGACCAATTTTCAACGCAGCAACCCTTTCACATACTCGACGAACGAATTCGTCGGCCACGGAATCGTGTACCAATATGCGGTTTGCGGCGGTACATGCCTGACCGATGTTACGGAATTTTGCAAGCATCACGCCATCAACCGCTCGGTCGATATCTGCATCCTCGAAAACCACGAAGGGTGCGTTGCCGCCGAGCTCCATCGAAGTACGCAATACGTTCTGCGCAGCAGCTTCGAGGAGTTTGACGCCAACCGCCGTCGAGCCTGTGAAGCTCAGCTTGCGAAGGCGTGGATCCGATAGCAGGGCACTGGACTGAGCGCTCGGATTCGAGGTGGGCACTACGTTCACCACACCCGGCGGAAGTCCTGCCTCTTCCAGCAGCTGCACCAGGTAGATCGTGGTCAGCGGAGTGAGTTCCGCCGGCTTGATGATGGCCGTGCAACCGGCGGCGAGTGCCGGAGCAATCTTGCGGGTTGCCATCGCGAGTGGGAAGTTCCACGGTGTGATGAAGTAGCAGGGCCCCACAGGGAGGTGCGACACTGTGATGTTGCCTGACCCTTCGGGGTTTCGGCGATAGTCTCCGCTGACGCGTACGGCTTCCTCGGAGTACCACCGAAGGAACTCTCCACCGTAAACGACCTCACCGCGCGCTTCGGCGATCGGCTTCCCCATTTCCAGGGCGATGAGCAGAGCAAACTCTTCTTTGCGATCCATCAGCAAGTCGAATGCTCTGCGGAGGATGTCCGAACGTAGGCGGCTAGGTGTTTCGGCCCACTCTTGTTGTGCTGCAACGGCTGAATCGAGGGCGCGAATGGCGTCGTCGACCGTTGCGTCGGCAATCGTCTTGATCACAAGCCCGGTTGCGGGGTCTTCGACGGTGAAGGTCGCACCCGAACTCGACGTCGCCCATGTTCCGCCGACGCCGATACCGGTCTCGACACGGTTGAGTAGGTCCTGTTCATGTGGCTTCAATGTCATGACTGGCTTTCCTTGGTGGCTGAGGTCGGGGCGTGCGCACGGAATCCGTCGGCCACGACGCGTAGACCTTCACGTAGCAGCTCGTCCGAAATTGCGAGCGGAGGGAGAAATCGGATGACGTTTCCGTAAGTGCCGCACGTAAGAACCACTACGCCATGATCCGCGGCGAATTTTGCGACGGAAGCGGTCAGCGCCGGGTTCGGATCTGTGCTGTCGGGGTGTACTACTTCGATGGCCTTCATCGCGCCGCGGCCGCGGATGTCACCAATACGGTCGTCCGAGGCGCCCAGTTCGGTGAAGACCTCATCGATGATCGCCGCGATTTCACGTGCACGACCAACCAGGTTGTTGTTTTCGTACGTTTCGATTGTGGCGAGCGCCGCGGCGCAGGAAATTGGGTTTCCGGCGTAGGTGCCCCCGAGACCGCCGGATTGTGGTGAATCCATAATCTCTGCGCGGCCAGTGACCGCGGCCAGTGGCAATCCACCCGCGATCCCTTTTCCTGTTGCGATGAGATCAGGTACGACTCGCTCGTGGTTCGCAGCGAAGAGATCACCGGTACGGGCGAACCCGGTTTGGACTTCGTCGAGGATGAACACGACGCCGTTGGCAGTTGCCCATTCGGCTAGAGCAGGCAGAAAACCGGTCGCGGGTTCGATGAATCCACCCTCGCCCTGGATGGGCTCGATGACGATTGCTGCGAGATTGGAAGCGCCGACCTGTCTTTCGATCTGCAGGAGCGCAATTTCTGCCGCCTCCACTCCGCTCAGCCCATCGCGATATGGGTACGAGGTTGGAACACGGTAGATCTCGGGCGTGAACGGACCGAAACCGTTTTTGTAAGGGGTGTTCTTCGCAGTCATGCCCAAGGTGAGGTTGGTTCTGCCGTGGAACGCGTGATCGAAGACCACAACCGCATGTTTGTTGGTGAAGGAGCGTGCGATCTTGATCGCGTTCTCGACGGCTTCGGAACCGGTGTTGAACAGTGCTGTGCGCTTCTCGTGGTCACCGGGGGTGATCGAGTTGAGTTTCTCGGCGACCGCAACGTAGCCGTCGTATGGAGTGACGGTGAAGCAGGTGTGAGTGAACAGTTCCGCTTGGCGAGTTATGGCTTCGACAACAGCTGGCGCTGAATTGCCGACGCCGGTGACGGCAATGCCCGAACCGAGATCGATCAGAGAATTGCCGTCGGCATCGATCAAGATGCCGCCTCCGGCTGCGACGATCGATATGGGTACGACGTGCCCTACGCCGGCCGCAACGGCTGCCTCTTTTCGACGCATGAGCGCCTGCGATTGCGGTCCTGGAATTGCGGTGACGAGTTCTCTGTGTTGCGGCACCAGTGGGCCGCCTGTTACTGATGAGACTGACAATTCGTTCCTCATTTTTTGGTGTTGTCGATAGTGAGCGTCAGAGCCAGCGAGGAGCTGTCGGGGCTGTGCCGATCTCGCGGCCCGACGTGTCGACCGCGGACACTGCGATGTTTCTGCGGCCGGTCACCCACATCAGCAGGTTCGGAAGCGACCCGGACACTGCGGTGCGTGCCGTGGTCGAATCGGCGGTGGTGCTGTGACTCGAAGCCGGTTCGAACTCTTCACCGGTGTCCGCAACTGTCATGTGCACGCGATAGTCGTCTCGGGTGGCCCATGTATCCAGGACATTGTGAATTATTCGTCGCTGCACCGCCGGCGGTATGTCCGCTGCACTCGCCGAATAGTTGAGATCGAGTGCATGTAACCACAATTCGCGAGATCGCATCCACACTGTATCGACGACCGGTATCCGCACACCTTGAGCGTTGCTCACCTCGGTAGACCAACGATTGGCGGGGACTGCGCTCCAGGCGATTTCGAGCGCTCTCGCCTCCCTGTCGCCGAGTTCACGGAGTTCGACATTCGACAGTGGTGCTGCACTGTCGATTTCCCGGCTCCGCGCATGGGCAGACTCGTACATCGGTTTCTCGATGCCTGTCGTCGCCCAATCCACCAGACGGCCGAGGGCGCGAGCGTTGAAACCGACGTGCGCGATCACGTGCGCGCGAGTCCATCCTGGAAGCAACGAGGGTCCACGCAGTTCGTCGTCACCGAGTTCGCGCAACGTCCGGTCGAAGTGCATTTGTCCGGCTTTCACGTAGCCGAGATCGACGGCGAGTTCGTCAGCCGGCTCTCGCATCACGTTCACGGCATTCTCCTTCACAAGATTACGAGTAATTCTTCAGCGAGTCGGTCGGGCATCATGGGTGAGGTTTCCTCCGAGTATTGTTGCGACGACGTCGATCTCCGATATGTTCGGCGCCGTGAGCGGCGACGACGAGAACACGGCAAAGTCCGCAAGTTTTCCCCGTTCGAGGGTGCCTTTGTCGTCGATCTGACCGGTCGCGCGCGCAGCCCATTCCGTGTGCGTTCGAAGGGCTTCCTCCGGTGTGATCGCCTCGTTCGAGCCCAGGACGAATCCGGTGTCGGTACGACGATCGACGGCCGACTGCATACCTCTACGAAGATTGTTGTCGGCGACAGGAAGGTCTGATGAGCCTGCGAGTATTGCTCCCGCATCGATGACCGATCGCCCACGGTAGAGCCACGGTTCACGGTCGGTGCCGACAAGATCGGCAATCTGATCGCCGAGCGGCCCGATGAAACCTGCCTGGGGGGTCACAGCAATGGCAAGATCGCCGGCACGCCGCACTTGATCCGGTCGAGCGATGCCGAAATGTTCGATACGGCACGGAGCTGTGTGGCGGCCGTAACTCTTCTGCGCCTCCTCGATCAGGTCCAGGGCCAGGTCTATTGCTGCGTCTCCGATTGCATGCAACGCAAGCGGCCACCCCGATCGATATGCCGCGAGTGCACGCTCTCGATATAGTTCCGGCGTGTCGAGGAGGTAGCCCCGGTTGTGTTCATGGCCGCAGAAGTCCTCTGTCACAGCGGCGGTCGCCCCAAGCAAAGAACCGTCGAGGAAAACCTTGACGTGCCCCAGCTGAAGGTGGGAATCGCCGAAGCCGTAACGAATCCCGAGGTCCAAGCCAACTCCTGTCCCCTCGCCGCAGAAGTCCGAAGCGTTCGCAGCAAGGGGATGAAGGGCGTCGATTGCCGGCATCAACTGTGCACGGGCGTGCAGATGATTGCGATCTGCGGCCAATTGATAGGCCGCGATTTCGATGGAGCTGTGGCCGATCCAACCGCCACCGACACCAGCTTCTGTGAAGCTTGTTATCCCCTGCGCAGCAAAGCGTTTGGTTGCTTCGTCGATTGCCTCGGCGAGCCGCTCGGTGGAGTAGGGCAAAAGCAACGCCTGCACCAAACCTTGCGCCGACTCTTCGACGACACCGGTAGGGCGGCCCTCGTCATCCCGCACGACGACACCTCCGACGGGAACTTCGAACCCGTCGTCAAGCGCACCGATGAGACGCAACGTAGCGGTGTTCGCAATCGCAGCGTGACCAGAGGTGTGCCGTAAGTACAGTGGGCGGTCTCCCGTCACGGCGTCGAGCCGATCGATAGCAGGGAATTCGCCGCCATAGTGCCCCTGGTTGAAACCTGTGCCGTGGACCCAGGCATCGGCGTCATCACCGATACGCTCTACTTCGGTCTCGATCAGCCTGTAGAGATCCTCGAGACTGGCGGCGCGGCTGAGGTCTATCGACGCCAATCCGAGTCCCCACCAGACGGTGTGACAGTGAGCGTCGATCAGACCGGGCGTCACACAGGCGTCTGCGAAGTCCAGGGTTCGTATCGCCTCGATACCGGCGACCTCGTCGTCGAACCCGACGATACGGTCACCGATTACCCCGACAACCGAAGCGATCGGCCGATGAGGATCCATGGTGATGATTTCGCGCGCCCGCACAATGAGATCGAGTTGCATAAGAGAAATGTCCTTGTCCAGTAATCGAGCCGCGTCTGATCCAGCGGTACGAGGTGCGATGTTTCGCACACCAGCCGCGCTACGTTTCTCAGTGCTTGAAGCCGGGAAGGTCCACGCTGAATTTCGGCGCGATCGCTCCTGCCGATGCGGTGATCAACGAGATCAGCGCGAGAACCAACGCAGCTGGCCACCAGTGATCATGAGCTGCAGCTACGAGGCTGGTAACCAGAAGTGGAACGAATCCTGCAATCATCGCGGCGGTGTTGTTCGCGACGGCAACACCTGTGAATCGGGTTCGCGCCGGAAAGAGTCCGGTCAGAACAGCTCCTGTACCTGCGTAGGGAAACGACAACGTCGCCACTGCCAACGTCATCGACAGAACGATGAGCACGGGAACGCCCGAAGTCAGTAGCAGAAAGGCCGGCAGAGCGACTACGGCAGAGGCGATCCCGCCCCACAAGATCACTCGACTCGAACCGAACCGCGCGCCCAACCGCCCGCTCAACAAGATCACGAAGATCTCGACTATGGCCGCGACGATAGTTCCGAGCAGCATCAACGATCGGCTGTATCCGAGTACGTTCACTCCGTACCACACACAGAATGTCGTGACGAGGTAGAACCCGCCCATTCCGAGAAGTGAAGCCGCCATTCCGATCAGAATCTGACGCCAGCTGTGTTTGAAGGCTGTGCTCACGGGATTGGTCGCCAACTCCCCAGCTTCCTCAAGCTGACGGAAGACAGGGGATTCTTCGAGTTTGCGCCGAATATAAACCGCGACAAGAAGTAACGGTAACGAGAGGAGGAAGGGAATGCGCCAACCCCAGGATTCGAAGTTCTGCTGCGAAATTGCAATGGTGACCAGAAAAAATCCACCAGAAGACAGAATTGTTCCGATCGGAGATCCGATGAGGGGAATCACTGCGTATCGCGCCCGCATATGCAGTGGCGCGTTCTCCACCACCAAGGTCAAGGCACCTGACCATTCCCCTCCTACGAAAAGTCCCTGCACGATTCTCAGCAGCACGAGCAGCACCGGCGCCGCGATGCCGATCGCTGCGTAGGTGGGCAGTATGCCGATCAACGCGGTAATGATGCCGATACCGACGATGGTGATCATCAGCGTCTTTCGGCGGCCGATCCGATCGCCCATTGCACCGAAGACAATGCCGCCGATCGGTCGGGCCGCTACCCCTACTCCGAAAGTGGCGAACGAGGCAAGTGCGGCCAAGGTTGCGTTGCCGCTGGTGAAGTACTGAACATTGAACACGAGAGCGGCCGCGGCACTGAACAGGAAGAAGTCGTAGTACTCGAGCACGGAACCGACCAGAGCGCCGAGTGCGACCTTGTTTGCGCTCTTCTTGTCGAGCTCATGAACTGCTCCGAATTCGATCGACGTCGATTGTGTGTACGTCATAACTCTCCATCAGGGATGAGGGATTCGGTCTGCTTCTGTCCCCAGGGGATTTCGGCCTGTTGCAAGCATTTCAGGTTATTCGCTCACTGTCCCTAGGCATTCCCCGCCGATTACGGCGACGAATTTGTGCATATGCCCTATTCTGACTTGGTGAACCACTTCGCCCCCTCACGACCGGGCAACGAGCCGGACGCCCGCGACTCAGGAAGATGGCAAGAGCTGCTCGACAGCCTCGACGTCGCCGAACTGACCGACACCTTCGTCAAACGTGTCGCCTCGATCGCCGGCTACGACTCGTCGCCGCTACCGACGTCCGAGATCGAACGCACAGGCCGGATGGCCTTCTCCGCCATGCTCCAAGGTCTGCGCGCGGGAGGTCTGCCCGATTTCGTCCCCGTCGCGAACGATGTCGGCATCTCTCGTGCACGGGCAGGGATCCCCATCACCTCATTGATGACCGCGATCCGATTGGACTACAACGTGCTGTGGGAGGCCCTCACCTCCGCGTCGTCACCGAGGGATGCCGAACTGTTGGTCCGACACACGTGGATCGTGCTTCGCACCGTCGACGAGTACGCCGCACAGACACAAGGGGCCTACATGGCCGAACGAGAACGCATGCTGAGAGAGGAATCGTCTGCGCTGCAAGGACGCATCGCAAACCTGTTCCAAGATCCCCGATCCACAGACACAGATCAACTGGATGCCATTGCAGCCGAACTCCGAATCCCACAACGCGCCCCCCTTCTGGTCATCGGAGCTGCCGGTGACGACATCCCGGCGCTACGAGTGTTCATCTCCGAAACCGAGCGCTCCGGACGAACGGTGTACACCCACTACCTCGGCGACGTCCTGATTGCCTTCACGCGCAGATTCGACCTCGACGGACCGCAAGCTACCGATGTCGGCCGGAACCTCCTCAAGCTTCGAGTCGGAATTGTCAACGCCGACACCGGTCTGTCAGCCCTTCGCGCGGCGGCCAATACCGCACGAGCTCTCACACGAACAATCACCAGCGAAGACCACGCGGCTCTCACCTGGGACCGAGGGTGGGCAAGACTGGCCAAACTAGGCCTACAAGAATCAGGTAGCGGGCTACTCACCGATGTCGACGATGCTTTGGTGACCTGCGGAGACGCGGAGCGGGTCCGTCTCGAAGAATGCGTGCGCAGCTATATGAAAACAGGCAGTATCGGGGAATCGGCCAACGAGCTGTTCTGTCACCGCAACACCGTTTCCAATCGTCTTCATCGATTTGCGAAACTCACCGGTTTGGACCCCACGATTCCTGAACAATCGGCGAGACTCGTCGTGGGTTGGGCCTAGAAGCACTCGAACGCCTTCCCCTTTACCTTCTCGGGGCGATCGCCGTCGGAAGCGTCACGCAACGAACTGTATGGGCGAGGTCGTTCTACGTGCGCTGGGAGGCTGCCCGGTAACGCGCTTGAAAGCGCGGCTGAACGCAGCTTGAGAGGTGTAACCAAGATTTCGAGCCATGGCTTCCACCGACATCGTGTCCTGGGCCAGCCACTGGCTGGCAAGAAGCATTCTCAGTTCCGTCGCGTACCGCAGAGGCGGTACGCCGATCATCGCATGGAAGCGCTCCGCGAACACCGATCGGGAAACATGGCACTGCGATGCCAACTCCGCTACCGTCCAATGATGTCCGGGATCCCGGTGGACAGCCAAGATGGCTCCCGCCAGTCGCGGATCACGCAGCGCCGCCACCAGTCCAGAGGCATTGTCGCAGCCACATTCAACCCACCCTCGCACGATCATCGCAGCCACGACTTCAGCGAGACGCGCTGAAACACCAGCAAAACCGACACGCGCCGAACAGGTCTCACGCCTCATCGCAGCAAGGATCGGCAAAAGCCCGGGATATCGCTCCCCCTGGGCGTCGGCGATCATGATCTCGGGCATGATACGACTCAGGCCTTGCATCCCGCCGAGATCGAATTCCATGTAACCGGTGAACAATACGGCGCTGGGAGACAGGTCGGCGGCGAGGCCGACATTCACGTCCCCCACCGCATCGCCGAGGGGTTCGGAATCGTAGCTGTCGATGCCCTGAACCACTACGCCTGGCCCGGACAGCCACTGATGGGGTCGACCGTGCGGGATGAACACAGCGTTACCCGCTGACAGTTCATGGACGGTGCCGTTCTCGGCACGCAGGAACGCGTGACCGACTGCGAGAAAGTGGAAATAGGCACGACCCGGTTTCGCATCGAAGCCGATACCGAATCGCGGACCGGCATGAACGCGACGGTACTGCACTCCACGCAACCGCATACTCGTCAACAGTTCGCTGATGAGATCGGAGGGCGAGGCGAACGTCCCGGCAGCCGACTCGGCCGGACTCTTGATCAAAACGGCCGGATCCTCAGTCATAGATCATCCTGAAAGTCGTATCTAGTGTTGACTCAAAGCCTTTCATGCGATCCAGGAGAAGTACAACCGTTGTCCAGTGATGTATGCAGCACCGCGCCCGATACCCGACCAGTCCGAGCAGCCGCAGTTGTCGACCCGCCACCGCTGCCGGTAACACCGAAGTGGATGGCGGTGATGTCACTGGCCCTGGGCGTATTCGGACTGCTTACGGCCGAGTATCTTCCGGCCAGTCTGTTGACCCCGATTGCCGATGATTTGGGTGTGCCGGAAGCACTGGTGGGCCAAGCAGTCACCGTCACGGCTGGAGCAGCAATCCTCTCTGGACTACTGACGGCAAGCCTGACACGACGGATGGACCGGCGGATTGTTCTGCTCAGCTTCACTGTGCTGATGATCGCATCGAACTCGCTCGTGGCCCTGGCCCCGAACATGGTGGTGCTGTTGGCGATGCGGATCCTGCTCGGCATTGCGTTAGGTGGTTTCTGGAGCATGGCGGCTGCCACGGCGATGCGCCTGGTACCGGAATCGTCGGTACCTCGCGCTGTATCAATCATTTTCAGCGGTATCGCCGTAGCAACCATCGTGGCCGTGCCGCTCGGTAGTTATCTCGGTGAACTGTCCGGTTGGCGCAGTGCCTTTTGGGCCACCGCAGCCCTCGGGGTCCTGACGCTTGCCTTCCAGCTGTTCGCGTTGCCCCCGATGGCACCGCGGCACGAGGCACGGTTGAGAACTTTGTGGTCGGTGTTGGTACATCCACGCTTCGGGATCGGCATCGTCGGCATGTTGCTCGTCCATATCGGGCACTATGCACTGTTCACCTACATTCGGCCGGCGCTCGAAACCATGGTCAATGTCGGCGCCTCCACCTTGACTGTTCTATTGTTCGCCTTCGGAGTGGCGAACTTGGCAGGCACACTTGTCGCCGGATGGCTCCTCCAACTCAGCCTGCGTCTGACATTGGCGCTGATGCCCTTACTGATCGGGATAGCTGCCCTGGGTCTGGCACTGGTGCCTGCAACTCAGAGCGTAAGCGCAGCCTTGGTGGTGTTGTGGGGCTTGGCATTCGGCGGAGTTTCGGTGGCGTGGTCGACGTGGGCGACCAGGACCGTGCCCGACAAGGCGGAAAGTGCAGGCGGGATCGTGGTGGTCGGTGTCCAGTCCGGAATCGCTGCAGGTGCCGCAGCAGGCGGTGCGATGTTCGGAGCCGGGGGTGCCATGGCGGTGTTCTCGGTTTTCGGAGTCGTGCTGATTGCGTCAGCATTGTTCATCACATTGTCCGTGCAGAACCCCGATCACCTTGCGTGACATCGGTTACCTGCATCCGACAGCAGACTGGGACTACGAATCAGCGAGGTCAGCTGATCGGTGCGCGAGCAGCGTGATCTGGCCCGGTCAACTCTCGAACAGCTTCCGCGCCTCGAGCTTCGCCGCGAACGACAGAAGACCAGCCTCGGTGCGTGGGCGTCCGACGAGCTGTACACCGACAGGTAGACCGTCGACGTCGGCTGCTGGAATGGACACTGCGGGCAGTCCGATGAGACTCCACGGCGCGGTGAGTGAGAGTAAACCACTTGGAACGTCGACCGGCTGATCCTCGACACTCACCCGACGGCTGAACAGCGGCGGTGCCGAAAAGGGAATCGTAGGCAGCGCAATGAAATCGACCGCACTGAGTAGCTGAGCAACACCTACATGGAACTGTTCACGAATCGCGATCGCCTGCAAGAACTGCGAATCGGTGTACGTGCCGCCCATCTCGAGACGCTCACGCACCTCTGGGTCGTAGAGATCGGTTGCGAGACTGAGCCTTTCCTCGTGGACCGCGTGAGCTTCACGCCCTTGGATGACACGATAGGAGAAGCGAAGCGCCTCCGCGCCGTGGATATCTATTTCGTCGGCGAGAAATGGTGCGACCAGATCGCGGGCAGAACGGGCAATCGATGGTTGAGTGGCGTGAATTGATCTCGGCGATATCCAGCGAACGCGCACACCGGCGACGGAAGTGCACTCGGCCGGTGGTGAGAAATCGTCGATCAACGCCGACAGTACGACGTGTGCATCAGCCGCACAGCGAGCCAGAACGCCCACAGTGTCCATCGAACTGGCCAGAGGAAGTACTCCGTGCGTGCTGATCGTCCCTTGTGTGGGGCGAATGCCGACGACGCCGCAGCATGCGGCGGGGATTCGCACGGAACCACCGGTATCGGTGCCGAGTGCGACTGGAACGATGCCGGCAGCGACGGCGGCCGCCGAACCGCTACTCGACCCTCCGGACATGTGCCCTAATGCATGTGGGTTACGAGTGGGTCCAGTAGCAGCACGATCCCCCGTCGGACCGTTCGCGAATTCATGCGTCGTCGTCTTCCCGATCACTATCGCACCTGCTCGTCTGAGCCGCTCGACGCAATCTGCATCGCGAGCGGCGATCCGATTCACGAAATGACGCGAACTGGCGGTCGTCGGCAGACCTCGTACATCGATCATGTCCTTCACCGCTATCGGCACCCCGTGCAGCGGACCCCGGTCAGCACCTGCGGCCAATTCTCGATCGGCTGCGGTTGCGGCTGCACGAGCTCCGGCCACGTCGATGGTGACGAACGCGTTGATTGTCGATTGCGAGCGCTCGGCCTCCTCGATAGCAATCCCGATCAAGTCCGCTGACGTGACCCGACGTGCCCGAAGGTCCGCAGCCAGGTCCGTGATGGTTCTTCGGCTGAAGTAGCCGCCAGTCGCGGATACGTGGACGCCCGAAGGGGGATTCTCCGTCATGCCGCCGACACGGTGAGCGCCGCGATGGCCTCGCGGAAGGGTTCGATCGGGGCGATGAGCAGACCGGCGCCCGCGTGTCCGCCTTCACGCAGGGCGGCACCCATGTGGATACGTGGAGTGATCGCGGTGGAAACCACACGTGCCGCGTCGATTCCGAACGGAACGCCACGAAACCCTAGATACGGAATCTTCCACTGGGGGTGCTCGGTGTGAGTAATGCCGTACATTGCCTCCGTCGTTTCGACCATGTTCTGCGCTGATCCGCCGCTGTAATCCTGGAGCGAAAAGGCTGCCGCCGCTGAAAGGCCGCCGAGCCCCACCGTCTCGGTGATCAGGCTCTCCCCGCCCATGTACGCAGTATCCTCAGCGGTGATCCCGTCGAAATATTTCGCCTGCAACGTGGGAATCGGCGCGCGAAACCATCGCTGGCCGGTGCCAGCTGTACGAATCGCGAACTCCTTCCCGCTCAACGCCATAGCGGTGACGATGCTGCTGTGCGGTGTATCGCTGGCGGTTGTCGCGATGCTCTTGCCCGTCGCCATCGCGACATGGAGAAAGAACAGGTCGTTCCGACTGAGAAAGTTCAGAACGTCGCGGGTTGCTGCGGTGAAGCCATTGGCCTCGAGAACAGACTCGCAGATCTGCTCGAAGAACACCGCTGTTGCCGCTGTATTACGGCTGTGCAAGTCATCGCCCATACCGAGGGCACGCCGAATGATGGGACTGGTGTGTAGACCGCCGTTGTGTCGTAGTGCCGCTGAGAGGGCTGGGCCGAGCACGTCCTTGATCCAGGTCAATTGTTGATGTACAGCCTCGTTCCATACCCCGTAGGTGAGGCGCTCGCGGGCACTTCCCTCGTAGAGAACGCAGTGTCCGCGCGAACCCGACATCGAATCTTCGACAACGAGGACAGGCATCGACGCCGTCGTCACCCCGGTCAGCGAGCCTACGCACCCGTAGTCATGGCACGGCCGGACGAGGATGTCTCCCGCATGCAGGAGAGCGTCGGCCTCTTCCACCGAGTTCGCGAGCCCCTCGAAAAGTGCTGCTCCCAGTATCGCTCGGCGCTGGCCTCCTTCGTATGCAGGCCAGGGCAACGGGGCTCCCGAGGTGAGGATGGTGTGGCGGGTCATGCCGGGCAGCGCATCGAGCGCCGGGGTGACATCGATCAAGACGGGGTCTGCTTGCAGCATCGCATTCACTGCGACCGTATTTGCATGAATTCGCCTGTCCGACAATAGGTCTTGCATAGAATCTGCCTTTTGCTCGAGCTGTGTGTCGGTCATGCCCACCGACCGAGGAAATCGATCACAGCAGCATTGACTTCAGCGGGTTTGGACGCACTCAGGAAGTGATGCCCGTTCGGGATCGTCTCGAGGCGCACTTCGGCCGCACGGGTGAACAGTTTGATTTCGTCCTCGGCGTTGGCCACTGAATAAACCTGGTCTGCCGTGCCGTGGAGCCACAGAACCGGCTGCGTCACTTCGTCCAATCGCCCGAACAACCCGTCGCGATCACGGAGATTGATCGTGGCGAGCCGCAGTCGGTGCCGGCCCGCGTCGCCGGAGTAGTTCGTGCGGTAGATCTCGAGCCACCTCACTCGGTCTTCCGGGCTCAAGCCTCCCAGCGCAGCGTCGAAGGTGGCATCGACGAAATCATCGGGAACAACCCAGTCGTCGTCGACCGGCTCGCCGAAGGCCTCGATGTAGGGGGTGCAGAATCCCGGCCCGTCCCAGCACCCGAGGTCGCGGCTGCGTTGACTCTCGACGTCCAGCGAGGTACCCAACGGAATCAGGCCTTTGACTACCTCTGGTGCCAGCAAGCCCATTCGGGTGGCAATCCACCCCCCTTGCGAAGTCCCCAAGACGAATGCGTTCGGAATGTCCAGTGCCGCAAGAGCCTGCAGGTTCGCAACTGCGCTGTCCCAGTAGGTGAAATGCTTGTATGTCGAACGGGTTCGGCCATGACCGTACGGCTCGAGGGCCAGTAGGTTGGCCCTGTCGGTCAGCGCAGTATCCGCGAACTGGTCGCGGTACAACTCCGCAGAGGTGGTGTACGAGTTGATCATGACCAGGGTCGGCAATTCGGGGTTGTAAGGTCGCCCGAACGTGGCCCCTATGACCGAGCCGCCGAGGTGGGGGATGGTGATGGTTTGATCGAACGTGCTCATGAACTCAATTCCTCTTCTTTGTGGGAAAGTCCCGAGATCGGGTCACGGTAAAGGTGCGGGCGCTATCTGGCCGGCACTCGGTATGGGTGTTGTCTGGCCGGGGCTGCGGGACGGCTCTCGGGCCGACTCGAAGAGCTGATCAACTCGTTCCAACTCTTCCCGGTCACTGGCTCGAAGGAGGCTGACCGCGACGAAGACGACAAGATTGGCTACGAGGCCGACCAGTCCGGAACCTAACCCCTCAAGCCACGGCACTGCCCCGCCTTGGTCCATGTACGGAACCGTCAACGCCAGAGCGATTACCGCACCGACGAGCAGCCCGGCGATTGCGCCGTCCCTGTTACCTTTGCGCCACATGAGTCCGCCGAAGATCGGTACGGCAAGTTGGATGATGGCTTGATACGCCAACTGCGTGACGCCGGCCAAGTTGGGTGAATCGTAGATGCGGTACGCGATGATCGCGGCAACTATTGCGGTAACTGCCATCGCAGCCTTGGCGAGGTAGAGCTCCTGCTTGTCCCGCAGTGGGTGAACGACAGCAACGATGTCGTTCGCAACTTGAGTGCCGATCGCTTGGGTGACGCCGTCGACGAAGCCCATTCCCGCCGCGAAAACTATGACAAGCGCGATCGCCAACAACCAGGTACCACCGGCGTCCTGCGCGATCGCGAAGAACGACGATACTGGATTGGCAGCGGCGAAAGGGATCGGCGCCGCGCACAGCGCGACAAACATGAGTAGAACGCAGAACACGAAGCCGATCGCCATTGTTTGCAGCGAGCCCTTTTTCACTTCACGCACGCTGGCCGCAGTGTAGATTCGCGTGAATATCATAGGCCAGCAAAGACTTCCAATGATTCCGGCGGCAACGATGCCGAAGTAGTAGAGTCCGCCTTCATCGGATCCGAAGCCGGGCAGGCTCAGTTGAGCGTCGGTAAGCTTGCTCATGTTCGAGATGCCACCGAAGTAGAAGAACAACAGGCCCAGGCACAAAATGGCCGATCCGATGTAGGCAACAATCCCCTGGACCATATCGGTGAGGATGAGACCCCTCATACCCATCTGGACGGTCCAGAACTGACGCACGACCAATACTGCAATCCCGATCAGGATGGAGTCGGCGTCAGAGAGTTTACCCAGCGATGCCCACTGAACTACCGCGCCCATTGCAATGAGCCCGAGAACGAGCCAGGGCACGAGGGCGACGACACTGATGGCGCTTCCGATCAACTTCAGGCCGCGGCTGTTGTACCGCAGGTCCAGTAGATCCGCCTGGGTCCGCAGGTCGAACTTCTTACCCCACTTCCATACTGGCCGGGCGATGAAATACATCGCGAGAACACCAAGGACGGAGTAGACGAGAAAGTACAACCCGATCACGCCACTAGCAACGGTCAGACCGAAAACCGCGGTAAAAGTCGAACCGGGCCACCACGAATTCGTGTACGCCATCGACACGAACCAGCTCGAAAACGAGCGCTCGCCGACGGCGTAGTTGCTGAACGTCGCGACGCTTTGCCGGTTCTTGGAGATGTGAAGGACAACAACGATGACGACGAAGAAGACGCCTAAGGCGCCAAAAGTGACGATCATCAGTCCACCGCTCCCTGACGACACTCGGTGACCCAGAGACCGGTGACTGCTGCGATCGCAGCTGCGGACACGAGTATCAGGTACCAGACCGAAATCGGTACGCCGATGACCAGACCGTGCTGGTGGGACATTGCGATGTACAAAGGTGGCCAGAGCGCGATCATATTGATCAGCGCGAATAGTGCGCCGAAGGCGATGTTCCTCGCTGGGGAACGACTGAATAAGCCAGTGCGTTTCATTGATACTCTTTTCGTCTCTGCAGGCCGTCAACAGGGCCGGCTGGGCGGCGTATAGCCAGATGAAAAGCGTATGAACAATCACATTCCTCGACCATCGGTCAGTTGACGTATTTTCCGCATACCTCCGGTCGGACATCGCATGCGGACACGACAAACCGAACGGGCGAAATGTACTGGGGCATCGAGAATTTCATAACCGGAACTGAACGGGTGAGAATCCGCCACTAAAGACGCGGCTGCTGCATCATCAACGGAGATTCATCTCCCCTCACAGCGCCTTTGGCGCTACCGTAGGGCTTTGGTTTACGCCCGTTCCGACTCCCCCGACTCGCTGGTCGTTGCGGTCACCCTGACGACGGTCGCACTCCGGGTCCTCACATCTCGCTCGCGAGCAACAGTCCTGCTTCCACAGCAAGCGCGGCGAGCTGCACACGAGATTGGCTCCCGAGTTTGACGAGAAGATGCTCGACGTGGGTCGAAACGGTTCTAGGACTGATGAACAGCTTCTTCGCGATCTGGGGATTGGAACAGCCTCGGGTGACCCAATGAAGAATTTGCACTTCCCGGCAGCTCAACCCGAACGGCCACGGAATCCGACGTTCAACGACCACGAGGGACGTTCCGGGACCCGCCGACAACTCGATCCGATGGCACGAACCATCCGACTCGGCCCACAAATACTGCGCCGGTCGGCCAGCCCAATCCCGGATCGCTGACGCCAACCACCTGCGCGCAGACTCCCCAAGAACCGGACCCGCCGTATGACCTGGCAGCTCCGAAATTGCGCCTGTATCGGTGACTATGACGGCGTGCGCTGCCACCCCAGCCCGTTGCACGGCACCATGAGCGCTCCGGAAGAGATCACAGACGTCAGCGAGTACAGGACGGAACCTCTCGATCACGCTAAGAGCCTCGTTACTGGCGTCTTTGGGGCGCGCCCAACTCACGTGCAGAGCACCGGTATATCGCCCACCAGGCAACCTCAGACACATGGTCGCGCCCTCCTTGAACCCAGCGGGAATCAAGAATCCCTCGGCGGACTGCGTCTGCGCGAACGGGATGTGCCAATCCCTCTGCAAGTCCAGCCAACGGAGGGCGTGCGGAACCTGGGTATGCAACAAATGAAAGCCCGGATTCCCGTCGACGAACGCGTCGTTCATATGTTCGTCGAGCTCCCGCGTGTAGCCTTCGCTCGCCAACGTGACGTGCCTATGACTTCCTGAACCCGCATCCCATGCCGTCAATGCGTATCCATCCCATGGAATCGAATCCCGCAGGACTCTCATTGCAGCAGAAGCGCGCACGTGGACATCGGATAGTTCGACGAAACGGCCATCGTCCGGCGGGATCATGGCCGGAAGCAAAGCGTGGATCTGCATACGATACTCCTGGATCCGACTCCCCCAAGTACGTATAGGCTCTCATTGTCTCGCCAGTCAGGCAACATCGGGGAACGAGAGGGAAACCGGTGGTAGAGCCACACGCAGTGGGCGAAAAGTGGCTGAGTTTACGCCCACCCGGCGACCGGCTCAAGCAAGCTGTGGTTGTCGTTCCCGGCACGGTTGACGGCGGTCGAGACTTCGTAAGGCTCAGATGCGGCTCCGCAACGGAATTGATCATGGCTTGAACTTTCGCTGTGTCGGTGAGGTTCAGGTCGAGCCAATGCTCCCAGAACATTTCCGGCAGGATCAGCGGCGAACGGTCGTATGTGTTTCCCGCGGCACCTGAGGCCGGTCGAGTCCAAACCGTACAGGTCCATACCTATTGGTTCGGATCATCTTCGGGAGTTCGGGATCGGGCTACAACTCGTGGAGGCCTCCGTCGCGATCACGTCGCCGTCTCCGTGAAGAAAGTGCGGAATCTTTTTTCCCTCTTAATTTTTCATTCACTCATAGCTCCACAATAGGTTTCTGTTCGTGTATCCGGCGTTGCATAGGTCGACCACCCACGATCATGCTCACTGCTTGATTGGCGAGTGGCGCCCACGCGAAGGTCGGGCTCGCCAACTCCGAGCACGTCCGCGTTCCACCGTCGTGGCTCCCGATGCTGGGTACAGCCAAGCTCGTAGGTGGTCTTGGGCTGATGCTCGGGCTGTTGGGCGGTCGACCGGTGGGGCTGCTCGCAGCGATTGGCCTTATCCTGTTCTTCCTCGGAGGAGGTAGTCCGCCACATCCAGACTCGCGTGTACTACAACATCGTATTCCCAGGGACGTTCCTTCTGCTCTCGTTTGTCTGCGTCCGGCACTGCTGTCGATCTAGCGGAAACGGTAGACACTTCGATAAACACCCGGTCACGAGTACGACGCTGCGTGGGTGCGACGCACACGCAGTCCGCTTGACCTGCCAAACAGTTTCGGACTCCGTTGCGCTGTTCATGTTGTTCGCGAGCCATTCCGCCTCCGACTGGACCATCGGTCCTCGCAGGCAGCAGCGGCCGCGGTTGCCTTGGACGTATTGGGTGAAGCACTCGTTCTCGTACCCGCTGCGTTCTTCAGTGCGGGATATCACGACAAAGCTTGTGGGAGAGCCTGTTTCGATCATGGTGATGCCTTCCCTCGAATCGGTAGAGCCGCTCCCCTGTCACCATGTCGAGTACTTCTGCCAACTTCGCAATGCCAAACAACCGTCCCGGGCTCAGCACCATATCGGGCGTGCTCGACTACAGTCCCCTTCATGGGACGGACCTGCGGAGTCGGACATGTGGCGGCATCGTGAGTAGAAGCGATGAGTGAGGTTTCTCCGGCCGTCAATCGTTCATCATTTCGCCGCTTCCTCACGGCCGCGGTGATCAGTTCGGCCGGCTCGTCGGTGACAGCGGTGGCGATGCCCATTTTGGTAGTGCAGCTTCTAGACGCGACACCCTTCGAAGTCGGTATGGTGAACGCGGCTCAGTTGATTCCTTATGCGGTGCTCGGGTTGTTCGCGGGGGTTTACGTCGATCGGTGGCGGCGCAAGCCAATCCTCGTGTGGGCCAGCGTCGGTCGAGCGGTAGCACTCGGCACTGTTCCGCTCCTGTGGCTCGCCGGCCTTCTGCACATCTGGGTCCTGGTCATCGCGTTGCTGTTGTTCGGCTCCTTCTCGGTGTTCGGCTTCGCTGCGATGCAGTCCTTGTTACCCCGACTGGTTCCACGCAGCCAACTGGTGAAAGCAAACGCTCGACTCGACCAAGCCGACGCAGCAGCAACGACATTGGGGCCAACGGTCGGAGGCGCACTCGTAGGCCTGCTCGGCGCTCCCGTGGTGATTGCCGTCGACGCAATCAGCTATCTCGCTGATGCCGCACTCAATTCCGGTCTCGACGTAGACGAGCCGCGACCCGCTTCTCGCTCCCGCAACCTGATGAACGAAGTGCGTGAGGGTCTGAGATTCACCTACCGCCACCGCACTCTCAACCCACTCGCAATATCGACACACGTGTGGTTCCTCGCCAACGGAGCCGCGTTGACTGTGCTGTCTCTCTTCGCCCTCCGCTCACTCGGGTTCAGCGCCTACACATACGGCCTGCTTCTGACGACGTTCGGTGTCGCAAGCCTCCTCGGAGCGTCCAGTGCACATGCGATCGGCACGCGAATCGGACCAGGACGAACGGTCATCCTCGCCCGCTCGCTGTATCCCCTCACCTGGCTTCTCGTTACCTTCGCGACCGACACAATTGTTGGCCATCTCCTGCTCTTCGCAGCTCTTGGCCTGCAAGGCTTGGCAGCAGGCGCGGAGAACGCGAACGAGATGGGCTATTGGCAAGCACACACCCCCGATAAGCTTCTCGGGCGCGTGAATGCCGCCCGGCGTTCCGTCAACCGCACCATGGCCGCCCTCGGTGCCGTGACAGCAGGCCTGTTGGTCGGCGCGATCGGCGAACGCCCCACCCTGATCGGCGTCACCATCGTGTTCGCCATCGCAGCAGGCACACTTGCGTTCTCGCCGCTGCGACACTCGACGCGGAATCTCTGACCTCGGCGTGCAGCCCGATATGGCAATACCACCTCCAATCACTCAGCGTGTGTGGCGCTACCTCACCCGATTCGGCCAGCAAGCAGACGACACTCCACCTGAGGCGTGGGTTTAGCCGGACTCCATCACGTCCTTAGGAAGCGTTCGACCAGGTGACGGCTGAGCACAATTGGCACGATCGAGCGGATCGTGATGAACGTCGACTTGCCGCCGGGCAAGGCAGATCAAAGCCGAACGATGGCCTTGCCTTCAGAACGCTTGCAGTCGTAGTACGTACAGGACTGTGGACCACGCAGTGCTGCAAACGCCGAAAGATACATGGCGCGTTTGAGTCAGGGACGCAGTAGCCGCGGCTGCCGCAGCCGTCAAGATGAAAGGTCGTCAGCACAAGCTCACGCCGTAAGAGCATGCGCACCTGTTGCAAACCTATGAGACCGGGCAATTTAAGATCGAAACACTGTGCAGGAATATAGGTTTGAAGCGGTCGGCAGTCTACCCGAATATCGGGATGGCGCGCACGGAACGGGAAACCTGAATGCTCCCGTCGCTCTGAAAACTAGCCGGAAGTCAGTTCGTCACATTAACGCTCGACAGATCTCGGCGCGTTCTTCGTGCCAGGTACTTCGAGAAAACCTGCCAAATAATTCTGAGAGTCACACGGCAGATCGTGCTGGCGATATCTTTCGGGCGAACTGTTACCGCCCATATCAGGCACTAATCAGGTAGGTCGGTGAGTGCTTCCATAGACGATTCGGGTAATGCCCGGACCGAGCGTCAGGAGCCGGCGATGACGTTCGTCCACGTTGCGCGAGCCACTTTCCGGGAGACCTACCGGCACTTCCGTATTGATGTCACGCAACCTGAACTTAAACGGACCGTTCGTATTACTGTTCAGGTATGCACAAACGGATTGCGGGACTGATGGCGTGTGTTGGTGTTGTGATCGCCGTGGCCGGCCCGGCTCAAGCCAACGCCCAACCGCTAGGCGACGTTGCGGCAGTATCGACTGCGCTGGAGTCTGCAGCGATGCCGATCAGTACCCGAACTGCGGCGTCAGTGGCGACGACACTCTCACGGATCGCCAGCGGGACTCCTCGATACAACTACTTTCCGAGGTCCGTGCACCTGGTCGAAGGACAAGCCCAGCCTTTCCTGTACGACACGGCGGCAGCCGATTGTCTACCGAGCGGATTTGGTCGTGATAACTACTCAGTCGGCATCGCCGAAGCGATTGCAGGTCCCGCGGTCGACGAAAGTCTGCCGATACCGACCATCGCTACGGGTCAGGTGAATGTGTTTTTCAGCGCTATGAACACAGCGACGTCCTCACCCCGCCAAGCTGACCTGCTCGAGGTCGCGTGGGTCAACCTGAACACCATGGCGTCGGGACGGGCGCCGCTCTATCAGCAGCGCCCGGCTGACTACATCGTAACTCTGTCCAACACGCTCGACACGGGCCAAGGCACCGTCGTGTTCGTTGTTTTCGGTAGCGTGCTCGATAACACGAGCAACGGGTTGCCGCCGTGCGACTTTGCACCGGTAGTCGGCGTCGTCCAGGCGTAACTTTGTCCAGAGGGTCTTTGGGGCGCAGCGATTTGGGTCTCGCTCAAGCCAGAAACGTACCTCCGGCCTCTTGCGGGTAGTTCGTCCTCCTTTCGGATCGGCAGATGAGATCGCGCGGGGGCGATCGAAGGCCGAGACGACCACCCCTCAGCAACCTCGATCTAGGACTCCAATCTGCACTTGCCGCTCTTCGCCCCGCGCAAGCAACATGGCCCCGCCCGGGCCGACAACTCACGGCATCGCTACCGGACTAAATTGCCCTTCAAACGCGATCACTTCTCCCACGTTCTCCCACTGAAATTGCAGACGACCGTTTGACACGGATCGGCCCCCCTGCGGTTGGTTGCGGGGGGTCAGTATCGTTCTCGCGATTGGAGACGCCAGTGACCTTCCCCGACGTCGAGGTCCCGCTGTTTCGCCTCGATTACAGCGATGACCAGGCATGGAACAAAGTCATGCAAGTTGCTCTCGGTCCGAGATCCGCTCGTAGAGACCCGTTGACCATTGTCGACAGCCCCGAATTTGCCGGGATGGATACCGACGAGCTGCTGGCTCGCCTCAACGAAGACGATCCTGGGTATCGGTTCATAGTTGTCGCCGACGAGCGGACTCTCGCGCACAAGGACCACCCGTTCACCATAATCACCGCCACGAACCCTCCGAGGAGTTTGCCGGTTTCGGCCCAAACCCTGGCAGATGTCATAACCAACCTGTGGATCAGCAATCTCGACTTCGAGGACTACGCGACGGCCGCGGATCCGGACGGGGTCTACCGAGCAACCACGCGAGAGAGCACCGAACCCCAGGAACGGGCGGTACAGGTAGACGAGATCATCGAGGCGATGGGGGATAGTCCGTGGCCGGGTCGGCTTGAGGAATTCCATATCGCTCTGCTGAATTACCGCGCTAAGGCCGCATTTCGCGTCTTCCTGCCTCTCATCGATTCCCGAATCGCCTACGAGAACAGCTCACGGCGTCCCATCTCGGACTACTCGAAGTACTGGGATGTGTACGGACACGACGCATACCTCGACGCGCTTCGCGAGGGCGGTCAGGTGCTGGCGTTCAGGCTCGACCTGATGACCGGCCACCCCGACAATCACTGGAGCGCGGTTCTCGATCCGTCCACCCTCCGCGTGCTCGGTGCCGTCCGGTGGATCAAACATTCAGGTTAATCGGCATGACCAAGTGGAGTACGCCGGTCACGCTGGACAACGACACGCCAAGTCGCCTCGATTTTACGAGGCCCTCAGAATCGCCCAAGAGCGCCCTGACCGGAACAACCACGATCCAGACATCGTCATCGACCTGGTCGACGGACCCTCTATTTCCGGCTGCTCATCACCGGGCACCCCATCGACCACCCGTACGTCGACCGCCTACCCGATGCCACCCTCGGCCCCAACCACTCAAACACCGAATAGGTCTGGCAGACACTAATTCGGGTACGTTTCGTCACGGGCGAGAATCCAATTGAGCCACAATGGGTTACGTCGACAAGACAGTTTGCGCTCATTTGCCGGTCAAATGCATTGCACTGCAGAGACACCCGTGCACCGTGACGTCAAAGCTGTAGCGGGAAGGGCATGATGGACGTGACCGATGCGGCTACTGCCCGTGCGGCGCATAGTTCGGCACCGGGCCTCACTTTGATCACTTCGAGAGGATCGTGTTCAATGCGTCGAGCAATGCGCCGACTGTTATGTTCCAGCGTGACCGGATCGAACTCGGCATCCCTGGCCGCCGCGATCCGGGCGGCGATCACGCGGACAGGTATCAATGATCGGGGGTGGCTCTCATCAACTTCTCTTCACTCGGTCCGTTGCCGCGACGGTACCGGTCGAGATACCCCGACGACTGGTCCTAAGCAACGGCGGTTTTGACGTCGTGACCGACACGCTAGAGGAGGCACTGGCGGATATCCGCGCCAACGAAACCCTCTCACGTTCAACAGATTTCCCCAACTAGACAGCCCTCGAAACGAGACACGCCGGAAGTCAGCTGGCATGACGCCGTGCATGTTCGGTCGATCAGAACGCCCGACCCAACCAAACAGCGAACCCCAGCGTTCTGGATTCCTAGAACATTGGGGTTCGTTGCGAACATGGAGTCTCAAAGGACTCCTCAACACCTGCCGCCTGCGCTCCCGCCAGAACTTCAACTTTCCGGGCGACCTTAACATATTGTCGCATAACAGTTTTCATGTTCTTCGCATTCGCTGGTCTGAGATCGATCACATAGTCCGTTCCACGGAATGAGAGTTCAATCCTCTGGTTGAGATCATCGGCGACAGGCGACCCGTCGAGATCATCAACACGATGCGGGATCAGCCTCTCCACCAATTCACTGTCCTCCAAGTTGAGTGCCTGTCTCAGCGTACCCGCCAACTTTAGCGCGAATGACCCTCCGGCGTCAGCCGTTCACAGCATGTAGCAAATCCGTACTGCGCTCGAAAGATCCACTACCCAAATATGTTTCGTTGAATCTGCACGAGGAGATTGCTGTAATACTTCCACTAAGCGGCGTCCGATTGCGTTGCAGTGGCCGCCCCGGACTTCTGCCGGAAAGCACTCTATGATCGGATCTGGTTGACATTCAAAGGGGGTGCGGTCTCGCGTCCGCATCAAGGTGTTCTCGGCTGACGGCAGACCAGCTCACTCCGAGCATTGAGGCTCGCGTTCGAGACCCTTACCCTGCCTCCGGAGGTGGCCAGCCCTGCAAGCCAAACCCGTCGGGTTGGCTCAGATTCATGCGAGCCGATCGCGGTACTGGCGCATCTTGCTCCGCGAACCGCACGTGTTCATGTCGCACCAGGTCCGCGTCTTGGAGCGTGAACTGTCGTAGAACACCCACCGGCACGCATCCGACGCGCAGGTCCTGAGCCGCTGCCCCGACCCGGTCAGGCCGTGGAGCAGGAGCGCCCCGACTGCCGCTCCTGCGGGCGAGACCGGCTGCGCACCCGACGGGATCAGCGCGAGCCGACCGTCGTCGTCGACGTGGGGCCCCGCCCAGTGCTCCTGCGCGAGCCGGTTCAGGGCGGACCGCGCTGCCGTATCAGTGCGGTCGGCCAGGAACGCGCGCATGACCTCGCGCGCGCCACGCAACGAGTCGAGATGCTCGAGCGTGGGTTCCCCGTCCCATCCGTGCCGGACGAGCCACTCCCGCCCGCCACGGATGGTCGCCAATGCGTCAATGCCGTGCAGCAGCGTGGCGCTGTTGCAGAACTTTTCGACGACACGCAGCTCTTCGGGCACGGCGGACTGGGCGGCGTTCACGCGCTCAGCAGTCTGAGGAGTTCGCCGGGCCGATCCTCCGGCACCATGTGCCCGGCTCCGTCGATGATCGAGAACCGCGCGTGATCCGGAAGTGCCGTGACGAGCCGCTGAGCGTAGTCGACACCGAGCCACGCATCGTCCGCACCCCAGATCACGTGAATCGGTATGTCCAGCAACCGGAGTCGGCCCTGCAGCTCGTCGGTGTTGTCCTCGCCGCCCTGGGCGTACTGCCGGTAGAACGCCTGTGCCCCATCAGTGCCTGTCCACTGGCCCGTGTACGAAGCCAGGGCCTCCGCGCGCAGACCCACGTGGCTGCCGGACCGGATCTTGGCATCGATCAGGGCAGCGCTCGCCCAGTCGGGGAGCGCCTCGAAGACCTCGGGGTGCTGGTGGACGGTCTGGAAGAACCCGCCGGCGCCCCACCCGCTTACCGTGGCGGCATCGATGAGCGTGAGCGACTCGAAGGCCACGCCGTGCAGGAGCGTCGCCCGCAGCGCGACCGCGCCGCCGACATCGTGCGCCACGACCCGAGGCACGGATACTCCCCAGTGCTCGAGGAGATCGACGAAGATCGTCGCCTGCTGACGGAGGCTCACATCTGGCGCGGTGCGGGTCGACTGTCCGAATCCGAGCATGTCCCAGACGTAGACCCGGTGATCACGAGCGAGCACCGGGACGATGTCCCGCCAGATGTACGACGAGAAGGGTGTGCCGTGCATCAGGACGAGCGCTGGTCCGTCGCCGACCGAGTTCCATCGCACCGTGCCGTCGCCAACGTCGAACCACTCGGGGAGCGACCAATCACTCATGGAGCACCCCTTCATTGTTACCGTCTTAATTGATTAGACGGTAACAGAGGGACGGGCTACGGCAGTTGACGGCGTCCATCGACCGTCCCACCATCTGCCTGAGCGCAACGGGGCGCGAGCGGCGGCAGCGTGAGCACAATCGCGAACTGCCACGCCCGCATACAACACTCGGTGCGCTTTTTGTCCGAAGGTTTTCAGTCTCTGCCGAGGTCATGTTCGCGTTTCGGTGTGGCCGACCGTGGTGGTTTGGGATCTTCGGGGGCCGCGGTGCGGTTTCACCCCATAGACGCAACTTTTCTACAGATGCGTCGTCCGCCTCGCACTCGGATGGAACTAGCCTGCGGACGGTCGACGGTACCGCGGCATCGTCGATGCGGGACGCCGACGCACTACTGCGGCACAACGAACACGAATCCAAAGGAAGAACAGGGTGAACCAGGTGCGGCGACGGTGCAGGCGCTGCGCTGCGGTGACCCGGCACAACTGGCAGGCGAAGAACAGTGCCGCGATGGAGGTTGTTTTCGTGTTTGTTCCGAAAATCAGCATTCCGTTCGCCTCAAGTGAGCATCGAAAATGCTCCGTTGCAACAGTTTTCGGGAGCCAATCTGGTACTATTGCGCGTGGGTGTCTCCGGCGTCGGTGGTGTCGTCGACGTCGATGTCGAGGGCGCCGTCGGGACGGCGGCGGATGAGATCGACCGCGACGGAGGCGACGTCGTAGTCCACCAGCGCCCCGTTCTCGGTGCGGCAGTGCAGCGAGAAGTACACGATCCCGTCCACCACACGGTGGGTCTGGGCTTGGACGCGGAAGTCGCCGCTCAACACCAGCCCAGCGCAGTACAAGGACATCGGCCCGTCGAGAAGCCCCGGCAATAGGGGGATTTCGCCGATACCGCCGTCGGGGAGCATTCCGTCGACGCCATAGACGATCGGATGCCCATCCGATTCCTTGGACACCACTGCCAACGGCATCGACGCCACGTTGAACAAGATTCTGGGCGCACCACATAGAAGGGCATTGATGACAAGGGAATCACCTTCTGAGCCGAAGGAAACTCCAATGACACGAATCTCCTGCCCCGTGACCAGCCGAGGCGCGTGAACTTCCAGGTCGAAGGCAGACATACTCGGCCAGGGCTTGCTTTCGGCCAACATCAGTTCGCTCCTAGGAAGCGTGCGCCTTTGTTCAACGCGTTCTGGTAGGCGTTGTCGCCCTGGATCTTCTTGATCAAAGACTGGGGTGCGCCTTCGAATTCTTGGGTGTTGAAGTTGTAGTAGTACTTCCCACCGCGATCGTCCTGCAAGTGCATCTGTCCAGCCCGCACGCCTGGGGCAGAATTTTCGATATCGATCCGATAGTACGGGCCGTTCGGTGGAATCTTGTCGGTCATGGTGATCAGCATCGCTCCTCGCCGTATTCGATGCTCATTCCTCGCCTCGTCGCGTTACCCCGGATCCACAAGGAGGGCTGGAGGTTTCGCTCCCCCAATTTTCCGGTGTACTTCCGGTTCTTCTCCGTCTAGCTCGTCCGCAATTTTCGTGACAGAAATGCAGGCTCCACGCTTCAATTGTGTCCATGCAGCTGACGTCGACATCCGGGTTGAGGGTCAGGCGCCCTTGTCGGCGCCATCTCCGTACGAAGGTGAGATCGCCATTGTGGGCGCCTCCAGAACGTCGGCCGCCGCCAAGAGAGCCTGGTGTAGTCGGTGTGCCTTGACGCTCGCAGTCCCCCAAGCGAGCTGTTGTTTCGCCGCTCATGCGGCCGCGTGCCACAACAACACGGCGACCTGCGAAGGCTGAACTTCAATCTCTCCCGTCGGGACTCAGGCGAATCGTTCGAGGATCTGCGGGTCGTAGAGGCGGTAGCCGAGTGAGTGCATCGCGCCGATGATCTCGTTTGCATGCTCTCCTCGGAATTTGTAGCCGATGAACTCGACCAACTGCTCACCGATGGATACGTCGTAGGCCGGTGTTCCTTCGGGGTCAGACCCGGGCGGGCGCAGGAACTGCCCGTCCCACGTCCAGCCTGGGAGATCCTCCGCAAACAACCGCAAGACACGGTCGCGGTCCACCATGTCGACGCTGTCGACGTGTTGCTCGTCGTTCAGACGCGTGTAGACGCTGCCGGGGTCGAGATCATCGCCTCCGGCCCAGAACGCCAGGTTGTAGCTCATGGCACCTAAGTATGCCTGCCGCTGACCGTCGGGGCGGTGTTGCCGAGAGTGCCGTCATATCCTTCTGACGTGAACGCGATGAAACTTCCAGGTGCCGGACAGCGGGTTGTCCGCACCGAGGTCGGTCACACCCTACAGTTCGAAACTGACGCGCACGTTCGATACATCGTCGAGGAGAACCCTGTCCTCACCCTTCCTGACGACACCGAAGTCACCATCAGCCTTCCGGCACCTGCATCCGGAACAGACATCGCAGCGGAAATGACCGGCGCGACAATCGAACTCAGCACCTGCACCGCAGACGGATCACTCGTCGTACTGTTCGACACCGGCACCGTACTGTCGGTGCCACCGTCGCCGGATTTCGAAAGTTGGAACGTCTCCGCGCCCGGGAACGTGCTCGTCGTCTCGACACCTGGCGGCACGATCGCAGCGTGGAACTGGCCCAGCACCGACGGACATGGCTATCCATGAATACCGGGACCGACGCCCGAGCGCTACTCCCGAGACCACAAACTTGTCGCACACTTCATCCCCGCCGGAACCTTCCCCGGCCGTCAATCGCGAGGACAAGACTCATGACTTCGGACAACCCGCACGATCCTTCACCCGAATCACCAGATCTTCACACTCTGATCCTCGAGGTAGCCGACGACTACGATCACGGCCGAACTTCCCTGCACGCCTTGGTAACCGTCTACGAATCGATCGTCGACACGTACGAGCACGAACAACACGATCGCCACGAAGACCTACGCTGGGCATGGGGGCAGATCGAAATCATGAACGCTCTACGACACGATGACCCGAGCCGCGCACCGCAAGACGAGGCCGAAGTGCACGAAACCATCGACGGCTTCGTGACTACGTTCCAGTCGCTCTATTCCGCCTGAGCCGTCGCCGATAGTGCTGGCGATCAGCAGGTTCGATAGACCGCAGGTCCCTCGATGATCCGCAAGATTCAAGCCGCAGAAGGTGTCTGGCTCAACGAGGAGTGAACTGTGTGAGGCCGTCGACGATGCTTCCGTTGCCGGGCCTACTCGTCTGCAAGGGAACTCGGGGAATGATCTGGACTGACGGTTGCGGGTGCAGCCTGCAGAATGAGCGCAAGACGTCGACGGTGGACCGACTGGATTGTGTATGCGCGCACTCCGCAGGCTGCTTGCGGAACTGTACCCGGAGATGACTGCGTCTAATCTCTGCTGTTCGCAGTGGCAGTCGGCGGCCGAGCGCAGACGGCGATGCGCTTCGACGTCCTTCACTGCGGAAAACGAGTAATTCGTGGGTGTTTTCTGTTGGAAACACCCGCAGTTCGCAACAGCTGACGGCCGGTGGCGGAATCCACGCCGGGTTAGGAAGATACGGGTGTGCGAGGAAACGATTCCCCTCACACCCGATTGCGCATCAGCTTTGAATGTCGTGCCGTATCAATCGGATCGAATCAGTGCGCAGCGTCGAAGGCGTCGAGGATCTCCGCTTTGATCCGCCCCCGTGGCGCCACGTCGTAGCCGTTCTTGACTGCCCAGTCCCGCACTGCCTGCAGCTGCTCTTTCGAGCGCCCGGAACCGGTATCCTTCGCCGTCACATCAGCTTTACTGCCGCGGCGTGCCTTTCCGACTTTCTCGGCGACCTTCACGAAAGGCTCGAGGGCGGCGTTGAACTTGTCGACGTTCGTCGGCCGCAAATCGATCAGGTAGTCCGACCCCTGATACGAGAATTGGATGCGTTCGCCGAACCCGTCGTCGATCGGCTTACCGTCGAGATCGTCGATAAGTTGGCGAATAACTCTCTCAGCCATGCAACATCGTCTCCAATTCGATAGGAATCTCTCCAATGACCGGGTAACCCTAGCAACCCTTGTGTCCGCACCGAGACGATCGAGGGCTGCGAAACGACAAGACCGCCGATGAAGTCAACCTGCCAGGTCGTCACTGAGTCAGTGCAACAGCACAATTGAGAAAGGTTCACTATGGACAATTGGTGGTTGTACTGGAGCCCGTTTCCGCAGCCTGTTCGCGACTGGCTGTGTGATCGTGCAACAAATTCGGTCTGGCTGAGACCGCAGACTGGTGGGACTAGTCAGGAAGTCGGCGGTATCTGGCTGACCAGCGATTCGTACAATCGCTCTATTGCTCTCAGGATTTCGGCCGGTTCGAGGTATTGGTTCTTCTCACGCAGAGCGTGCTCCAACGCTTCGCCATCGCGAACGCGCTCAGGGACCAGCACGTGCCATTTGTACCCCCGGGGTTGCAACCGAACTCCGGCCTCAGCGAGGTAGGAGTTGACGTCGTCGTTGACCATCCGCAGGTCTTCCTCGGTAAAGGGCTCGAACCAGACTTCCTCGGATTCTCTGCTCGGGTCACCGCGAGTAACCCGTACCGGCGGGTGCGCGGATGCCGGATACGGTGTCCTGTAGCACCGGCCTGGCCCCGCAACCCACGCAGTCAGCGCTCCGTGTCCATTCGAAACGACGCTGACGTAGCGACCCACAGGCAGGACACTGGGCACCTGACCGTCGACCTCGGACCACGGATACTCGCTCCAGTACTGCGCCATGTCGTCCATTCTGGTCGACCTGAGAACACACCGGATCAAAGTGGACAGATTCACAGCGGTCCGTCCCGGGGCTGATGAATATTGCACGTTTCGAATACTGCACAACCGCCAGTAGACCTCCCCGGTCGCCACTGATCGCCACCGGATATGACGAAGCCGCCGGCACCGAAAAGGCGTCCAGCGGCTTCACAGGGTCGGTGCCCGCCCTGCGCCTCTCGGCAAGTGGCCGCTCGAAGCGGCATTTCTGGGGTGGTACCCGGGGCAAAGAACCGAACACCGACAACCCCTACAACGAGACGATGCGCCAACTTATTCCGCCCCGCTGACCAGCGCCGTAGCTCATTTCCTGGTGATGATCGAGCGCAGTACGAAGCGGAAGACCACCGCGGTGCCGGCTCCGACCACAACGCCGGTCACCACCTCCGCAAGGAGAACCCCCACGGTGACACCGAGAACTGTGGCGGACGCGACCGCCAACGCGACATCGGCAGGTGCCGGCCGGGGACCGTTGATCGCGCTACCCCTTCCCTGAGTTTGACACATTTGCAGAGATCATCACACGCCATCCGCGCGTGGAAGTCGGACCCACACTGTTCAGTGGTACAGGACTGTTCAGCGGGACAGGAACCGGTAACAGGAGGTCAGGCCATGTGTGGGCGCTACGCCAACCGAAGCTCAGATAAGGAATTGCAGTCGTTTTTCGACACCATGCACACCGTCGGCGACGAACTCCCACCGTCCTACAACGTCGCACCCACCCAGCCCGTGCGTGTGATCATCGAACGAACCCCCGCGAGGAACCCGACGCCGAGCCCGAGCGCCAGCTCAGGACGGTCAAATAGAGCTTGTTGCCGGTTGGTCTAAGGATCGAAAGATGGCGTCCAAGCTCATCAACGCCCGCAGTGAAACCGTCACGGAGAAGCCGTCATTCAGAAGTAGCGCTTCCAAAAGGCGCGCCATCATCCCGGCCGCCGAATACTACGAGTGAATGAAAAGTGAAGCAGGGACGAAAATTCCCTATTCCTTCACGGCGAGGACAACATTCTCGCGATGGCCGGACTGTACGAGTTGTGGTCCGATCCTGTACTGCCCGAAGATGATCCGAACAAGTGGGTAGGGACCTGCACAGTTTTGACTCGGCCAGCCTCAGATTCCTTGGGGCACATACTCGACAGATCCCCGCTGATCCTGCTCGAATCGTTCTGGGGACACTGGCTCGATCCGAACCTCACCGACATAGGCGAGGTCCAGGCCATGATCAACTCGGTTGCGGAGCCGCATCTCGCGCCCTACGAAGTTTCGACTACGGTGAACAGCCCTCGCAACAACAACCCGTCACTATTGGAGCCGATCTGACCGCACGTCCGTTGGTGCACAACTGGACCGGCAGCATTCGTCTGACCGCGTTGAGTTGACGGTCACCGCGGAGCGTCGCGGAGCCGAAACAGAGCTGCCGCTTCGAGCCCATCCTGCAGGTACTCGTACTCCCCCACCAGCGCTGCGCGCAGAGTCAGCTCGTCGAGGTCCGATCCAGCATTCAACAGCGCGGAGGGCTGTCTCATCTCCGCGTACCGATTCCCCGAGAAGGTCTTCCGAAGCCTGCTCGAGGAAATCCGCGAGGGATGAGAGCGCTGAATTCGGCTCCCCCGACGAACCCGGTGCGAGGACGAAAGGCACAACGCGTGTCGGATCATGGCCAACAGCTCTCCACGTCCCGACCTCGTATCCGTAAGCGAAGTTTTTCGTCGTTGCTTGCGGTGTCGAGCCACCAGGGTTCGGCACCGTGATCGCACAAGACGGCGCGGCCGCCCTCCAAAGCAGGATCAGGGTCGTGCCGATCGAAACCGAAGATCGCAGCACGGCCACCCGGCAGCAAAATGACGTCGAAGTGCGATCCGCCGCCGTCGCGGTAGGTGACTCGATTGTTTTCGATGGTGAAGGTCGAATGGAGGTCAGAGAAGGAGAAAACTGCCGCGTACGCTGCCGCCCATCCCGCGAGCATCCGATGTGCTGCAGCCGGATCCGGAAGGTCGATTTCAATCGGAGTCATCGTCAGACCGTAACGCTCACCAAGTGCGCTCGGCCCGACGTGCGCCGCACCACTGGATCACCTGCCAGCGGAATTCCGCGGTCACTGGAAGCATGAGGACATGCTCACAATCCGGATGACCGACAACGTCGCAGCATTCCTCGGACTCGGCGTCGGGGTCTCCACGATCGACCCCACCGACGGCCTCACGCCGCAGCTCGGGGCGAAGTTGAATCGCGGAAGCCATCGTCCGGGGCACTCCTCGCCCGAGCAGAGCTCCGAAAGGAAGCGTCTCATCAATGTTCGAAGGCGAACGTGTTCCCGCTCACTCAGCCAGAGGAATGAACCAGTTTGCACTCCTCGGGAACTTTCTGGGGTTGTGGTGCATCTGATTGTCGACACCAGCGAACGGTCGCTGTGTCACCACGGCGAAAGGGACTTCTGCGATGACTACTCCGAATGACATCTCCATCAACCCTCAGGTCACCGGCAACCCGGAAGATGCCCAGTTCACCGGCGCCGATACAGCCACCCCATCCTCTGTTCCGACGTCGAATTCCGGCGTCGATAGCGGATACGGGTCAGCGCGCGACCTCGACGGCGACGGCATCGTCGACACCATCGAGATCGATCTTGACGGTGACGGTGACATCGATCAGATCACGCACGACCTCGACGGTAATGGCACGGCGGATGTGGTGGAAACATCCACTGCGGGTGATGGACGTTTCGATGTGATCGATATCGACAGCAACGGCGACGGTTACGCCGACATCACCCAGATCGACGTCGACAACGACGGCCGCATCGACGGGGTCGTCCTCGATACCAACTTCGACGGTCTCGCAGACGAAGCGGACTTCGATTCCGATGGCGACGGCCGAGTAGACACCGTCATCGTGGACACCAACGGCGACGGAATTCTCGACTTCGCGGGCATCGACGTGGACGGCGACGGCTTCGCCGACGAGTTCGTCACTGATCCAGGTCAGACCGGTGAGTGGAATCCGGTCCCCGATTTCACTGATCCCGCCGAGACCCCTGACACGGCGCCACCAGCTCCCGACGCGATAGATCTCTGACTGAAGTCTGATTTCGGTTTCGCTGTTCTGCAATGCAATTCGTTATTCGCACTTCGGTGCCGACATCTGATGGGATAGACATGGACGAGAATTTCGGCACCGACCTAGCCGACACCGTTTACGCTGGCGACCCGACGCCGGCGGATGACGGGGCCGATTGCCTCGGGGATAGTGCAGGGATCGACATGCCGGCGATGCCGACAATGTGGGACGACACTCCCGACTCGGTGACGAGTCCGAATGCGATGCCGTCCATGCCCGCTATGACCGTCCCCGACAACGACATCGAACCAGACGCTGCCCCGCCCGCTCCGATCCCGACCAATGACGATGCCTCACTTCCCGACCCGGCCGAGACACCGACACCAGCGACCGACGGAACCCCAGGCCCTGACGACGGAGCATACGGAACGCCCACCGCGTGGACAGCGGATTGGTTTTACCAGGAGGTCGACGGCTATTGCGGCCCGTCGTCCGTTGCTCAGATCGTTTCCGAATACACAGGCCTCGACATCAGCGACCCGCAACAGCTCGTCGATCGGGCACTCGAACTCGGACTGTTTCCGAACGGTGATCCGTCACAAGGAATGACATCGAAGAGCATGGAAATCCTCATGGAAGACCAAGGCGTGCCGTGCCATCTCGAAACCAGTTCGATCAGCGATCTGGAGGAGAAACTGTCCGACGGGTACGGGGTGGTCACGATGGTCGATTCCGGTGAGATCTGGTATCCCGGTGAGGAAACCGTCGAAGACGACACCCCGGATCATGCTCTCGTGGTCGCCGGCATCGACACTGAACGTGGCGTGGTCATCCTCTCCGACCCTGGCCATCCCGACGGCAACCAACTCGAGGTCCCCATCGACAGGTTCGAGGATGCGTGGTCGGACTCCGGGCACGAGATGCTCGTCGCCGATGCTCCGGATGCTGACCTCGCCGATTCCACCGTAGATCCGACCGTCGCTGCGTTGGCTCCGAGGCCGTGGGCGATCATTACCCTGACGCATCGATGACTCACCGCACGCACGCCGCGGCCGAATGATCAGAGAAAGTGAGATCCGCAATGTCCGGTGACGAAGGCAGTCTGTTCGACGAACTCGGCATTCCACGCGAGTCGTTGCTGCCGGAACCGCCCGAAGACGTGTGGTCCGCGGCTCTCGTGCATGCGCTCGACCCTGACAGCGCCCCTGCCGACGACATACTCGCCCCACCGATGGACGACACCGTGCGCCCCGGAGACGATGTTGACGACATCGGGACGTTCGACGACGACACCGTGAGCAGCGACAGCGGCGATGCTCACCCGGACCTCGAGCACTTCGGAGACGTCGATGTCCCCGACGACAGCGACGACGAGGACATCAACGATGACATCGATCTCGGCGACGGCATGTAAATATCAGCGCCGACCGCGGCGTCAGCCACCCAGGGCCAGTCTCACGCCGACTGAATCCTCGCAAAAAGGACAGGTGATCGGCCATGTCATTCTTCGGCAACCTGTGGCATATATTCTGACCGCTGACCAACCGAGGGGACCGATGGACGACACCGCGCTACTGCAGCTGTGCCGCGAAGGCGACAGCCGCGCCTTCGGCGAATTGGTCGGCAGACATCGCACCCACGCGTGGGCTGTATGCCTGCAGATCACCGGGAATCATCACGACGCGGAGGACGCGTTCCAGGACGCCATCACCGCGGCCTGGCAGAACCTGCACCGCTTCCGAGGGGATGCCAGATTCAGCACCTGGCTGCACCGCATCGCCGCGAACGCCGCCTTGGCAACAATTCGACGGCGTACCCCAGACCCGACTGCACCGGACGATCTCGTCGAACTGCACGATCCCGCCTCGCTGACTGCGGACCGCGTTGTCGACGTCGACGCGGTCCGTACAGCCCTTGCTGAGCTTCCGGAAGATTTCAGGGTCGCGATCGTGCTCCGCGAATTCGCAGAACTCTCCTACGCGGACATCGCCGAACACCAAGGCGTCGGCGTCCAGACAGTGAAAAGCCGCATCAACCGCGCCCGGAAACAACTCGTCACCGCACTCGCCCCATCCACCGGCTGACAATTCTCAAATCCAGGTACTTGTGAGGGCGGTGGATCGTCAGCGGAGGGCGGTCCGACCAGGGACGGCCTGGCCTACCCTTGACGCGCGAAGTGGGAGACGCGGGATGGTCATATTTGTTACCTGAGCGTTCACCCCTCTACCCAACCGACGTCGCATTTTATCCGGAACCCCTGAGAGGGTGGTCTGCGAACTGCTTCCGGTACGACGAAGGTGTGATCGCAAACGCGGATGCGAAGTTCTGCCGAAAGGTGACTACGCTTCCGAACCCACACGCGACAGCAATAGCGTCGATACTCCAATCGGTCGTCTCCAGAAGCACTCGAGCCTCGCTCAGGCGTTGTTGGAGAACCCATCGTGCAGGAGTTGTGCCAGTAACGAGGCGGAATTGCCGAATGAAGCTTCGACGACTCATTCGAGCCTGACCCGCGAGACGGTCAACGGAAAGTGGTTCACCCAGTCGTCGTAGCGCCCATTCCAGTACATCCGCAACAGCTGTATCGCCCGCAGGCTCCGCAAGCGGTCTCTCGATGTACTGGGCCTGACCACCCTCTCTGTGCGGCGCGACGACCAGGTTTCGCGCCACACGGGTGGCAACTGCGGATCCGAGGTGCTTACGCACCAGATGCAGACAAGCATCGACCGACGACACCGTCCCCGCGGACGTCATGACATCCCCGTGGTCGACATAAAGCACCGACTCGTCCAAGCGGATGCTGGGATGGCGTTCGGCGAGGGCGGGCATCATGTCCCAGTGCGTAACGGCCGCTCGGCCGTCGAGGATCCCCGCGTCGGCGACGGCAAAAGCGCCGAGACACAGCCCCACGATCGGTGTACCGCGAGCGTGTGACTGGCGAAGCTTGGCTCGCAACGTCTCGCTGATCGGTGAAAGTGGTAGCGGCCAACTGGGAATGATCACGATGTCCGCCCAATCGAGCGTCCGCGGTCCCGCCACATCTGCGATCGAGTATCCCTCTGCGGTCCGCACCGGACCCGTGCGATCGGACCACAACCTGGTTTCCCAATCACGTGCAATTCCGAGTCGGCCTACCTCACCGAACACCATCAGCGGTGCCGCGAGATGAAACATCGTGATGCTGTCGAACGCGTACACGGCAATTCGCATCTCGGTCTCCCCCGCTGCTTGGCGCAAAGTCATCGAAAGTATGCACCCGTGCCACTCACCGATGCGTAGAGACCACCGAACAATGGAAGACGAGCGTCAGGGACACCGACGCGAAACTGAATCCGACCGACCTTCCAGGAGTGATGAAAGTGCCTACACCACGCCGTGCCCTTATCGTCGTCGACGTACAGCAGGAATACTTCGACGGCCCTCTGGAGATTCAATACCCGCCGCGTGAGGAATCGCTGGCAAACATACTCAACATCGTCATGGTCGCCGGCGCGAATGACCTTCCCGTCGTCATCGTGCAACATCGAATGCCCGAGGGCGCCCCGGTCTTTGTCGAAGGCACCCCCGGATGGTCACTTCACCCGGCACTCGAGGGCCACATCGATTCGGCAACCAAGCGCGTTCACAAGCAGTACGCGAGCATCTTCGCCGGCACCGATATAGCCGAATGGCTGCGCGCGAAAGGCATCGACACCATCACGATCGTCGGGTACATGACCAACAACTGCGACCTCGGTACCGCCGTGGAAGCAGAAGGCCTCGGGTTCGCCGCCGAAATCATCTCCGATGCCAGCGGCGCTATCCATCTGGCCAACGAAGCGGGTCAGGTATCAGCGCAGTCGCTACACGAGACCCTCATGATTCTTCTGCAATCGAACTTCGCCGCCGTCGCAACAACAAGCGAATGGGTCGAGGCCGTAAATTCCGGAACGAATTTACCCAAGAGCAATCTTGTCGTCTCAGCCGTCCAGGGACGCGAGTCAGCCTCCAACTGACTTACCAATGCCGCACCGGGACAACAGTTTAAGACATTTCGACTCCCCGCCGATACCGGCGACTTATCTTAGCCCCTCGGATGCCGCGACACTTCAAGGATGATCAGGCCAATGAACGCGGACGGCGGCGCCGGCAGGCAACGCGAAACTGCGACCGCTTAGTCTGTTCTCAGCACTCCCACGCCTCCGCGGGAAACGGAAGCCCCCCGAGGGGCTTTGACGCTACTTGGAGGCTGAACCCGGCCCACACGAGTCAACCCAGCGGCCTCTGTCACCTCAAAAACCAATATCCGGTGTACACCCCCGAGGTGTACACCGGATATTGTTGCTGTAGATACTATTTCGCGGATTCGAGGATCTTGTGCTGCGCGGTGGTCATCTGGTGGACCTTCGTCTCGTCGTCGAGAGCACTGATTTCACCGAGGTACCGTCCTTGGTGGACGATGCAGTAGTTGTACGTTCCTTGCGGACTGTCCTTGGTGAAGCAGGCCGCGTTCGGGACACCGGGTGGGTTGGCGGATGGAGTGAATCCTTCGGAGTCGACGATGTCTCCTTTGAACAAATCGAACAGCGTCGCTGCGCCGTCAGCGCTTTCAGATCGATAGACATTGCTTCCCGAACGTGCCATCAACGTCGTGTCGGATTTGTCCATGAAGTCCAGCGTCAGTGTCGGATTGGTCGAGAAGTGCGCCGACCCACGAGGCCCGTAGACGGCGTCGGAGCTGGTGGTGCGGTTGCCGTCGTCCTCCGGGATCGTCAGCACCAACACGTTGTCGATGTCCATCGGCAGTTCGGCGAACTTATCGGCTGCGGTCGCGGGGAACTTGTCGATCATCGGGCCCTGTTGTTCGAGGGCTTTCGCGGTGATCTGCGCCGTCCAGTCCTTCTCTGCGATCGGAGCGCTGGCCCAGGTGTAGATGATGTACTGCCCGTGCGGGGTGAACGAATTCGAGCTGAACGTACCGTCGGAGCTCTCGCGAGTGGTGGTCAGTGTGTCCGGCAGGATGTCGATGCTCGTAGGTACCCCGCCAGGCAAATACTCGCTGGGAAGCGCGTCATCGGCGGACATATCTACCGCTGCACGTTGCGCCGATTCTGCGTCCGGGAACCGGAATACGGCGTGCACGATGGACTTGTCCGCTTTCTTGTCCTCATAGGAGCGGGAAGTGGAGAACCCTGTCAACATGCCTTCGCGTTCGGCGATGTCCGGCGACTTACCTGTCAGAAGAACGCTCAGTGCGGTGCCGGATTTGATGACGTACGTAGACATCCCCACAGAGCCCGTCAGCAGCGGGTCGAGTTCGGTGGGGAGGACGACGAATTCGGCCATCCGCTGCCCTTCGACGTAGCGGCCGGAGTTGACGCTGGTCACGGTTCCGAAGCCAGCTTGCGGAGTGGTGCGGTACGTTCCGGGATCCATCTCCCCAGGTGCTGCGCCCTGGGCAGCGACGGTCGCGCTGCTTCCGCTCTCACTTTCGGCGTTCGCCTGGCCTTCGCTGGTGCGCGAGCATCCAGTCACCAACACGATTGCCGCTACCGTTGCTGCCAACGGCGCAAAGGTCTTCGCGCGCATCTTTCCCTCTCTCAGAACTGTCATGTCCCCACTCATTACCGCGTGATCGACCTGAACCGGCCGAACCGACCAGGTAAGGAACCTCGACAATCAGATGAGACGGCGGCGGGTTTTGTTCCCACTGCCCCGAAATTTGTTCATCTGCTTCAGTGATGTCTCTCGTGGAGAGCACTCATCCTTGCTGCTCGTCGACTGGCAGGCCGATATCGGATTCCGCGGATCGTCCGAGGCGGGCGTTGTTGCGTTCGTCGAGCACTCGGTCGATCACAGATGTCGAGATGGGGAAATCCGGGCCTTCTGTGGTGCGGAGATACGCTCGGATGTCAGCCAACATCATCAGCTCTTCATCGAAGCGATCAGTCATACGGGCAGTATGCAGCAGAAACCTCCCATCGGCGCCGTCGCGGACGATGCACCCGAACACAGGCCTTCTCAGCGCCTTCCGAATCGAAGGTGGGGATCCGCTGCGCGGCGGGTGTGATCCGCGTTCGTCAGTGTGCGATCACCCGCCTGGATGTGGCTGCTGAATTTCGTTCGGGTTTCGGGGGAACTTTCCGCTCGTTGTGCGCATCTGACTTTGTGAATGCACCGCACAAACTGTGCGCTCACCTCGGATAAGGTTTTGTCCGCGAGGCGGACGGCTCGCTTCCCTGGGTGGGCGGTTGGGCGATGACACGTCGTGCACCGGGTGGGACGAGCGATGGAGGGGGCAGAAGGTGGCGGAGTCCGACGAATCTGCGGTTGTCGCAGCGGACGCTGGCAGCGACATGCGCTGCCAGACGGAATCCACCTTGGCCGGTGCGACGAAAATCCTGCGCACGTACGGCTTCACGGCGACAGCCGATGCCGCGGCTGCGAAAACGTCCGGCGGGCACGATCAGCGGACCGTGGTGGTGGTCGGTGAGGTCAATCGAGGTAAGAGTTCACTGGTCAACGCCCTCGCCGGGGTTCGGGGTGTCTCACCTGTCGATGTCGATGTCACCACGTCTGCAACGATCTCACTGGTGCCCGCCGGTGCTGAACATCCGCCAGGTTCGGCGGATCTGGTGTTCCCCGGCGCGGTACGCCGCATCGGATTCGACGAGGTCGCGGACTGGGTCAGCACCGTGGGCCGTCATGTCGCCGACACACAAGGCGAGGTGCTCCCGACCCGGGCGATCGTGCCCGTTTCCTCCCCTCATCTGCAAGGTTTCGTCGTCGTCGATACCCCCGGATCCGGTGGACTCGACGCAGTCCGTGCGCAACTGTCGGTGCAGTCGGCGCAACAGGCCGGCGTCATCGTGGTCGTCTGCGATGCCACCTCCCCGCTGACCGCACCGGAGATGGAGTTCATTCGAACCTGCACTGCGACCGTGGAAGCGGTGATCGTGGTGGTGACGAAAACGGACAAGAATCTGCGCCGGTGGAAGCCGATCGTGGAAGAAAACCGCCGCCTGCTTCGTACTCATCTACGCCGCACCATCCCCGTGCTCGGGGTCTCGAGTGTCCGTGCTCTCGCGGCCGCCGATATTGCAGATCCGATACGCCGAGGCGCCGCCGAGGACGCCTCCGGGATCACCGCTCTCCGCACCCTCATTCAGAGCTCACTAAATTCGGACCACCGCGCCCAGGTCGACGGCCTACGGACCGCGCTCGAAGGGCTGCGGAAAGTGCACGCGAAGATCACCGCGGAGATCGCCGTCACCGAAGAAGGCGCCGGCGCGCTACCGGAATTGGAGGCGCAGCGGGACCGGCTCACCGAGCTGAAAGCGCAGTCGACGCAGTGGGAGCAGTACCTCGGCCGAGACCTCGTCTTCGCCCGCCAAGCTGCCTTGACGAGCCTCGAGGAACACCTCGACAGCGTGAAATCGAAGTGGACAGACCGGATCAACTCCTCCGGCATGGAAGTACTGCGCAAGAACCCGCAGGTCTTCACGAGTGAGATCGAAGCGGATCTCCTCGCCGCGATGACCGCGGCGGTGCAGGTGTTCCTCGATCAGCTGCGGGGCATCGTGATGCCGCTCTTCGATTCCGAAACCGTGTGGCAGAGCATCGAAGCCGATGTCATCGCCTCCATGCAATCCGACCCCCTCACGACTGGTCAGGTCGGTAGCAAGAAGCAAGGCCTACTCGACCCGAGTGTGCTGACAATGGGCATGATCGGTACCTCGATGCTCGGCGCTCTGATCGGAGTCGGGGCGATCGCCGGCGTCGTGTGGGTCGGGGTGAACCTCGGTTACAAAGCGATGCGAGCAGGAAAGACGAACCTGCTGACATGGCTGCGAGAGACCGTAGCGACCGCGAAAGTCAGTACTTCGCGGATGCTCGAGGGGGCGTTGGCGCTCTCGCGGCCAGAAATTGTGATCCGCTACCGCGAACACCTGCGCGCCAGCATCGACGAGGTGCAGCAACAGATGACCGACGCGAAGGAAGCTGCGCGTCTGGACGGCGCGACCCGTGATGCGACGCTCAAGCGCCTCAACAACAACTTGCGGGTGGTGACGGCGCGGTCCTCGGAAGTGGAGAACCTCATCACCCGACTGTCCACGCCCACATCAGCATCCGCACCGGCCACAGCGGTGTCAGACTCGGAGAAGGCGACGATCTCATGAACTCAACGCTCACACTCGTCTTGATTGTGCTGGTGGGTGCCGGAGGCATCGCCGCCGGCTGGATACTGCGCACCACCCGAACACCCGCCACCGCCGACCATGACACCAGTGCCGGGTACGACCCACTTGTTGTCACCGCGCCCGCACCTGCTGCGGTCCCACACGGGATGCCGATAGATGCGGATCGGCGCCTGGTCACCTCTCTGATCGGTATCCACGACCTCGACGGCGGCACCTCCGCCCGTGAACGGATCCGCGAAGACCTCGCGCAGGTCAACGTCCACATGCTCGACGCCGCCCCTGGTGCCCTCTTCGACTCTGCGCACCACAAGGCAGTCTCCGGCGCGCTCGCGGCCACTCCGGCCCAGATCGGCACCATCGCTGCCCTGGTCCGGCCCGGCTGGGTCGGCCCCGCTGGGATCATCCGGTTCGCCGAAGTCACTGTCTACATCGCGCCGACGGACCCGATGCCCGTATGAGCACGTCGTACCCGCCGAATGCCGCGCAGTTCGACCGGCAACAAGCGGTCCGCACTGCTCTCGACCGCGGCCTGCACTCCCTCGCCGCACTCGGTGGGGATCTCGTCGATCACGCCAACCGCATCGGTGCGATCTTGTGGTCGCCGCCGCGGGTGGTGATCGTCGGCCGCCTCAAGGCAGGTAAATCGACACTGGTCAACGCACTGATCGGGGCGCCGGTCGCTGAAACCGCAGCCTTGGAAGCAACCAACGTCGTCACCGTCTACCAAGCGGGGGCACCCTCACGTGCCGAACTCGTCGACCTCGACGGTGAGCGCCGCCCGATCCCACTCGCCGCCGGTACCTCCGTGAGCATCGATGCCGATGCTGCGGACATCGCCTACGTGCACCGGTACCTGCCTACGCAGTCACTGGCGAATCTGACCCTCGTCGATACTCCCGGGCTCGCGACACTGACCGTGGAGAACGAACACCGCACCAGGGCGGCCTTGATCGACGGGTTCGCCCAAACCCGCGCCGCGTCCGTTGACGCAGACGGTGCCGTGTTCCTCTTCGACAGCGCCCCGCGAGCCGACGAGATCGAATTCCTGCGTCAACTCGGTTTCACCCCACTCAACACCCTCGGTGTGCTCTCCCGAGCAGACAGTTTCGGCGAAGGCGCATTGGGGCAACGTAACCCGATCGAACACGCACACAATCACGCTCAGAAGCTCGCGCAGCGACTGGCGCAGTCGGTGGCCACCGTGGTGCCGGTCGCGGGTCTTCTGGCAGAGAGCAGCCACACCGGGCAGGTCACCGAAGCAGACGCCATCGCCCTGCACACCCTCGCATCGATGAACACCTTGGAGTTGATGGACCTCCTCGAATCGGAAAGCCCCGAACAGCTCGGGCCAGTGATGCGCGATCGCCTACTCGATCTCCTCGGCGAATACGGCGTCCTCGGCGCCCGCACCGTCGCAGGGCAGGGCGCGCACGCGGTGAACCGATGGCTCACCGAACATTCCGGGATCACGCAAGTGAAGTACCTACTCGAGAGTGCACTACAAGATTTCGCGGCGCTGCACCGCGCCGATCGGATCCTCACCGAACTCGACCTCCTCGCCGTCAATCATCCTGCCCGCGAGCACATCCGCACCATCACCGACTGGGTGCGCAACGATCCGGCGATGCACACTGTGCTGTTGTATCGAGCACTGCGCGGGATGCTGCTCGCGGACCCGCACGCGCCCGTCGTCACCGACCTGACGCGACTACTCTCCGGACGGACCGACGCCGAACGCCTAGGCGTGCACCCCGAGACCAGCCCCGGGCAGCTCGCCCACTATGCCGGGGAACGACTGGTTCACGTTCAGCGGCAAGCGATTTCCACGCGCACCGCCGCAGAGGACGCAGCTTTGGCGGAACTGGTGCGCACGTACACGAGCATGCGGAGGCAGGCATGAACACACCACACCACACCACACCCGCGGCGCCCCCGACGCCAGGGTGGGTCCTGGCAGTCGACTTCGGAACCTCCAATACTGCTGCCGCGCACACCGGAATCCGCTCCGGATCACCAGAAACACTGCCCCTGACGCACCAGGGCAACCTGATGAGCTCAGCCGTATTCGTGGAATCGCCGACCGCAATCGACGTCGGCGACGTCGCCTTGAACAGAGCCGAAACGAACCCAGCAGCGTTCATCCCCTCCCCCAAACGCGTCGTCGGACAAGGCATGGTGCACGTCAACGGCTACGACATCCCCGCCTCGTTGCCCGTCGCGGCAGTGCTGCGGTTCGCCCTCGATCGGGCGACCGGAGTACACCGCGGCCAACCACCGGCCAGACTGGTCTTGACTCACCCGGAGGGATGGTCGCCGCGCGAAATCGAGGTTCTCCGCGAAGCGGCCGCAGCCCTGGGATACCAGAACGACTCGGTGGTAACAGTGTCCGAGCCTCGTGCGGCCGCCCACTTCTACACCCGCACCGAACACCTCGCGCCGGGCGCGAAGATCGCGGTGTTCGACTTCGGCGGTGGAACTTTGGATGTCGCCGTCCTCACCGCCACCAGCGGCGCCAGGTTCGAGGTCATTGCTGCGCGCGGTGACAACAGCCTCGGCGGAAAGAATCTCGATGCGCTCGTGCGCCGTTGGGTCGATATTCAACTTCAGGACGAAAACCCCGAGCTGCTGCACTTTCTGCGGACCGCCGCACCGGCCCACACCCTGCGGACCCTCGACGACTCCATCCGCCGCGCCAAAGAGCTCCTCTCCTCTACCGAGTCCGCGACGATCTCCGTGGTGGACAGCCGGCACGATCGCCGCGAATCCCTCACCCTGACCCGCGGCGAGTTCGAAACGATCATCGCTCCGGAAATCGAGCGCGCCGCGACCTTGACCCATGCCGCTCTGGTGGACGCAGGGTTGAGCGGACCACAAGGGTTGACGGCGCTGTACCTGACCGGCGGCTCGTCCCGGATCCCGTTGGTGCAGAGCCGGATCGCCGCGCTCGGTCCGATCGCTACTCTCGACGATCCGAAAACAGTGGTCGTTCAAGGCGCACTGATCGCCACCACACCATCGTCCGATGCAACGACCGGCCCTTTTCCATCGAGCACTTCCGCAGGTGCAAGTGAGCAATCGCCCACACGAGCGCCGTTGTTCGGGGAATCCACCCGTACCGGCAGCGTTCCCACTCGCGGCCATTCGCACAGCTCGCAGTCCTCACCATTCGAGGCTGCAGTAGCCCCCGCATCGCGCTCCCGCTCGCGCGGTGTCCTCATCGGTGCCGGAATGCTCGTCGTACTCTGTGCCGTCGGGCTAGCGGTATGGCTGTCAGCCTGGTCGAACGACGACACCCCCACGCACAACGCCTCGCCCATCCGCACGGTGAACACCGCGCCGGGCACCGCTGACGACATCACCGCGGTCCAGGACCGGACCACCGAATACCTCGCCGCCGTCAGTGCAGGTGACAAAGCCACAATCGAATCCATGCGTTGCGACGGCTATGTCACTGCCACAACAGAACCCGATGAAGCCCCGCCCGCCAGCGTGACGATCACGGTCAAGGAATTCATCTCCTCGAACGTCGTCGGCGACAACGCCTCCGTCCGTCTGCGGATCGTCACAGATAAAGATGGCACGACCGACGAAGGTGTGGTCCTGGTCGAATACGTCCGCGAAGAAGGCCAGTGGATGTTCTGTTCCGTCACCGACCAATAGACATCCGCTTCAGGAAACTGACCGACACAGCGCGGTCGACAAGCAATCACAGGAAAGAGATACATCATGTCGGGTTGGATGCTGAGCGTCGACTTCGGAACATCGAATACCGCCGCCGCGCACACCGGTGTTGTCACCGGAGCAGTGGAAACTCTGTCTCTGACCCACCAGGGCAATCTGATGAGTTCGGCCGTATTCGTAGAATCACCAGCGACTATCGATGTCGGCGACGTCGCCCTGAACCGGGCCGAGACGAATCCAGCGGCCTTCATTCCGTCCCCCAAACGCGTCGTAGGCCAAGGCATGGTGCACGTCAACGGCTACGACATCCCCGCCTCGTTGCCGGTCGCTGCTGTCCTGCACACGGTGATCGGGCGTGCCACCGCCGCCCACCGTGACCAAGCGCCCTCCCATCTGGTCCTGACCCATCCCGAGGGTTGGTCACCACGCGAGGTCGGGGTGTTGCTCGACGCTGCAGCCAGAGTCGGCTACGGATCGGGACGCGTCAGTACCGTCTCCGAACCCCGGGCCGCCGCGCACTACTACTCACGCACCGAAACCATGCCCGCTGGCACGAAGATCGCAGTGTTCGACTTCGGCGGCGGCACCCTCGACATTGCCGTCCTGACTGCCACCGATGCCAATTCGTTCGACATCATCGCCGCGCGCGGCGACAACAGCCTCGGCGGAAAGAACCTCGACGCGGTACTACGAGGGTGGGTCGATCACATGCTCAATGACCGCAATCCCGATCTACTGCACTTCATCCGCACCTCCGCGCCCTTGCACGTCACCCGAAGTCTCGACGACTCCATCCAGCGAGCCAAAGAACTGCTCTCTTCGAGCCCGTCAGCGACGATCACGGTCAACGGAAATGGACATCAGGAAACACTGTCCATCACCCGCCCGGAATTCGAATCACTCATCGCCGCAGCCGTCGACCGTGCAGTCGCCTTGACGCGACAAACACTCACCGATGCGGGCATCACTCATCCGAGTCAGCTCTCGGCCCTGTACCTGACTGGTGGTTCGTCACGGATCCCACTGGTCCATCAACGACTCGCTGCCCTCGGGCCGATCGCGACGCTCGACGACCCGAAAACAGTTGTCGCCCAGGGCGCACTCATCGGTGCTGTGGTTCGACGTGATTACCCCAACCCGCGGCTCGCTGCGCCTGGCAGCGGAGCAAGCCCGAACGCCCACCCCGCCCCTGGGCAGATGCAACCCGCCTTCACTCTCAACGCCACCACCCAAAGACCTCACACGTCGAACCCGTCCAGCTCCAAGAAACTCAAGTACCTTGCCGCCGGCGGCGCTCTCGTCGTCATCGGCGCAATCGTGGCAGCCGTGATCGTTCTGCGCCCGTCACCGGGCAACTCGAACGTGGACAATCCAGCCGCCGCTGGCAGCACATCCTCAACGACCACGACTGCCGGACCGGTCACCGACGCCGACACCGTCAAAGCGGCCCTCCCCACAGCTTTGAGCAGTGCCTCCGAAAACTGCCGGCAATCCACCTTCACCACCGACGGTGCCCTCGTGATCAGCTGCGATATCAAGAAATCCAACCAACTCGCCGAAAGCTTCTCCGAATACGGCAATCGCTTCACAGCCAGCCTCGACCTGAAACAAGCGAAAAAGACACTTCTCGGATACCGCGAATACGACTACGGGAACTACACCCTGGTCGAAAATGACTCCCGCACAGCAGGAGTCAACATCAGTGACGGCGCCGCCGGACAAGTATCGGGAAGTTACGTCAACATGGAAACCGGCCTCACAATCGACGTCTACAGCATGACCGACAGCGCTGCTGTCACTAGCTTCTTCAAAAAGACAGGCCTCCTCTGATTGTCCAGTCCACCAAAAGCCGAGCCACACAGGACGAATGTTTGACCACCACGGCCCCGCGATTCCCACATCCCGAAAGACTCTTCCCACCCGCGCCTCACCTCGCACGATCACACTCGCCCGGCCGGCCGGCACTCCACCACAGAGTGAACAGACCGAGCCATCGCCACGGACGAAGAACCAACCGGCGCTCGAAGCAAAGAGACGAGACATGAGAAGGCCGCCAGCTTTCGTCTCGACTGTGCCCGCCGCGCATCACGAAGCGCCGTTGGCAGACGATCCGTTGGCGGTCGTACCAAGTTCCTCACTCTCCGACGAGGGCCGGGTCTGTACCGTCGCCACGCACCCGACGTATTCGGATCGTGTGACAATCGGGGCGAGGTAGAAGCCCGCCGCCCGGCGAGTGAACAACCGGAGGGCAGGCCCTGCGCGGACGAACTGACCACTCAGAATCACCGCAGCAACAAGATGTTAGCCAAATTCGCACCCAAGAGGCCAGTTTTCCTGCAGTGCTAAATGTTTGAGATCTTCGTCAACTGTTCCGACGACAGACGTGAAAGGTCAGGAGTGCACACTGAATGAGAGGTGCATCCGCGAATCCGTCGAAGACGGCACTCAGAGGTCCGCGAGGAGCGATTACAGGACAGGCGGGCAGTACGGCGGTGGTGGTGCACCCCCGATACCGGACACGCGGCGTACGTGCCGAACCAAGGGACGATGAAACCCGAATCCGAAATGACCGTCGCTCACGGTGGCAACCACACCAACGAAAACCCTGGTGATTCAGCCGATACCGAGTCAGAAGCCATTGCCGTACCCGCGGGCGCAATGGCCGCTGAGTGTCCTTCTCGACATCGGTGTAGGAGCAACACCCTGAGTCGGTGTCGGAACGACTCGGCTAGCCACCGAGCTTTTCGCACCATCACGACAGAAGTACGGGGCCAACATCGCCCGATTGCTCGCCCACGGGGCGTACCGGGAACCTGCATACGATTTCCGCACCGACCACAGGACACTTCGACCTGCGCTTCCTGGGTGTTTGCTAGGCGACCGCCAAACAGCCTCGGACAGCAAAGTCTGACGCTGCTCTCGCCCGAAGAATTTCGCAAAGGGTTCCGCGCTTCCGATGAACCTTATTCTGCGGGCATGAGGTCTTCGTCACTCGCGAAGATCAGGCGCCCGTCATCGAGTGCGATCGCCCACCGATGCACCGGAGCCCAGTCCCGCCCCACCGAACCGCGGTCAATAACCATGTCCTCGTAATCCTCGATCACCACACCCGTGCATGCCACGGTGCCACTGACATCGGAGCCTGACACCGTGATTCGCACGCGGGAACCTACTGCAGTCACATCTTTGCTTTTGCCGTTTTTGTCGGTCATCTTCCTAATTCTGGCAGAGCAACTTCGCGGCAACCGCGTTCGGGGGCCAGCGACACACGTTCTGGCAGGGTAGGAGGCTGTGTGTGCTCGGTACCGCCATCACTCGCTGGAGCTGTTACCCGCGTCCGCCCGAGGCCGGCGTGGAGCATCGTCCTGCCGGTGCACGCTCCTACAGCCAGCTCGGGTAACAGTCCGGATCGAGTGCCAGGAACAAACGATGACGTTCGTGAGTGATGCTCCATCGCCGCTGCCCGACATGTCCGACAACACACCCGCGCCACCGGCGTTCCAGATGACGTTGATCGGCCAGCTCCAGCCCGTGCGCATTCCCGAGCGCCTGTGTCGTTCCTGGCGTGACGATCCCGCCGTCGTTTTCGGTTCGAGTCCAAACGCTTTCGGCGCCGCTGTGCGCGTTGCTGGCCTTGGATCGGTGAAATGTTGTCGAACGGGCATGGCTCGTTCGGGCGGCGAGCCTGCCCTGACCGTCCCGGCATGGGACCGTTCCGGCACATTTGTTCGCGCATCAGCTCAAGTACGGCGTCATCTGGAGGTGGGGTGATCCAACACCAAGGACGCGGTGCTGTGACATCAATGCGGCATAACCATGCTTCGTGACATAACCAAGCTTCGGTCCGTTGGCATTGCTGCGGATTTACAAAGACATGTTGTCTTGATCGAAATTTCCACTGGCGAAGACAGCCGCAGGGTAGAAGGTCCTCGCAGAACACGGATGAAACACCGACAAAAGTACGAAGGTATCCCCGAAAGGATTGAACTTTCTCCGGTTTGTGTGACTTCGAGTACTACCGGTCGGTAGCCTTCGCTCCGAGCACATAGATGTGACTCGCGACACACCGGCAAGTGTGGCGGTTCGGTGCGTCGATTCCATGCCTGAGGAGCCCAATGTCCAAGAATGCCTTGAGAACCCGAGTTGCCCCCACGATGGCGATCGCTGCAGCCCTTGCATTGATCGGAGGCGGGATTGCCACCGCAGAGGAGAATTCCTCGCTCGGTTCGTCCGGTACACCCACCACTACCCCTTTGACCTTCGACGGATGGTCGTCATGCCCCGTCGAAGACCTCGACGTTGCGACCTGCGCGACCGTCGTGGTGCGCGGCGGCTCGATGAAAATCGGGGGACTGACCGTGCCCGTCCCCGACGGCGGACTCAAGATCGCCGGCGGAGTCAAGTACGCCACCCAACCCGACGGCAGCTTCGTCGAAACGTTCGTCCCCAAGCCGGATGGCCGCAACGGGGTGTACTCGAACCCGATCTCCGTGCCGGGTGGGGCCATCGGAATCGACACTCCACTGAATCTGACCCAGATCACCGCAACAGTCGAAGCTGTTGGGCTGCCGAACATCAAGGTGCTCGATCAAGAGCTGACGATGCCGGTACGACTGAAACTGTCGAACTCGTTGTTGGGTAACAACTGCTATCTCGGCTCCACGGCGAACCCGATCAACCTGCACCTCACCACCACCGGTAACCCGCCCTCGGAGCCCATCGGCGAATATCCCGGAGCGGTGTTCCCTGCCGTTCAGCACACCGACAATCTCTTCGCAGCGCCAGCCGCCAGCGGATGCGGGGTCTTCGGAGCACTCAACTGGGCGGTGAACCTGCGAGCAGGAACCCCCTCCGCCAGCGGAGAGAACTCTCTGACCACTTCCAGCGACGTCTACACCGTCGCCGCGCGCAAGGTGCGACCGCCGGCAGCGGCCGCTGCACAGGCAGCCGAACCTGCAGCTGTGGCGCAGATGGGAGCCGCCGGGTAGAGATCACACCCGCCTGAATTTCTTTCGACTGACGTTTCACCCCAAAGGTATTCGACAGAAAGGCACATCACATGTCATCACGCACAATGCTCGGCAAGACCTCCGCACTCGTCGGGGCAGCAGCCGCATTGACCATCGCTGCATCCGGGATCGCAGCAGCGTCCACCACGATCAGCCCCGCCACAGCCACTCCGGTGACGGCCACCAGCAGTGGGCTCAGTTTCGTGACAACCGGCGGTCTCGAGTTGTATTGCACCAGCGTCAGCGGAACCGGAACCACCCCTGCAGCGCCCGGTAACGTGAACTCCGGAACAGGCGGCATCAACATCAACATCGCCAGCGTGGGACTGTCCGGATGTGACCTCGAAGGTGTGCCGGCAACGATCACCACGTCCGGTTCCTGGGCTCTGAACGTCAACGCCGACAGCGGATCACCAATGGGAAGTATCAAAATCCCCAACGGCGGAGCCCACGTAGTCGCTGGTAGCTGCGTCATCGACGTCACCGCCAGCACCGCCGGCCCCGTCCCCTACAACAACACAACACACACCGTCAACGCCAACAACACCGGAACGGTGAACTTCACCTCCAACGGCGGAAGCGCCTCCTGCCCCGCAGCAGGCGCCGGAACTGCGAAGATGACCGGAGCGCTCAAGTTCAACTCCACGCCCGGCATCACCGTCACTCCCTGACCGGAATGTAGTTGCGTCACAGTCACACCCACCTTTCGGTAACACTGCAGGTGGGTGTGGCTGCTGTCCGGATCGCTAGTGATTGATGTGCAGATTCCACTCCCGCGATCGTTTCGGTCACCGGTTAGAACCCAGTTTGATTCGATGCCTAAGCAGCATGTCGAGGACGAGAATTCGTGCCCTTACAGTCGGGGATGCACTCGAGGCGACTATCTATCCGTGCGCGGTATGAGGGCAAGCACAAGGATCAGAGGGACTCAAGTGGAAGCGGTGCGTTTGATCCATCCCCATGCAGCTGTGGCGACGAAGAGAACGATGCCGATGATCGCAAGCCACAGTAAGCCTTTGGCGACGAAACCTACGACGACGAAAACGAGCCAGAGAACCAGCAGAAAACCTATGAGACCCAACATGTCTACATCAATACACCTCAGTCAAGTGCTGCGCATCCCCACTTTCGGACACTGGGACGTAAGCCTTCACCGGTCGAAGAATCGCCTCGACGCAACGATCGCCGGACCTCGACCTCATGGCGATATCGAAGATTGAAGACGACGGCATTCGCTGCCGCCTTCTCCACGCTCACGGCTTGACTTCGGAAGCGATGGATTTACTGTTGCCAGTTCGCCGCGCGGCTGAGCGTCATCGACTAGTTGTATACCTCGGCTCCCGCATCCGCACAGGGCAAGCAGAAGAAGCGAGTACACGTCTGGTTGCCTCGTGTCTTTCGCACCTAGGTCCCTGATTGTCCGGTGAACGCTCGGATGATCTCGGCGGCCACGGCGGTGACGCGAATGTTCTGCCGCTGCGATTGGGTGGCCAACATGTCGAATGCTTGGTCCTCGGTGATGGCGTGTACGACCATCAGCATTCCTTTTGCCTGCTCGATGTGGCCGCGCGATTTCATTGCCGCCCGCAGGCCTGCGATCTCCATTTTCCATTCTTCTTCCCGCCTGGCCTTCCACACGGCGCCCTCCACTGCTGCGATGAATACTTGCAGCAATACGTCGTCGATCTCTGCGAAGCCGTGATCGTAGCGGCTGTACAGGCTGAACACTCCGACGTGGACGCCGTCGATGGACATCGGGACCGAGAGGTAGCTGGCAACTCCGATCTCGGCAACGCGCCGTGCAAAGTCAGGCCACCTCCTTCTTGCCTCTTCGCGGCCTGCACGCACTACCTGAGCCGTGCGGGCAGATTCCACGCTCGGGCCCTCATCTACCCGGTATTGATCGAGTTCAATGTCAAGAACACGGGCATCGGTGCCCGCCACTGTCTGCAGTTTCGTTCCTCGCTCGGGAACAAGCGTGATGCTAGCCATGTCTGAACTCGGGATTGTTGCCACCGCTTGCTGACAAAATTCCTGAAGCAGTGGTTCGAGCGCGCTCGTGCCCCGCACCCGCGCACCCAATCTGTCCAAGGCTTCAATGATGCCGTCTGCGACCGGCCGACTAGAAAAAGAGATACCGAGAGTGTCAGCCTCAGTAATCTCTGATGTATCGTCCACTTTCGGTCCCATCCCGCAGCAGAACTGCGGGTGAGCGTCCTGCGCGTACTCGTCGTCGCGCGGCGCTTTTTTCACCGAGATGCCAATAATACGTCAATGCGGAACGCAATTTCGGGGCAGGTTCTAACAGCCGCGCGCATCTGACTTGATGCCTGGCAAGCGCGAGCCGCTCATCGGGAGTTGGCCCGCCGCCTGGATATCCGTGGTTCGGGAGGTGGGCCATGTCAGTCACCCGAGATCCCCACGGTCGACTACCCACGCTCTCCACGAGTATTCGCGAAGACTCCACGACGAGCACCTACCCCGCTCAGTATTGCCCAAACCGTTCGGCACGTGGACGCCAGCATCCGACATGTCCACGCATCACCCCCTCGCCGACCGAAGCCGATGAATGCACCCACGGAACGAGAGAAACCTCGCCAACCGATCGGCAACAAGGCAGCATTCGCCACATAACTAGCGAACGGATCGAAGTACAGCGCACCCATCCGTGCCGACCCCGCATCGATCTTCGCGACCCCCTGCGGCCCTCAAGGGCACGTCGCCATCGACGGATCCGGAATGCTGATGGGCGCAGATGGCGAACTCGTGACCGCGGCCCGCGACGAATTTCGTGGTCCACATGGATCGCGAAGCCCCGGGTGACCTACCCATGGGACAGTACGACGTCCAGCGACGATCAAAACCTTTGTCCCCCAACGCAAACCAGCATGTACCATCCTCGGAACAGTCCGGCCGCCGATCGGTCACGTCTATGGATATCGGATCGAGCCGGCCGTCAACGGCCGCAGTTCCCTCGTGACCTCGTACTGCGACTGGTCCGATATCGATCCAATCTGGCGGCAAGCAGGAATCTTTCCCGCCATCGCCGAAGGATCTCTCGAAGCCACGCTCGGCACCCTGCACGCACCGTAGCCAGAGGTTACCCGCGCTGACACGGTTCGAAAGCCGGGTACGACCGACAACAACCCTTCGAGCCAAGACCACGCCTGAATCATCCGTTGTGGAAGGGCGAGGAGTACTCCTTTCCGTCACGGGCTCCTCGCCGGTGAGTCAGGTTGTCGCGACTGTGTCGATCAGCTTCGCGCAGAACGCCGGCAGATCATCGGGGTTGCGGCTCGATATCAAGGTATTCGGTCCTGAAGTACAAACGACCACTTCTTCGTCAACCCACGCGCCGCCCGCGTTCGTAATGTCGGTACGCAAACTGGGCCACGACGTCAGCGTACGACCACCGACCACGCCGGCTTCGACCAGCGTCCACGGTCCGTGGCAGATCACTGCGACAGGCTTCCCGGCATCGAAGAAACTCCGGGCGAACGCCACCGCCCCTGGATTCACACGAAGAAAGTCGGGGTTGGCCACACCGCCAGGCAGGACGAGAGCGTCGTACTCCGACGACTTCGCCGACTCGACCACCGCATCCACGTCGAAGATGTCAGCCTTGTCGAGATGATTGAATGCCTGCACGGTTCCGGATTTTGTCGAAACAATCGACGGCTGAGCGTGTTCGGCAACCAACGCATCCCACGGGTCCGTCAACTCGATTTGTTCGACTCCCTCCGTCGCCACGAGGAATGCCACTTTCTTTCCT
>Ga0154000_1000015_pt1 | contig 72658 bp, 80 predicted proteins | sample TSNC084MetaG_FD_104674 | JGI IMG/M metagenome (GOLD analysis project Ga0154000, IMG submission 104674) | Attine ant fungus gardens microbial communities from North Carolina, USA - TSNC084 MetaG | ecosystem: Host-associated > Fungi > Mycelium > Unclassified | place: USA: North Carolina, Lumber... | reverse complement strand
CGCAAAACAAAACACGGCGACAACCTCCTGATTGCCGCCGTGTCCTGTAAAAAGGGCGCGGTTTACCAAGCCTCCCAAAAACGGGAAACGATGGCTTTGATTTATGTTTCAAAGCCGCCGTTAGTTCCACTTTTAGACATAGAATATCGTCTGCCAGTTAGCGGCTTTTTTTTATATGCCGTCCGGCAGTTATTACATCCCTTACGCACATGAAAAATGCCCTACGCTATAAGGCGCACATTATGCTTATACTATTTGGAAGTCTTTTTTCCGAAAAAATAATGATGCATTATGAGTGCAATAATTACAGTAACAAGACAACCAATGCCCCTGGACAGCCAAACATTTATGTCCATCTTTTCCAGTATACTTACATCAACGAACGTACCAACCCCTACTGATACAATATATAAAATAATCCATTTTATTATCCTCATTACAAAAACCTCTCCCGTTCAAAATATAGATTTTCTGCAACTTATCCCTATGTCGCCTCTATGCTGTTCTGCCACCTCTGGACAAAATGTCCAGAGGTCAATCAGTCAATACAGCTAATTTGCGATTACAATATTCCAAGCATCTGCATTGTTGCGATGCTCTCTACCCCTTCCTGTTCTTCACAAAGACCAAAATCAAGCGTACTTTCTCTGATACCATATTGAGCGGCGTATGCCCTTGCTCGTTCAATTAGAATAGCATGTACCATACGTTTCCCACAGGAAGAACAAACAAACACCGGTATATTGGTAACATGGACATTGGCATTATCAATTTGAATATCCGTGTCACCCAATTCGACTTTCATGCGCTTACGGCATTTTTTGCATTTCATATATTCACCCTCTTTTCTTTTTGCGATAAGCAACAACAGCTATCTGATATGAAAGGAATTGGATAATACAGCTTGCCAGTATACCTCCAATAATCAAAATGTCTTTATGCGATTGCATAAACGCAACAACCCCGGATAGCGGAGTGTTTGCAAATGATTGAATAGCTATTGACAAAGCCAAAACCGCGATAAAAGGAACCAAGCCCCATACTTTCGCTTTTGTGTAGCCCATTTTGAAAAACATAGGCATTTGCACTCCTATAATTGCGGAAAACATTAAAAAAGATATGCTGAACCCAGTGATAACATCAGTTATGTGCAATATCTCATTTAGAAATAGCCCAACGCCAAAATAAAGAATAATAGTTGCAAAGAATGCCATAAGGTAGTTCAGAAACATAAAAACATATCGGCCAAGAACAATTTCTTTTAATTTTACGGAAACTGAACCATACAGGCGGTCAAGCCCGTTTTTTTCCTGTATGGCGAAAATATTGATTGCCATTAGAGCCGTGAACCACGCCCCGCTCGTACACAAGAGAACAACCGATGAACCCATAGTCCAAAATAATATAATGATTGCCACCAAAGACAAATATGCCCAAAACTGTGATTTCATTGTGATAAAATCAAGTTTAGTCATTTTCATAACACCGTTCATTTCTTTGTTCCCCCTTTGCTCATACAGATAACAATATCGTCAATCGTTGCTGCATCAAGAACACAACTCTTATATTGCGCCGCTTCTTTTTCACCGATAAGACCTTCAAAGCCCATATCGGTTTTCCGTAAACCAACAATGCTTTTTTCAAGTCCTGCCGTTAAATCCCGCGCTCTGCCTTTAATAAGACGGTAACTGCCTAATAAATCCCCCATACTACCGGAATAAATCATTTCACCTTGATTCATAAGCGTGATATAGTCGGCAACCCGCTCTAAATCTGTGGTAATGTGAGTAGAGAATAAAACGCTTCTTTCTCCGTCTTTTATATACTCTTGCAGGATTTCTAAAAACTCGTCACGGATAACAGGGTCAAGCCCACTTGTCGGCTCGTCAAGTATAAGAAGTTTTGCGCTATGCGAGAAAGCACAGGCAAGCATTAACTTCATTTGCATACCACGCGATAGCTCTCCCACCTTTTTACCCTGCGGCAAATCAAAGCGTTTTACCATTTCGTTGAAAACATCATGGCTCCACTCTTCGTAGAAAATAGATACCGCTTTTTCCGTGTCCTTTACCGTCCAGCTATCCACATAAAATATACTGTCGAACACAACACCAATCTCTTGCTTTATGGCGTTTTCGTTTTTTACGTTATCCTTACCAAAAACTAATATCTCCCCGGCGTCCTTTTCCAGCATATTAAGAATAAGCTGTATTGTCGTTGTCTTTCCGGCTCCATTCGGGCCAACAAGCCCCATAATATACCCTTTGGGCAAGGAAAGACTGATATTATTCAGTTTGAAGCCGGGAAAGCTCTTGCTTACTCCCTTAAGTTCCAAAAAGTTGTCAATCATTTTTTACCTCCAATAAAAGCCGTAAAAGGCTGACAATTTCATCATCAGACATGGACGCTCGTTGCGCTGCCTGTATCGCATTGTTTAGGTTATTTTCCACTTCCTTGATAAGCTGCTCACGGATAAGATTAGAACTGCTCGACATAACAAAGAAGCCTTTACCTTGTCGGCTTGTGATAAAACCCTCTTGGTCAAGTTCATTGTATGCTCTCGTAGTAGTCAGCACACTAATTTTCAAGTCCTTTGCCAACTGTCGCAACGAGGGGAGCATTTCATTTTCTTCTAATTCTCCCGATAATATTTGAGCCTTAACCTGTTCTTTTATTTGCTCATAAATTGGTAGACTGGAACTATTCGATATTACAATCTCCAAATTATCACCCCCATACTGTAATGTTAATAACATATACAGTATAGCCAGAAGTAGCAGACTTGTCAAGAGGACAAAAAAATAAAAAAAGCAGCCGTGTCTTTGCGGCTACTTAAAAAAAGACCTAATATTTGAAAATATAAATTTACTACCTTAACCACTAACCTACGGTTACGCACAGTTAATAATTTTACCGTGCCTTGTCGCTATTGTGTGTTTGGAGATAAAGGCGAAGAAACCTTGTATGGATTGAGTGTAAAAACAAATTAAGCATATTTATTGTAGGCTTATGGTATAAAAAATGCAGGAGCGTGGAAAGGGGTACACGCTCCTGCACAGGCTAAAGGGGTTATGCTACGTCAAAGGCCAGGATTTTGGTTATCAGCTTGGTTTCCAGCGTCCGGCGCAATTCAAGGAAATAGGACAGTTATAGAAAATGAGTCACCGAACAAGCATATGTCATCCATTTGACACGTCCTCCTTTGCCTATAATGCGGTTGGTGAACCAGCATTATTTTATCATCGGAGGACTTCTTTTCGCCAGAAGCGTCTTATACTCACCAGCATACAGCATAGCTGGTGGTCTATTACGCTGAAGCTGCAATAAAATAGCCGCTTATCATTTGATAAACAGCTACGACAATAAATTACTGGAGGTCTGGAAAATGAAAAAACTGGTGCTATTCGTCATTCTGGATCAGTTCTCCGATTATGAACCCTGCTTTTTGGCCACGGCACTGCAGGGCAGGATTATGGATAAGACCTCTGTTTATGAGGTGAAAACTGTCTCGGTCAGCAAGGCTCCTGTAAAAACCATCGGCGGCTTTACCGTTCCGATTACAGCATAGAGGACTATCCTACCGACCTTGCGGCGCTCATTTTAATCGGCGGAAACTCCTGGAGGGCGGAGGAGGCGAAGAAAATAGCCCCCTTACTGAATCAGGCTTTTGCGGACGGAAAAGTCGTTGGCGTCATCTGTGATGCGGCGGTGTTTCTTGGCATGAATGGGTATCTGAATGGCAGGAAACATACGAGCAATACCCTCGAAAGCCTGATAGAGGGAGCAAAGGAACCCTATTTAGGCAAGGATGATTATGTTAGCGAGCAGGCGGTCAGAGATGGCAACCTGGTCGCTGCCAACGGCACCGCAGGTCTGGAGTTCACTAGGGAGGTTTTGGCCGCCCTCGATGCCTATCCGGCAGACTATGTGGAAAGCAACTACCGATTTTTCAAGCTTGGATTTATAGAGGTCATGAAAAACATGGATCAGTATATAGGGCAGATATTATGAAAACTATGTGAGCAAAAAGGAGTGGAGATAATAGAGGCGACAGCGTGCCCTGACCATATCCACATGCTTTACGATATAGAGATCAAGTATAATTCTGTTGGCGGTAAAAAAACATATTCTAAAAAGGGGTTAGGCGGTTATGTGAAGCTTCACATAACCGCCTAACCCCTCTCCGGCATTATTGGCAGGCCCGCCCAGATTGCCTGCTTGCTCGACAGGGAACATCTTCTCAATCCGAGCGCGTACAAGTACGAGCATGGTATACTGAAAAAACCGCTTTCTTCCCCAGACTGGCAGAAACTTATTTGAATGGATTGGAGCAAAACAAGGAGGAAAAACATGTCCAGAAAAACAACCAATCAAGGCGGTTTCCCCAAACGAACAAAGCCTGATGAAAACGCCGTATCTGAGCACAGGCCGCCCGCAATTGGGCGCCGTACTGTCCAGGGGTTGTCATTTTAGACACCTATTCCCAAAATACCCAATTTTTCCCTCCATCCGCCTGACAAGCTACGATAAACTGTTCTGTCAGCGCCAGTGTTGGCATGTGTTCAGAGCAGCTTCTTCCTGATACGGTCAAAGCAGAGGCGGCCGCCGCGTATTTCATTGCCTTTTCCAAAGAATCGCCCCTTACGATACGGCTGAGAAACGTGCCGCTATAAGAATCCCCCGCTCCCTGCACAGAGATCACCCGACTGGGAAAAATCCCCTGACGACACTCCTCTCCATCTGCAGTATAAGCGACAGAGCCCTCTTCCCCGCGCTTGATCACAACAAGCCTCACCCCGTACGAAAAGCAAAACTCAGCGGACGCCCTGTCATCGTTCTGATTGAAATGGACAAGTCCTTCGAGCACCGACATCTCTTCTCTGGTGGTAATAAGAATGTCACTTTTTTGCATGGCAAGCCAATAGTAAAGAGATGCGGCTTTTGGATTTTCCCATGATTGCGCCCGGTAATCAGGATCAAAGGCAACACAGACACCGTGCTTTCTGGCATACTCAACGGCCAGAAAAACTGCTTCTCTGGCCGGCGAAGTGCTCAGTGAGGTTCCGGAAAACAAGAAAATCTTGGATTTTGCAATATAGTCCTCGTCCATCTCCTCCATGGATAAATACAGATCAGACACATTGCAGCGGTAGAGATTGCTGCGTTTGTGATTGGGCGCTGTCAATTCAGCCACGGAAAATCCGGTCCTGATGCTCTCATCTTGACATATGGCAAGGTGTGAGGTATCAATTCCCTTTTGCTTCATGTAATAGCGCAGGTAATCACCCAGAATATCATGACCCACTTTACCGATAAAGCCCACCTTGATGCCTTGCTGTGCCATTGCCACCGCAGTATTGGCCGGTGAGCCGCCTAAAAACTTTGTGTATTGGTGGCACTGTGTGGCGCTTCCATAGACGTCCGGTACAAAGTCCACGCTGGCGCGCCCCATTGCAACTACATCCATAGCATGTTCCATATCCAAATTAAGCTTAAGCATGCGATTCCCTCATCTCTGCTACAAAAGTTTTCGACCCGCCAAGGCGCTTGCCGCCTCAAGGGCCTCCTCGACAGTTGCCCCTTCATGAACGATTGCAACAAGTCCTCTCATAACGGCAGCAGGCGCTTCATGCTGCCAGATATTTCTTCCGTAGGTAATTCCGTGACAGCCTGCCTGAATTCCCAGCCAAGTCATCTCAAAGCATTCCCGTAGCGTTGCGCAGCGGGGGCCGCCGGAGATAACTACCTTACACGGTGATCCAAATTCCACAATGCGGGCAAAGGACCCCTCCGAACCGGTCCAGAATGTTTTAATAATATCAATCCCAATCTCCCGTGCGACCCGAACAGCATATCCCACTTGCTCCACGGTGTGGCGGACAGAGTCCTGAATCAGTGTGCCGCTCGGATATGCATGGGCCACCGTAGGCATTCCCACCCGGTCCGCCTGGGTTACCAGTTTCGCCGCCAATTGGAGTGTCTGCTGCTCTTTTTCATCGCACAGCGTCAGTCCAATGGAAACGGCATCCGCGCCCAAAGTCACCGCCTCATCCACACCCGCAACCTGAACTTCATCGGGGCCAAAAAAACGGGTGCGGTTTGTCAGTTTTAAGATCAGAGAAGCTTTTCCTGCATATTGATCACCGAGTAAGACTGCGCTTCCCCGGTGCAGGGTAAAGGCGTCCGGTCTTTGTGGAAGGAGCGTGCCTACTATTTGCTGCACACTCTCAAGCCCATCGCGGGGCCCCATGGTAATGCCCTGGTTAATGGCAACCATGACGGCCCGCCCGTCAGCGCGGAAAATCCGATTCATACGCGTGGTTTTTCCCACACTGGAAAACGAGCTTTGATTCATCCGACATCATCCCCTTTACTAGTGGCAATTTGTATCATGACCTTCATAACATCTCCGGGATGGGCATCAATAAACTCCATGGCCTGCTGCATGTCATCCAGTCCAAAGCGTTGAGCAATGAAACCCTTGGTATAAATTTTATCTTGGTACAGGTCACGGATGGCCTGCTCAAAGTCTTCTCTGACATACATCATATGGCCCAGAAGATTTACTTCTCTTCGCTGGATGCGGGTAAGATCAAATTCTACAGGTTCTTTATAATTGCCGGTCACCACAATGTCCGAATGAGGACGGGCGGCATCCAGAATCTCGGCAAACGCCTTTGGAGTGGCCGCCGTGTCAATGATTACATCCGCACGGTCGGGACCAAAGACCGACAAAACCGATTCCGCTAACGATTGTTCTTTTGTGCTGATACAATATGGAATGCCGCACTGTCTGGCATATGCAAGCTTGGATTCCAGAAGATCGGTGATCATAACATCCTTCGCGCCGGAACGCAGCGCCGCCTGGGCGACCAGATTTCCGATGGTGCCGGCCCCCACTACACAGACACGGGCATCTTTTATTTTGCTGCGCTTCACCGAAGCGATGGCTACCGCGAGGGGTTCAACCAAAGCAATTTTATCAAAGTCCATATCCGAAGGGCATCTGTGCAGAAAATAGGTATCCACCACCGCATACTCACGAAAGAAAACCGAGGTTACTTTCAGTTTTTCACAGACATTAAACCGTCCCGCCCGGCATGGATAGCAATGCCCGCAGTACTGCTGCGGTTCTACCGTCACCCGGTCGCCGGGAGAGTATCCCTGCACCTGCGCCCCACACGAGACAATTACACCGGCAACCTCATGTCCAAAATCCAGGGGAAACACATTTCTTGTCTTGTGTTTCCCATGATACGTCTGTGTATCCGACCCGCAGACTCCGGTACAAATGACTTTCATCAACACCTGCTCCGGGCCAATTACAGGGAATTCCTCCTGCTGAAATGCGATTTTGTACGGCTGAGCAATATATGCCTTCTTCATTTGACCACCCCATGTTGTCTTAATTGTTCGCCCATTCCAATGCCGTCAGAAATTTGCTGTTACGCGCCATCAATTCCTTTGTCTGGCGATAAAGAGCCTGATACTGCTCATAGCGTTGCTGATACCGTCCTGACACCGATGAATCCGGCGTATAAATTGCTTCAACCTCCCCCTCGGCTGGCTCCGGGACAGGAAATCCGGTCATCCGCATGGCGAGATAGGCATCCCCGATGCACGCAGCGTCACAGGTTTGCCTTTGGACGTAGATGGGCAGCTCCAATACGTCTGCTTTCACCTGTGCCCACAACGCGCTTCGATACCCACCTCCGGCGCCATATAAAAAGCGCTGTGTCAAAAGGGACGGCTCAAAACAATCCAGGATGGTGCGAAGACCAAAGGCTGCGCCTTCCAGGATCGCTCGGATCATATCACCCTTCGTTGTTTCGCAACGCAGCCCAAAGAAAAGGCCGCACGCATGGCTGTCCCACAAAGGCGCGCGCTCTCCGGACAGATAGGGAAGAAAAACAACGCCATTGGAACCGGGAGCCGACAGGGCCGCCAGGTCATCGTATTGGGTATATGCTCCTGCGTCACCGGCTCGACCGTCAATCTGATCACGAAACCACCTGAGACTGCCCCCGGTGGACGACATGCTTCCCTTTTGGCACCAACGCCCGGGCAAGACCCCCCTGGATAAATTTAAGACTGGGCTTTTCAGCGGACGGTCTGTGATCAGTCCAATTCCAGAGGATTGTCCCGACATTTCGAACAGGCATCCGGGCTCGTTGTGATTGAGCCCCAGCGACACCGCCGCGGCATCGGTACATCCGGCAGCCACCGGAATACCGGGAGAAAGACCCAAGCGGGCTGCCGCCTGTGGCAAAAGTGTTCCCACAGGATCTGAGCAGGAACAAACAGAGGGGAATTGATCGTGACGAAGTCCAAGTCTCCTGATCAAATCCTCATTCCAACAATTTTGAAATACGTCATAAATCTGCATATGGGTCAGGTGTGTGACGTCAAGACTGGTCTTCCCCGTCATGCAAAAAATGATCCACCCATTTGCCTGCAGATACTTCCATGTGCTGCGATCCTGCTCCGGATGATTCTTTTTTATCCAGAGCAGCTTCGGAAGAAAATAGTACGGATCCACCCGGTTTCCGCATGTGCTGCGAATCTCATCCTCCAGCCCCGACAGCTCGTTTTCGCAAATGCCTTTTGCGCGCTGATCCATCCAAATGAGTGCACGTCCGGTTGGCGCTCCGCCGGCATCCACCCCCAGACAGGTCGGTGCCTGAGAAGAGACCGAAATCCCCCTGATTTGATTTTCAGCGACACCAAACTGCCTGGTCAGCCGGAATACCGTTTTCGCAGTCGCATCCCACCAGTCCAGCGGGGATTGCTCCGCCCATCCCGGCTTTGGCTGATACAGGGGATACTCTGTGGCGCACTGCCCTATCGGAGTTCCATAGGCATCAACCAGAGCCGCTTTGACGCTGGTGGTGCCCAAATCAATGCCCAAAAACAGATCACGGCCAGACATGAGTCGGTCTCCTCCCCTCAAGAAACGCACGGATATCCTCCATCACAATTTGAGACTGCTGGCGCACAATATCGTGGGAGGCGCCACCAATATGCGGTGTGATGGTCACATTCTCCAGCTCCAGGAATGGGTGATTGAAAGGAATTGGCTCCGTTGCCAGCGTATCCAGAGCGGCACCCGCAATTCGCCGCCCTTTTAGCGCATCGAAAAGCGCTTCCTCGTCAACAAGTGAACCGCGGGCCGTGTTGATCAGAAATGCCGTGGGCTTCATCTGCTCCAAAGTCTTTCGGCAGATGATGCGGTTGGTTTCAGGGGTAACCTTGCAATGCAGGCTGACAAAGTCGCTGCATCTGAGCAGGGTGTTTAGTTCAGTCCGCTCCACACTTTCCGGCAGACTTTTCACATAAGGATCATAGGTCAAAACATTCATCCCGAATCCGTTCGCCCTTCTTGCGACCCGGGCGCCAATCTCCCCAAATCCAATCAGGCCCAGCGTTTTTCCTTCCAGCTCATAGCCCATGAAAAACTTTTCTTTTAGCCTCCCGGCTTTGAACCATTGGGCATGCTCCCAATCCCGGTTTCGGATGTAATGGCTGGACAGCGAAATATTGCGAGAGATATCCAGCATCAGAGCCAAGGCCAGATCGGAAACCGCATTTGCGTTGCGTCCGGGGGCGTTACACACAATGACGTTCGGATGATTCTCCAGCGCTTTTTTATCGAAATTTTCCATTCCACCCCTGGTGCAGGAAATAAACCTCACTTCAGGCAGATTGCCGAGAACAAAATCATCCACCGGCTCGTAAGAAAGAACCAGTATTTCACACCCAACCGCCTGCTTCACCAGCTCTCGCGGTGTTAACACATGGCCGGTATGTCCCCAGCCCCCGACCTTCATTTCGGTGTTTATCCGGAGATATTTCATAGTGTCCTCGTCCAACTGCGCGGTAACAAATGATTTCATACTGCATCTCCTTTGGGGCCGGCATCAATGTCCATTGATTCAGCTTTCTTTTGCCACCAACACTTAAAGCAGAACCTCAATCTGTTGCGGTGTCAGTGCCCCATGTCCCCGCAGCGCCAAATGAAGGCTGCTGCTGTCTATCATATCTTCCGCCTTGGAAAAGGCGCTTTGAGCATCCTTTCCCCCTGTTACAATTCCATGCCGTCTAAGCCAAACACAGTCATTTTGAGCAAATTGATCCGCAATCCCTTCCGCCAACTCACGGGACCCGGCCGGGAAATAAGACAGCTGCGGCGGCCTTCCCAGCTTTTTCAGATGTCCGGGAACATAAACCGGTAACGGCTCCCCCTCTTTCAACAATAAAATTGCGGCAATGCAGTCCACCGGATGCAGATGCAGCACCACGTTGATGTCCTGCCTGATTTCAAATATCTTTTGGTGAAACAGATACTCCTTGGAAGGAGCGCCCTTACCCTCACCCGGTTTTGAGTATTGCACGCCCAGAGGAACCTTCACCAGTTGGTCTGAACAAACCTCACCTAATACCGCCCCTGTTTGTGTAATGTACATAGCATCCCCGATTCTTACCGAGGTATTGCCGCCTGTCCCGCCCACATAACCGCGCTCGTAGGCCAGCCTGGTATACTTGACCATCTGCGCAATGTCCTTTTCCATATTCAATCCCCGCCGCAATCAGTCGGTCATTTATTTGCTTTTCTATTATAATTCTACGGGCCGGAAATTTAATTGTCAATGGAGGAACACCGCTATTTTGGGCGGTTTCCACAAGACTTTGCATGGTTTTCACAAACAATTGTTGCGATTCCACTGCAAGCGTCAAAATCCAATCCCCACACAAGTAATTGTTAGTGTGTCACCACGATAATCTGTTTTACTTCCATCGGCAAATCCTTATAATTAATTACAGATAAAATGATTTTGTATCGCTTTAATCTGTGCAACTTGCAACAAAATTGATCCTGTATTTTGAAAGGGTGAGAATTCTGGAGCAAACGATTTTGGTACGCCGCTCAAGTTTGATCATGCCCTCCATTCGTTCCGAATTTGTGGAAAAGGCATGGCAGCGCAACGCCGATGCCATTTGCCTTGACTTGGAGGACAGCGTTCTGGAACATCAAAAAGAAAAAGCCCGCAGCGCCATCCGCCGACAGCTTCCAACAGCGGGCAAAGGCGGAAGCGATGTTCTGGTTCGAATCAACAGCCATCGCCCGATGGCAGCTGAGGATTTAGACGCCAGCGTCTATCCGGGGCTTTCTGGTATCATCCTTCCCAAAGTGGAGGATCCTGAAGCAGTGGCCTGGACGGAAGAGGAAATCGGCCGTCTGGAAAAGCTGCGCGGTTTGAATCCGGGCTCCATTGATATGACTCTGCTCATTGAATCCTGTCTTGGGTATACGCGTGCGACAGAGATCTTGTCCTACACCCGCAGAGCTAAAACTCTGATGCTGGGAGCAGAAGATTTTCTGCTGGATCTGGGAATCACCCAGTCCTCCATTGCAACCCTTTTGCCCGCCAGAACCCATCTTATGATCACGGCCCGTGCCTTTGGACTGGAGTCTCGGGGCCTGCTGAGCTCCATCGCTGATTTTTCCAGTCCGCAGCATAGTTTTGAAGCCGCGCGCAAGGCTTATCAGTTTGGCTATCGGGGCGCAACCTGTGTTCACCCGGGTCAGGTAGCACCATATAACCAGGCATTCGCTCCCAGCGAGGAGGAAATTAAAATGGCAAAGGCGGTTTTGGAAACCTATGAGCAATCCAAACGCAACGGAAAGGGGTCGGTCGCGCTGAATGGCAAAATGATTGATGGCCCAATCGCCCTTCGCGCACAGCAGCTAGTAAGCTTTTCCAGGGCGGTGGAGGAGATGGAACTGCGCAAAAGCAGGGCGCGCAACACAGTAATTTCATCGGAAGCGGGTATTTGAACATGTCTGAACAGAACTTATTCGTTGTAAATCATTCTACCCGCGCTATCTTCGGTGTCGGAACCCATGCTCAGTCCGGCTCCGTTCTTCGCGGTTGGGGCTGTAAACGAGCCCTGTGTGTCTGTGACCCGGTCATCTGGCAATTGGGCATTGCAGACCGGGTGGGACGCTCCATTGAACAAGAGAATATCGAGGTTGTCTGGTTTGACCAAGTGGCATCCGACCCGACATCCGACCTTGTGGATCGGGTGGGCACCCTGGGCAGGGAGGCGAAGGTAGACTGCGTTGTGGGTATCGGGGGCGGAAGCACGCTGGATACTGCAAAGGGCGCCAATCTTCTGTTGTCCAATCCGGGAACCATCGCCGATTACATTGGGGTAAACCGGGGGAAAAGGCCAATTGAAAAAAAGATTCCGCTTCTCCTTATGCCGACAACGGCGGGAACCAGCGCCGAAATTACTCCGGTTTTTGTCGTCACACACAGTGAAACAAAGCAAAAGACGGGAGCCTCCAACAGAGGCGACACAGCCATCATCGACCCCACATTTGCTTTGGATCTGCCCGCCCATGTCACAGCTGCCACCGGAATCGACATGCTGGCTCATGTGACCGAGTCTCTTATTAATCCTAAACCCCATTGGCTGAGCGAGGCAATGGACGAGTTGGTAATCAGTCTGGTATTCCGTAATTTGCCCATCGCCTATGACAACGGACACGATCTTCATGCGCGCACACAGCTGGCCTATGCCTGCATGATTGCCGGATATGCATTTGCCGATAAGGGAACCTATCTCGGTCATGCCGTTGCGGATCGTATTTCAAACAGATTCCACTCCTCTCATGGAGTGGGCTGCGCATTGGGTCTTCCTGTCGCCCTGCGCTACGCGATCAAGGCACACCCCGAAAAGGTTCGGCGCATCTCCGCGGCCATCGGACTTAACCCCGACCTTCCACATGGGGAACTGGCACAATCGCTTTTAGACGCATACCGCACCCTTCAGCGCAGGATCGGACTGAAAAGTATGAAGGAAATGGGGCTGGATCAGCAATTCATCTCCTTTGTTGCCTCAGATCTTCACCATGATGTCCGTTTTCAAAATAACCCCTATGCCCCGAACTATTCCTTGGCAAAAGAAGCGCTTTTTGAGGAGTTTTCTTTTGGCTAAGAAAATCGGTATAATTGCCTCAGCCATATGTCATATGAAATGAAAAGGGAGGAACACATTATGAGCACAGAAGCGTACATCGACACCCTCATCCAAACGGCAAGAGCGGCACAACGCACCATTGAGAACGCCACCCAGGAGGAGGTTCTTCGCATTGCCGCAGCCATCGGATGGTATGTGACGCAAAATGCGAAAAAGTGGGCAGAGCTGGACTTGAACGAAACCGGGATGGGCGTGTTGGAGAGCAAGATTGCGCGCAATCAGAATAAGCCAAGGCATCTGATGCGTGATCTGAAAAAGGCAAGAACAGTGGGTATTATTGAGGAAGACAAGCAAACTGGTCTCATTAAAATCGCAAAGCCTGTGGGCGTCATCGGAGTTCTGGCCCCCACGACTGTCGGCATCGGCGTGACCTTTATCTGTGTCATGAATAGCATCATGGGGCGCAATGCTACCATTATTTCTCCCCATCCCCGGGCACAACGAACTACATTCGCCTTTGTGGGCGCACTGCGGGATCTGCTGGAACGTCTGGGATACGACCCCGATTTGTTGCAGTGCATTGAGCAGCCCAGGCTGGAAAAAACCAACGAATTGATGCGCCAGTGTGACCTGATTGTTGCTACCGGCGGCACGCTAATGGTAAAGGCCGCATACTCCTCCGGCACGCCGGCCTATGGAGTGGGCGCAGGAAACGTGGTTTCTGTCATTGATGAAACCGCGGATTTTATGCAGGCTGCAGAAAAAATCAGGCGAAGCCAACTCAATGACCTTGCCATCGGCTGTTCAACGGAAAACTCTGTAGTCATTCAAAAAAGTGCTTACCAGCCAATGATGGATGCGTTTAAGCAGTGTGGTGCATATGTTCTGACCCCCGAGGAAAAGCAGAAGTTGCAGGGCACTTTGTGGATTGACGGGCATCTGAATACAGAGGTGATCTGCACACCGGCCTCAAACATTGCAAAAGTATCCGGCTTTACCGTTCCGGATGGAACCGATTTTCTCCTGGTAGAAGAGACAGGATGTGGAAAAGACTTCCCGTTTTCCTGGGAGAAGCTTTCGGTTGTGGTCACAGTATATCAGTATGATCGGTTTGAGGAGGCCATTGCACTTACAAATGGAATCCAGTCTTATTCCGGTGCCGGACATTCCTGTGGCATCCACAGTCAAAATGAGGATCATATTCTTGCCTTTGCGATGCAAACAAAGACTTCGCGGGTGGGAATCAATTGCTCACAGAATACATTCAACGCCGGAAATTGGAACAGCCCCATGCCGGCAACGATCACACTGGGATGTGGAACCTGGGGCGGAAACATCACCACGGAAAACGTTCACTGGAAACACTATATCAATGTAACCTGGGTAGGAAGGGAGATTCCAAACGCGACCCAGCCAACCGATGAGTCATTATTTGGGGACGTGATGCAGGATTCCCGTGTCTTAGGTGAGTAATTTCCTTTTTACATCATACTCATCTGCCCGTTTCAAATAAAGACGCCCGCCGATTGCCAACAATACGGCAATCAGCGGGCGTTTATTCCCCCATCCGGTTTCAGGTTAAATCAAAATAGCTCAGATTGCGGCACAGGTCAACAAAGACATTGTCCACCTGCGACATATGGCGCTGCTTTTTATAGCCCAGGATAATCTTGCTCTCTGTGAGATTGCTCAACGGGATAACCTCAACTCTGGCCAGCGCCTCAGAGGAGAGACACCGCTGCCAATAAGAAAAGGTAACCTCGGGATAGATTGAGATGCCCACCCCCTCCAGAGAAAGAAAAAAAGGAGTATCACTCTGATCGCTTTCCATGAGAATATTGGGCAAAAAATTTAACGTTCTGATATAATGGTTAAACATAAACCGCAGGTTGTTTTCCTGTGAAGGAAGAACAAACGGGTATTTCCCCAACGCATTGATGGAAAAATGATCGCTGAACAGTTCATCGTCTGAAAGCCCCTTGGTTTTTCGAAAATCGTTCATCATCGGTTTGGGAACGACAAGAATGACAGAGTCCCGGCGCAAAACGATCGGGTTGATCTGTGAGGAGCGTGTGGGTGTCAGTCCGATATAAAAATCTGTATCATAAGAAAGAAGATCCTGTTCCATCCTGGTCGATGACATCCTTTCCAGCACCTTTAACTGCACGTTGGGACACCTCAACTTCATCTGCTGAATAATCTCGGGCAAAAAAACCCGTGCCCTGCCATAAGAAATGCCAAGGCGAATCTGGCCCACGTCATTGGCCGTGATATTGCTGACCTCATTTTGGAAGTTTTGATGCAGACGAAAGATTTCAATGGCAGTATGATATAAGCTTGTTCCCGCAGAGGTAAGTTTCAGCGTTGGTTTTCGGTAGAAGAGCGCTACCCCGTACTCCTCCTCCAATTTTTTAATCTGGCTGCTGACTGCCTGCTGCGAAAGATATAGGCGGTTGGCGGCCTTTGTAAAGCTTAATTCTTCTGTCACAACAATAAAGTAGTATAAACTGTTAAGATCCATTCGCATCACCAACCAATCCTGAGAGTCTATCTCAATGAAATAAAACATATGGATTCGATCATGCAGACGTTTCCCTGTTCGGGATAACAAATTAATTATATATATTCTCACCTTGTTTTACAAGTTGGTAATTTTTGGAATGCAAATTGATACAAAGACAAAAGTCAGCGTCGTTCGGCGCTGGCTTTTGTCTTTCAGAGCAAAGAAGCAGTTTACCTAGAGTCCAGAAAAACGTGGCTAATCTTCAGCACGAATGCTGTCACACAGCTGCTTGCATGCACGATAAAAAATTGTTTGAGGCAAATCGGTATGGAATTGAGTAATTGCAGGGTGGTTTTTGTAAAGAGCCTTATCGTTCAACGAAGATATTTGGGCGGACATTTGTTTTCCGTATTTCAGGCATACATCTGCGCTATTTAACACCGCCTCAATTACCGAGGGATGAAATACGTTTCCAGACACGCCCAATGTAACGGCAAGGTCAACCTGACCGATGGAGACACAGTCAATCCCATCTACCGCAATTATTTCATTCATATTGGCAATTCCTTCAGGGCCTTCAATGATAACTGAAACCGCCACATCGCGATTTGCTTTTTCCCAACAGCCCAGCGGGTCAGAGCCGTAACCGTTTCCGCGCACAAAGGAACAGGCTCCCCTGGTTCCCTCAGGCGGATATTTACACCACTGTACAATTTGTCTTGCCTGTTCCGCCGTTGTAACATCGGGAACCTTAACACAGGACGCGCCCGCATCAAGGGCTTTCTTGATAGATTGCTCCTCTTTGCCCGGGACGCGTACCACCGCCGCCATCCCACAGGCTTCACATACATAAATCATGGGCACGATTTCTGAAAAGGTCAGCCGTTCATGTTCAAGATCCAAAATTAAATAGTCAAATCCCGCCATTTTCATGGTTTCAATCACAAAATCACCGTTGACCATCATGTATGTGCCAATTAACTTCTCACCCTGGTTCCCCCGCTCCAAAAGGCTGCGAAAGGTTGTTTTCTTTGTAAGCACAGTTTCTCCTTTCAGATTCAGACATGCCAATAAAGCTCAACATATTTATAGCACATCTCATCAATATATTTTAAAAGCAGAGATTCCGGCGTTTGGGCCGCCTTCTCCCCCTGCGGAGAAAGTGTATTGGAATGAACCAGTACCATATGCACCACCGTTTGATTCATTCCGTATTTTTGAGCCAGATAGGCGCCCGATACCGGGTGTGTAAAGAGAGTTCCATAGCGGGTATAAACGGCCTTCCCGTCCACATAGTCCATCTCCATCAGCTTTCCCACATCATGAATCAGCGCCCCAGCCAGCAGATCCTCCCTGTCACATTTTCCTACCGCATCAAACATCGGTCCCATTGCGTCATATAGCGCCGCACAGGCGGCGGCTACATGCCTGGTGTGCGCCATAAGATTCTCCGGGCAGCCGTTTTTCATCACAGTTGAGATGAGTGAATGCTCCAGACCTTTTGTCTGCCATCCGGTTTGCGTGACGGCATCCATCCATATATCGAGAACCTTTTCTTTGTTTTCTTCCCTTTGCAGCAGGTCCAGCTCTGGCAGGAGATAAGATTTCATATCTTCTCTTGTCATATTATTCATCCCTTTCAAAATTTATCTTCCACCCGCAATGGCAAAGCTTTCTCCTGTTGCGTATCTTGCCTCCTCCGATGAGAGAAATGCCACCAAAGGAGTCACGTCCGATGTTTTTGCCATCCGTCCCACCGGATACATTCGTCTGATGCTTCCCTCATCCCAACTGGGCGTTTCCTTTAAAAGCGGAGAAATCATTGTCCCGGGCAAAATGGCATTCACTGTAACGCCATATCCCGCTACCTCATTGGACAAAGAGCGGGTGAAGGAGTTTACCGCCCCTTTCATTGCCGCGTAGTGAGCCGAGTTGGGGGCGCCGCCTGTGCGTGAGCCTATGGAGGAGACGTTGATAATTCGTCCGTACCTCCTTCCAATCATTCCCGGCAACAGAAGGCGCGTGATATGTACCATCGACATGATATTAACCTGAAAGGAAGCATTCCAGACATCATCGGTACTGTCCAAAAAAGAAATCCGTTTGATGACACTTCCCACCACGTTGATCAGAATATCCACGCGGCCAAACGCCGCCTGCGCCTGAGCAGCCAGATGCTCCGCATCCTGCTGAATGGTTAAGTCCGAATGGACCATAATCACCCGCCGGCCCATCCCTTCGATCTGTTTTTTTGTCTCGAGTGCCTGCGTCTCTTCCTGATAGTAAGACATAACGATATCGGCTCCCTGTCCGGCCAGCGTTAACGCCACATCCTGTCCAAGCCCGCGCTCACTTCCTGTGACCAGGGCAACCATTCCATTCAAGTCATACATTTCCAAACTATCTTCCTTTCAGTACGCGAGTTCAGCGCACAATCCACATATACAACCCCGGTACAAACGCCACAATAAGAATCAAGACAACGCCAAAGACGAAAAACCAGCGGCACTTTTTGAAAACGCTCATAACCGGCTGTTGCGAGTAGGATGTGGACACAAATACATCCATTCCAAAGGGCGGGGTAAAGAGCCCAAAGGACAGGGTAAATACAGTCAGCACACCAAACTGCAGTGAGCTGATCCCAAAGGTTGCGGCAACAGGAACCAAGATGGGGGCCACCAGCACAATAATGGGGATGGTTTCCATCAGCATCCCTAAAATAACCAAAATTGCGATGGACAGCAGCAGAAACCCGGTCTTTCCTATTTCCCCGGAGGACACGGCATTGTTGATGGTTGTGCTGACCTTTTCGATGGAGAGGATATAGCTAAAAAATGTTGCAACGCCCAAAAGCAACTCTACCATACCGGTCGTAATGGCGGAGGTGACAAGGGCCTCCTTAAACTGCTTCATGGAAAGTTCCTTATAGATAAACTTACACACGATAAAGGAGTAAACAATCGCCACAACCGCGGCCTCTGTCGGGGTGAATATCCCGCCATAAATTCCACCCAGAATAATAACAGGAGCCAAGAGTCCTAAAAAAGCGTCCTTGAAGGTTTTGATAATCTCTTTTATACCGCTCTGGGGCTCAGACCCCAGTTGAATATCCTCGGAATTCAACTCTACCTTGGCAGCGAGACAATAGAACACACACGCAATCACGCCGACCACGGCGCCCACCATAAAAAGATCCCCCACCGATGTATTGGTAGACGTCCCATATATGATCGCGGCAATGCTTGGAGGGATCAGAATCCCCAGCGACCCACCCGTGGCGCCAATGGCGGCCGCAAACGGCTTTGAATAATTTTTACGTACCATCTCCGGATACATCATACCGCCGATGGCGGTGGTGGTGGCCACGGCAGAACCGGAAATTGCGCCGAACATTGCCGATGCCAGCATCGTGACATAAGCCATACCGCCCTTGGCCCGCCTTCCCACCAAGGCGTCTGCCAGGGCAATCAAACGCCGGGCAATGCCACCCTTGAGCATAATCTCACCGGAGATAATGAAAAAGGGTACCGCCAAGACGGTGAATGAGTCTACCGCCCCCAATGTTTTTTGGGCAAAAATCTGCATTGGCAGAATATCCCCGACCAACAGGGCCGCCATGCCCCCCAGGCCGATGCAGTATGCGATGGGGACAGATAAAGCCATCAGCCCAAAAAAAACCACAAGTAATACAATTAATGCAGGCGACATAACGTCCCTCCTTAAAGCTTGTTCTGCAGTCCAAAAAGCTGCAGCAGGGCATAAAACATCCCGATCACGGCAAAAACGGGAACGGCAAGATATATCATGCCGTAGGACAGAGGCAATGACGGCGTTGTTTGATTCCATTGCAGTATCACCTTAAGAAGTCCGGAGTATCCGAGTATGGCACAAAATAAAACCGTAACCACATCAACAAATTTCTGAAGCCAATATTTCCCCTTTTCAGACAGGGCATTGAGCATAATGTCAACCCGGACGTGGGAAAATTTTTTAATGCCCCAGCCTGCCGCCGTGAAGGCAAACCATACCATGCTATACCGGCAAACAGCCTCTGTCCAGCTTAGGGGGTTATTCATTACAAATCGGGTTATTACCTGCAAAAAAGCCGAAATGATCATTACACAACCAAAGAAAACGGCACAAGCCTCACAAAATTTTGAAATTATTTTATCAATCACACGTATTAGTTTCATGCTGTATTCACCTTTCTTAGTACCGGATTTGCATACAAAGACCGCCAAAAAGCCGAACGATGGTGCTGACGTGTGGCAGCGAAAAAATTTTAATAAAAACCGGGGACGCGGGAATGCATCCCCGGTTAATTCTTAACGACCCAGCATCTCCTGAATTGCGGTAATATTTTCCTGATCGCTTCGGGCCTCATAAAGACCCTGTACAGCCCCCTGGAAGGGGGCCAGATCGGGGTGGGTAAACTCAGTTCCATACTCTGTAATCAGTTTCTCCTCTGTTGAGCTGTTTCGCCTTTCCGCCTCAATCCGCTCTTCCGCCACCGCTTCATTGGCCGCACGTACGATGGCGTCCTGATACTCGGCAGTGAGGGAGTTGAACCACTCCTGGTTTACGCCCAGCAAAATCGGATCATACAGGTAGTTTATATATGCAAAATAGCTACACACTTCACCGAATCCACTGTCATAAAAGGTGCCAATGGGAGGTTCCGCTCCGTCAATAACCTTTGTCTGCAAAGAGGAATAGACCTCGCTCCAGCTCATAGCCAGCGGCGCCGCGCCCAAGGCTTTCCATGTGCTGAGATACAACTCGCTCTCCGGAGTCCGCACCTTGAGTCCCTTTAAATCCTCCAGGCTTTCAATCTTTTTATTGGTGGTGCCCAGCTGGCGGAATCCATTCTCAAATGCACCCAAAATGTTGATATTAATTTCATTGAATCCCGACAAAATTTCTTTGCCCAAATCGCTGTCAAACACCTTTTGCGCCTCTTCGGAGTTTTCAAACAGGAAGGGCAGACAGAATACGTCTACACCGCTGATCCATTGGGTGGACACCATGCCTCCAGGCATGGAAAATTGGATGGTTCCCTCCGATGTCATTTCGGTAAGCTGTTTCTCGTCACCCAATTCACCATTACCGTAAATATTGATGATAATTCCACCGTCTGTATACTCCTCCACCAGCTCTGCAAAGCGCAGCGCGCCATATTGCCACAATGTACTGTCGGCGCAGTGATGTCCCAGGATAGCCTCTATGGGTTCCACGGCGCCTCCGCCTGAATTCCCGGATGTTCCGGCATTGCCGGAGGATCCGCTCCCAGGCTTTGTATTGCCGCCACATCCGGTAAGGGCAAGGCTGCAAAGAAATGCAAGACTCAACACAATGGAAATAATCTTCTTTTTCATTTCAGTTCCTCCTAAATAATTTTTCAGTCTTTTTATACCACTCCATCTGAATTACTTTTTGAGGTCGGGTACGCCGCCGGATGTTATCTGCTTCCCATGAGCTCCAGGCAGGTCGATGTAATTTGCTCAACTGTCAATCCATGATGCCGGTACAGGTCTTCCGGGCCTGCCGATTCTCCATATGCGTCCTGGATGCCCAACATTTTTATTTTTACGGGCTTCGTTTCTGCAAGGACCTCCGCCACGGCAGAACCCAAGCCGCCATATATGTTGTGATCCTCAATGGTCACCATCGCCTTTGTCTGTGCCGCCACCTGTGTCAGGGTATCGCGGTCAATGGGTTTAATGGTCTGGATATCCAGAACCTTTGCGCCAATGCCCTGCGCTCTTAGGCGCTCTGCGGCCTCCAGCGCCCTGCACACGGTCACTCCCGAAGCCACCAGGGCAATGTCGCTGCCATAATCACAAAGAATTTCCGCCCGATGAAAGCGAAACTGATAGTTCTCTTTGTTGACCGTTGGAACAGCTTCACGATGAAGGCGGATATAGAGAGGGCCTTGAAACTCCAGCGCAAAGTTTGCCATTGCCCGTGCCGCAATTCCGTCCGCCGGCTGCACAATGGTCATATTGGCCATTGTGCGCAAAATACCAACATCTTCACATGCGATATGGGTTCCCCCGTCTTTGCCCACCTGTAATCCGGTGTGGGTTCCCAGCAGCACCACATCAAGCTTTGGATAGCATATGAAGTGCCGAATCTGTTCACAGGCGCGCATGGTAAGAAAAACAGCAAAGGTTGGGACAAATACTTTGTTTCCGCAGCTTGCCATCCCCGCGGCGGCGCCCAACAGATTCTGTTCTGCAATGCCGAAGTTGTAGGCTCGTCCCGGATAGATTTTGTCAAAATTCTCCAGTCCACAGGACTGGGTATCCGGATTGCAGACCAAGAAGTCCTGATGCTCTGCAGCAAGGCGAATTAGTTCTTCTCCAAATTCAAATCTGCTGGCCTTCATCGTCTTCACCCCACTTAGCTGAAAGCTCTTTCATCGCCTGCCGTGCCTGTTGCGCATTGGGAACCATAGAATGCCATCCAACCTGTCCTTCCATGAAAGAAACACCCTTGCCCTTCACCGTGTCGGCGATGATCATAACCGGCTTTTCAGACGCCCTTGTGCGCCCCAGCGCATCCAGAATTTCCTCCATGTTGTGCCCATCGATTTCGATGACCCGCCAGCCAAACGCCCTCCACTTTGCGCCCAAATCACCAAGAGCCAATACCTCTTCCGTTTTCCCGGTTAGCTGCAGATGATTTCGGTCAATTATGCCAACCAGATTTCCGACCCTGTGGTGCGCGGCGGCCATTGCCGCCTCCCAAATACACCCCTCCTGTTGCTCACCGTCTCCCATGAGGACGAAAACCCGGTAATTTTGGTGATGGGTTCGGGCGGAAAGTGCCATTCCCAACCCGATGGAAAGGCCGTTGCCCAGCGATCCGCTTGTCATGTCGAGACCCGGAGTTTTTCGCATATCCGGATGCCCCTGAAGCAGAGAATGATATTGACGCAGCGTATCCAGATTTTCCCGACCAAAGAAGCCGCGCGCGCATAGAGCGGCATAAAGAACTGGGCAGCAGTGCCCTTTTGAGAGCACAAAACGATCCCGGTCCGGCCACAGGGGATTTTTCGGATCAATGTCCATTTCATGAAAATACAGCGCTGTCACGATATCTGCAGCCGAAAGAGAACCGCCGGGATGTCCCGCCCCCGCCTTGTAAATCATATAGATACAGTCTCGTCGCATCTGCGCCGAGCGCTTCTCAAGCCGACTGATTATCTCAGTGGCTTGCCTCATCATTATCCCCCCTTCCCTTCTGATGATTCAGGAACACCACTTTCCCGCACTGTCGTCCTGCGGCTGTCTGAAAGGCCGTCTCGTATTCTTCCAGAGAATAACAATGTGTAATAATTTGAGAAACATCCACCTTCCCACAGGCAATCAGCTCAAGTGCAGTATGCCATGTATCAAATATGTGCCGGCCATAGCAACCCTGAACCGTAATCTCCCGATTAATGAGGTCGTGAACCACATCCACCTCCATCTTGCGGGAGGGCAGCCCAACCAAAATATAGCGCCCTCCTTTGGCAATCAGATTAAATCCCGTCTCCATCGCCTGGATACTCCCGGTAAAGTCGCACAGGGCGCGTACCCCAATCCCATCTGTCAGTCGGGTGATTTCTGCGGCAACATTCTCTGTTGCTGAATTAAGCACTACATCGGCGCCCAGTCTCTTTGCAAAATCAAGTCGGTACTGATCCAAATCCGAAGCAAAAATGCGACTGGCTCCAAGCGCCTTCGCTGCCTGAATCGCCATCAATCCAATCGCACCGCACCCCTGAATCATGACAGATTTTCCGGAGATATTTGCCGTCTTCACCGCTCTGACCGCGACCCCAAAAGGCTCCAGCAGTACCCCCTCCTGATCAGAAAGGGCATCGGGCACATGGAGAAGGCATTTTGCAGGAACCGTTGTATATTCTGAAAAACAACCTGCGCCTGTTTTACTGAACAGCTGAAGATGGTCACAGATATGGTTAAGCCCCTGCAGGCACTTGTCACAGACGCCACAGCTTATATGTGTCTCACCACAGACTCGCTCTCCCGGCCGGAAGTTTTCCCCTCCTTCACCCACTTCAACCACAATTCCACAAAACTCATGTCCCATAGGCATGGGGAGCTGTCCCTGATATAAATTTTCCGCCCACTTATTCCACTGATAAATATGAATATCACTGCCACAGATGGCCGCCGCCATAACTCTGATCAGAACCTGTCCCTTTCCCGGGGAAATGATCGGTGCATCTTCCAACGCAAGTCCTTCCGGTCCTCCCTCAATTTTGCTGATTCGGTTCACACATAGCTCCTCCTCCTTTACAAGCAGAGACACATCATCGAAATCTTAGCGGCTTTTTATTTCTTGTCATTTTTATACTAGCATCGCTCTGCAGAGATGGCAAACACAAATAACTTACCTGTTCACAAGCAAATATTTGTGTATATTGAACAGATAAAGAAAAGGGAGGCAAGAGAAATATATATAAACAGGCAATTACTAAATGGATTAATGCGCAATTCGGCCACCGCCGTGCATGGTATTTATGAAGCATAGGAGAAGCCGGGCTATTGATATTTTCAATAGCCCGGCCTCATTTGAAAAACTTAAACCTGTGCCGCTTAATCTTCGAGGAAACGTTCTCTGTAGTTCCTTTTGCCATAAATAACGCGATGAATGATTACCTGCTTTGCCGTGTCATCAACAATGTAAAAAACAATATAATTCTCTACAAAAAGCGTCTGAAACCCCTGCCGCGCAAGATACAAATCCTCAAACAGCGGATAGCGGGAGGGCAAGAACGACAAATCAGACATGGAATCAAACGTTGGCGGCACTCGCCCACTTGTCATCGCGGCCGACATGGATATACGGCGTGTCGAACGGGTTATCACCGCCGCCCGGAAGCTCGGCAAAAAAGAGGTTCTGCTCGCCGCTTTCCGAAACCAGATGGAGGCACTTGCTCATGGACGCTTTCCCACGGGACGGCGTAACGACACACCTGCGTATTGAGCAGCATGTGTTGGACACGGCGTTTGGCAAAGGCTTTTCGCTGTATTCAATGGACAATATAGACACAGGCTCGGAAGGAGGTGTAATCCATGCCTGGGCTATCTGATCTAATAGCGAAACTGGAAACGTGGGCGGAGAATAAATTCGGGGAGCTCCTTTCCCGTTACAAAGGCAAAATCAAGGCATACCTCCCCATTGGCATATGCTAAGGAATCAAATACTTGCCCAATATCAGCGTTAATGCAAATGGCTTGGTTTTGTAGCTCCTTCGGACAGACGGCTTCGCCAAAGTTGATACAGGCGTATGTCGCATTGCGGTTTCTCGCCGTCATTTGCCAGAATGGGTATTTGATAATCACCGGCGTATTACCGCCGACACCAAGTTCAAAATACAGGGTTTTGCTTTTTTTGTGCTTATGGATAAAATCCTCATACCGTTCCGCTGCCTGATACCAACCATCGTCCTGTACGAAGGTATGGTCACTGCGAAGGTTCATGCTCATCGGCTTTCCGCATTCGGGGCAATGAGGGATAAGCTCTGACGGGATACGCAAATTCTTTTGCTGATTAAGCATTTCACCGACAGCTTTTTCATTGTCGTATGTTTTTGGGTGACAAGGGAGTGAGCATTGCCATAATCCGTAATCACCCTGGGCATAAAATAATCTTTTCTTATCGAATCCCGCTTTTTGAAACTGGTGGTCTACATTGGTGGTGATAACAAAATAGTCCTTGCCCTTCATTTTTAAAAGTAGCTGATCCATACCGTTGCGAGGTCAATGCTTGCGGCTTCCAACATCATGTGGGTCGCGATGATGGCGGCATCGGTAACGCCGCTGGACTCCCCGTTTTGCGGATGTGTCCAAACAGAGATTCAGGCGTGTTTAGCACCATAATTCGCTGCGGCTGATAAATCCATTCTTGCGAATGACGGTGATAAGGGTACGGGAATCTCAATATATGCAAGCACATACGATATTGCCGCAAGCAGGGCTGTCATTGTCAACATACGGACGGGGGTTTTGGTTTTGCTTTTTTGAATGGCGATCTGATTCATCATAACTCCTGTTAAGATATGCGTTGGATTGAAGAAACCGTCCTGCTCGCCAGACAAACAGGGCGGTTTCTTGACATATCTTCTTTCATCCAGACTGTAACTGTCGGTATCGGAGTTTCGCCGATTCGGCCTTTCGGCTCGCGGACTGTACCGCCGGTGGGAAATTTCACCCCGCCCTGAAGACTTTTCATTTTAATGTGCCGTTATACGGAATAGCTTTTCGGCCCCTCCGTAAAGCTGAAAGTTTCTACTTCTTTTACATCGATGTAAAAGAGTTCGAAAATCGGATTGTCGGGTGTGTTGTAAATGCCTTTAATAGACGGGTTCTCATCGAGCGCACGGGTTTTCATCGCGAGGTTATCCACAAACACCGCCTTGCCGTTGACGGAAAGCACCGAACTAAAGTTTGCCGGGTAGGTGCAAAAGGAAACATGGGGGTTCGCTTTCAGTTGGGCGTAAACCGGTTTCTGGCTGCTGGTGCAGAAATACACCTTGTTTCCGTCTGCGAACAGATATTGAAATATCCGTGTCCGCACACCCTGTCCGTCTTGCGTGGCAAGTACGCCGTTGGGGTTTTCTTTTAAAATCGCTGTGTAGTCAATCATTTTCTTTGCCTCCAATTATGATTTGATTTGGGTCTTGTGTTTTGCCCTAAACATACTATAATATCCTTAGTATCCAATGTAAATCAGGCACTTTAGAGTGCCGTAGTATCTTTTGGGTAACTAATGGATTTTGGGAGGAAACACATATGTTGAAACGATACGAGCTGCCGCCCTGCCCGGTGGAAACCGCACTGACTTTAATGGGTGACCGGTGGAAGATTTTAATAGTCCGCGATCTGCTCACCGGCACAAAACGCTTCGGAGAATTAAAAAAATCCCTTGAAGGGATTTCTCAAAAGGTTCTGACACAGCATTTGCGGATCATGGAAGAAAACGGCTTGGTAAATAGAAAAGTATATGCAGAAGTCCCTCCGCGGGTGGAGTATTCGCTGACCGAATTGGGATTCAGCTTGAAATCCATACTTGACGCCATGTGGCAATGGGGCGAGGAATATAAGGCAAAGGTATCCCCTCGGTGAATGTTAAAGGGTATGTTTACCTGAAAATGAGTTTGTTTAATTTCCGTTTACATTAATGTGATATTATTTGGGCGAGGTGGGTGTTATGAGCAAAATTATGATAGTGGACGATGACCCAAATATCCGCGAGCTCGTCCGCGTGTTACTCCAAAACGGCGGCTTCGATTCTTGCGAAGCCGTTGACGGACGCGATGCGCTTCGCGTTATCACAGACGAGAACCCTGACCTTGCCGTTATCGACCTTATGATGCCGGACATGGATGGTTACGAGCTTTGTCGCAATCTGCGAAAGTATTATGAGAACCTTCCTATCCTTATGCTGACAGCTAAAGGTGAGCTTGCCGCGAAAGCGGCGGGGTTCGATGCGGGGACGGACGACTATCTCACCAAACCGTTTGAGGGCGATGAACTGCTTATGCGCGTCCGCGCACTTTTGCGGCGGTATAAAATCGAAGCATCGCAGCAGATACAAATAGGGAATGTCATGATCGACCGCGCGAGTTTTACCGTTATAACCGATGGTAAAAAAGAGGATATTCCGCATAAAGAATTTGAACTGCTTTTCAAGCTTGCGGGGTTCCCCGGACGCACATTCCCTCGCGACCAGTTGATCGAGGACGTTTGGGGCTACGACTTCGATGGCAACGAGCGGACGCTTGATGTGCATATCGGACGTTTGCGCGAGCGGTTTCCTGCCCTCATGTCGGGTTTCAAAATCACCACCGTGCGCGGGCTTGGATACAGGCTGGAAGTGATCGCGTGACTATTCTTAAAAAAGCCGGAGGGATTCTGACAGCCTTGTCGGCGTACGCGGTTGCGCTCGCGGCGACATATGGGCTATTGTCGCTGTTCTTCACAATGTCGGGCGTTATAATGTTTATTGTGACGGGTGTACTCGCGCTGCTGCTATTGTCTGCGCTGTTCGGTACAATTATGGCGATAATGCGGCGCGTGAACCGCCACGAATTACAAGACCGACACGAAATACTCACCAAAACGATAAACGAAATCGCCAACGGCAACTTCAACGTTTTCGTGGACGTTGATGAAAACGCCCCGCACCATGAAATCGCAAAAGCTGTCAATGATATGGTGCAAAACCTTGGTTCTCTTGAAGCAATGCGGCAGGATTTCATATCGAACGTGTCGCATGAAATACAGTCACCTCTCACTTCAATCGGTGGTTTTGCTAACCTGCTGAAAGACGATGAGCTGCCGCCCGAACAGCGCAGGCATTACGCCGGGATTATCGAAGCGGAAAGCAAGCGCCTGTCCGGTCTGAGCGAAAACCTGTTGAAACTGTCGAGCCTCGACAACAACAAAATCCCACCCAACAAAACGGATTTTAGGCTCGATAAGCAGCTTGAAGCCATCGCACTGACTTTGGAGCCGCAGTGGTCGGCGAAAAACATCACTTTTGAAGCCGACCTGCAAAAATACACAATCAACGCCGATAAGGATTTGCTGTCGCAGGTATGGGTGAATCTGCTGCACAACGCCATTAAGTTTACGCCGGACGGCGGCGCGATAACCGTCACGCTGAAAGATGACCATGTGACGATCGCCGATACGGGCATCGGTATTTCGAACGAGGATAAAATGCATATCTTTGAACGGTTTTATAAGGTAGATAAAGCCCGCGACCGAAGTCTCGGCGGTAACGGATTGGGGCTTTCACTCGTGAAGAAAATCATAGAGCTTCACGGCGGCACGATTACAGCGCAAAGCGAACCCGGCAAAGGCACAGCCTTTAAAATTATTTTGCCCGGTTTACATTCCGTTTAACTTTCATTTAACCTCCGTTTAATTCGGGGTCTTAGAATAAGGCCATCAAGTAAAACGGAGGTTATCCATTATGTCGATCATTGTGATGATTATCTACGGAATCGGCAGGCTGATTGATTCCATCTTAGAGAAAGATGAGGTGCCGTCATGAGCGTAATTGAAGTAAACAATCTTGTCAAGCAATATAAAGGCGCGAAAGCCCCATCTGTGGACGGAATCAGTTTTGTGGTGGAGAAGGGCGAGTTCTTCGCCTTTCTCGGCCCCAACGGAGCGGGCAAGACCACGACCATATCCATCCTGACCACTACGCTGTCCAAAACCTCCGGCGAGGTGAAAATCGCCGGATTCGATATTGACAGAGAAGCGCGGAAGGTGCGCGAGAAGGTGGGTATCATCTTTCAGCAGCCCAGCCTTGACCCGCAGCTCACGGCGGAGCAGAATATCCGCTTCCACGCTTGCCTGTACGGCATGTGCGGCTATCGCCCCACATTCAAGATGATGCCCGCCGCCTACCGCAAGCGGGTGTTGGACTTAGCTGAAATCGTGGGTATTCAGGACGCGCTGTTCAAGCCCATCAAGAAGTTATCGGGAGGTATGCAGCGCAAGCTGGAAATTATCCGCAGCTTAATCCATACTCCGGCTGTATTGTTCCTCGATGAACCAACGCAGGGACTGGACGCGGTAAGTCGCCGGGGATTGTGGGATTACATCAACGATGTCCGCAATCAATACGGCACAACCGTTTTTCTGACCACACACTACATTGACGAAGCCGAAAACGTGGATAAGGTTTGCCTGATAAACCACGGCAAAATTGCCGCTTGTTGTTCGCCGGAGGATATGAGAAACAGTCTGTTACGTCAGGAGTTGATTTTAGACGCCGAGGACAGAACCGCTTTGACAAACGAGCTTACGGCTTTGGGACTGCCGTTTACGGTGAACGGGCGCGTCATTGTCCCGTATCAGGAATCGGCGCAGGATGTTATTTCACGGCTGCAAACGAGGCTGACGGTACTCCGAATCCACGAGCCATCGTTAGAGGACGCATACGTTGAATTTTTGAACAAAAGCGGGAGGGACGCGGCATGAGCACATTGGTACTAACGAGAAAGCAATCCCGAGTGTTGCGGGAATTGAACACGGTTTTAACTGTTATGGCGCGCGAAGTCACGGCGTATCTCAAATCGCCCGGCGCGGCCATTATGAGCCTTGCCATGCCACTTGTGATGATGGGCATGATTGGCGGAAATCTGATGCAGAACATGGCGGGTGGCTTGGGATTTGAGTTCGGGCAGTTCATGCTGGTCGGTATGCTTGTTAATATGCTGTTTATGATAACATCGATGGGCATGGCTTCGATGGTGGACGACCACGACATTGACTTCAATCAGGAAATGCTGGTTTCTCCGGTGTCGCGGTATTCGCTTGTCATCGGTAAAATCCTCGGCAGCGCCTTCGCCGGAATCGTGAGCATGGCCGGAACGCTTGTTGTGGGCTTAATTATGGGGATTACGCTGCCCCTCGGCAAACTGCTGTTGATTCTGGCGCTTTCTCCTCTGATGTGTCTGACCGGCGGGGCTTTGGCACTCATTGTCATAGGGCTGATTAAGAACAGGAAAGCCGCAAATCTTGCCGTCAACTTAATCGTTATGCCGCAGATGTTCCTGTCCGGCGCAATTATCCCCATCAACAACTCAAGCGGCGCGTTGATGGTCTTCAGCCGCCTGATGCCGATGACCTATTGCCTCGACCTCGCCCGCGCGGTGGTCTATGCCGGAACGCCGGAATATGACAGCGTGGTGATGTTCAATCCTATGGTAAACTTTGCCATGATTGCGGTTTTGACTGTGGGGTGCCTGATTATCGGTACATTTTTCTTTGCGAGAAGCGAAAAGAACAGATAATCTGAGGATGAAATTGTAACGAAGCCTGCGGTTTGACAGCAACGCCACACCGACAGGCTTTCTTATATTGTTCACATAGTTTATAAAATATTTTTTTAGTCTTTGCTTGACACCAGCCGATGATGGTGTCAGCGGCACAACCTTTGAGTGCAAAGGCTTTCGGGCCATGATTACGGAAATTGAATCCGGGAACGTGGGAACGGTCATCTGTAAAGATATGTCGTGAATAGGCCGGGACTATTTACAGACCGGGTTTTATACGGAAGTTTTCTTCCGTCAGCACGGCGTCCGCTTCATCGCCATCGCAAACAACATTGACAGCCAGAACCGGGAAAGCAGTGAGTTCGCCCCGTTCTTAAATATTATGGCCGAGTGGTACGCGAGGGACGCAAGCCGCAAATTGAAAGCAGTCTATCAGTCCAAAGGTAACAATGGGAAACGTACTACTAACGGTATTATTTACGGCTACCTCAAAGACCCGGACGACAAAACGAAATGGGTTATCGACCCGGAGGCCGCCGCCGTTGTATTGCGTATCTCTCAAATGAGCGTATCGGGCATGGGGCCGTTCCAGATCGCCCGGACACTGACGCAGGAACAAATTGAAACGCCGGAATACATGGGGACATACGGTTAATTTCCGCTCCACCAAAGAATCCTATAAGGACAAAAAGCAAACAGAAAATCTGAAAGAGGATTGGGTAATCGTTGAAAATACCCATGAGCCTATCGTAGACCCCGGCACATGGGAAACGGCGCAGCGTTGCCGGACTGTGAAAAGGCGCACCGACACCACAGGCGAGACTAACCCCTTGACCGGGCTTCTCTACTATTCCGACTGCGGCAGCCGCCTTTTCAACCACAGGCGCGGGCCATCGCAGAAAGTCAGTAAGGCAACGGGTAACATCATAAACGAGTCGGCACGGAGTGATTACTATTGCCCTATCTATTCAAGCGCCAAGAGCAGGGACGGCGAAGCCGAGTGCAGTATTCACTTCATCGGCTCCACAACGGCAAACAAGCTGATATTGGAAGCGATGAAGCGGACAAGCGGCTTTGCCAAGAGCAATGAAGCCGATTTTATGAAAATGCTGCGTGAGGAATTGGCCATCAAGCAAGCGGAAGCGGCAAAATCCCACAGGCGGCAGATTGCCAAAAACGAAAAGCGGATTGCCGAACTCAATTCACTATTTCGCAAGACCTACAAGGACTTCGCAGCGGGGCGGCGCAATCTGAACAGAAGAAAACAGCATAGCCACCGTTACCGCATAAGGCGGCTCACTCAACCGGGTGAGCCGCCTTATGCGTGTAATAATCCATATTTTATAGGAGGATTTCATTATGGCAAAGACCATTAACGAAAAAATTGCGGAGGCAAAAGAGAAAATCGGTCAGTATGAAAATCAGATAAAACGGCTGATACAGCAGTAGAAAGAGCAGGAACACAAGGACAGGACACATCGTCTCTGCAAACGGGTGGGTTTTTTGGAAAGCCTGTTGCCCGATACCATCACGCTAACGGATGATTTATTCAAATCATTTCTTGAAAAAACCATCATCACCGAGCACAGCCGCCGCATACTGGACGGATTAACGGCGCATATCGACACCACGCCCGCCGCGAAACCAGAGGAAACGGCGCAGGGAGCGCGGGCATAGCCTCTCTCCCCCTACCCGAAGGGCGCACTTATGTACCACATGAATGTGGTACGTGCGGTCTTGCAGACGGCGTTTTGTGCCTATCGTCACAAAAGAAAACACGTCTTGCCTGTTTACAGTAAATGACTTGATTAAGAAGTAGCAAACAGGAATTTACCGATCCCTTTTCTTAAATAAAGAGATGCAATTAATCAATATTGATACTATTGTAAGAACCCATAGTGCTTTTGACATGGAAGGAACAACATCCATCAGTGCAGACCAATCTTCATGTAAAACCCATTTTGCATTTTCACTATAGAATGCGCACAGTGTTAAAGCCGTCAATGATAAACTGATAAATCTAAACCACTTCGCATCTTGATTTCTTTCACTCCAAATAACATTTAATATTGCCGTGACGATTGCAGCAACTCCTAATAGTACCCACATAAATTTATCCTCCCGCAAATTCCATTTTGTTTATCTTGTTCTGCCAATTATAACACCTCATAATGGTATTTTTCAATCTAAAACGAAAGGAGTATCCCTATCTCCATCTATCATTTGAGCATTAAAATCATCAGCCATGGCAAAGGCAAGTCCGCAGTTGCGGCGGCAGCTTATCGCGCAGGCGAAACCATCACCAATGAATACGATGGTATCATACCAGAAAAGGCGGCGTAGTACATACCGAGAGTTTATTCCCCGCAAATGCCCCCGCCGAGTATCCAGACCGAGCCGTTTTGTGGAACGCTGTGGAGAAAATCGAGAGAGCAAAAAACTCACAGCTTGCGCGGAAAATTGAACTTGCCCTGTCCGTGGAATTGACGCTGTTGCAAAATAAAAGCCTTGTCCGTGAGTATGTAAAAAAGAACCCAAGAGGGCGCACGACATGGAGTTATAATCACAAAGCGCGGCGGGTAATTTTAATCTGTCCGCCGTGTGTGTTATCTTTTGGAGATTAATGCGTACTATGCAGTATGCTTATTATCAACTATTCTTCTTCCAGTATCAGCGTTGCAAAATCTCTAAAAGAATCGCCTTTTCTTGATTCTGCGTGAGGCACCAAATTAAAGAAGCAGTTTGGCACTTCCTTTAACTTTAGATTCTTACTTATGCAAGGCGCACATCCCTTGTCATGCTTTGTAGGATGCAATGGACATTCCATATTGGTGCATGTACAAAAATTGCTCAAATTACTCATGATAACCCCCTATAGCAGTATGTAGTGTATTATATAAATACTGTTCGCTCACCTCACCGCGCAATAGACGAACTAAGAAATCCACTTTATTGTACCATAACCACCCGCCCAAAACAATGAGAACTTCTCCGTCTGTTCCGCCTATCCAGACCGTCAATGGGCGGGTAGTATTTTTTCGCAAAGGACGCGAAAAAATCTCCACCCTCGAACCACTGACCGTCTGGATTTTTGCCGTGGCATTTCCCCGCTTTCGGCTGCTTCATTATACGGTAAAACCGGCTCCACTTGCGCGGCGGTTATCGTTAGCTTTTGCGGGGCTACCCACCCCGCGCCCCGGCCTCTTCCAAAGAACAGAATTAGGGCGTATAATGAAAGACACTCATCATTATCCTGTCAATAATACCCTAATATATCGGCAGCATTAGGATATTCCCGTAAAAAGAGGTCATTTGATTCACGCAATTTCTCAAGATACTCTGAATATTCACGACTAAGTATTTTCATGTTTTCGATGAAAACATCAACGTAACCGCTTGTTTTCTGAAATTCCAGCATAAGCGTTTTCATTTTATAACCCGGGGAAGATTTATGCTCATCCGATTTGCAATAATCCAAATACATTTCGATGATATTTCTTTTTGTTTCCATAAAGCTGTCATAATCATCGATTGCCGTCTTTGTGTCGCTGTCCAAGGATTGCATAACGTCCTCGTTCCATAGCCCGCCTGCCTCCATCATGTAATCTTCAACTTCCTTTGGGAAAGGAATATCCGTAAGACCATCCAAAAATTCAAGGATTTTCCCATAGGCGGCTTCTTTTTCGGGGCTGTCGATTTTTTCATTTAAAAACCGCCCAAAATGGAATGACAAAAACAAACCATAATTGCCCGGAAACGCTTCTGCAAGCCTCTCCTTAATAACTCGATTTTCATCAAGCTGATATGTCGCATACTGAAATGAGCTGTCAATATTGTAACCACTATCTATCAGATGGCTTATACATCCACGCTGTACATTGAGGAGATTCATCTGCCGTGTTATTTTGCTTTTGCACTCCGCAAGAGCAGCAAGTTTATCATCGCTTACCAGAATAGCCTTAATATCCGCGATGCCTATCCCCATTTTTCTAAGCAGGGAGATTTCTTTCAAAGCAGATATTTCCTCAATTTCATATTTGCGATAACCGTTCTCCATTATTTCAGGACTTAAAAGACCTTGTTTCTCATAATATTCAACGGCTTTTTTTGTCAGCCCCGTCAGTTTGCATACTTCATTGATAAACACAATGTTCACCTCCTGATATAAGCGTAAGGCAACCCCCAAGGTGATAGTCAATATATTTTTTATTTTTGCACCTTATCTCGCCCATAGATGAACCGAATAACGCCTTTCAATTGTACCAGAACAACCCGCTCAAAACAATGCCAGTACAGTCTTTATCCTGCCGATTCCAAAGCCTTTGGCAAGTGGCAGCGGGAATACATTATAAAATATTTTTAAAAATTGGACAAACCTCCTCAACAAATGTCATCGGAGGACAACGTAAGCGGAAAACTCAATGATATTTGCTTTGAGGAATTGTCCTCTGATTACGAAGCGGAACAAGCCGGCTTGGAAAGCAAGCTGGAACAATGGCAAGCAGAGTTGGACGAACAGGAACAGCACGCCGAAGATTTGGAACGGTTTATCCGTAAGTGCAAGCAGTATATAGACTTAACGGAATTGACCCCAACTATCCTGAATGATTTGGTTAGCAAGGTTTTTGTGGACGCACCGGATAAATCGGGCGGAAAATGCAGGCAGAATATTCACATCAACTATGACCTGCTGGGGATTTTGCCGGAACTGAATACTCCGGCACAGGAAGAAATGGCGTGGCTTTTACGCTACGCCACACTTCGAAACAAATTCCGTCTTATGCCGGACTACCTTTTCCCGTCTTTTTTATTACCTTTTGGGATATACGTCCGTCTGACATAATCCATCGTTTTCTTGAAAAGGCGGTCTTTGACGATTGCCGAAAGCTCCACAACGGAATATTTCTCCAACGTTTTATAATTGGTTCCATCCGGCCCTAAGGCCATTTTCCCGGGACTTCGGCTCAACCCACGTACCGCAAGCGCAACGTTATTTTCGTCATACACCATAGGATGAAGCGCGCGCATGTTGATAATTCCATTTTTGAAGTCGTCAAACCGCTTTTCCATATCCACATAATAAATATTGTTGATACTCATAGGCTGTTATCGCCCCATTTCCGTTATGATTAGTCTCTTGCGTCTAATGGTGGCGAATTGAAAATACTGTTTTATCTTTCAAAGTAAGACTAAGGCCCTTCGCTACTCCCCGTTTCTTGACGGGGGATCTTCACGACTACGGCCCCGGTGACTACCCGTTCATAACCTTTCTGGCCTTACCCTTTCGGTGCGGGCCGTTCCCGGTTATTGCTAAATCACCTGGCAGTTCACCCGTATCGATACGATTGCCTGTTACCAGACAACCGGCAGGAGTATTAGCCGAGGTCGGATACATGAGATATTTGGCTCCCATGCCGCCTCCAATCGTATCAATTACCCACAGGAACGATGTTATTCACATCTCAATTCCATCTTTCCATACGTGAACATATATAAAACTACACCCCGAAATCTAATGCCTTATTTACAAAATTTGAAATTACACTCCATTGATGTGTTTCCTCCAGCCATCCAAAGCGAATGGGATAACGGGCAGTATCATCAAATCTGAATGAATATAGCTGGGATAATTGCTGTTCGTTCAATACTTTAGCGGCCAAGTTTTCCGGGCAAAAGCAGGCTCCGATTCCCTTCACGCAGAGGTCAAGCAGCGTTTCCATATTTTCCGACTGTGCCTTTATCATGGGATGAAAGTTGGCACGTTTCATCAAATGCCGCCCAATACGCCCCGCAATATCTTTCTGATTATTCAATAAAAACGGACAATCACGAAACAATGAAAAATCTCCGTTTTCCTCCACTTGTTCGATGGTTGATTGCATATTTTCTCCGTAAACCGTTGACAATAATTTTTTCGATACAAACAGTACAATTTCTTCCTCATAAAAGTCCAGAAGTTCAATGCCTGGAATTTTATCAGGTAAATTTGCAATGATCAGGTCCATTTCGCCGTTGAGCAGCATTTTTCGCAGAACATCATTGGCGCGCTCCATCACTTGAATCTCGATCATCGGATATTGCAACTGAAACCGTTCGATCACATCGGGCATAATTGTCCGCCCCCTTGTGTAAGCAACACCGATGCGAAGCTTCCCCTTCTCGTGATGCACAATGTCTCCGAATTCACGCTGCATTTCATAATACTTTCTTTGAAAGTCAACCGCATAACGCAAAAATACTTCTCCCGCATAGGTCAATTCCAAAGGCACATGACGGACGAGTAATTTACATTCAAGTTCTTGCTCCATCGCCGCAATATGTGCGCTTAGTGTCTGCTGCGTGATATGCAGTGCTTCGGCAGCCTTCGTAAAGCTTAATTCTCTGGCTACCATCACAAAGTAATCCATGCTTTGAAAGTTCATTGTCTTCCCCCTCCAAACCACAAGCTCTATTTGTATTATAAACCAAATATAACAGTTAGACAACGATGTTATTGGGATATATACTTTGATCAGGGGGAGGGGTTTTATGGTACCGCATTTATTTTTGTTGGCAGTCATTGCCATCCTGCCGGTGATTGGTTTTTACCTCAGGTTCTTTCAACCGTTGGGAGGAAAAAATATCAGGATATATTTCATGCCGCCCAAGCCCAGTCCGGCAGCAGTGAGGCGGAGATAATATGAGGATTATTGATTCCATCAGCTTGCAAGGTACGCTTTTTATTATGATTCTGGCAGGCGTCCTCTTGAAGAAAAGAGGAATTATTGACGATGCCGGGAAGCGTTGCTTAACTGATCTGTGCGTTAATATCATAATTCCATGCAACATTATCAAATCGTTTTTGATTGAATTTGACCGTTCCGTATTGGTATCATGTGGTTTTATTCTTGTGATTGGTTTTTTATTGCAGTTCTTATGTATTATTTTAAACAAATTTATATTCAATCATTATGTTGGACAGCAAAAGAAAGTATTGCAATACTGCACCATTGTTTCCAATGGCGGCTTTTTGGGGAATCCTGTCGCAGAGGGCCTTTATGGAAATTTGGGGCTACTGTATACATCCATCTTCCTGATTCCAATGAGGATTGTGATGTGGTCAGTGGGGACCTCCTATTTTGTCTCTGGTACCACAGACAAAAAGAAAGTCATTCAAAACATCATGACACACCCATGTCTGGTTGGTGTATATCTCGGCATTCTCCTTATGATAACACAGATTCAACTTCCAACTGTTATTATATCTTCCATTCGATACATTGGAAATTGCAATTCAGCAATGACCATGTTTATCATCGGGACAATCCTGGCGGATGTAAATATATTTTCAATTTTTAATAAAACAACGATTTGTTTCAGTATCCTAAGACTTGTTATTTTGCCCGCGGCTGCTTTTGCTCTTTGTCTTTTATTTGGATTGGACAAAACAGCAACAGGCGTTTCGGTTATCATGACAGGTATGCCAGCTGGTGCAACAGCTGCAATTTTCGCGTCACGTTATGACAGTGATGCGCCATTTGCAACAAAATGTGTTGTCCTGACAATATTGCTGTCAATGATTACAATTCCCCTGTGGTGTCATTTTGTGGGATAAAAGCGATCATCCCCGTCCACAAGGTCAACATAAACCACAGTCTGGATCAAGGAAATCTCCTATGGAATTTACGGACAGTTAAGTGGTATTGTAATGCTAATATTCGATTGAAGAGACGAATCGGTTTGCGAGGATTTTTTTCGCGCCGCAAGGCGGACAACGCAGCAGCACGGGAAAAAGACCGCAAAGATATCGGCACTTTAATTGGATAATTAGTATCAGTAACGCTATCTATTTATTAGGACAAAGAAAGCAAAAAAAACAAGCGTATCGCTCATTTGGAACGATACGCTTGTTTTTTTGACATCTTACTTGTTCCTTGGCCGCCGCCCGTAAACAGTTTGTTTTATATCCCGTCTTATGCCGGACGGCCTAAACTGCGGTTTTTTGGTGCCCTGTAAGTGTAGATGCAAGCTTCACGAAAGAGGCAAAGCATCTGCACCTATTTCATTTATAAATAAGGGGGCAATTGGCCTGGCATCGGTTTTTTGGGACTAGCCACAGTTGGCGGGATTCTCAAAAAACTGGAGCAACAGGGTGATCTTTCCCTGCTTGCATTCCCCGGGCAGTGAGCTCTTCAGGAATGGGGGCCGAACCCTGACCGACATATTTATATACGTCAACGGCATGCTTGATCTGGACATCGGTCAAATGCCTTGTCGGGCCGACCGCCGCGGCCGCCAAATACGCCTTGGCGCATTCTTCGAGATAGACCGCCGCGTTCAGGGCCTGCTTCAAACTGCCGCCTACCGTCATGACCCCGTGGTGGGCCAGAATGACGGCGAGGCCGTCCCCTAAATAATGTACCGTGTCTTCCCCCATGGCCACGCTGCCGGGAGGGCTATAAGGGGCAACCTTGACATTGCCTCCCGCCGCGTTTCCGAGGGTGGTAAGGTCCGCCCTGAATTCGTCCTGAATGAGGCTGATGGCGGTTGCGTACGGCTGGTGCGTATGAATAATCGCCATAATGTCCGGCCTGTGCCTGAAAATATAAAGAATTCCCTCCGTATCGGAGGAGGGCTTTTTGTCGCCTTCGATAATTTTTCCATCAATATCCATGACCAAAATGTCGCTTGGTTCCATTTCCTCATAGATCATGCCGGAAGCGGTCACAAGGATTTCGCCGCTGTCCGCGCGCATGCTGACGTTGCCTCCCGCAAGGGCGATCAGGCCATACCGGTCAAGCTTTATGCCTGCCTGAATCATTTCAACTTTTTGATCTTTAAACATTCAATTTGTCAGCTCCTTTTTCAGGGATTGTGTTTTGCCAAAAGCTCCAAAAGCCCCTCTGGCTTTTCTATAAAGGCCTCCGGCGCGTAATCCATCAGCCCTGTTTTTGACATATAACCCCAGCCTGCGGCAACGGTAAACACGCCCACGTTTTTGCCGGTTTGCATATCCACATCGGTATCCCCGATATAAACGCAGTTTTCCAGATTGCCGCTTAATGCGTCCGCAAGGTAAAGCAGCGAAGCTGGGTCCGGCTTGGGAGGAAACCTGTCCGATTGTCCAATATAGAGATCGAACAGTCCGGGAAGCTGGGCCGCTATCAGGGCTTCGGCGATTGGCTGGGGCTTATTTGTAAGCACCGCCGTTTTCACGCCACAACCGCGCAATTTCACAAGCAGCTCCTTTATCCCGGGGAACGGTCCGGTTTCCCTGTTCACATCGGTAAGGTATGCGCCTACGTCATAAATCTCCGCCTCCGGGGCCTTTGCCCTTGCGGCATCGGCCGGACATCCGCCGAGCCAGAGCAGACGTGTGTAAAATTCGGTAGAAGGGAGCTTGCACAGGCTTCGGCATTCGTCCGTTGTGATGGGCTGGAGCCCGAAATGGTTCAGGGTTGCGTTGCAATAATGCAGGATTGTGGGAAGAGTGTCCAATAAAGTACCGTCAAGGTCAAATATACACGCTTTTACCATGATGATCTCCAATCGTGATTTCTTAGACGGCGCTGTAATCCTCAAAGCGTATTGCCTCAAGCTCCTGTTCCCCGATCTTGAACTTCTGGCCGGTCAGATCCTCGATTGCCGCGATCAGCGCCATGGCGTCCAGCCCATATTTCTTTAAAAGATACATTTTCGATGCCCCATGGCAGTAGGTGTCCTGGATGCCGACCTTAATCAGCCTCTTGCCAAGCCCCTTTTCGGCGATTACATCCGCCACCGCTGAACCGAGCCCGCCAATGGTCACATGGTTTTCAATCGTTACGCAGCCATATCTGGAGCTGGCGATTGCCTCCGGTATCGCGGGATCCGTAAAGGGTTTCAATGTGGATACATGCAAGTGCCGGATCGAAAGGCCCTTTTCCCTTAAAACAGCGGTTGCCCGCATCGCCTCCTCGGTGCAGATGCTGGAGGAGATGAGCGTGATGTCGCTTCCCTCCGTCAGGGTGCGCGCCCTGTTAAACAGCATCGGTTCGTTTGCCGGGAACAGGCGGGGGACTTCCTTTCTCAGCATCCTGATGAAGGTCGGGCCATTGACGTCATAGGTCAGCTTGATGACCGATTCGATTTCTGTTGCGTCCCCAATATCGAAAATGGTCATATTCGGAATGCTGCGCAGTACGGCCACATCGTTTGTCGCCTGGTGACTGACGCCCCCCGGGGTCATGATGCCCGGAAGAAACCCAACGAACGTCACTGGAAGGTTTGGATATGCCACCGACATTTCGATCTGGTCCAGCACACGGCGGTACAGGAACACGCCGAAGGTGTGCAGGAACGGCCTGTAACCTTCGCGGCTTAAGCCCGCGGCCCAGCTGACCATATTCTGCTCGGCGATGCCCATGGAAAAATACCGGTCCGGATAACATTTTGAAAACTCCTTGACTTCACAGGAACTGCCCAGATCCGCCGACATGACAACAAATTCGGGGTGCGTTTGCGCCCACTGAATGATGTTTTTCGAGTGGGTATTGAGTTCAATGTTCATCTGTCTGAGACCTCCTTTCACATCTGCCGGTAAAATTGTTCGAACGCTTCGGCGTTGCCGCCCTCAATTCTGACAAAATGCAAAAAGGGTTTGCTTTTTTCAAGCAGCGGTATCCCGTGGGCGGAATCCGTGTGGCACAGGACGACAAGAGGTTTTCCATCGTGCTCTGTCCCGGCGGCTTCGATTAGTTCCCCAATGTTATGTCCGTCAATCCTGACAGCTTTGCAGCCGAACGCCTCTAGCCGCTGGTCAAGGGGCTCAAGGTTCATAACGTCCTTTGTCCAGCCTTCCACCTGCTGGTCGTTGACGTCAACATAAATAATCAGGTTATCCAGCCCGTAAAACGAGGAAGCCTGGAACGCTTCCCATGCCTGCCCCTCCTGAATCTCGCCATCCGAAAGCATCACGTAAATTTTTCCGCTGTAACCCTTCATTTTATACGCGTGAGCCGTGCCGGCCGCAATGCTGACCGTTTGCCCCAGAGAACCCGCCGTGCATTCAAACCCGGGAGAATGCTCCGCGCCGATCATTTCCATATTCATTCCGTCCACGTTAAAGCGCTCGGTGGCTTGTGGAGACAAACGCCCGGCTTCAACAAGGGCGCAGTAAATCACCGATGCGTAATGGGCGGGGGATACGAAAAATCTGTCCTTGTCGGGCTCGGGCGCTCCGTGATAAAGCGACCCCTTCGGATAATCCATATTGTCCGGAGATGGCACTCCGGGAAACGGCTGGGCCAGCATACTCCCCAGGCTTGGACCCAAATTCAGCACGCCCAAATACAGCGATGCGACCAGTTCCGCGGAGGAACACGCCTGCCCCAAATAACACCCGCCCCTTTCAATGGCGAGTCCTAAAATACGTTTTCTGATCGCGTCAGCCGCATTTTGAATTTGCTCCGGTGTTTTTCGTGACATATACACAACTCCTTTCCAACGTGACCATGCTTCTATTGATTCTGAAACCCGTAACGTAAGCGAAGGAACCACGATAGATGGTATTCTTATGGTTTCGTAATCATTATTTCATGATAACGAACATATGTCAACACTTTCTTTCTGGATTGTCTAACATAAAAAGCTATGTAAAATTGGTTAATCTGCATAAAATTATTTCAAATTTCTCTTTTTCTATTGACTAGATTGGTGGGAAAGTATAAACTGATGGCAGAGAAAAATCAGATTGTTTTTGCGAAACCAAACACACAAATGGTTACAAATGTTCAGAAAGGAGAACGATTATGATATGAAAGCGGTTGTCAAACAGTCGCCGGGCTATGACAATATGATATATACCGACATTCCCGAACCGGTGGCCGCCGGTAACCTGGTGAAAATAAAAATCGCCTATTCCGGCATATGCGGAACAGACCTGCACGCGTTTAAAGGAAACTATCCCAGCACCTGTCCCCCGGTTATACTGGGCCATGAGTTTTCCGGATTGGTCACGGAGGTCGGCCCGGATGTAAAAACGATCAAGCCTGGGGATAGGGTAACAAGCGAAACCACCTATGCGACCTGCGGCGTTTGTCCCAGCTGCATGACCAGGGATTACAACCTGTGCTCCAACAGGCGGGGAATTGGAACGCAAATGAACGGCAGCATGGCGCAGTATGTGGTCAGCAGGGAGGAAAGCGTACATAGGCTTCCGGATAATGTCACGCTCCTGTCCGCGGCGCTTACGGAGCCCCTCGCCTGCGCCGTACACGCAAGTATTGAAAAAGGGAACGTCCGGGAAAAGGATCTGGTTTGTGTTTTCGGCGCGGGAGCCATTGGGCAAATGGTCGCCCAGGTGTGCAAGGCCAGGGGGGCCACAGTCATAGTGGCAGGACTGGATTCCGATACGGAAAGGCTTGAGATGGTACGCCGCAACGGAGCCGACAGGACGGTCAACCAGCAAAAGCAGGACATTGACGAAATCATCGGTAACATGACAAATGGATATGGCGTGGATCTGTCCTTTGAGTGCTCCGGCGCGGTCCCTGCCCTGAATAAAGCCATTCAGATCACAAGGCGCAAGGGCAGGATCATACAAATGGGGGTGTTCCCACAGGAAAAGGAGGCGATTTTCACGGATCTGATACTCCACAAGGAACTGGAGTACATCGGGTCAAGGAGCCAAAAGCCGTCATCCTGGGAGGTCTCGCTGGAGATGATGAACCAGGAAACAGTCGTGCCGGATAAAATCGTCAGCGACATCATTTCATTGGAGGATTGGAGGAGAGGTTTTGATGCCATGCTCAGGGGCGAAGGCGCCAAATTTGTAATCTGCTGCAACGGTGATTTGTCAGAACGCCGCTTATAATAAATGCGGCTCTAAAAAATAAAAGCGAGACTAGCAGCCTCGCTTTGGGTTATCGTTTCTCCTTATCCAACAATTCCAAAACCTTCAACGCGAGAAGCTGGTCAATGATCATGGTATTGATATAGCCTCCCCGGCTGGCGGCAATTACCGCCTCCGCTTTTTCTTCAGACACGGCGATCCCCACAGACCATTGAGCGGACTTCATGGATTCAAGGGGTGCGCCCACCACATAATGGTTGTCAAAAACAATCTCGTTGCCGTCCTTGTCGATCGGCCTTGCCAGCAAGTGTCCCACGGCGCCCTTGCCCAACAGGAACATCCTGTCCCTGTCCGTAAAATACCCCGCCTTTTGCAGGGACGTGGCGCTGTCCAGGGAACCGATTCCCGTGAGGATAATATCGGTATGGCGGGCCCTTCGAAGGCTGGCCTGGATTTGCCGCTCCTGCATCAGATAAGAGTGCACCAGTTCGTTCTCCACGTAAACCGGGGCGTAAATATTGGAATAGGTTCCGCCAAGCTTTCTGGAAATGCGGATAGCCAACTCAAGGCCGTCCATGGTGGGGTCGCCGGTAGCAAGGCAACCGACCATCTGGACAACATTCACGTTGTAATACTCCCTTGGGCTAATCAGCTCACAAAGCTTTTCCATGGCCGTACCCCAGGTGATTCCAACAGTGACGTTGTTGGTCAGAATTGTGCCGAAAAACTGGTTCGCGCTCTGGCAGCAGTAGGATAAGGCCTTCTCAGGGTCGGACGTTCCGCTTACCACAACCGCGTCCCTGAGTTTCAGCTCGTTTCTGAGCCGGTAGGAAAGCTGAGGATCCTTTCGGATGGGGCTGTGTACAATGATTTCAACGACTCCCATTTCCTTTGCTTCGTCAATCAACCTTGAAACCGTGGGCCGCGATGTGCCCAGAATTTTTGCAATTTCACTTTGATTCAAGCCCTGCTGGTAATACATTTCGGAAACCCGGACCAATAAATCGGTTCTGTCGTCCATTCAAATAATACTCCCCGCAACCAATAATTTGACTTTAGTATATCATATTCCCTTTTATTATCATAGTATTTTTGCAAAATATACTTATTGGCAAATCCGGTCTGCCGCCGGATGCCCGGAAAGGAAAGTTTGTTTCGATGTTTCAAGAAAAAGCGGTGATCAAAAATCCCTCGGGGCTGCACGCCCGTCCGGCTTCCGACCTGACGGCTTTCTGTAAAAATATGCCCCAGGAGATCAGACTGCGCCACGGGGAAACCCATGTGAATCCCAAAAGTATCATCTCCATTTTAGCGGCAGGCTTAAAGCAGGGAACAGAAATCATTGTCGAGGTTATGGGCGAGAATGAAACCGAGACGGGCGAAAGCCTGGTCGCTTTTATTGAATCGCTGACAGAATAGTCCAGTAACATGAGGAAAGGAATGGCCATTTTATGTCTCAGGCGATTTTTGAGGAGCTTGTCGATGTGGGTGTTGAGACCGAAGACGCGATTGACGCCATACGGCAGCTTGGAACCCGCTTTGAACAAGCCGGGTTTGTGAAGGACACCTATGTCGAAGCCGTAACCGCACGGGAGGCCGAGTATCCGACCGGGCTTCAGCTTGAGGATATGGGGATCTGCATGCCCCACACCAAGGGCGCACATGTAAACAAGCCGGCGGTGGGCGTTTTTAAGCTCAAGTCCCCCGTGACCTTTTCCCATATGGGCGACCCGGATACAAAGGTTCAGGCCGAGCTGGTGTTTATGATGGCGATCCTGAACCCCGATGAACAGCTTGACCTTTTGCAGAAAGTGATGAAGGTATTTACGAACAGGCAGGCCATGGCGGAATTTAAGGCGGCTCAAAGCAAGCAGGAATTGCTGGAGGTCGCAAAAAGGTATATAGATTCTTAAAATTTTTATAAAGGCAGGAATGGAAATGAAACGTGCAAAAATTCTCTGTGTCTGCGGCTCAGGCACCGTAAGTTCGGCCATGGTGGCGGGCAAGCTAAAGGAGAAACTGGCCGAAAAAGGCTACGATGTGGCGACAGTCGAATCCAGCCCTCCGGGAGTGGAGTCGGCACTGTCCGCGGGCGGCTTTGACCTGATCGCGTGTGTCAGCCCCGTATATGAGGAGTTCGGTGTGCCGAAGGTCAGTGCCGTGGGGATGCTGACCGGAATGAGCGAAGACAAGGTCATCGAGGACTGTATCGCCATATTAGATGCAAGATAAAGCGGTACGGCAAAACCAACCTGAAATTTAAGTGAGGAGTTGAGAATTTATGCTGGCAAATTTCTTTCAAGGGCTAAGCAACGTATTTTCAACCTTCGGCGCAGCGGTCTTTGTCCCTGTTATGCTGTTTGTCGTGGCGAAAGTCATGGGTGCTCCCAGCAAGAAGGCGTTTAACTCGGCGCTTTTGTGTGCGGTGGGTCTCACAGGCTTTAACCTGGTGATCAACAGTTACAGCGGAATCATCGCCCCCGTTGTCAGCCGGATGGTGGAAAGCACCGGCGTCAACCTCCCTGTACTGGACACGGGCTGGCAGTCTACCGCGGTCATCGCGTATTCGACTGAAATCGGACTGATTTTTATCGGCATTGCGATTCTACTGCAAATCGTATTGTTTTTTGTAAAGTGGACGAACGTTTTCATGGCGAGCGACCTGTGGAACAACTACTCCTTTATGGTCTGGGGCTCCATGCTTTTCGCCCTGACCGGGAATGTCTGGCTCGCCCTTGCCCTGATGGTGGTGCAAAACTTGTATATCCTGCTGTTTAGCGAGATCGCCGCAAAACGCTGGTCAACGCATTACGGCTATGAAAACTGCTGTATGACCGCGCCCCACCATTTGGAGTCGCTTCCCTTCGCGGTTTTAATGAACGTGCTGCTTGGGAAAATCGGATTCAATAAAATCAAGCTCAACGCGGCGATGATTCAGAAAAGATTCGGCATCCTCGGCGAGCCTATGTTCATCGGTCTGGTTGTAGGGGCGCTGATTGGCATTATCGGCTACTGGAACGCCCTGATAGGCCCCGGCAGTCTCGCGTCCTGGGGCGTTGTCACGTCCTCGGCCATATCCACCGCGGCTGTTATGGCGGTGTTCCCGAAGGTAGCCGGGATTTTTGCCTCTGCCTTTACATCAATGACCGATGCGTATAAGCAAAAGGCCGCGAAAAGCGGACAGGGAAGGCAGTGGTATCTTTCCGTCAACGATGCCGCGGGCTACGGCGAACCCAATACGCTTGTCACGGGTATTTTGCTGATTCCCATTATGCTCCTTCTGGCGTTCGTACTGCCGGGAAACACCATTTTGCCGATGATAGACCTTGTTGCCCTGCCGTATATGGTCGAGGTGTTCGTGTGCATATCCCACGGCAACATCGCAAAGAGCATCGTGTCCGGCGCAATCTGGTTCAGCCTTGGCCTGATTGTGGCCTCGGTTTTGGCTCCTACATTTACGCAAGTTGCGGTCAACGCCGGGTTCCAGCTTGACCAGACCGGCGTTTATATCATCAGCTTCGGAATTATGTGCCATCCCCTGATCGCGGGACTGTTCTACGCTTTCTGGAGCCAGAATCCGCTTATCATCGGCGGCGTGGTCGTGCTGTATTTTGTGCTGTACTTCCTGTTCCGCAAATACCACACAGAAATTGTTGACTTCCTTGAGGATTACGGACAGAACGAGGCCGCCGCCGCAGCGCAGGCTTCCGTGCCCTAATCCGCCGTTTTGAAAATGGCATTCAGGCGGCTGCCGGGCGTCACATATGGCCGCGGCGGCCGCCTGATTCTTTTAGCGGCCATGCGCAGCGGTTACCGCGAGGCGGTGCGCCGCGGCCTTCAATCAATATTATGACATTTGCTTTAAATGCTGTAATCTGGAGGGGACAGCGTGTTTGAATTTTTGAAAAATCCATCGCAGCGTGTTCTGTTGGTTGGCGACCACTATGTCAGCTGTGATATCATGCAGCAGGCCCTCAATGCCGCAGGGGTAGATACCTCCAACCTGAAAAAGGTGTTTTGGGGGCCGGAGGACGATGGCCTGTTCAGCGTAAACCAACTGGAACTTGAGGCAAAAGGCCCTGAGGCCGTACCATACCCGCGGGAGCTTGACGATACCATTGGCAGCGCGGATGTTATGATGATTCATTTTTGCCCAATGCCCCGGGATTTGATCAAAAGGGCCAAAAGGCTGAAGGTTCTGCTTGTCAGCCGTGGCGGTCTTGAGCATGTAGATGTCGGCGCTGCAACGGAAATGGGCATACCCGTTGTAAATGTGATACGCAACTGCGTCCCCGTGGCGGAGTTTACCCTTGGCCTGATGCTGTCTGTAACGCGCAATATCGCCCAGTCCCATAAACTGCTTACCCAAGGCGTGTGGGAGCGCAATTACCCCAATTCAGACCATCTGACCTGCCTGCAAAATATGAAGGTCGGGCTTGCAGGGCTTGGCAATGTTGGCATTGAGCTTGCCCTGCGGTTAAAGGCGCTGGACGTGTCCATGCTTGCGTATGACGAATTTCTTGACCGGGAACGGCTGATGAAAAACGGACTCGGCAACATTGCGATTGTCAGCAGCCTTGAGGAGCTTTTTGCGCAAAGCGATATCGTTTCCCTGCATCTGCGGCTTGTTCCGGACACATGTGGTATCATTGACAGGAGATTATTTTCCCTTATGAAACCCGATGCGTATTTGATCAATACCGCAAGGGGCGGACTTGTCAACCAGGACGATCTTTTAAAAGCCCTTGAAAGCGGGACAATCGCGGGCGCCGCACTGGATGTGTACGATTCGGAGCCGCTTTCGGCGGATTCCGGCCTGACAAGGATGGAAAATGTAACGCTTACGCCCCATATTGCGGGTACCACAAGGGAAGCGCTTTCCCATTCCCCCTTCCTGCTGGCGCGGGAGTTGTTGAAAATTATAGATAAGGGGATCACAGACCGGATTGTCAATTATCAGGACTTAAGCATGTAAAGCGAATATTCGGAGGGATATCAATTGATACTGGAAAACGAAAGAAGGCAGGTAGCCGAGTACGGCGTAAAGCTGCTTGAGGCCGGAATTACCGTTGGGACGTTCGGCAATCTGAGCATATATAACCCGGAGCAAAAACTTATGGCCATCAGCCCCTCGGGTGTGGATTACCGCAATACCGCCCCTGAGGACGTTGTGGTTATGACGCTGGACGGCAAAAAAATGGACGGCAAAAGAAAACCGTCAAGCGAATATGATCTGCATAGGGTCCTTTATCAGAGAAGGCGGGATGTGCTTGCAGTCATACACACCCATTCCGTTTACGCCACCACCCTTGCCTGTCTGCACTGGAAGATAGAGCCGGTCCATTATATCATCGGTTACGCAGGGCACGACATCCCCTGCTCGCCTTATGTCCAGTTCGGCACGTACGAGCTGGCGGAGTCGGTGTATGAAACGATGGGAGGCCGCAACGCCTGCCTGATGGGCAACCACGGGCTTTTATGCTGTGGAGGCAGCTTGGAGTATACGTTCGACATCGCCCAGCAAGTGGAATTTCTGGCGCAAATATACTACAACACCAGGGTAGCGGGCAAACCGATATTGTTGACCGAGGACGAGGTTAGCGCGGTCCTTGAAGGTTTTAAAGCTTATCGGCAGAAATAGCGTACGCATTTCAGGCCTGAATTTTGGAGGTTTTATATGGTTACGATAAAGGGACTGGCCGGATCGTCCGGATACGCGGAAGGCACGGCGGTTGTCCTGAAGGAAAAGCAGCTTGACACCGGCAAGCGTTCCATACAGGATATTGATTTGGAACTCGCCTTGCTGGAGGACGCGAGAAAACGCTATCGTGAAATCCTGGCCGAGCTGCGGCTCGGCCAGGATGGAGGAGAGGCAAACATATTCAAAGCCTACCTTGAAATTCTGGACGATCCGGTTTTTTTTGACGGGGTAAAAGGCGTGATTGCCTCTGAAATGGTTTGCGCGTCTTACGCCATTGAGGTCAAACGGCTGGAAACCGAAGCGCTGTTCGCGGTCCTTGACGATGATTACCTGAAGGAACGGGTCGTTGATATTAACAATGTATGCTATGAGCTCATCGCGGAAATCCAGGGCGTTTCTTCAGGCGATCCGTTTTCGGAGGCGTGGGGTGAAGGGTTTATCGTCTTTGCCGCCGATTTGACCCCGGCGGATACGGTAAAGCTGGACAAATCCCGCCTGCGTGGGCTTGTCACGGAAAAGGGCGGCGTAACCTCCCATACGGTGATTCTCGCAAAATCCCTGGGGCTTCCGGCCATAGTGGGCGCCGGGGCGCAAATTTGGAAGGTAAGGCAGGGGGATTCCATACTGGCCGATGGCGCGAGCGGCATAGTCTACATCAATCCCGATCATGACGCGAGGTCCGCCTTTGTGAAGCAAGGGGAAAAACAGCTTGAAATGCGCCGGCTTCACCTCACGGCGCTGGGCAGGCCCGCTCAAACCATCGATGGCGTATCCATGGCTGTAAATATCAACAGCGGGGACAGTGACAGCATTACCGCCCTGGACCCGGACGCCTGCGATGGGGTCGGGCTGTTCCGCACGGAGTTTATTTTCATGAACCACGGCGATTATCCCGGCGAGGACGCCCAATTCGCGGTTTATAAAAGCATGGCCGAAAAGCTCGGGGGTAAGGAGCTGATCATCCGGACGCTGGATATCGGCGGGGACAAGCAGCTGGCCTATATGGATATCCCCAGCGAAATGAACCCGTTTTTGGGCTACAGGGCCATCAGACTTTGCCTTGACCGCCCGGAGGTGTTTAAACCCCAGCTCAGGGCGATACTCAGGGCCGGCATATACGGAAATATAAAAATTATGTTCCCCATGATTGTCACTCTGGAGGAGCTTTTGGAGGCAAAGCGGCTCCTGCACCAGGCGGAGGAAGAGCTTGATATGCGCGGCGCTTCGTTCAAACGCGATATACCGGTGGGGATCATGATCGAAACCCCGGCGGCGGCCGTGATCAGCGACCGGCTTGCGGAGCACGCGGACTTTTTCAGCATCGGGACAAACGACCTCATCCAATATACCACCGCGACCGACAGACTGAACGAAAAGGTTCAATACCTGTATGACGGGTGCAACATTTCCGTGCTGAGGCTGATCAAGTTTACCTGCGACAATGCCGCGCGGGCGGGTATCCCTGTCGGCATCTGCGGCGAAACCGCTTCGGAGCCGTACTTGATTCCGCTTTGGGCGGCAATGGGTGTGGAGGAGCTGAGCGTTGCTCCCGCGTTGGCGGGAAGGACAAAATATATTATCAATCAGATTTCAGCCGGCCGCGCCGGCGAGCTGCTGCCGGACATCCTGGGCTGCGGAGAAATCAGTAAGGTCAGGAACATGCTTGCGGATCTGCTGCCGGAAAACGCATATTAACGCAAAAGAAAATTATGTTTCCCCGCCAGAGGCGGGGAAACATAATTAATCTTTTTTATTCATCGTGGTGATTCATACTCATCATGTTCCTTGAGGAGGCTTACGCTATGGCTGCAAAAAAAGAAAAAAAAGAAGCCGCTGCCGCAACTTGTGTATACTGCGGGGGCGATTTGCCGGAAAAACCGCCCAGAGTCCGGGTCAAGGAGACGACCTTCCATGTATGCTCCATCGAATGCCAGTCGGCAGCGGAGCGGTATCTCGCGCTTGACAAGCGGTTCAAACTGCCCCTGTATATCGTAATCTTTGCGGCGGCTGTCGTGATTTTGATTACGGCCATATCCGATGGAACGATGTTCTATTCGCATATCATGCAAATTGTCGTTGGGGCGGCCTTTTTCATCTGGCCTTACCCGGTATCTGTTTTTACGACCTTTCAGAACAGCCCGATACGGTTTATTGTCCGGGTGACGCGTGTTGTCGGAAGTTTTCTGGCCGTATTCGGTATCATTCTGCTGCTTCGATAAGGATGGTCACAGATGGCATTTTGATTTCGCTCCTATGCAATAGACTGGCTCAGCAAAGTCACATATTCGTCCAGAATACGAGGTTCCTGATCCATGAAATCAATAAGGATATCTCCCAATGTCTGCACTGCTGCCCCATTGATGTGGTCTAAAAAAATTTGAGCCATGATCTATGTACCCTCTCAACCTTTGGTTTGAGGAGCAGGCTTTTACCGTGAGAGCGATTTTCTTGTTGGCCTGAGGACAAACCGCCCTGCGAAACGCATAATATTCTTGTTTTTTTGGGTCGATTGGGACCATAGGTTGCCAAGCTGCCCTTTTGTGTCTTTTTACGTAGAGCGGCACCAGCCAGCGCTACGACTCTGGAAATGGCCTCCTGCATTGGGTCTTGATTTTCCTCCTTATAAAATTTACTGTTGGCAAGAAAATAATCACACAGGGCATCACGTAGTGTAAAGGAAAGCTTGCGCGGCACATCCTTGGCGTGCTGCGCAACTAATATATCCGTCATGGCTGACGGCAACAGACGTATTGCATTACCGCCTAAGGGAACTGTATCCCCTAAGCCATACTCTTCCCCCCTGAATGGATTGATAGTATTTTATTACAATAAATCCAAGAATTCAATTGCTCTTGTGATAAATCAAAATTAGTTTTGAGATGCACCACATGTTGGTCTGCTGCTGGTAAGGCTATTTTGAGCTTCCTTATACTGCCACACACTGTTTCAACTTTCGATGATAAATCGGGCTGTCGGATGCAGGCTCCGTAACAGGAATTAAGCCGCCAGTGGAAATCATACCTTCTATGCGCTGGGCAACCCACGCATCGCCTATACCGAGCTCATATTTCCCCAGAACTCTGCCGATCAGCATTGCTTCATGAAATTCGTCTGCCTCCGCTGCGATTTCACGGCTAATAAATTCATCATATAGCGTTTCCGGCGCGCTAACCAACCGTCCGTTCAGCATAGCGCGCAACGGGGCGTTTTCTTGCTGGAGGCGTTCCCAGTGAGCGGCACACCCTTTACAAAATGCTGACGTTGCTACTCTTTGCAGGTCAAGATGGCGATACCAATCTCCTAAACGTACACCACCCCAACCAGATTGAATTAGCACATTTCCATTCTCATCAAATTCCCAATCCGGCAGCGCAATGAGGATAACTTGACCACTTTGCAGCTCCAGTTTATTTATTTGAGCCATAAACCAGTACATTCCACAGAGTTCATCTGGCTGATTGCTGTACCAAATGCGCACACTTTCGCCTGCGGAGATGCGGCTGTAAACTTCTTTCAACGCATCCTTTGCCTTTTGTATCAGTTCTTCTGTAAAAGCTGGAGCATCATCAAAGTAAGGGTGGACGCTATACAACCATTCAAGCACCTGTCGGCGCTTTTCGCTCGGAACATTTTCAGAAATATCACCAATACTTAGCCCAAAACTAAAACCATAAACATCTGCGGGATTTCCCCCCATAGGCGCAGCGTTTTTCCATTCAAGTCGTTCCTTTTCCTCGGCTTCCCGCTGAGCGGCTCTCATTTCTTCTTCGGTCGGCTTGCTGCCATCAGCATGGCTTACAAACACACCGATCGCTCCGCTGTGATATTCTCCTTTGCCGCAATGCTGTGCCATTTTCAGGCTGCCGCACGCGCTATCACTGAATACAATATCAATCATTTTTTTCTTCATCCTTCCATATCAAAGCTAAGAACCTGTATTCACAGCTGATCCTAAGATCCAATGAAAGTGCCGATATCTTTGCGGTCTTTTTCCCGTGCTGCTGTGTTGTCCGCTTTCGGCCGCTCATTTTACGGCAAAACCGGCTTCACTGGCGCGGCGGTTATCGTTGGCTTTTGCGGGGCTGCGCGCCCCACGCCCGCAACCTCTCCAAAAAACAGAAAAAGGGCGTATAGGGAAATAAAGGCACATGAAAATAATGCTTATACTATGCAGTTATAGAGCTTCATTGTCTACAAACACAGTCATATCATTAAATTCATTAGTTCGGCTTAGCAAATATTTTTTCAAGTCATCAGTTGATTGAAATATACTTAATTGATATGGCAAAATAGGGTCGGTCTTTTCAAAAAAATAAATGTTTTCATCGTTATTTATGAGAATGCCGCAGTGTATGTTCTCGATTTCAGTTTTTGTTTTACCCCATAAAGAAACCAGTTGTATTTTATCCCCAGTAAACACGACATCTTTACTTCTCCAATTATTTTTTACTGAATCGGCGACTGATTCATCTAACGGAAAAGAAGCGAATAAAGCGGCATACTTGAGATACTCGCTTTCATATTTATAGCCGCCATAGAATTGATACTCTTCTTTTATATTTTCTGTTTCAATTAAGGTTGTAGTTGTCGTTATAAATGAATTGAAAATGATTAAAGCTGCTCGCCTACAATTCAAATCCTCAAATTCATTATTAGTAAACAAATCTATTGCTGTTGTATAGTTGTATATATCCTTCGTAATCGTTGCTTTTGCCCAATCTCCACGTAGATGATTTATAGCATAATCTCCCTTGCTATATATGGCAATGAAGTAAATAATGTTATCGATATCCTCGGCAGGCACGTCAGCGTTTGATAAAAGTTCCTTTAGTTCACCAATGCCCTGTTCGCTTGTTACATTATTATAATTATATTCTTGATTTTGACCTGAAGAAGATGACATGAAAATAATTAAAAACAAAACGGCGAAGAGCCTGAACCTGTTCATCACTATGTCCCTCCAAATATAAATACTGTTTGTTCATCTTATCCCATAGGAAAACCAAAAAAATGCACTAAATTTATTATATCAGAACAACCCGCCTAAAACAACGCAAAATCATTTTTGCCAATATCAACGGCAAAAGCGTAACGGCAAGATGTAAATATTTACCACTTTTTGACAGAGGCATCCGAAGCCGGATGCCATGTTCTCAACGGGCTGGCTATGATGGTCTACCAAGGCGCGTGTCAAATAGAACTTTGGGCGGGCGCGAAGGATTGCGCCGGGATAATGTTTGAAACGGTTCGGCAACTCATCGAAAAAGAATAATCATCACAAATTCTAAAGAGAGGATTTGTTTTGCATGAATGATTTGCTGGAAAACAAAGACGTTGTGGAGATTTATGGAAAGGTGTTTGGAGGAGAAAAGGCGTTTATCTGCATTCCGCTGGTACCCAAAACACTGGAACAGCTAAAGGGCGAGGCCACATTTTACCCATACCATTCAGGAGGACGAAATCATTGAGCAGCTGATAAAGGCAGAAAAACTAGGGGCGGACATTTTAAAAGTTTCCATGATGGCCATCCCGGGATCGAAAAGCCACACCATTCGGGTGGCACTTCTGGCCACTCTGGCGGAGGGAACCTCGGTAATCCGCAACCACTTGCTCAGCGATGACTGCAAAGCAGCATTGCGCGCTGTGCGTCAATTCGGCGCCCAGGTGGAAGAGCGCGAAAATGAATGGTGGATTACTCCGCCAGAAGACAGGCTCCATCTGCCGGATGATATATTAAACGTAGATAACTCAGGAACTACTATGATGTACAACAGTTGAAAACGGCGTGGTCGCTCAACCCGAGCGGCCACGCTTGTTTATTGATTACCCTTAGCGAAGGCCCAGTTTCTATAAAGAAGCAATGAGAATATTACTAAAAACACGATAGACAGCCAACGGACAAGGTAATGTAAAAAGACTATTAGCTTGATATTGTTCTGCTGGCAGTATACAGTTATTAATGCCTTTCTGTTCAAGTAATAAAATTTCCATTGGAAGGTTGAGTGTTTTTGCGTTTTTTCTCGTACTATAAATGACCGGTTAATTTAAGTTCCACAGCGGGGTGAAATTTTTGAATGATACAAAGATAATAAACGCAATAAAAAGTGGTAATGAAGCCGTAATTGACCATGTAATAAACAAATATTCCAAACTCATGTGGTCAATTGCCAGTACCGTGCTCAAAAATGTGGCCTCAATGGAGGACATTGAAGAATGTGTTGCTGACGTATTTGTTTACCTGTGGCAAAATCCTGATAAATACGATGCAGATCGAGGGAAACTCAAAGTTTGGCTTTCGATTTTAGCCAGAAGCCAGGCCATTGATAAATATCGGCAACTGTCAAAGAGGACTACTATCCCTCTTGAGGATGCTCCTTTCATGGAGCAATTAGGAATTGTTGATGGTATTTTGGCCGCTGAAAACAAGCGCCTCTTGATTACGGCTATTAAGGCTCTGGAAGAACCTGACCAAGAAATCTTGATAAGACGGTATTATTATGAGCAAAACCCAAGAGAAATTGCAGTTGCTCTTGATATGCCAGTAAAGCATATTGAAAATCATCTTTACCGAACTAAATTAAAACTACGCAATATGATTGCCAATTAGAAATGGAGGTTTATAAGTGAATTCATTCAATAGGGATAATCTAAATCATATCAAACACATTTTTGAGAATAGGGCGGGTGTGGAATTAACCGAAAGAAAAGCAATTCTCCGCCCCATCAGAACTGTGGCGGTATTGGTCGCTGCTATTGCCTGTTGCCTCTCGTTGACGGCCTTTGCCATAAATCTTTTTTCATCCTTGTCCGGTGATGATTTGGGTCTGCACGCTACCTATGACGGGAACGGTGTTGTTTCCATCATGGTGGAAAACAGGTCGGATAAAGAGCTTAATTTCCAGTCTGTACTAAAATTGATGCTGTGGAGTACCGGCGAGGAAATACAGCCTACTTCCGATACTATTGTTTTTGATGGAACAAAAATTAAGGCCCATGCCAGCGGTACAATGACGATTGATCTGTCAAATGCCTATGACATAGAAATGCTGGAAGAACCGTTGACCGATGATAGTTATTATTTTATCCTAACAAATAACAATTTTGTCTTTGGTCAGAATTGGACTTGTACCGTTAAGTTTGCCGAAACAATTATAACGCCTACAGAAGATATCCCCCCTGTTCAAGCGGATGAAGCAATTCTGCAAGAAGTTGCCGAGAGTTTACAATACTATTTTGAAACTATCACGTTTGACCTTGAAGAACGCCACGCATTGAATGCAGAGTATATGAAAGTCTACGCAGAGCTTTTCGAGCAATTTAATGGGAATATAGTTCCTTCTGTTTCTCCCTTTACACTTTTGGTAGGGGATGCGCCTTCTGGCATTATCTTTGACAATTCTGTTTCAACAGAACAACAGTATTTACTTGTGGGCGAACATTGGTCAAGTAGTGATACAAATTTCAACCTGTTAGCTACGGACACGGAAACCGCCCTCACAATTTCCGCATTGCTCCCGTTTACAAAATATACTGATGTGGATACAGGGACCTATCTCCCATTGTTTTATATTTTCATGTACGAAAAAGATACGATTGAGATTGAACGCGACTACGCATTTATCTATGGACAAATAATCAGTTTCTCAGACCTTGAAAAGTACAAGATTTATGAAGATGAGCAGTATGTTTGTTACGAAGCAAGTGAATTGATTTATTCTGATTTGACGGAACATATTCAAAGCTTTGTGAGCCAAAATCCTAATGTTCGCTACGATGAACAAGTCCAGATGCGAGTTGAAAATATCCATAGCTATTTCAAAGAAAACCTTAGCGAGTTGTTTTTTACAAGATAGACTATATATATTTGGCTGGTCTGCTGACACAACGGCATAATAAAAAAACCGTTGTTTCGGCGGCTGAATAGGCACAATAAAATAGTAGCCGATCGGCGGTTTTGATAGGAAAAGTCAAAGCCGCCGATTTCTAATGTTCGGATAGCGTAATAACTGCGCCAAATTTTAAGAGCATAGCGGCAATAGGGGGTTATTGCCATCGGCGCTCCCAGTGGAACCGGGGGGAGCGCAACCGCCGAAAATGCCATTATAAGAAATAAAAGTAGTGTCGGACCATGAGTGCCATCGCCAATCGTGAGTGTGTTGCCGCTGGCGTTTGTGTCATCGGTAGGGACGGTCGCGGCTCCATTATTGCCATAGATGCCGGTGTATGTCCCGCTGGTGATCGTGTTGCTCGCCGCCAGCGCCGTCACCGGCAGCATGACAAGTACCATTACCGCCACAAGCAGCAGAGATAAAAGTTTCTTTTTAGTTTGATGGTGCTTTTCCTCCTCAATTTAAGTTTGCTTGTTTTCATCGTCTGTTTTGCCGATCAGCGCGAGAAATTCGCCTATTCCGATCGGCCTCGGTCTGCCAGTAGATGGTATTGCCGCCCGTTTTGGGATAAAAATACGGTCGTCTTCCGCAAGCCCCGCGAAGCCCGGCAGTTCAAGTATCAGCTTTGGCCGCAGCATGACAAATGTGCCGTTGGACAAATCGATGTCAATACTTTCCCTGTCCGCCGCCTCAACCCGGATAAACCGAAGCCCGCCGTCTTTGACAGATTCATTCACCTGATCCTCTCCCATAAAAGCAGCAAAAGCGCCCGCGTGGGCGCTTCACAGATAAGCTAATTCAATTTTAGCATACCGGGAGAGAAAAAAGATAAAAGGTCGCCAAAATCATACAATTCAAAGATCGCAGCAGTCTATCCTGTAGCCGCTGCAGTATTCGGTCGTAATCGTAACCGAGGTGTTTTCACCCGCGGACAGCTTGCCGCGCAGCTTGGAAATGTGGTCTTTGGCTACGCGGGTATCCGCGTTGGCCGATAAACCCCATACCGCCTCGTATAGCCACCATCGATAAAGAACAGGATAGGAAAAGCTATCATAAATACCGCCACTACCGTTATCAGATAGCAGCGTTCATAACGCCCGGTGCGGTTTGCATATCGGAGCAAAGCGAACGCCGGCGCGGACGCAAGCAGGTTGACAACAACGCTTGCCATCCCCGCGTTTGTTATTACACAAGATGTGGCGATCGCAACGCCGAGAACCATCCCGGTCAGCGCGAGCATACTAAAAATCTGCGCTCGAAAGTCAAGCTCCTCGCTCAGGTATTTGGCTTTTATCTTTGAAATCCCTTCATTTGATTTATCACGTCCTCACGATTTGAACGGGGAAAATTACCCCTTGATATCGAATTATACCACAAATTGTAGGGACGCGCTTGATTATTTGGCGTATCGGTATTTCGATTGAACGGAAGCTGGAGCGATTGTACAGATCACACCTGCAATTAAGCATTTGGGGCAATTGAACATCTTATGCAAAAAGCGGCAAAACCATTTACCTTTGGTTCCGCCGCCTTTGCCTGTATTGTGGGTGTGAAAGTTCAAGTCGGATTTTTCTCGTTCAAGGCTCATTTCCACATAAAAAAGGACTTTTTGAAATCACTCTCAAAAAGTCCTTCAGGCCGCCTGTACGCTGGCTTTGAGGGCCTAAGTACAGATTAACCTATTGGTTTGGTGCGAGTGGTACTATAGCACTTTTCAATAAATCCAGTTAAATAAAGGGTTTAGGCAATCAAAGAGCGGTATTTACATCTTTAAACATAGCAGATACTCAGCCCAAAACGTCGAAAAAATATCACGATGCAAGGGCAATGGTAACGCTGCAAAACAATTAAATATTGCTATTGCTTCCTAAGCCTTTATCCTGTATTCTCACTTTTTTAGTGGCTCATTCGCTCTCACAACATTATGGCATTCAAAAGACCAATAATCCGTATGACTAACATTATATTGAAAATAACAGCCGCCCTCAAGGCGCTTTTTTTATACAACAAAACACAGAGGAGGTAATTGTCAATGCGTGATATACAACCGCGAAAGTCAGAAGTCTCGTATGATCCGAAATCCAGCGCCGCCCAAGTGCTTATCGGAGAGTGCAATGTTAAACTTCATTTTCAGACTGAAGACCCGCCCAAATGTATATGGCATTTGCTGTTTGAGGCATGGTCTGCCGAAGGTGTCAACGCTTTTGCTATAGTTGAAAAAAAACAGGAGAGGAATGACTACTATGAATAGAGCGTATTGTTTATACCGTATTTCCAATGCGAATAAAAACGAGGAGAATGATATCCCCATGCAGAAGACTGCCTGTCGTGCATTTGCAGAAAAACAGGGCTGGGAAATTGTGAGGGAGTTCACAGAGAACGGGGTGTCGGGGTATAAGTTGACCCTGAAAGAGCGGGACGCGCTACTGACCATCCGGGAGGACGCCTATCTTAAGAAGTTCGATATACTCCTGGTCTTTATGTTTGACCGGATTGGCCGCCGTGACGACGAGACGCCCTTTGTGGTGGAATATCTGGTCAAAAGCGGTGTCTCCGTCTGGAGCGTATGCGAGGGAGAGCAACGATTTGACAACCATGTCGATAAGCTGACCAATTATATCCGCTATTGGCATGCCTCCGGGGAAAGTGAAAAAATTTCAGAACGCACCCGGACACGTATTCGTCAGCTGACCGGGGAAGGCGTTTTCACCGGTGGTCACAATGCATATGGCTATGACCTTGTGCGGGGAGAGCGATTAAACAAAAAGAACATGCCGACCTGTGAGTTGCAAATCAACAAACAGGAAGCCGAAATTGTACAACTGATCTTTGACAAAGCAGTGAAGGTAGGCTACGGCCCGCAGCGGATTGCAAATTACTTAAATCAACAGCAAATCCTGACCAGAAAACAAAAGCCATGGAATCAAGCCAGTATCAACAACATTTTGAAAAATCGGCTTTATACAGGTGTATTACGCAAAGGAGATATGGAATCCGATGTGCGGAAACACTTGCAGATTATAGACGTGGAAACCTTTGCCACTGCGCAAAAAATACGTCAAGCGAGAAACAACGAAAGCCCCGCTTCCGAGAATACTGTCCCCCGTAGCACCAGAGGGACAATGCTCCTTAGCGGCTTTTTGTTTTGTGGGCATTGCGGCGCGCGGATGAACGGCAGCCTGAGTCAGCATACCTATGTCCGTAAAGATGGAACGGTAAATACTGAACGATACCATCGTTATCGCTGTAACCGTAGTGTCGATGGGCTCCCATGTAAATGCGATGGCCCGCTTACCTATATCTCCACCAAGGTGGATACAATTTTTGAAAAGATTATTTTGATGCTTCTGGATAAGCTTTCGGAATACTCAGTGGAAAAAATCACAGAAGCGAAATATCAGGTCAGCATATCCGGAGTTCAAGACAGATGCAAAACCATCGCGGAGCAGTTGGCGATTGCCGAAAGTGAGATGAGCGCGATCCATAACGAAATGGCGGCTTCGCTCATGGGAAAATCCAGGTTTTCCATAGAGGTTTTGAACTGCATGGAAGAAAGCAGTAGTAAGAAAGTCTCCGGTTTAAAAGCGGAGCAAACCCAAGCCGAAGCAGAATTAGCGGATTCAGAGACCCTTCGCCGAGAGATTGAACATCATTGCAGCAAATATCGGGATATCCAAAATGAATACCGGACGGCCACGCTGGAGGCAAAGAAGATGCTACTGTCACAATTGGTCCGCCGTGTTGAGCTTAGAGTCAATTATAAGATGTCGATTGAACTGAATCCCCGATTTGACGATTTTGTGGAGGGGTTCATAAATTTGCCAGTCGGATTCTTGCATAAAGAAAACTGAGAATTGCAACTTAGGATTCTATGCAAGAGCTCTTTAGTTTTCATACCAAACTCGCACCTTGGCAGGGGTGTTTTTCAGCCCCAAAAACCCTTTTTGGGGCTGCTCAAATATCTCCCACCTACATTGTTCTCGCTTACAACCTAGGCGTAGACACGCCGATTCGATCGCAATATCCACTGTCTTTCCTGTCTCGATTACTTCATTCCTCTGCGATGGTGTCACTCTAGGCTGAGCAGGTTGAGATTTAATATTGTGTGATCCCATATCCTTGTGAACGGCAGATGTTGCACCTAAAAGTCTCATCTCATACCAGCGCTCCTTGGAAATCAACACTTGGCGCGGCTTGGAGCCTTCGAATGGGCCGATTATGCCCTTCTGCTCTAGCTGGTCGATGATGCGGGCCGCACGGGCGTATCCCAGCTTGAGGCGGCGTTGCAACAGGGAGGTGGAGGCTAACCCCGTTTCCAGCACGCATTCGATGGCTTGGGGTAACATCTCGTCCTCTTCGTCAAAGCCGTCATCGCCACCGATTTGTTCAGCCACAGCTTTGTGATCGTTTTCCCCCATAATTAATTGATAAAGAGTGTCTCTTTCATTTCCTTTTATAAAAGCGGCAACCATTTTCCCTTCATCATGGGAAACAAAACAACCCTGCACACGAATAGGTCCACCGGAAGCGACTGGATAAAATAGCATGTCCCCGCGCCCCAATAGCTTTTCAGCGCCATCAACACCCAAAATGGTACGACTGTCTGCTTGTGTGGGCACTGCAAACGCTATACGCGAGGGGATACTCGCCTTGATCGTATCTGTGATAACATTCTTTATCAGTTGTTGGGTTGCTATTACAAGGTGAATGCCCGCAACTCGCCCCATCTGCGCAAGACGGCAAATTGAATCCTCGACTTCATTTGGTGCCGCCATCATAAGGTCCGCGAGCTCGTCGATGATAATAACGATCTTCGGCATCGGCTCAAGCTCTTCATTTTCAGACGCGAGACGGTTGTAACCCGATAAATCGCGCACGGAATGATCGGCAAATTCCTTGTAGCGGCGCATCATTTCAACAACCGCCCAGTTGAGCGCCCCGGCCGCTTTCTTGGGGTCGGTGACCACAGGAGCCAGAAGATGCGGTATCCCGTTATAAACGCCGAACTCGACTACCTTCGGGTCGACCATTAAAAGCTTAACGTCTTCAGGCGAGGAACGGTATAAAAGGCTTATAATAATCGAGTTTATACACACGGATTTACCGGAACCGGTAGAACCCGCGATAAGCGTATGCGGCATTTGGGCGATGTCTGCTATCACGGCGTTTCCTGTAATATCCTTGCCGAGTGCCACTGGCAAACTAAATTCCGGTCTGCGAAACTCCGGTGTATCAATAACCTCCCTGATGTTGACTATACTTACCACCTTATTGGGTACGTCTACACCTATTACAGCTTTGTTTGGAATTGGTGCAATGTTGACGTTAGAGGATGCAAGGTTAAATGCAATTTCACCCGCCAGACCGATTATTTTACTGATTTTCACTCCAGACGCAGGTTGTATCTCGTATCTGGTCATAGAAGGACCTCTGCTAATATCTGTAATTCTAGTTTGGACACCGAAGCTTTCCAGAGTATCGACTAGGATTTGGGCGTTGTTTTTTAATTCATCCGTCACATCGTTAACTGAAACAGCTTTTGAGAGGTTAAGCAATCCAAGTCCTGGATAGCTGTATAAATTTGGCTTAATTAAATCCTCCTTAAAGCTAATAGTTAACACCTCTTTTCAATAAGATAAGAATTTCATATTATAGCCCAAATCAACACCAATCCGAGCATCCTATGATTGACAGAGCCAGGCTGTCTGTCATATGGATTTGAGGAAGTTCATCTAATTGCCCGTTTTGCTTATAATGAGAAGTTTATACAATGAAGAAGAAAAGAAATTTATTTATAACAATTAAACTTTTGAAAATCATTAAAATATCTAAATGATACATTATCAACTTCCCATACTGGGTTATTTATGGCAGTTTTCTCCTTATTTCACTTGCGGCGGCTATATCTTCCGGCGGACACTGCCAAGCAAAGATAGCAATAGCCGCCTGACATTCGCGTGGCAATTCGCTTGTGCCGTGTTTATCAATATATTCCTTTATGAAGCCTACAATAGCATTGTGGGGCTTTTCTTTATTGTTTTCAGCAATAGTTCTGAACACATCAAGCCATGTATTCGGATTGCTTTTTAGATATTCAAAATAATCGTTTGCCTCTATCGGCTTGAATGGCTTACGCTCTAGCTTCTGATCCGGAGGAATGTTAGGGGATAGATCTTCATCTTGGACTATTTCGTATGGGTTACAACTTTCCCATTTCCCATTAAATACCGATGAAGTAAATAGGCTGTATACAAATTGAGCGGGAAGATATGCAGCGTATCTTTGCAGCATAAACTGCTGTAAAAATTCTGTTTGCTCTGTTGCTTCTCCATTAATATCATTTATAAAATTAGCCGTGAAGTCAACAACATTTTCATACTCATTCGGAAACAGCAGCCACCGATATCCGAGGAATGCGAAAATCCAATCAGCATAATCGACCCGGCAAGACTCATTTATCAATAATGTCAGTTGGATTAAAGAAAAATGCTTAAAAACAAGCGTGTTCTCAACCTCATTTCTATTTGCAAACATAACATCGCAAACAAAGTCAGATAAATTCGTTAAACACCATGTCGAGGCTACGGCTTTCCATACATTATCCCTATTCGTGTCGTTCCATATCATAGCAACCGTTTTCTGGAATGATTCACGAAGACGTATTATGTATTCCCCATACTCCGGCGGTGCAAAAGATTTATCTCCAACCTTGCGTAATACCCTTCCTATTCTGGAATCTTCACGCAAAGCATTATTTACAGATTTTCTGAGCGCTTCTAAGCGCGGTGTTTCTGTAATTGAGTTATCGCTCATCTGTACTTTTAGCAGGCAAGCGAAGATATAATCCGCATTCGGAACGTAATACTTCACGTCGCGCTTAATTAACTCACTGATGTATATGTTATACTCTTTTTCCGAAATGACAACATCTTGTTTCAAGGCTTGCAGGACGTCAAAGACATTAACAGTCCAATTGCACTTATTAAGATAGCGATCATCACTCCAAAGAGTTATTGAAGAATCCTCCGCTCTGTTCGCCGTGAACGCAAGAACACAATTATAGAGAGAACGAGTAAGTATATGTGAATCGGGTAACTTATGGGACGGATCAGGGTATTGCTTAAGGTATTTTATTTTGCCGGAAACGATATAGTCTTTAATTACACTCTCGAAATCCGTCAGCCATGACAAAAGCATTTGCCTATTTTCAGTTCCACGCTTTGTATCTTGAAGGTGGTCGTAGGTAATTTGCATAATATAAACCTTAAAAAGTTTTGCGAAATCGCCGAGATTCACCCTATGGGTAAGTTCACCTAAAATAACATTGTCAACAAGTATGCTATCTCCAATTTTAATTTTACGCACTTCGCCGTTCGCCGAAAGTTTACCTTGCATAACATCGTTTTCTATTAGGATATCAAAAAGGACTTGCTTTCTTTCCCTAATATTTTCATATTCTTGCGGCACTTGCTTCTTAGTAAGTTCCGCTGCAAAGGAATCCGTTACGATAATAGCGTTTACACTATTAGCACAAAGGTACTGATTAGCATCGCTCCACTCTGCACCATTTGCCTTCACAGCATTCTCTATATCTTCGATATTAGGCTGGTCGATGATCGTTATTCTATCTTTATGTTTATCAATAAAGTCGAGCAGTAATCTTTCTTTTTCCTCTCGGCTCGGCTGCCCTAAATTTTTAATAAAAATGATTTCACTATTAATAACTTGCAACAAATAAGGCTCAACATAGATAATTTCAAAGTATTTATCGAGTGCAGCAAACAGATTCAAACAATATGCAGTTAAGCAAGCTGTATAATCCATAATAATTCTTTTGGATTGAATGTTTTTGAAAAAAAGCGTATCGGGTTTGCCTCCATAATGCCAAAACAAAATTGTGCCGTTTTCACTATTCCAATTACTGTAGACAAATTCGCCGAGCTTTCTATTGAGCTGATCAAGAACCATATGAATTGATGTGTGACAATCATAGTAAGAATCATATGTCTTTTTAGTATGTTCTTCTTGTTCTTTTAAGAACTTTATCAGTGATTGAAAATCACGGACTTCAGTCCAACACTTGGTTTTCTTCTTTACTAGTTTGTTTTTCTGTAAGCTGGAAACTTTAGATAAAAGATGAGCAACTTCATTGTCGTGATTTGTTTTGAAGCCGATGTCCATCCAATTTAGCAGTATTTGTGGATTATCTGGATGATAAGATGCTATTTGTTTTGCATAATCATATGCTTCATTTGGCTCTACTCTTTCTAAATATTGAACTAAGTAAGCGGTTGCCTGTATGTTTTCTGGATGTCTGCCGACAAATTCTTTCAAGACATCAATAGCGTTCTCCAAATCTCCTATATTGGCGTACAATACGGAAAGCTGCAATACAACCTTCTCATCGTCCGTACGGAAGCCCGATTCACGAATCATCGCAATAGCATCATCAAATTGCGAGTTTGTAATAAGAATGTTTATCTTCAAATCACACAATGCAGGAGTAAGAACGGCAACTTCCTCAATATTTTGTAAAACCGTCATCGCCTCGTCACGTTTATTTTTGTTATACAACGCTATTGCCATGTAACTGAGAGCAAGAATATTAGTGTGCTCTTTGTGCCATTTTTCTGATATATGAGCTAATCCGCCCCACTTTTTATGCCGATAGTAGAAATGCGTTAGATTATAATAATCAACATCAGTGCCATATTTCGTAACAAGCTCTTTACCAAGTTTCTCAACTTGGCTCTTACTCGAAGATGTATTGTTTGCTGTAATTACAAACAATGCCCTATCTCTTGCCTCGGTATCCAAGTCGCAGGAATTGATATAACTTTTCGCTTCATCGTAATTTCCTGTTAGCAATAACGCATCTATCCGCAAAGCCAGCACTACGTCTTGTGATATCGTTGCAAGAACATCAACATATAGCTTGACCAAATCATTAAATTTTTCTAAATCCATATTTATAAGATGATATCTCAAAAGAAGAATAAGTTCATGACCGCTACCAGACTGTGTTACTTTCTCTGTTAATGCATCTATGGTTTCAGAAGATACCTGCTCTTTATTTACAAGGTTAAAAGAGACTGCAACGCAGTCAGCAATATCGGCACAAAGCAATTTGTCACGATATTCATATTTCTTAATGTCATTAGTAATCCAAGCGCAGAGCAGACAACCGTAAAGAGCCATTCTTTCAATTTCTTGGCTTTTACCCGTTGCCGCTTCAAGTACTTTTTCAAACAACATTGCGGCTTTTTTCAATCCGTTTATTTGCTCTGTTGTTGCGTAACATTTTTCTGCCCCGGGGATTGCCAACCCGTATGATGGCTGAACATGTCCATAATATGGAATGTATCGCCAGTAATATATTACGGCAATCATATATCGATACTTAAGCGAGTCATTGTTTTTGGCTAAAAGTTCGTTAATATTTTCTTCAGCCTTGTTATAATTGCAGGTTTGCAAATAGCACAATGCTGACACATAGATAGTTAGGTCATTAATAGCAATATCCGAATGCTCCGACAGAACTTTCTCGCACTCGCCGCCTTTTCCGAGGTTATACAGGCAATAGAGATATTGGTTTAATACATTAACCGAATCGATATTGCCTAACACTTTCAGAGCCTCATCGTGCTTTTCATCCTCCATAAGCACAGCCGCTCTATATAATCTTTGGTCGAGTTTATCGTGCAGTTTTACAGCAATGCTGAAATATTTCTCAGAATCTTCTCGACAAAATTTCAAGCACAATTGTGCCGCTAAATGAAAGTAATTGACATAATTCTTGTTGCCATGGTTTTGATCGTTTTCCACATAGGGCTTCAATTTTTCCCACATTGCCTTTTCGTCATGATTTAACTCGATCTGAATGATTTCGTTATAGAGTGTATCTGCCAGTTTCTTATGATCGTCCGCTATAGGCTGCAACTCATCCACTTGTGAAGACAAAACAGAAATTGTTTTCGCGAGTTCGATTACAGTTGACGTTTCGCTTTGGGCATCTTGTTTGTCGGAGAACTGGTTTCGAGGGGTAAAATACTGTTTTAGAATATTTTTAACAACATCTTTGTCCTGTTGGGTTATAAGCAAATCGAGTATTTCTTGGTCGCACACGGGAAGAAGTTCTATATTGCTTTGCACAAGCAATTCCTTGACTTTGATATAAGCCTTACTGGTTGTAGTTATGTTTTTATTGCAATAAAGATAAATTACATCCAGTTGAGCTGCATAATGTCTGACCGCTTTATCCATTGAATCTTCAATTTGTGAATATCCTATCCCGCTTTCAAAAAACTTAGCCTGATAGCTTATACGCTTGCCATCGCTTGCTCTTGTGACGGGTTCACTCTCAATGCCTGCGTTGTTCGGATTTGTGTGCAAAATCTGTGCTTCGGAGACAAACTGATGTTTAAACAGCAATCGACACATACTTTCGAATGATGCTGTTTTATTTTGGGAATTTACATACTTAAAGCAATCCCAAGTTATGTCCATCGTTTGTACCTCCTCTTTTAGTTTAATTGTGTGGTTAGGGTGTCAAAACTAGTTTTCGCATTTTTTACATGCTACCAAAAGCGCCATAAGAGATAGCTATATACGGTCAATAGATTTAGAAAGAAAGAAGAAATGTTGACACTGGCTGATGATTTAGTAGTATACGCTGGGATCGATGTCCGGGGGAAGCGTATAATCTTATATCACCTTTTGAACCTACACATCCTCCCAAATCTCCCTATTCACAATCGCCTGATGATGGTTGGAGATTCTGAACCGTTCTCGCTGACCAATATTTTTAACCTGTACACCGGTAAAGAAGTTCTCAACGAATGTTTTCGGCAACACAGCTTCACCGATGTATTTCTCATTGTAAAGCAGCTTGTCCAGCGTAGCCGCTCCATTTTGCTTTCCCGGTAGGTGATGAAACATTTCGCAACTCTAATTCGGTGGATATTTTTCGAAGGCTATATCTTTTCGCGCTAAGTTTAAATACCAGCCGGACAATTTCGGCTTTCGCTTAGTGCCATCATTTGGTCATGGGTCAATGGAGCCAGTTTTATTTTATGAATAAAGTTATACCATTCAGAAAAGATAGTACATCTTGAGGCGCAGATCACTTTTAAAAATCCTCTATTTTCAAGATAATGCAATATATCAATTGGACTTCTCACTTCGTCCAAACCGTCAATTATCAAGATTTCGTTAGGCTCAAATCTGCTGTGGGGGATAGTTTCAAAGAAAAGGGCATATATGAGCTTCTCATTATATAAACACCCAGTAATTCATTCTCATACCCGAATTGCTCATAATTGCTATACTATGCTCAATCGCAGATTCCGAAGGATTTTCCGAAATGAGTGATAGTTCTTTTGAGTTCAAATGAATGCCGCTTACAATAAAAACTTCCAATATCCGAAAATACACCTTGTTAAATAATAGCATAATTTCCCTATTTTCACAATGATAATTCGCTGTAAATTGGCGTAACAGCTCATATTTGGTCGTTTCAGCCGGTCGCAAACAATAAATCGAGGCTCATTCTTCATATTTTGAAGGATGAGCCTCTGTGCATTCAAGGAGGTTTTATGAAAGAACATCTTGCGCCGAAAGCAGAAAAGTCAAATATTCAGATGCCTGTGAAATGCAAATCTACAACATTGAAGCGGTGAACGGTAGGCTATGTTCTTCCGGTTATGATGGTCTCGATTTATGATACGGCATGGGACCATGGGAACTTCTACGAAATTTCACAGAAGATCAAATAACGCTTCATCTTTACATTTGTGCCGAAATCAATTACAATATCGGCACGAATATAAATAAGGTGTGAAGACTTTGAATGCGCTGAGCATTATCGAAAAGCTATTAAGCGAGAACAATGGTATTATTTCTACCGCCGACGCCGTTCATGCCGGAATTTCACGCACAGTTCTCGGACTACTGGTAAAAAGTGGCTGTTTAGAACGTATTGCACATGGTCATTACATATTGCCTGAGGATCTGCCGGATGAATTATTATTGTTGCAACGACGCTCGGACAAAATCATCTTTTCTCATGAGACGGCCTTATCTCTGCATGGTATTTCTGAAAGAATACCGCTTAAGCCATCTCTAACAATTCCTAGCAATAATAAACTATCCCCGGCGCTGTCCGATGGCTGCAAAATTTATTATGTTAGACAAGAGCTATACAATCTGGGCCGATGTTCTGCCATATCGATGATGGGACATGAGGTGATTACCTATGATGCCGAGAGGACGGTTTGTGACATCCTGCGCAGTCGAAGTCGGATTGAAAGTCAGACATATGTGGCTGCTATAAAAAACTACGTCCATCACAGGGGTAAAGACTGGCACAAGCTAATTGAATACGCCGAGGCCTTTCATGTCGAAAAGCTATTACGACAATATTTGGAGGTGCTGTTTTGAATATGTAGTAGGCAGCGCAGATTGGGAATTAACCCCTCTCCTTATTGAAAGATGCATCCTTTTGACTTGTCCACATGACCCAAAAAATTCTTACAGCCCGAAAATTAAACGTTTTGCTTTTTAATTAACACAATGTATTACTGCCGCTATGTGATATTACGGCCCATTCTTCACAAGTTGAAGAATGGGCCTCTGTGCATTCAAGGAGGTTTTATGGAAGAACAATTTGCGCCGAAAGCAGAGAACAATCCGCTGGAAGAATCCACGGCCTATCAGGTCAAAAACAAAACCTTTATTGTTACTCCTATTTTCAATAATGACGGCAAAGAAACACTTGCCGCTATTTTATTGCGGCTCATGACGTCCGATACAGAAAAAGAATAATTGGAGTGCTGCACAGCGAGACAACGGCAATCAAAGGCTGTATACTTATTTTGTAAATACTGCTTTTTGACTGTCGGAAAGGAGGTCCTGTGAAACAGTCAAAGAGTAAAAAGACCAAAGAAAACACAGCTTTGCTTTATGTTCGACTCTCCCGCGATGATAATTTGGATGGCGACAGCTACAGCATCCAGAATCAAAAACAGCTTCTCACCAAGGTTGCCAAGGAAAAAGGATACGACAACCTGCTTACTTTCTCGGACGACGGCATATCCGGCGTCACCATGAACCGTCCCGGCTTTCAGGAGATGCTCCAAGTGATTGAGGCAGGCAAGGCGTCGGCTGTTTTTGTCAAGGATATGTCTCGCTTGGGCAGGAATTATATTGAAGTCGGGAGGCTGACCGAAGAATTTTTCCCGGAGCATAACATTCGTCTGGTGGCAGTGTCCGACAATATTGACACCAACGAGGGAGAGAATGAGCTTGCCCCAATCAGGAACTTGTTCAACGAATGGTACAGCCGCGACATCAGCAAGAAGCGTTGTATCAGCAACAAGATCAAAGGGAACGCCGGTGAACCGATGGGGCAGCCTCCTTATGGTTACGTGAAGGACCCGGATAATCCCAAACGCTGGATTGTGGATGATGAAGCCGCTTCCATTGTTCGCAGAATCTACAGCATGACCCTGGATGGGTTTGGCACGGAGCAGATTGCAGATACATTGACTAAGGACCGGATTCTGACGCCCATCTTTTACTGGCGCAGCAAAGGCATTAACCGCCCCGGTAAGGTCACAGAGCGGGACCCCCACCGCTGGAATGCCTCCACAGTAATCAAGACCCTCATGTTGCAGGAGTATTGTGGCGATTTAATCAACTTTAAAACCTACTCCAAGTCATACAAGAACAAGAAGCGGCTGCCCAACGATGAAGAAGACATGGCGGTGTTCAAAGATGTGCATGAGCCGGTGATTGACCGGGCAACTTGGGAGAAGGTACAGCAGAAACGTGGAAAGATTCGCAAACGCAAAACAAATGAGGGCGAGAAGAATATGTTTTCCGGCTTGCTGGTTTGCGCGGACTGCGGGCACAACCTGCACTATCACTTCAACCAAGGGAATCCCGATATTCGATATTTCAACTGCTCCAACTACAAGGGGAATCGAGGCACATGTCAATCCACGCATTATGTTCGGGTAGATTTTCTGGAGCAGGTTGTGCTGGGGAAAATACGCCGCCTGACGAAGTTTGCTTGTAAGTTTGAGGATGAGTTTGCGAAGGCGGTGATCGGATATTGCGAACAAACAAGTATTGTCCAACACCAACAAAAACAGAAGAAACTAAATTCCCTCATGGCCCGTGACCGGGAGATCGACAACGTGATTGAGCATCTCTATGAGGACAATGTGTCGGGAAAGTTGTCGGATGAACGTTTTGCGAAGATGTCCAAACGGTATGAGGTGGAGCAAGGCGAGCTTGCCAGCCTGATCAAGTCTCTCAGAACTGAGATTGACCGGCAGGGCGACAAGGCGATGTCGATGGATATCTTTATTACTACCGTCCGAAAATATACTCGCGTGAAGAAACTGACGCAACGTATGCTCAATGAACTGATTGACCGTATCGAAGTGCATCAGGCAGAGAAGATCGATGGGATTCATGTCCAGAAACTCACGATTCATTACAACTGTGTTGGGTCAATTGAGATACCGGACATGCTTCCGCTGCCGGAACCGGATATTTTTATACAAACGAGAAAAGGAGTAGCCGTTAGCTACTCCACACAAAAAGCTGTATAAAAGGTCGAGTGTTCTTATAGAATTCTCAAATCCTATAAGAACACTCACACTGGTGCGGATGAAGGGACTCGAACCCACACGTCTTGCGACACGAGAACCTAAATCTCGCATGTCTACCAATTCCATCACATCCGCATATTTAAAAAATTGTGTTCCCCTTGGAAAAGCCAGCTTTTTTTATGTTCCACCGCCAATTCAACTTTTTTCACGTTTGAACTAATTCAGCGGTATTATACCGACTTTGCCGGCAAAAGTCAAGGGAAAGCCATCAATCAACACGGCAAAAGCACTTACTTTAAGGGAAGAAGATAATCTCAAAACGGAAATATCAAGAGCAGCAATAAACATGTTACGTTTAAGGCTGGTTTTTCTGCCGATGTCGGCGGAAGGGAGGAAAGGTAAGGCGGTTTTTCGCATCACATTCCAGTTTAACGGGGAATTGTCCTTGCGCATGCGCGCATCGTCCTCGCCGAAAGTGACGTCAAGCTGCCAGTGAAGCGGATTCTCAATTGACCAGTGCCTACGGACAGAATCCGCAAAACGCTCCATACTTGTTACAGAAGTGAGAAAGTATCGTGTTTCAATTCGGGTTTGTTCGTTTTTAAGAACAGTGGAACGCACTGCTCCGATTGCCGCCGTGGATCTCCTATCTTCCCTGCATTTTCTATCAATTCTTGTATCTTCATGACATACAGTATATCACGCCACGTTCCCTTAACGGTAGTGCTTTTGCCCTGATTCAATCACCCGAGAGTACGCTGCGGAAGAATCTCCCGCGGATGCCCGGATGCGTTATTCCCTCTGCAGGAAATATGTGTATAAGGGAGAATAGCAACCGTGCATTGATACGTTAACCGATTATCTCTTATGGCCGACAGATGTCAGCCGTGCTCCCCACAGTACAGAAGGTTCCTCTGACATAATCGCCTTTATCCCATATTGCGAATATAACAGCATTTTCCGCATCGAAGTGACAGCAACTTGCCGTCCCTCTGGTAATATCTCTATGAACCCAGCGCTCACGGCTCTAAGACCTTCTCTTGCATTCGGACAGAGCACAAAGTCATCGGGCGCGTGGAGAACGCCTACACATATGGATTCATAAATTTTGCATGAACCATACTAAAGAATCCGTTGCTACTATGGTCTTTTTTTGCTATAATCGATTCATTCATAAATACCTTGCGGGAGGAGCTAACATGCGGATTGTGTATAAATTTTTATTGTCGGTCGTTTCCGTAGCCGGTTTGATCATTTCACTCTGGATTTTGTCCTGGTGCACTTCCATCCCATACCTGTCAGATACCGCTCATACCTTCCTTTCATCTTATCCCTGGCTGTCT
>Ga0154000_1000014_pt1 | contig 73023 bp, 69 predicted proteins | sample TSNC084MetaG_FD_104674 | JGI IMG/M metagenome (GOLD analysis project Ga0154000, IMG submission 104674) | Attine ant fungus gardens microbial communities from North Carolina, USA - TSNC084 MetaG | ecosystem: Host-associated > Fungi > Mycelium > Unclassified | place: USA: North Carolina, Lumber... | reverse complement strand
TCCAGCTCACCAAGTCGACGCGTTGGCGTTGGCGGGCGTCGAGGTCGAGAACATTCATGTCGATCACGCCGGCGGCGCGAAGGCGTCACGGCCACAGTTGGATGCTGTTCTGCAGCGAATGCGTGGCGGTGACACGCTGGTGATCACCCGCCTCGACAGGCTGGGCCGGTCGGTTTTGCATCTGATCACGCTCGGTGCCGATCTGCGTGGGCGGGGGATCGGGTTGAAAGTCCTCGAGCAGGGAATCGATACCGCCACCGCCGAAGGTCGGGCGATGTTCGGGATGCTGTCGGTACTCGCGGAACTTCAGCGTGAGCTGATTGTGGCGAACACTCGGGACGGCTTGGCCGCTGCGCGGGCGCGCGGCAGAAAAGGCGGCCGCCCATCGAAGCTCACCGACGATCAAATCGCACTTGCTCAACGGCTGTACGACGCCGGAGAGAATACGGTCGCGCAGATTGCGGCGATGTTGAACGTGCCCCGCACAACTGTGTATGGCCATCTCAACAAGAACAAGTCAGCTTCGACCTCCACAGCGCATTCTCCCGGGGACGTTCCTGTGAATTCTGTTGTGCCCATGCGAGTGCCACGCACCTGCCCGACGTGTGGTTACGAGCCGAGTACGCGAGCGGAAGCTGCTCATCAACGCGGCGACCTGGCTGTTGCGTGGCTCCATCCGGATGTCGACGATCCGAATGCGGTCGTCATCCGTTCGCACTGTCGCCATTGCGAACCTGAGCCACCCGCTTTCGACGTCGCGTGCACCGTATGCGGTGACGGTCCAATTCTTGCCGACACCTTCGCACACGCCGCGACAGTCGAAGGTCTCCCGGTTCCTGTTCAACAGTGGCTGACTGCCAGTGGGTGGAATTTGACGCCCACCCTCCTGTGCCCGGACCACCGATGAGAGGCGGCGATATGGATTCATCAGTGAAAATCCAAGCGGACCTGCGTAAACGAATAGTGCACGGTTGGAATACCGACACTCCGCCAGTCGATCGACCCGCCGAGCGGATGGAGGACGCATCGTGAGCGCCGCACTGCACTCCGTCTCGGGTATCACGAACCGCAAGCCTGCCGCAGATGACGATGCCGTAGAGAAGAGGCTACGAGCCATGCTCGCCGCCATCGACGATTCCCTCGCCGGGATCAGTGACGCCCGCGAAGCGCTCCGAGGCATGTACTCAGGTCCCGCAGCATCGGATGCAGTCGAAACGTTCCTCGCGGAGGAAGCCGCCACCGAAGACATCACCACCCATCTCACCGACGCAGCCCGCAGTCTGCGCGCAGCCCTGGCCAGAATTCGCAGTCATCAGCAGTTGACGACACCGCGACTCTGACATGGCTGATACCGGCCACCAGGCCACGAAGGCGGAACAGTGACGCAGCCACAGGTAGTACCCGAGGCGATCGACCTTGTAGGCCCCGACGCCGAGATCGACGACTACAGCATCGCCATGGACGTCGAAGCGCAGTTGTTGTGCTCGTTGCTCTGGGCGCCGGCCGATCGCGCCGCGAGCGCTACCGCAGCTCTGAGCTGCGCCGACTTCTACCGACCCATCCTCGCCGAACTCTTCACCGTCATCGCGGACCTCGTGACCGCAGGCAAACCACACAACGGGGCCTACGTTCTCAGCACCCTGCAACAGGCAGGCCGAGCAGGCGGACAACGCGGCAAACAACTCACCACAGTGTTGACGGACATCACCACCATCGGCATCCCCTCAGGCGAACTCGAACACTACGTCGGTGCAGTGCTCACCCAGGCGTACCGCCGAGGATTCCGCCACGCCGCTCAATCACTGGCGCAGGCTGCTGACGAGCTTCCGGACGATCAACTGTTCGAGCATCTGCTCAGCATCGGCCGCGAGCGCCGCACCGCCTTCGAGCGGCTCAACACCATCCGAGAAGGCCAACTATGACCGACTCAGACCGGCGCGACCACGCACACGCCAAACCTGGAGTGATCCGGCACAGCATCCTCGGCGTCACCGCACTTGCCGTGGCCGCCCTGGATTTCACGATCGGTACCAAACATGTGATCACCGCAGGCATCATCGCCCTCACCGTGTCCGCGTACAGCTTCATCAGAGCTGCCGCGCTCCGGGCATCCGCCACCACGAGAGACCGACCATGACAACCGAGAAGGACACCAGCAGACCGGGCTGGAAAGCGCACACCATCGTCGCGGTGATCAGTCTCGCCGTAGGCATCATCTTCCTCACCGGCGAAACAACCGCTTCCCTGATCGCCGGAACAAGTCTCCTCGGACTCGCGATCTACCACCTGGTCGTAGCCCTGCACCTTCGCCGAGAACTCAACACATCCACCGACGAGAAAGGGAGACCATGAACGACGACGAACACGACGCCTGGCAACTGCACCACCACGGATCGAGTTGGGAAGACATCGGCACCGACATGGGATGTAGTCCGGCAGCGGCCCGCTCACTCGCCGCCGGGTACGAGCGGCGCACCGACACCGCCGCCCAGGCCGAGCAAACGGCTCTCTTCTGACCCGCCGAAACCCTTCGAGGCGCATGAGCGACATGCAGGGGATCGTGAGTCAAAAGGCTCTCGGAGAAGATCCGATCGACGATGGCCGATGTCGTCGCCCAAGGCGGAGACGCCATCTTCTGGCCTGCAATTACCGATCTAGGTCTCACGTTGACGCTTGAGGGAATCCTCGGCGCGGGCGATGAGTTGGCTCAAAGGCATCCCGAAGACACCGGCAATTGTGTGGAGCTGCGATGCGGACGCGTCCCGCGTGCCCTTTTCGATTCGCCGGATGGTCGAATCGGCGAGACCAGTTCTTTTCACCAGTTCGAGCTGCGCCATGCTGCGTTCGACACGTTCGATCCGTATGCGCTTGCCCAATTCGACCGCTAAATCCCTTGCGGTAGGTGCGGTTTCCATTGGGTGGCTCCTGAAGGGTCGTCACTACTTTTTCGGGGGCATTCGGTTCGCCTACGCTGCACTACCTGCCACGAGAAAAGTTGCACCAGCCACGCAATGGGCGGTGCATCTTTCTGTGTTCGAGCCTATTTCGTATCGAAGTGCGTCTGCTCGCACGAGGCAGACGCGCCGGCGCCGGTGATCGTTTTCTCGGTCAGGATTTTGCCGTCCGCGATGATCTTGCAGGTGAGCGTCCCTGTGCCGGGCCGATAGTTGGTGGCTGTGATCGACGCATACTTCACCAGGCCGGTGAGCGTTACGTTCTTGCGCCACGGAAGCGCCGCTGCGGCGAGTTGCTCGGTGGTCGAATTGTCGCCTGTGTAGGTGACCAGGGCGACGGCGGCGTCGCCCGTCACTTCGTATGTGACCACGATTTCTCGCTTCGCATGCTCGTCGACGACGCTGTAAACCGCAGTGCCCACACGAACGGCACAGCCCGCGAAGAATGCCAACACCACCACGACCGCGAGCAGGATCCACGGCCACGCCTTCTTTTTCGGCGGCGGCAGTGGTTGAGGCGGGTACGGCACGTAGCCAGGCTGCTGGGGGTGGCCGTACGGGGGCTGCCAGTTGGGCTGCTGCGGTGGAGGCTGCGGTGGCTGCGTCATCGCCCTTTCACATCCGGTTCGAAGAGGCTCGGGCCGATCGCATCCTCCAGCGCCAGAAACCGATTGCCACGGTAGTTGCGGTACACGCCCACTCCACCGACGAGAACGGAGATCACCAAGAATGGGAAGCCTGCAGTTTCGGAGCCTGCACCTATCCATATGCCGACGAATCCGATAGCCACCCCGACGAGGCAGATGACCGCGCCTTGGGCCACCATCCTGCGTCCCTGACCTGGGTAGGCCGACACGCGAACGGATCCGATCATGCGCGGTGGTCGTCGTTTCACCATCAAGTTCCCTCCCTGTTTTCGCTGCTCACTGTAGTCGGCAGGATTTGTGTGCCGCTGTTAGTAATCACTCGTAGATGCGATGAAGATCGCTCGCGACTCGGGGCTCAGCCAAGCGCTCATCGCCGAGGCAGCGGCGCTGTCCCCTGGTCGGGTGAGTCAGGTGGCCACGTCCGTGGGGGGTCGGTGATGTCGCCTGAATGAGGGATGGACACAACCAGACACATTAGATACAGTCGATACACTGTACGAGACTTTGGGAGGTTCGAAGGTATCCGGAGGGTTCAGTGTCGTGACGTTAGTAGAAGGTTCCACGAAAGGTACTGTTATGCAATTGATTTCAACTGATCCTGACTACAGTGGATACGTCAACGAGGTTCGACGCTACCGAACCGACGCGGCAGGAGTTCTGTACGCGGCGGTCGTTCTTGTGGCGCATGGGCGGTGGTACAGCGGGATGGCTGCCGTCGATGTGAGAGCGGATCTGTTACACACTGTTCGGGCCGCGTGAGCGAGGACGGCATGTTCTTCAGTGAGAGTACGACCGGGGATGCGGTCGAGCGCGCCTATCGATCAGCAATCAAGGACGGACTGCTCGAAGAGCATGCATATGCGGTGATTCGGAACGCGCTTCTTTCCAGCCGCCGAGATGATCTGATCTCCGAGCGGCAGTGGCGCGTATTGCAGCTGCGCCTTGAAGGGTTGTGAGCGATGTCGACACCTGGAATCGACGGCCAACTCGACATTTTCGCCGAGCTGGCGGGTCTCACCGCCGACCAGGACGATTCGATCGTGGGGGATGGTGAACAGATGTGATGTCATCTGTTCGACGAGGACGAATTGACGTCGTGAGAGGCGGAAACATTGAGTACGAACAGCGGCCGGGACGACGATGACTGGACGGCTTGGGAGGTGTTCGAGGCTGGGGCGCGGACGCCGGTGGAGCCGATCTTCACCGGTTCGGAGGAATGGGATTCCGCACCCGTGCTGTATTCCCTTCCGACGCCGACTGGTATCGACTTCAACTCACGGACTGCGCAGGCGCTGGAAACGTGGTTCGACGCCACGGTCGGCCCGACTACGGGCGTCGCCTCCTGGTCGACCTCTGAGGCGGACAGTCCTCTCATCCGCTCGTACGAGCAGATGCGGTGGGTGATGGCTGTGTCGTCCTTTGTCTTGCTTCTTTCGACGGTGGTTGTTGCCGTGGGTCCGTGGATGCTTCAGGACCTGATGTTATGGCTATTCGTGGCAACGATCGGGTCGGCCAGTGCCGCATGGGCGTGTGACAGCAAAGCAAAAGCCGTGCGCCGTGGACAAACGATGAAAACCGCTGGTCGCGACGCCCTCGCTCACGGGCGGATGCGTATCGCGCAGGGAACGCCGAGTCCACCCGAGCTGAAACTGGCCTTGCACGTAGCGCAAACGGCCCATGTCATCGAGACTTCGCCGGCCTTTTCGAGTGGCTATCTGAGCAGTCATCGCCGCCGGATCAATCTTGCCGAAGAAGTCGCAGCCTTGTCCGCTGACGCGGCGGAGTTGTGGAACGTGCGCAAGACTCTCACCAGGAAAGAGGACATACCGGAAGGCAGCGACGCTTCTGCATTGTTGGGCGTACTTGCCGCTCACGAACGCGACTTGATCTCGGTGTGGGACTCGTTGAAAGCGCGCGCGAACGCTCTCGACCGCTACCGCACCAAGGTCGACGAGATGAACGACCGCCTGCGCTACCTCGATCAACTCGAAGCGGCGGCCGGGCACGCGGACCGTATTGTCGCCCTGAAAAATCGCACTGTCGAACATCGACAAGCCGCAGAGGCTACTGACTCGATGAGCGCAGAGCTGGAAGCGGTCCGAGAAGCGATCGACTCCCTGGTCCGAGGTATGGATAAGGACATTGCCGTTCTCGAGGCCCGACCGGCCGACCGTGAAAGTGACTGAGGTCACAAGCAAAAATCCGGGGATCTAAGTCTGTTTGAAGCAAAGGAAGGGGCGCATCACTCGTTTCATAAGCAACACTAGAACCATTAGAGGTAACCGGATTCGGTTGCCCAAAATGGAGGTGAGTTGCCTGTGGCACGAAGGCCGCGCAAATCGCGCGAATCCGAGGGACAGCTGAGTCTGGAAAGTTTGTGGGCCGACCCCGATCCAAGACCGTCGACAACGACCGAGAGGAAGAACAATGAGTACCCCGATCTATCTGGAGCAAGTGCGGACCTACTTTCGGAACTATCTGCCGAGTCGGGTCGCGACGCTGGAGGATCCGGAGAGTTACTTCGCGGAGCTGGCAGAGGCGATAGCCGAGCAGGTGGCAACAGTGAGCGCGCAACTCGAAGTAACCTCACGCCTCCCGGAGGAGAGCTATTTGCAGAGAGTGGGGCGGTTGAACGCGGTGCGGGCTCAGGCCCAGGAGCTGGCGTTGACGGAGATTCTCTATTCGATTCCACCCGAGACATCCCAGAGCGACGACGTGAGCAACGCGCGGGACGTGGAGTTGGCGACGGCGACAGCGGAATCGAACGAAGTCGATCGCCGGTTGGAGATGGAAGAGGAGTCGGCGGAGGCGATCGATTGGGATCGCAGGTTCCCGCACCTGATCGAGGAGGTGCGCTGGATGCAGAGCGATCACGGGAACCTCAGCGAGGAGGAGAAGAGGGCGCAGCTCCAGGCGATCTTCGCAGCTCAGGCCGCCGCCCGACCGAAGGGCTGACCCGGGAGGTACCGAGAGATCAGACTGCGAGGGCCGCCGACGAGCAGAGCCTTACCGCGGACGCGGTTGACGCGCTCTACGCCGGGGACCTCGATGTCGAGGATTCCGAGGAGATTCGGTTCACCCCGTACACAGAGGTCGGAGCTGATGGCCGACTGAATCGGGTCGACGGGCGCAGTGACGCGACGAGTTGGCGGCCGCCGCTGGACATGCCGCCGGTTCCGAGCGGTATCCGCGCCCGCATCTCTGCAAATCTCGATGCGATCCGGACTCTGCACCGGATCGAGGAGCACGGTAAGTCGGCGACCGCAGAGGAGCAGCAGATACTTTCGCGCTGGTCGTCGTGGGGTGCGGCTTCGCAGATCTTCGACGATTCTCGCCAGGACTTGCGTGATGACGCGGCCGAGCTGCGCGCGCTGATCGGAGAGCAGGCCTGGCTCGCCGCTCAGCGCACGGTCCTCAACGCGCACTACACCGACCCCGCTATCGTGGCGGCGATCTGGGACCACCTGGGGGACTTGGGTTTCACCGGGGGAGAGGTTCTCGAACCGGGTAGCGGGTCGGGAACGTTCATCGGGTTGGCTCCACGAGCTGCGCGGATGACGGGGGTGGAGTTGGACCCGACGACCGCCCGCATCGCGGCGCAGCTGTACCCGGCGGCGACGATCCGCACGGAATCGTTCGCGGACACACCGCTGCCGGAAGGCACGTTCGACGCGGTAGTCGGCAATGTGCCGTTCTCCGGGGCGAAGTTGCATGATCCGGTACACAACCTGGGCAATCATTCGATGCACAACCACTTCATTCTCAAGTCGTTGGCTCTGGTCAAGCCAGGGGGAATGGTCGCGGTCATCACCTCTGCCTTCACGATGGACGCGCAGAACCCGTCGGCGCGACGTGAGATCGCGGGCAGGGCAGATTTCTTGGGCGCGATCCGATTGCCGACCGGCGCTCACCGCAGAACGGCCGGCACCGACGCTGTGACCGACGTGCTGATTCTGCGTCGCCGCGACGGCATACCTGTCCCGGTGGGAGGGGATTTCGAGCGGACGCTCGAGAAGTCAGCGACCCGGGCGGGCATGCTGGACGGGGATGTCCCGGAAGTGGCCACGGTGCGGATGAACGAGTACTTCGAACGTCACCCGGAAATGGTGCTCGGCACGGTGGAAGTCGGTCACGGCATGTATTCCTCCGACACGGTGAAGGTCAATGCCGGTGATCGGGATCTAGTTTCGGATCTGCGCGGCGCATTGGCTCAAGTGGCGGCCCAAGCGCGGGGTGCCGGTGTAGTGCATGCGCCACGCGGCATCAGTGCGGATGAGCGGCGGGTGGCCGCTGTCGTCGGGGGTAGCCCAGCACATTTCCCAGGGCACATCAGTCTCTCTCCGGATGGGGAGTTCCGGCGCCGAACGGTGTACGGGACGGACGAACCACTGACGGTTCCGTCGAGTCAGCAGCGCGAACTTCGGGGCCTTCTCGGTATTCGTGATGCGACCGTGGCGTTGCTCGAAGCGGAGGCCGCCTCTGCGCAGGACAACGAGTCGATCGGTGATCTGCGTTCGGTGTTGAACGCACGGTACGACGCATACGTCGATCGGTACGGGCCGATCAACAGATGTTCATGGCATCCGAGCGGGCGCTTGGACGCGGACACCGGCGAGCCGGTGTTGTCGGTGCGACGGCCGCCGGTGATGCGAACGTTCCGCGAGGATCCGCACCAACCGGCTGTGATGGCACTCGAGGATTACGACGCAACGACGGATACGGCGTCGAAGATGGCGATCATGAGTAGACGTGTCGTTGCTCCACGCACACCCCGCCTCGGTGCCGACACTCCAGCGGACGCGTTGGCGATCTGCATGGACACCCACGGCCGTATCGATATCGAAGTCGTCGCGCACCTGCTCGGTGTCGAGGAGCAAAGCGCGCGAGAGCAGTTGCGCGGCCTGGTCTTCGCGGATCCCGAGCAAGGCGGTGCGCTTGTTTCGGCAGCGGAGTATCTGTCCGGTGATGTGCGCGCAAAACTCTCGGCAGCGGAGGCGGCGCTTGTCGACGACCCGCATACCTACTCGGAAAACATTGCGCCGCTGTCGGCTGTCATTCCTGAGGACTTGGGTCCGGCTGAGATCGATGCTCGACTGGGTGCGGCGTGGATCGAAGCGGACGATGTGGAGAATTTCCTGCAGGAGGTTCTTGGTGACACCACGATTCTGGTCTCGCGGGGTGTCGGTTCGGAGTGGCGGGTCAATGGCGGTGTCGGTGGTGTCCTTTCCACCGAGGAATTCGGCACGGAGCGGGTGCCGGCACCGAAACTTGCCGAGTACCGGCTACGGCAGAAGGCGATCCGTGTCTACGACCCGGACGAGGACGGAAACTCGCGGATCTTCAACCCGACTGAGACGGATGCGGCCAACGAGAAGGCCGCGCAGCTCGGCGAGAGGTTCGCGGAGTGGGTGTGGGAGAACCCGCGACGGGCTCAGCGATTGGCGGACGAGTACAACCGCCGGTTCAACGGGATCGTGTTGCGGTCGTATCCGACCGAACACATGACCTTGCCTGGACTGACCAAGGATTTCACTCCGCGGCCGCATCAGTTGAGTGCCGTCGCACGGATGGTGGCCGAGCCGAATGTCGGGTTGTTCCACGCTGTGGGCGCGGGCAAGACGGCCGAAATGGCGATGGGGGTGATGGAGTTACGTCGACTCGGTTTGGTGAACAAACCGGCGATGGTCGTACCGAATCACATGCTCGATCAGTTCTCGCGTGAGTTCCTGCAGGCGTATCCGCAGGCGCGTGTTCTCGCTGCGGGCACTGACGATCTTGCCGGAGACAAGCGGCGCGCTTTCGTCGCCCGTGCCACGACCGGCGACTGGGATGCCATCGTGATGACGCGTGGCAGTTTCGCGCGGCTGGTGGTCAGCAATGAGACCGCGCGCTGGTACCACGACAGGGAGATTGCGCCGAGGCGGGAGTATTTGGCAGCACTCAAACGCAACGGGGGTGCGGGGCGAACGATCAAACGCACCGAGGATCTGATTCTGAAAGCGGAGGAAAAGCTCAAGAGCAAATTGTCGGGTCCGGTGGATCCGGGAATCACCTTCGAGCAGACCGGGATCGACTACCTCGTCGTCGACGAGCTGCACGACTACAAGAATCTGTCCACGGACACCAACATTCAATCGGCCGCGATCGCCGGTTCTCAGCGTGCGCAAGATCTGCACATGAAGATCGAGTACTTGCGGGACAAGCACAACGGGAGAGCGGTCACCGGAGCAACGGCGACCCCGATCGCGAATTCGATCACCGAGGCATACGTCATGCAGCGGTACCTGCGACCCGATCTGATGGAAGCTGCCGGGATCACGAATTTCGATCAGTGGGCGGGAACATTCGCTTCCACGAAGGCGGAGTTGGAGATGTCGGTGGACGGCAACTCCTGGTCGCTCAAGGAACGGGTATCGGGTTTCCGGAACGTGCCCGAGTTGCTGAAGATGTTTCACGTCGCCGCTGATGTGAAGACGGCGGAGGATCTCGACCTTCCGACACCGGCCATCGCGAGGCGGGGCGACGGGCAGCGAGTTCCCGAACTGATTTCCGTCCCGGCGACGCAGGCTCAGCGTGATTTCGTGATCAGTCTCGGTGAACGTGCGGATGCGGTCCGCAAAAAACTTGTCGAGCCGACCGTGGACAACATGCTCAAAATTTCATCGGAAGGGCGCGCAGCGGCGCTGGATCTGCGCTTGCTCACCCGCAAGGCCCACACCGCACAGGAACTAGCCGCAATTGAAGACGGTGACGATTTGTTCGCCGACGCCGGGACGGCGTTGGAGGAGGCACAGGCCGACTCCGGACACAAGATCGGTGCGGCGGCTACGTGGTTACACCGCAATTGGGAGGAGAACAAGGACAACGTCTACATCGGGAAGGACGGCGCTCCGCATCCGCGTCGGGGCGGGTTGCATTTGGTGTTCTGTGATCTGGGAACGCCGGGGGAGGGGTGGAACGTGTACGACGAACTGGCATCGGAGCTCACTACGAAAGGCGTGCCGCGCGAGCAGATCGCGTTCATCCACGACGCCAAGACCGACAAGGCCAAAGCGGCGATGTTCGCTGACGCGAAATCCGGGAAGATCGCGATCTTGGTCGGGTCGACATCGAAGATGGGGGTGGGGACGAATGTGCAGGACCGGGTTGTCTCGTTGATGCACATCGACTGTCCCTGGCGGCCGGCCGATCTGGAACAGCGAGACGGGCGCGGCGTCCGGCAGGGAAATCAGAACGCTGAAATCAGGATCGGGATCGCCATCACCGAAGGAACATTCGATGCTCGGATGTGGTCGACGCAATCACGGAAAGCCACTTTCATCAATCAGTTCATGAGAGGCAGCCTCGACGTCCGCGAGATTGACGACATCGGAGACGCGGCGATGAACGCGAACGAAGCGGTGGCCATCGCTTCGGGCAATCCGCTGGTGCTGGAAAAGGCGGAAGTTGATGCCGAGGTCGGGAAACTGGAGCGTTTGCGAAGATCTCATCAACGCAGCCAGTCCATGCTGGCGTTGCGTGTCCGCGAATCCGAATACCGGATTCCGGAACTCGAAAAGAGCATCGCCACGTTCACCAGCGCGATCGAACAGCGGGTATCGACTCGGGGTGAGAAGTTCGTGATCGAACTCGACGGGAGCACAATCGATTCTCGAATCGAGGCCGGCGACGCGATCGCCGCGCGGTTGTATGCGCTCATCGAAGACAGATCATCGCATTGGAAAGAGATCGACGGCGGTCGTATCGGACGGCTGGGCGGCTTCGAGTTGTACGCGCGCAATGTGCCGAACGGGCGCAGCGCTGACGCCGCGATCGTGTTTCCAGACATCGACGGTCATGCGGTCACGTTCAACGCGGGCACCTTGCGCAACGGTGGTGTCGGTATCGCAGTGAAGCTCGAGAATGCGATCGAGGGAATGGACCGCCGGTTGGCCAATGCCGAACGCGAACTCGCGACCGCAGTCGGAGAGAAGGGACGATCGGAGGCGAGACTCGGGTTGAAATTCGAGCACGAGGAACGGCTGGACGCACTCAAGGTGCGCAAGCGCGCGATCGACATCGAGCTTCGTGGCGATCCGGAACCAGAGGCAGGCGAGGAATCCGAGCCGACCCCGCAGAGCGATTCGCGTGCCGTCGAGCGCTCACGTCCGTCACATCTGGACCGAAGCGGCGGGCCGTCTCCTGGTGTGAACCGTGACCGCTGAGCGATAGGGGCGCACCACGTAGTCGCGCCCTGAACATGGATCTGGCTCCACCCGAGACATCGGGATGGAGCCAGATTCATTTTTTTGTGGATAGTTGCCTGTTGGTTCGTTGTGGTGCCGGTCAGTGGGCAGGGTTGGTGCCCGAAGCGACCGGAGTGGGTGGTGAGGTGGGTGTGGACGGGGAAGCGATGTTCCCCTTCTCCTTGCCTGCTTTTGCTCGTTTGCTCACGGCTGCGAGAGCGGCGGTGGGCTTGAGGTCGATCTTCTCGAGCGCGCTGACTTTCGCGCCGCCTTCACGCGCTGCCTCGTATGCAGCGGCTACGGCATTCTCGGTTGCTTCTTCGCGTGCGATCAGCTCACGTTGACCACGCTCGCGTGCCTCGCGTGCGAGCTTCCATTCACCCATCTTCACCGCGAGGTCACCGACGAGAGTTTCGACCGAGTTTTCGACGAGGGCGGCTCGGTACGCCGATGCAGCCTTCTCGGCGGCGGAATTCTTCGTTGTGGCCATGTGGTCACCGGTCCTTTCAGTTCGAATGAATCTACTGTATCGAATGGTTCGTCGTGTTGTGAATCCGTGCGGGCGAAGCGCGGAGTCTTTGAGTGAGGAGAGGTCGTGGAGTATCGCCGTTGCCGGAGGTGTTGTCCCCGGCCTGGGTGTCCGGGGCGGCGTTGTGTGCAAACCAGACGCGGAGCGGAGGAATCTGGTTTGTGCCCAATGCCGAGTTCCCCGGTGCACAGGTTGGGGGCAACACACCAGGTTCGGATGGGCGTTTTCCGCGCGCAGCGTGGTGGTGTTCGCCGCGTAGCGGCGGCCCGTTGCCCACAGATGGGGATGGCGCATGCCGCTCCTCATGTGGATGCCCGAGATTTTTCCTCTCGCTCCGCTGCGTCTCGGGCACCCACAATCCTCGCGCGCCACCCCCAAGTGTGGACGACGGGATCGGGCGGTCAGCTTCGCAGGTAGACGTCGCGGCTAGTGGGTGGCGAGCAGAGAAGAACGCGAAGGGCGGGGCTGCCGCGAGGCCGCTTCGCGACCTCTTGCCTGATGAAGAATCCGCGCAGACGCGAGTTGGGTGTGGGCCGGCGGGGTTGCTCGGGTGCGTGGTGATCGCGCGTTGTGCATTTCCGCAGGAAGCAGGCAGGTCTAGTGGAAAAGCAGAGCAAGATATTCTAAAACCCTGGGGTTTTAGCTTGCGCCTGCCGCGGGCGTGGTTCAGACTCGAAGGGGTTCGAGGTCTGAGCACCCCGGCGGCGGGGTGGTTGTCGCCGGGCGTCCGGCGAGTGAGGTCCAGTCGAGGGTTCGTCTGGACGGTTGAGGAGCTGGGTTGAGCGTGAAGGCGAAGCGAGGTCACCGTTCGCACGGTGTGGTCGTTCGTTCGCGTCGCAAGGAAGCTCTGTTCACTCCGGACGAGTACGCGTTGATCGAGCAGGCTTCGACGATGAGGGGCTTGAAGTCGGGGGCGTTCATCGCGGCGTCTGCGGTCGAGACGGCGAAGGCGATGACCACAGGTTCAGGAGAGAACGCTCCGGCGACGGTGCACGAGTTGCGCGGTGTCGCGGCTGAGGTGCGGGAGTTGCGTCGACTGTTGGGGAACGTGGCCGGCAATCTCAACGATGTCGCCCGTCATGCGAATTCGACGGGGCAGCTGGGCGGTAATGCTGATGCTGTCTTGGAGTTCACTCGGCGCACGAACACGAAGATCGATGCCTGGCTGATGGAGCATCTTCGGAGCCTGCGGTGATCGACAAGATCGTGAAGGGTTGGGATGCGAAGGGGTTGGTCCGCTACCTGATGGGGCGCGGCGATCACAACGAGCACACGCGCCCGACGGTGATCGGGGCGTGGCAGTCCGACCCTGGCGCGTTGCAGCCTGATCTGGTGGGGCCGGGAGATTTCGACTTCGATCCGGCGGAGTTCACAGCGTTGCTCGATCACGTGAACGCGACTGCCGAGGCGGCCGAGTTGCCCAGGCGTCAGCCGCAGACAGGTGAGCCGGGGTACACCAAACACGGATACGTGTGGCATTGCTCGCTCAGCCTGTCGGCGGAAGAGGGGAAGCTCTCGCACGCGCAGTGGAACGAGATTGCACGCGATGTGATGGACCGAACCGGGATCGCTCCGGAAGGTGACGCCGGTGGGTGCCGATGGATCGCGGTGCATCACGGTCAGTCCACAGAAGGCAACGATCACATTCACATCGCCGCGGTGTTGGTGCGCCAGGACACGGGTCGTCGCTTTCACCCGAAGAACGATTTCGGAGTGACCCGCACGGTGATGCGGGATTGGGAGGATCGACTCGGTTTGCAGGCGACCGCGATCAACGACGGTTCTGCAGCACCAGCGGCCAGTCGCGGCGAGATCGAGAAAGCGGCGACCCGGATGCGGCAGGGTTACGAGGGGCTGAGCCGGGGAGAAGCCGGTAAGGCCGCGAAGATTCAGTTGCGTCAAGTGGTGACCGAGACCGCCGCGATGAGCGCGGACTCGGAGCAGTTTCTGTCCGAGCTGCGCTCGCAAGGTGTGCTGGTGCACTTGCACCGCAACGACGACGGAAAGATCGACGGATACGCGGTCGCTGATCCCGAGGACCGCGACGCGAAGACCGGCCGCCCGATCTTCTTCGGAGGTAGAAAGTTGGCTCCGGAGCTCTCGTGGGTGAAGTTGTCGGCGCGGTGGTCCGGGGATGCGGCATTGGCGGTACCGGAGACCGGGCGGACGCATGAGGTGTTGTCCTCGATCGCGGGAGTCGTGCGCGGGAGCGCGGTCGCAGTACGCGGCAGGACCGAGTCGCCAGTGGCGGTGGCGAAGAGTGTGCAGCCGCTGTTGGCGGTATGGGCGAGGGTCGCGGACGGTGCGGAGCGGCGCGGGGAGCTGAGCCGCGCGGCGTGGTCGTTCGATCGGGCAGGACGGCTGCCGAAGTCCTTGGAATCACCGCCTGCGGGAGAAATGGCGCGGGCGTTGCGTGCTTCGACTCGTCAGTTGTCGAGAGTAGGACTAGTGTCCGGCCGCGGTATGACCCGTGACGCCGGGCTCGAGTTGGCGTTGGCGTTTTCGGAATTGTTGTTGGAGATCGCGGCGTGGCACGAGGTATCGAAACGCTCGCATCACTGCGCGGCGGCCACCAGGTCGGCTCGTTGCGTGCGACGTTTCGCGGACGAAGCGGGCCGCGGAGTGTCGGGTGCTCCGCGCACCACTGCGGCAGTAGTCGACGGTGTTCGTGATCGCGCGCCTTCGCGCGGACGTACACCAAGAGCTTCGGCGTCGAGCGCGCCGGAATGGTTGCCAAGGAGAGGGGGAGAGAGGCAGTTGTGATCCCAGGCGGGTGATCCGCCGCGTACAAGTCCACATCGTCGGGAGTCGCCACCCATTGCATGCTGCGAGCAGTGCTCGTGGCACGACCGACGAGCTGGAAAGGGCAGCGATGACTGACCCCACGAACGAAAATGTCACCGACCGAGGTTCTACTGTCTTCGCCGTGTCACTGATGTACCGAGCTGTCGACTCGCCGGTCAGTGAACTGCATTCGACACATCCTTCTCTTACCCGAGCTGTGGAGAGTCTCGCCCGCCACGTGCACGCCGCCGCAGTCGATCCAATCGACGACGTGCGTGCGGCCATCGTGGAAGAGGCACTCAGGCAAGATGCGGTCGTTGTGTTCGAATACGCAGGTGCAGCGGTGGAGGTGATCCGCGCCTTCGATGCGTTCGCGAGCACAGTCCCTTCATCGCCTACTCCTGAATCGGTGAAAGTGATCCGTGCATTCGATGCATTCTCAAACACGGAACACTCGGCGACTGCTCCTGCTGCGGCATGGGAACGAGCGGCGCAGACCTTTCTCGCCCCGGCGCCCTCTTCGCCGACAGCGCCTGCGGTCGTATCGGACGGAGAGCAGAGATGAGTGAACACGACGAGGTTCCGACGTTCTCGCTCGGGCGTGGCGACGCGATGCGATGGATGATGGCAATGCGCGCGGGAGCGGATCTGATGCGCACTGTTCGCGAAAGCAGGGGACGCGCGGCTTTTGAGGACGCGGAGAACGTGGCCCGGATCGAAGCGGTCGCTGCCGAGAACGGATTACGCAAGCTCAGCGCTGACGATACCGAGCAGTGGAACGCGGCGGCAGCGGCCGGCCGTGTCTACGCAGAGCAGCATCCTGAGTCGGGGATGACTGTGCGCATCGCTCCGCTGTCGGGAGGCCGGTACGGAGTGCAGGCGGGATGGGAGGACAACTACACGTCCACGGTGGTCGGTTCAGCCAAGATGGCGGGGGAGTTGAGGTCATGGCTCAACGAGAACAGCAACTACAGCAGCATCGATGACCTCCGCGGCACTGTGGAAGAACTACATCAGCATCAGCTCAACCTTGCGGCGCAGACGGCGCAGGAGCGAGCCACCTTCGAACGCGAAGAATCCCGACGCGTCGAGATAGCACGCTGGTTGCATCAACCCGAACAAGCGCGAGTACGGGCGATGTGGGAAGACACTTCGCATCCGGAGTTTCGCGGCGAGAACGGATTCGAAGAAAGCCGCCGCAAATTCTGGCTCAACGGTGTCTTCCAGCACGCGCAGAAGCACAACGGCGACCTCGCGAAGGCCACAGAGTGGGCACTCGAACACGACAAAGAGTTCTACGGAGACTGGAGGAAAAACGCTCCACGTGTGAACTTCCAGAACTTCGAAGAACCCGAGATGCGCGACGCCGAACGCAACCATGAGCTGGCCTTGATCGGCAGATGGGCGAGCGCCTTTGCCGCGGACAAGGAGTTCGAAGCAGCACAAGCCTGGGCCAGCGAGCACGACCCGGCGCTCTATCAGAACTGGCAGCGGGCACAAGCACAAGCAACTGGTCTGGACGAGACACGGCGCGGAGAGAAGTCGCTCATCGACGCGGTCTCAGTGAGTAAGGAACTCGCGGCAGCGAAAGAGTGGATGAAAAAGGCAGGCAACGAGCAGGTCGCGTTGGACTGGGAGTTCCCGGACGCGCACACCTGGCAGGGCGAGGACGGGGTGCAGGCGCAGTGGCTCCGTGGGCAGTGGCACGCAAGCGAGGCCTACACCGAGGGTTTGTCGGAGGCCGAGCAGATCGACGAGGCGAACGCCTGGATGGCGTTGCCACGCAACGAGAAGATCGCGGCCGAATTTAATGAGCCGAGCACACAGACGTGGGAGGACTTCCGGGAGGAATGGCTACGCGGACGGTGGCGCGATGCTCAAGCGGAGGCAGCACAGGCTGCGCAGGACGCGCCGCCGCCGCTGACCCTGGCTGATCGCCTCGAAGGACGCGTCGATCAGTCGATCCTCGGGGACAAGAAGTGGGCGACGGCCGAGCGGCAGTTCACCGCGTTGGTGCGCGATGGTGCCGACCCGGACCGGCTCGCGGACGTCGTCGCCGGGATCACCTTCAACGAGAAGATCCGCTCCCCTAGCGGGTACGCCTCATGGCAGATGAGGGAGGCGGCAACGACCGGTCGGGTCTCGCAGAAGAGCGAGGACGAAGCCAAACGCGAGGTCGCAGAGGAATGGCTCGCGCAGGCGCAACCCGGCCATCCACTCGATCGGGCGCGGGCAGCGTTGCTCGTGGGTCAGATCGACGAATCGTTCGACGCCAAACTCGCCGGACACTATCCGGGGCTGCTCGACGGAGACCGCATGCGCGAGCAAGCGAACACCCAGGCAGCACGCCACGACGGAAACGCTGACACCGCCGAAAACGAAGCGCAGCGCATCGAGTACACCGAAGCAGACGAGCGGGGCCGAAACCGGTCCCGGGCGGCCGATAGCGCACCTGCTCACGACGATTCGCGGTCATCGAGCGATCAGTACGGGGAAGTCGTCGACCTCGACAAGACCCACGGCGGGTGGGACGAGGACATTCCGTTGCCCGATGAACCGGAACCTGACGAGCCGATCTACGACCACGATGTCGGGTCCGAGCGAAGCACCGAGATCCCGTTCTCGCAGGCGACGGCCGAGGAGTCGGAGCGGGCGTTTCCACTCGACGAGGTCGGTGACGGCCGCACCATCGCCGATGCGCGCGCGGAACGGTCGTACGCGGCCGGAGAGCGAAGCGCTGCGAGAGAGGAACGGGCACAAGGCGAGGCTGCACAGGTGCAGCCCACCGAGGCGGCGGCCAGAGCTGCTGGCCCGTTGACGCCACCGACCGGCGTCAAACCTTCGCAGCGCCGGGGGCCGCGTAAAGCGCCGGGGACTGCGGCAGCGACGGCAGCGAGAGTGGCCAAGCGGGCGTTGTAGTCAGGTGATCAGGGGTCGGTGCGGTTGGGACAACGCACCGGCCCCTTTTCCTTTGCGTGGATGAGGGTGCACGAGAATCCCTACGCGTGACGCAGGAACCCCGTCTTCCCAGGCATGGGCGGTGTTCGTCTACGCCGTGCCGATCCGTGCTCTACTCTGCGAAGACGAACTACACGGAGGATCGGCGATGACCGGCGTTTTTCACGGAACACAGGTCGGTGAGGTCACCGAGACGTGGTCGATGTCCAGTTCGGTGCTGTTGCAAACAGGATCGATTGACATCGAAGTCTTCTGCCGATCGACAGAATTGCGCGGGGAAGTTCTCGAATCTCGACAACGGCTAGCCGAACTACACCAGACATTTATGCGCGCCATCAGGCGGGAAGAAATGGAGCGTGTCAATCACCCCGGCTTGGAATCGGAAGAAATCACACGACTAGCCCTCGAGTATTTCGGCGGGATAAAGCCGCCCGACCTCGGCATGGAGGGCTACGAGTTGTTCCGGCGAGCGGTAGCTGAATTCGCAAAACAGACAGGCGAGCACGAGCGTGAGCTGGATCGAAGTCGACGGCAAGCTCAGATAGCGGGCACCCGCTTCCTCGAGGAGCTGGAGCGGTACGTGGAAACGTTTACTCCGCTAGACGGTAATCGGCGTGTCACCTACATTGCGCTCGACCCAGGGCGGTTGCAGATTGAACGCGGACGGGTCGGCCCCGGGTTGGACCTGGCGGAACCGGATGCCGACGACACCTACATCTTCGAACCGGCCGAGGTGATCAGCCGCTTCGTCTACTCAGCTGTCGGAGCATTCGATCTGAGTCCGGAAAAGGCCAACACCTTGGCTGGGGAGTTGTACTCGGTGCTGGAGAAGATGCCGGTCCCTGTGTACGGGTCGGTTCCCGAATCGATCAAATCTTTCGGTGGGTCACTGAGTGCAACCGGATTCGTCGGAGCGATCGGTTACTCCGCCGAGCTCCAGAGCGTGACGTTGATCTGTTTAAGCGCGGGGGCAACATTCATCTTCTGGTTCGGACGGCCGCACATGACTACTATTCGCGACACGTCGAACGAATGGTTGAAACGAAAAATGATCGACAAACTCGGTTTGGCCGACGACGGCGACGACGGTCGTTAGCCGATTCGGGCTTGGCTGACCATCTTGTGGTGGCACAGGCTGGTTTCGTCTGCATCCGTACCGGCGCTCTGGTCCTGACACAAACAAGTAGAGGGCGGGTCGGGGAGCCGAACTCCCCCGGCGCTGCCCTCATTCGTTGCGCAGAGAGACTGACCTTGCTGGTCGAATCCAGTTCAAGCACCCGACGAAACAAACATCGGGTGTCAGTGCCGGTGCGCCTTCAGCGTGCAGACTTGGTGTTACCAGCAGATTCAGCGAGCTTCTTGACCCGCGCATCGACCGCGCGGCCCGTCTTTTCGCTGGCTTTGACAGCGGCCTGCGCCGCTGCTGTACGCACGGCGAGGCTGCGTGGGTCGGACTTACGTCGTGCTGACTTAGTCGTCATATGTCCTCCTCGATGCCGTTTTCATCGACTTCGTCATCGGAGTCGTTACCCAAAGCGATACGCTCGCCGATGACCTGCACGATATCGGAATCGTCCTTCGTTGCCAGTGTAGACGCGACCAGTGTTTCGAGTACCTTCCAACCGAGTTCCGCTTCTGGATCGGACTCGCTGAAAGTTCGCTCGAATGCCCACGTGGTGCGCCGCCACCACTCGGAACGGCGGTCAGCGGTGTTCTTCTGCCACCAGGTGAGAAGCACACCGACGATGGCGACGCCACCTACGATCAGTGTCACCCAAGCTTGTGCAGGCACTCGTGCTCCCCATCGCTGTCGTCTCTTGAGGCACGTCAGTGCCGCCGTTCAGACCCTACCGTTTCGGAGGGCAACCGGTCTGTGCGAATCCCTGCGAGCTGGATGTCTCGCGTTGCCTTTGGAGTCATCAGTTCTCGCTCTTTCCGTTGCATGGTGGCCCCCACAGGCCGACCTGGCCGGATCGGGCATTGGACTGTGCAGCAATGATTTCCGCGCTTTTGGTCAGCGGTGTGGGGTGGCTCGGGTACTCGCGCGCCATGCCTTCACCGGCAGCGAGGACGCTGTAATCGGTGCCGCCGGGGAGGGTGATGTACCGCAACGAACGCCCGTACTTGTCGACATCGTCGGCCGCCAGATCCGCCGACAGTCTCACCTGCGCACCATCCAATATCTGGTGGGCCCACCGGCTCGCCTCTGGTCCCCAACACTGCACGGGCACATCTGGTTTCACCGTCTCCGGAGTGTCGATGCCCAACACTCTCACCCGGATCTGCGGTCCGTCGTCGATCTGGACGTCGACTGTGTCGCCGTCGACGACGCGCACGACCCGACCGTCAATACCGGGTCCGACTGTCGAAGGGGTCAGACTTGACGGGTCGGGCAGACACGCGGTGAGGGTGAGAGTTGCACCGATCGCGGCGATGACCGCGGCCGGGCGATGGCTCCGCGACTTCACTGCGCCACCGGTGCTCATCGAAAGAAGTTCACAAGCACGGCCGCGGACAGTGCGATCACGACTCCGACGAGTGATACGACGACGATGCCACGGCCGTCGACATTCGGTGAGATACGTGGCTCACTCCCGGCACGTTTCGCACGGGCGTGTTCAGCGAGCACCCACAGTCCGAACACCACCCCGGCCAGCGCCAGGCCCGCCACCGTCCAGGTAGCCAGATACGCGAATGCTTGGAAGGTTGATGCCGTCTGGGCTGATGAGCTGACGGGTAGGGCATCGTGTCTTGCTGCACGAGCGAGGGCTTCGGACATGAGGTCAGCGTGCATGTCTGTTCCTTTTGATTCGGGGGAATCTAGTCGAGAGGAAGTTGTATTCAGGGTTGTTCCGGATGGCGATCACGGAGTCTCGAGCGAAGGGACGCAGTCCGAGCGGTGCATCGGTCCTTCGCCGTCTCCGAGTCGGTGCATGACGCATCGTCGGAGGGGGTGGACCCGAGAACCGTTTCGGCGAGCGGATCGAGAGTGCGGCCGTCGCCTCCGAGCGGGATGATCCGGCCGCCCATCGCCCCAACCGCCGCGGTGGCGTTTGGGTTCGCGGTGTCGTCGGTGGCCGGCGCGGTGGACACCTCCGTCATGGCGCCCATGCTCACGCCGGGGAAACATGCGATGGGCCGTTCCCGGCTTGCACAGATTAGGAGGTACACGACGCCCGCCGTTGAGAGGACGGTGAACGCGCCGACCCCGAGCGGCCACTGCCGCTGGAGAGTGAGTGCCGGTGCACGGCTGATCATGTCGGTCAGGAACCGGATCCACACTGCGGCTGCCAGCATCCCGCCGACCAGACGCACCAGGTTCCGGGGGCTACTTACCCAGGGTGCGATTTTGTGCCGGTGCCTGTAGGCGCTGATGATCACTGTCGCGGAGAGCGCCACGACCGCCGCGCCCCCGGCCCAGGACGACAGAGTCAGGAGGGTCGGCAACAAGCGAACACCGGTCTGCATGTTCGGCAGAGCGGACGGTGATCCGTTGGGGAGGTTCATGATTCGTCCTTGCGGACGGCAGCGATGCGGGTGACGTCCCCGAGTTGGTCGAGGACGACTGCGGAACCGTCGTCGGTCACCAGCCAGGGAACGGCTGCGCCTTCGGTCAGTGAGACAACGTCGCCGCGGCCGGTCCACTGCGCACGCACGGTGCTGCTACTGGTGACCAGTGACCCGAAGATGTTGCCGGAGGTGGCATTCGACGGTTTCCAGGCAGGCGCGAAGACGGTTTGCTGTGTGCTGGAGTCCGCGAGGACGGGTCCGGCGCTGAGTAACGTACGGTCTTCGGAGACGACGGTCGGGAGCGGGTTGTCTGTGACTGCGGCCGGTACTTCCTTCGCGGCGAGGACTTTTCCGCTGCGGGCATCGTGGAAGGCCACGATCCGATTCTGCGGATTGTCGGTGTTCCACCACGCAGCAACGACACCGCGCACGGAGGACACCGCGTGGGGCGCACCCACCGCTCCACCCGGAGAGGTGACGCTCACTGTGGCCGGCGGCTGGTCACCGGGGCGCAGGATCGACCAGGGTCCTTCGGCGGGAGATACCACTGCAGTGTCGTCGTCGAGAACCTCGTAGACGGCATTGCCCGCCGGGACAGTGAGAGGGGCGACTGCCCGATCAGTGGTCAGTATCGCCGGGGCAGCACCTGCATCGGTGACAAGGATTCCTTCGCCGTTGCTGGTCAACGTCGCGGACGGGGTACTTGGAATCGACGTGGGACTCAGGTGCGCACCGGATCCCGCGAGCGGAAGCACCTCGATCGCCGTGCCGGCTTTTGCGGCCACGATCGCCTTGTCCCCGGATCCTCCGACGACGGGGGCGGCGCTCGCAGCTGTCAGCGGTTGCGATTCCCAAACGAGAGCGCCGCCGTTGGCATTGACCGCCCGGAGTGTCGCTTGCGGTGTCAGATACAGAATCCGGTCCCCGGAGGTGACCGGGGCGAAGTCTCCGACGGGGGAGATATCCCAGTTCACGTGAGAACTCCAGCCGTCCGGTGCAATCCGAGCAAGATTCGGTAGCGGCGTCGCAGAACTCGCTGGAGCGGTATCGTTTCCGCCGCTGATCACGACCCCGACAATGCCGAAGGTGGCGAGAGCAAGTGCTCCTGCGACGACGTATCGGTTCCGCAATGCGAGGTGCTGCGTCCACCGCGAGCGAGAAGCAGAGGCGGGGGATCGGCGCTGTGCTGCAGCAGGATCGATGACCGGACGCCGCAGGCCCCCGTCACGCAAAGCGTTGATGGTGCTGACGCCGCCGTCCGCCCGGTGAACGCGCACGACGGTATCGACACCGCTGGCCTGAGCCTTCTCGGCGATCTCGGAGAGAACCAGACGCAGCGCAGCATCAGGCGGCCCGTCGAGTTGCTGTCCGTCATGGGTGAGAGTTCCGTCTGCGTTGAGATACACGTCCACAATCGCGGGCATAAGTAACGTCCTTAGAAAGTCGAACGCGCCTGGCAGGAGCGCAATGCCCCTGCCAGGCGCGAGGGTGAAAGTCAGGCCGGGACGAGCCCTGCCTGTACTGCTGCGAGTGCATCGAACACAGGCGTGCTGACCCCTGCCAGTGCGGTGTTCACATCGGCAGCAGCCTGGTCAGCGGCTGCGACGATCTGCTCCCCGCCAGGCTGATCGAGAACGGCCGCACGAACATCACCAGCAGCCTGCTGGGCTGCAGGAGGAACGTCGGCAACAGCGGTGCGGACAGTCTCGACGACCTCGGTACCACCGGGAACCGATTCCACCTGTGCCACGGTCTGAGCTGTGGCTGCGGTGATTGCCGGTGCGTCGACGACGATCGGGGCCGGTGCCGGGGCGGCTGCGGGTTCTTCCGTGAACGGCAACTCGAACTCGATGTCGCCGTTGTTGGTACCTGCACCGAGCGCGGTGGCGGCCGCGAACCCGGTTACGCCGCCAAGCCCTGCCCCGACGACGGCTCCAGCGCCGCCGAGTGTGAGCGCGCCGATACCCGCGCCGACACCGGCGGCGGGGAGGAACCCGATGGGAGTCAGCACCGGTGCCAAGGGTGCTGCGATCGCAAGTCCGGTGAGAGCTCCTACCCCTGCCAGCGGCGCGCCGACTAGCAGGGCGCCTCCGGCCGCGCCCAACGCTGTCGCTGCCATGGTTGACGCAGCCTTGCGATCGGCCTCGCTCTCGATGACACCGGTACTGGTGTAGAAGGTCGCGATCTGTGCGGTCGCCACCGATGCCTGATTGTTGATCTTCTCCGCCTCGGTGGGCGGCACCCAGTACGGGCGCTTGGCGATCGCGTCTCCGAGCCGGATGAAACCTTCCTCGGCCTGGATCGGTACCACTGGCGTGACAGTCGGGTCAGGCAAGTGCAGGGGTCCCTGTTCGGGTTCTGCCGGAGCGGTGTTCTGCGCCGGAACAGACTCCGTGTTCTGCACCGGGGTCGACTGAGTGTTCTGGCTCGGCGCGGGACGCCACTGCTGCGGGTTGTACTCCGGAGCAGGCTCGACGTAGAACGGTCGAGGTGCTGGTGGTTCTTCTACGACCGGAGCAGGTGCAGGTGCAGGTGCCGGAGCGGGTGCGGCCGGGGTGGGTGAGGTCGGTGTCTGGGGATCGAGGTTCGCCGTATTCGACGGACCCGGGGTCTGGGGATCCAACTCCGGCGCAGCATTGGCCACTGCTGAGTTGCCGGCAGCGAGCACGACTGCGCTCATTGTGGCTCCCGCGATGACGCGGGCTTTCATCTTCGTTCGCATGAGCTGTTTCTTTCTGTCAAAGCGGAAGGGTCTTGGCGGCTCTGCCACATCCGACTGGTCTGCGTCGTCGTGGCTTGTGCGGTTTTCGTTGTGTCGCACCGTCCTCGTCTCACTCACATCGAGTGTATCTAATGAGTGGAGTGTATCGAGTAACTCGATACCTGGCTACCGTGAATGGACGCCGCGCGATTGCGGCGTGCCATCAGGGGGTTCGGGTCGAGGGTGCTGATGGCCCCGCTGGGGAGAAGGAACATCAGCACCCTCGTGGGCAGCCGCCGCGCAGGCGGGCGATCTGGGAGTATGCCTGCGCGGCGGCACGTCATGGGTTCATTTCGGGCCGCCGGCAGGGTTCTCGCTCCACGGTGGTTCGGCGGATGGAAGGAACGGGCTGTTGTTGTGGTGGTCGACTGAACAGCCGTAGAACGGGCCGGTTTCGGAGGAGAGGGCGTTCATGGTCGGGTCGAAGCAGTCGCGGAAGTATGCGGTCATTGCTGCGCCCGGCTCGGTGACAGCCTCGAGCCACGCTCGACGTAGCGCCCACAGGCGTGTGATGGCTTCGGGGTGTTCGAGCCATTGCGGGCACCAGTGAAATCCGTCGCTCGCGCTGCCGACGGTTTTGCGTTGTGCCCAATTGCTGATGTGGTCGCCGACCCATGCGTACAGCACCACGACGTCGAGGGGTTCGGGTCCTGGCGGTGGTGGTGGGGCGGGGTCTTCCTCCGGCGTGGCCTGGGCGGCGTCGGAGAACTTCTGCGCCGCGACGGTCAGTTGCTCTTCGAGGTCGTCGAGTCCTTGGACCGCGCGGTTCGCGGTGTCGGCGGTCCGCTCCTGGTTGGTGGCCAGGGCGCTGAACTGGCGGCGCAGGGCCACCAGTTCAGCGGCGAGTTCGGCGACAGGGTCCACGTCGGTCATACCTGCTCGGGCGCAGCGGCTTTGGTGGAGGCTGCATGCAATGCTCGTGCAACAGGATTGTCGTTGCCGAGTTCGGCGATGGCAGCATTGCGCATTTCTGTCGTGGCGATTTTGCTCAACGCAGCGATGTCGCCGGCATCAGGTTCGTTGTACCAGGGGATCAGGTCCATGAGCACAGGCTTGGCGCCGGGACGAATCAGAAGCGCGTTCTCCTTTTTGATGGCTGCGACATCTTCGGGGGGCATGATCGGCTCTCGCACCTTGTGTTCGGAGGTGGAGCCACCACCGCGACCACTCGAATAGGAGTGTTCGGTGATCTTGTGAGTACCGATCAGGCTGGAGAGTTCTTCGGCGAATCCCTTGTCTTGCAAGCCTGCACCGCAGATCTTCACGGTGGCAGCAAGCCACAGGGCCTGGGCGCGGTCGTGGCCCCACACGGCCTGCATCTGGGCTTTGGACTGGAAGATCGCATCGACGCTGATCGACTTCGACCCCAACCACGACGCCAGCTCCGGGAGTTGCTTGATGCGGCAGATGTTGGCGCACTCGTCGAGCACGATCGTGATCGGCGGATCCACACGGCCACCGAGGGCGGAGGAGGTGAGGTTACCGATCTCGAAGATCCGAGTCACCATTGCTGTGAGCAGCGGGCCAGCTGAGCCGGAGCCTTCCTGCGACATCAGGTACAGAGTGGGGACGTTGCCCTCCTCGAACGCGAACAGTGACCACAGATCCAGTTCCTCGATCTCGGCAGCGCCGTCGACGAACTGTTCCCAACTCTGCGGAGGAGTGACCCAGCGCAACGTGTCTTCGTCCTGAATGCATGCCAAGGCTGTGTTCGCTCCGCCGTAGACGCCGCCCTTGGTGGTGTTCGGCAGTTCGAGAACTGTGGTGTACGAGAGAGTCATTCGTTTGAGCCCGTGCGCGCGCAGGATGTCTCGCGGCCGGTCGGAGAATGTGCTGATCCAGATGAGCACATCACGCATCGTGCATCCGGGTTCGATCGCTGCAGCCAGGATCGTCCAGGCGAGAAGATTGCGGGCGGTCGGGGTGAAGAACGCGTCTTCTTTCGACTTGTCACCCCCGCTGGTGTCGTCCATGAACGTATCCGCGAGGGAGACGGCATCCTTGAGTTTGCGGACGTGGCCGAGAATGTTCCACCACCAGGTCTGCGGGACAAACGCGATGTTGCCGGGGTCGAAGGCGTAGACAGGGCCGAGCGCGGCCCGCAGCGCGGACGTCAGAATCCACAGGTCCGGTTTGTTGGAGGTGCTGACCACCGCGCCAGGGGCGGAGAGAATGCGGGGAACAGCGACAGCGGAGGTCTTGTTCGAGCGCGGTCCCATGAAGACCAGCGTGAATTCCTCGAACGACTTGTACAGAATCGTCCGGCCGATCCGGCCGATCACCGACGCCAGTTGCCTCATGTCGACGGACTTGGCGAGCTTGCGCACGTTCGCGTTCGGGACCCCGCCGATCGACGCTCGGAGTTTGACGCCCTTCTCTGCTGCGTCGCGGCCGATCATGTCGCTCAGATTCTCGGTACTACGTAGCTTCGCGTGGGCGCTACTGCGCGGCCAGAACTTGCGGGCCAGCACCGCCAATGCGATGAGAACGACCAGAACAGCGACGACGATGACGATCAGCATCCACATCGGGGTGCCGTTGCGGTACATCGTCCGCAGGCGCACCACACCGAGAAACGCGAGGAGCGCGGCGGTGGCCGCGAGCGGGGCGTAGGCGTCGCGGGTCATCGCCGGCCTCCTTTTCCGTAGGTGCCGAGTTCGACGATCGTGGTCGGACGGGCGCATTCGGCAGCGCAGAGGCGCAGCTCTTCGACCAGGGCCGAGGTGATTTCGCGCCACGGCGACGAGACCGGGCGCACCACGTGCACGGTGACGGCCGCCGACGATGATGCCCCAGCAGGCCCGTGCAGTGTGCCGAACGGTGCGGGTGCGTTCCTGCGGCCGGAACCGGGTCGGGAGAGCGCGTCGAACACCGTGCCGGTTGCCAAAGGGGTGAGCGCCATCTGCATGGTCTCCCACACCGATCCCTGGGTCAGCTCGTCCTGCGCATCGAACGCGAGAACGTCTTCGTAGGCGTCGAATTCGCCCGTTTCACGCAACGCGTGTGCTGCCTCGGCAGTGTTCTCGGAGCCGACCCACCCGAGAACGGCACCGAACGGCAGACCCGTGCGTGAGGCGGCGAGAAGCATGTTCGCGGTCAGCAGTGATGCCTCAGGGAGGAAGAACGTGGCGAGGCGGTTGTCGAGGACCGGGCGCAACAGATGCTCGGTGATTCTGTCCGCGGCCGGGGCGTCGGTGACCGCGCCGAGCAGATCCCACGAGCATGTGGACCCGACGACGCCGACGGCGTCGGGGTTCCACAACAGATCCGGATCGGACGAGGCGAGGTCGGTGGCCGAGGGCAGATCGTCACTGACGACGAGAACTCTCACAGGTTCCTCCGTTGCGACCGAACGAGTATCGCTGTCATGTTGTGCGATAACGGTTTTCATGATGACGCCTTTCCTGTGGGAGTGGGATTTCCTACGCTGCATGGTGGCCGCCGGATTTGATGTGATCGAACGCGCCGTCGGTGTTGTAGAGCGCGATTTCTTCCGGATCGAGGGTGACGCTGACAGGCAACCCCATCCGGGATCCGGATTTGATGAGGTACTTGCCACGACCGGGGTGTCGTTGTCCGGGAACCCACGTCGGGGGTGCGGACCAGCGGACGACCATTTCGCGTTCTTTGGAGGTGAACGCAGTGATCGCGTGCAAGCGGTCGACTTCCGCGTCGTCCATGCCGCCGAGCAGTTTGACGCCGTTACGTGCCGCCATGCCTTTGGCTTTGGCGCGGTCGGACTCGGTAGGCAGAGCTTCGAGGTCGGTGATCGAGTGAGTGGACTGCAAACTGACCACACCGCGGTGCCGGTTCAGGCGTGTGATGCGGTCGGACTTTTCCACCAGACCCGGAGCTGCACGTAGCGAGCGCCACAACTCGTCCTGGATCTGGAAGACGTTGCGCCGAGACCCGGCGGCCTGGCGCCCCTCGATGACGCCGGCCGACCACGTCCAGGCGCAGAGCATCGCGGCCGCGACCACATCGTCTTCGTCGTCCTCGACTGCGGAGAGCGAGAGCGAGAGTGCCGGGCTGCTGGCCCGTGCCTCGAACGAGGACGGACGGTCGAACATCCCGGAAATAGGGCCGCTGACCAGCAGATCCAAGGTGTTGACGAACTCACGGATCTCGCGGGCGTACTCGAGGTCGGTGTACGCGACCATGATTCTGCGCAGCGGGTCGGGACCGGCTTTGATCACCTCGACCACATCGGGGATCGTGGGGTCGGGAAGGCCTGCGCGGTGGTGGCTTTCTTCTGCGATGTCCACGGCTGTGGCCAACAGCAGACGATAGGTCGACGTCAGGGCAGCACCGCCGATGATCGTGACCAGCGATTCGAGCAGAGCCAGTCGTCGACCGCGGGAGATGGAGAGCAGCTGATCTCGTTTGGTTCCAACCGATGACATGATCGCTTCACGCATCGGACCGAGGTCGAGCGGGTTCAACGAGTGCAAACCGCGCCCGATTCTGAAGACCTCACCGCCCATTTCGTCGACGATGGCGCTGTACTCGTCTTTGAGGTCGCCGGGAATGATGCCGGCGAATCCGTAGGCGACCAGCCCCACCAGCAGGCGTTTGGCAGCGGTGGACTTACCGACACCTGGTTGCCCCTGGACCCAGATTCCGGTGTTGGTGACCAGTCCGTCGACGAGCCACTGAGAGGGGTCCACGCCGATCGGTTCCGCCGTGTGCAGGTGCCGTCCGAACGGGACTCCACGTACTCGCGCGCCTGATGACGCAGGGAACGGATAGATGCCCTTGACTTGAGCGGTGGTGCCCGAGAACAGTTTTCCAGCGTCGACGTTGTGCGCGTAGCCGCCGAACTCGCGCTTGTCTCCGCGAGCGGGCGGTACCGGACCCAGTTCGGTGAACGGCATGAACGGATTGGAATGGGTATAGGCGGGAGCGTCGGGATCGAAGGACTGAGCCTCGATCTCCTCCTTACGCCACGCCGGGACGATACCGAGCTTGGCGAGCCAACGCTCCGCCACACCGGCCTGAGCGGCGGTGCGCTGGTGCTCGCGCACCTCACGATCTTCGAGGCCGATACTCATCGCGTCACTCCCAGCGCCCTGGCCGAGCCGAGATGTTCGAGAGGGTGGGTCATGTCGTGTCCTTCGAGGAGTGAGGTTTCGGAGGTGTGAGCGTTCGATTTCGCGTGCCGAAGCGCAGAGCGAGAAGGTTCTACCCGAGCCATCTCGTGTTCGCGTTGCGGCTCAGCGCGGATGTCGGATCGATACCGAGACCGAGGGAGGCCGCGAACGTCGCTTCCTGTGCGCCGCGCGCTCGGCGGAACCGGAATTTGGTGTTGCCGCACCGTTCTTCGACGTCAGCGCATGCCGCTGCGAGGGTGGCCTCGTTGCGGACTGTGGTGGTGACGTACATCGTGAATTGCCCGAGACCTGCGCCGAGGGATTCTTCCTGAGCTGCCTTGCGGCTGCGGACACGGTCGTCGTGATCGCGCTGTGTCTCGTCCTTTTTCGTCTTGGAGTTGAAGATTCGGCGCAACGTTCCACCGGCGATTTCCTTCTCCACGATTTCCGATGCCTGCGCTGCGCTGAACGGGCGATACACCATCGAGAAGCGGCGGTAGTACTTACCCGGGGAGACGAGGGGAAGCAGAACATTCTGGCGGACAATGCCATTGGGGACCGAGCGCAGAACCCATGACACCGAATATCCGGAGTCGTGCTTGTAGACGTCGGTCTTCTTATTGCCGTCGGTGCGGATCGGTCCCGCATCGCGCCACGCGATCAGCTCGTCCTCTTCGCTGTCACCTTCAGCGAGGAACATCCGGATGGCGGGGTCGAACGCGGCGCGGATACGACGGATCAGGAACGGCGTCGTGGCCCTGCCAGTGACCGTTGCCCCGGATGCAGCCAGTGAGGACTCGATGCCGGGGAGCCAGCGCACCACTTCGGCGGCACCTTCGAGAAGTGTCTGCGGTTCCGGGCTCGCTTTGGAGAGGTCGAAGTTGATCGTGACCACAGTGCTCACGTCGGCGGTCGAGGACCGTGATGCCAAGGCCAGGTTGCGCATGATGCGGGTCGCGACCTCGGGGGCGTCGTCCTCGATGCGGTCGAGGACGTACTCACGCTGGTTCACCCCGCCGGTCGGGGAGGATTCGACAGTGAAGACGATCGAGGAGATCATCGGTCGGTATCCCAGGTCAGCGAGCCAGGCGCCGTATCCGTTCATCCAAGCGATCGCATCAGCTTCGTCGGCGAGAGTGATTCCGACCGGCGAAACCCGCAAGAACGCGGACACGATTCCCGTGCGGCGGTTCCAGACCAAGCACTGTTTGCCACCCAACCCGTCGTCGACGGTGACCGGCTGCAGCGGTGCGAGAACTCCAGGCAGATGATCGTTTCCCGGAACCTCGGTCAGCACGTCGGAGGAGAAAGCGTCGGTATTGGTGGCGTTCCCGCGCCAGCTCTTCCATTCCCACGCCAGATGCCCGACGGCAGTGCGTTCGGATCCACCGAACGGCACCACCGTCAGTGCCAGGACCGGCACCGCGAGAAGAATGAGCCAGACCATCAGCATCAGTGAGAATTGGGAGCTGATTGCGATCGCCATGACTGTGGCGACGATGATCGCTGTCCCTGCGCCACCGATCTTGCCGACGCCGTACCCCCTGATGGGACGGTATCCGCCGAATCCTGGTGCCATGATGTTCTCCGTTCGATAGAGATGAAGGGAAGCCGATGTCGGCTTCGTTGGAGCGGAAAGAGCTTGTGGGGCGGGCGTATCGGGGCGCTACTGCATATCCGGCCCCGTGTCTTGAGACATTTCCGAGGCGGCACCTTCGACGGCGTCGAGCGCTCCGTCGACCGCTTTGAGAGCCGCTCCCGCTGCTAACGTCGCACCGCCCGTCGCGGCGGCTGCCCCGGCTCCACCGGCCGCGGCCGCGCCCTCTCCGGCCCCTGCCGCGCCGCCTAGATCCGGGCCGATCGAGCCGGGATCGGAGGGGGTTTGCGGCCCGCTGGCGTCCGGGTTCTCCGTGGTTCCGGGTCCGAGATCGGCGTCCTGTTCTCCGCCGGAGGTGTCGGCTCCGGTTCCGGTTCCGCTACCGGCATCCGAACCGGAACCAGGGGCACCCTTCTCTGCGGGCGCTTCACTGAGACCACCGCTGTTGCCGGGGCTGGGATCGACTTCGGCAGAAGATGAATCGGGGCCGGTAGCGTCCATGAAGCTGGACTGCTCGTCACCGCCGGACGTTCCCGAGCCGCCTCCTCCACCCATGTTGTTGGCCAGTGCGGCAGCTCCCAAACCTCCGGCAATTCCGCCAGCGAGCACTGCGCCGGCCCCCGGACCTCCGGCCACTTTTGCTCCGGTGAAGGAGAAAAACGCCATCATCGACGGCAGGGCGATGACGGTCAGAGCGATCACCATCAGCCCGGTGACCAGGGTGGACATGGACTGGTCGGTGCCGATGAGTTTGAAGCCGATCGAGTAGCACATCGCGGCGATCGGCTTGAAAAGCACCAACGCGATACACGCGCCGGCAATTCGGGGGAACCACTGCTTGCCCCAGGTGGTCAACTGTCCGGCCGCGGCGAAGAGGATCAGCGCGTAGAGCACCACGATTCCGGCTTGCCGGATGAAGCCCATCACCCACTGGATGAACGAGAGCAGGGCAGCGAGGAGCCCGAGGAACAGAACACCACCGGGGTTGCCAATGACGGAGGTGCCGAGCATCAGTTTGATGCGTTGGCCGAATTCGTTGGCACCGTCCTCGACCATCTGTTTCGCGAAGTCGTCTCCGGCGTGCAGTGCGCCGGAGAGCACCACCATCGACAGTGAGGAGATCAAAATGTATTTGACTCCGCCGACGAGGATGTCGGCGGCGGGTTCGGTGCGGCGCGAGATCATCATCACGATCGCCATCGACAAGATGCCCGCCATCATGATGAATCCGATGACCTTCTGCACCGGCGCTTTTCCTGCGAGCACGTTCGCGTAGCTGATGTCGATCGACTCGGTCTTGATCCACCAGGTCATCGATTCGACGAGGAAATCTCCGGCGAAGGTTCCTACCGACTCGGCCGCATTGCCGAACGCAGAGTCGGCGGCCTTGTCCAGCATGCGGCCTGGTGTCCCGGCGATGTCGATAGTGGTGTTGACGTCGCTTTCACCGTCGAGACGCGCCGTGAAGGCAGTGTTGTCCTCTGGGTAGGTGTACGACATGGCGGGGTTCTCTGCGCAGGTGGGGAACTCCGGGTGCTCTTTGCACGAGATGACGCCCTTGGGGTCACGCCAGGTCTTCTGTTCGGCCGTGAGTTCTTCGTAGCTGGTGGGTGGCGTTGCCGGATCGGCCTCTTGCGCGGAGACGATCGGCGTGGACAGTGCCAGCAAAGCGAACACCGAGAACATCAACAGCACGAGGCGAGTGAGGTAGCGACGGGGCGAAGGCGAAAGGTTCATCGACAGTCCTCAGAAGACGGTGAAGTCGGCAATGGAAGTGGAATTGGGGAGCGAGGGAAGGCCGCTGACAAGTTGGTACTGCCAATCCTTGCCGTCCCAGAGGACCGCTCGGGCAGTGAAGTCGTAACCGCCGGTAGGGCTTTGGGTCGCGAAGTACATCTGCACGAAAACATCGGAGTAGTGCACGATCTGAAATCCCGCTGGCGCGGTGAACCGTTGCGAGAACTGATCGGCAGTCAGGTTTCGGACGCGGGCCACCTCTTGGCGGACCTGTGTCCGATCCGCTTCCGTGCCTCGAACCTGTGCCGCCATGACTTGCTCGTAGTCGGCACTCGCCGCTAACCGCGTCGAGATCTGCCAGGCCGCGACGACCGCGCCTTGGGGGGTGTGGCTGTATCCGGAGGCAATGGGACCCGAGACACGGGCTGGGCCGTCGACCTTGGAGAACGGCAAACGCACGCCGTCGATCAGCTTCCACTCGAGCTTGCCGGGAAGTGCGTTCGTGTCCGGCCCGGTCACCGCACCGCTGGGGGGCGGGGTCGGGGCACTCACGGGATCGGGACGCGCGATCAGGATCGTGATCAGAGCGAGCACTGCGATCACGGCGGTACCGACGATCACGGGCAGCACCCAACGGGGACGCCGGGAGGCGTTGAATTGGCTGGTGGTCAATGACATCGGTACGTCAACTCCTGAGTGGGCGAGACGGGACGCGCTAGAGGCGGGTGAATGTGGAGAGGTCTGTGGTGTCGGGAAGCTCCGGCGCGCTGCTGGACATGCGGCCGGTGTACTTCCAGTCCCCGTCGGACCACTCCACCGCCGTGCGGGCGATTCGGTAGCTGCCGGTCTGTGTGGGATACGCGAAGTAGATGGTTGCGGCAGAGTCGGAATAGTCACCGACTTTGAACGCTGCAGGTTGCAAGGTGGAAGCGCCCACCGCGTCGGCGTCGATACTCGGTTGAGCGCTGCGTGCGGTGAGTAGTTGGCGGCGTTCGTCCTCGCTGACTGCGGTCTGGTGATCGACCACAGCCGCGAAATCGGGTGAGAAGATCAGACGCATCGAAATCTGCAGGGCGGCGACGGTCGCGCCTTGCGGGGTGTGGGTGTACCCCGAGGCAAGAGCACCGGCGATGTCGGCTGGCCCGTCCGATGCGCTGAACGGCAACGGGACACCGTCGACCCGCTGCCACGAAATGCCTTGCGGCGGGCGGGTGAGCCAATCCGCATCGGAAGACGAGCGGGCCGGGTCCGGAACCTGGGGAACCAGAGAACCTTTCGCGACCGGTGCGGCCGTCGACGTCGCTGTGCCCGAGGAAGCAGTCTCGGTCGTGTCGCCTCCTTGCGCCGACACTGGCGGTGGCGGGTTGTCCCCACCGCAGGCGCTCGCCATTGCGAATATCACCACCAGGACTGCGACGGCGCCGGCGGCCATCATCGCTGGCCCGCCCCAGGATTTCTTCGGAGCGAATTGCTTTGTGGTCAAAGGCATATGGTTTCTTCTTTCTCAGCCGGTGAACAGTCGAATGAACGTGTACGCCGCCCCGGAAATGATGGTCGCGACGACAACCGCAGGGAGCCCGTCCACGGCCTTCTTCGCCGCTTCGGAGCGGCCTTTGATGCCGATCACCATCAGGGCCGCGACGATCAGAACACCGAGAACTCCGGCGTATCCGGTGAGGGTTTTGAGCCACCCGAGGGTGGTGTCGATGAACGAATCGAGATCCTGGGGTGCTTCGTCGGAGGTGCCGCCGAATTCGTCCCAGCGCACTCCCCCGGTCCCCGAATCCTCGCTGGGCTCAGCCTCAGGGGACGGCGCAGGTTGCTGATGCAGCACGACGACTGCGTGCTGCGGCACCGGCGTCGCGTGGGCGGGTGCTGCGGAGACGACGAGACCACCGGCGGCGATCATCGTCAGCACCGTTGAGCAGCATCGTCGTCTCCGCATGGTCACTGGAACGCCTGGATCAGACCGGCGGCGCCGCCGCCCAGAACGACTGCGAACAACGCCCACGGCAGGTGTCCGAGAGCGGCTTTCGCGACTTCCGACCGGCCCTTGATGCCGATGACCGCGAGGCCGGCGCAGGCGAGGAAACCGAGCATCGCCAAGATCATGAAACCGGTCTTCGCGTATCCGATCAGATCGTTTCCGCGGTCCCCGAGCTTGCCGGGAAGCGGCTTCGGCGGCGGGTCGGGAACGTCGATCTGGGCCAGGACGTCGACCGTGTGTTGTGCGAGGTAGATCATCATCGGTGGTTGCCTTTCTTGTGTGAGAGGGAGATGAGACGTAGGCAGGCGGGGTGAGGCGGGCTACGACACACGGGCGTGGGGTGGATCGTTGCCCTGCTCGCGGCCGGAACCCGGAACGCTCGCGTGGGTATCGAGATCAGCGGCGATTTCGCTGTCTGAACGTTCGTACGGTTCGAACGGGGCAGGGCGAGAGACCAGTGGGGTGACCGCGTCGAGGATCACACCGCGTTCCTTGCGGGTGGTCAGCGCCCATTTCAGGGGTTTCTGTGCGAATACGTGCTCGACTACGTAGGTCCACGGGTCGTCGCATCCGGCGAGGGCGCTGATCCAGCTGACGCGCGCCACGCCTGGGAGGTTCGGCTCGCACATCTTCAGACGCTGGCGGACCGGCGGAGACCATCCTTCGGGCGAATGCGCCACGACGACCAAGACCGGGCGTACTGGCATCGCCATCGCTGCGCCGATTGCCGCCCGTACTGCCGAAGCGGTCGACTCGGTGACCAGAACGTCTACGACCTGTGAGCCGTCGCCGGCGACGACGCCGACATCGAGGCCACCGATCAGGCTGGCGATCATCGATGTTCCGACTCCTCCGCCGATACCGCCGATGACGGGTTGACGCACGGTGGCGGCGTTCATCGCGGCACCACCTTCGAGACCAGCCACCCTCCGGGCGAATGGCTCAAGACCATCGAGACGACGATGCTGCGATCAGGTAGTGGACCCTGCGCGGTTGCGACCTTCTGCGTGACGGTGAGCAGCCGATATGCCGAGGTGGCCGTATCCGGCGGGGCTCCGGTTTCGGATGCGGCCCGAACATCGCCGTCACCGACTGTGAGGACCGCGTTCTGCGCGGTCAGTTCCAGCCAGTCGGAACCGGGACCACTGACCGGCGGGAAGTTCAGAATCGAGTGCCCGAGATCGGATTCCAGAAGAGGTACCGCCCGCACGCGGGCGTCGTAGGCACTCAAATCCACGGTGGTGTCCCAGCTGTACCAGACCTGGGCTACTGCAGCAGCGACCTCGTCGGGATTCTCACTATCGAACGGCGCCAATGGTGGCAGCGCTGTGGGAGCAGGTTGCGGGATGACAGGTGGGGTCGCGGGGACTCGGGAAGTCGTTGCGGTCGGCGTCGTGAAGGGCGTCGACGTCGAGGGTGTGGCGACATCGGTGGGCGAGGGCGAAGTGGACCCGCACGCGACTGCGCTCAATCCGATCGCCGCCACTGCTGTCAGAGTCATGATTGTGGTCGAGAGTTGCGTGTGCTGTGTGGTGCTCATCCGAACCTCCGTACGTACATTTCTTCTCCGGCCCAGCCGGAGAGCGGCATGATCGAGACGACCTCGCCGGACTGGGGTGCGTTGAGGAGCTGGTCTGCTCCGGAAGCGTCCTTGCCGTAATAAATTCCGACGTGGTGGGTACTGCCCCCGGAACCGAAATAGATGAGATCTCCCGGCTGCTTCTGATCGAGCGGAATCTCCTGTCCGCGTGGGTCGTACAGCTGTCCGGGGTTCGAAGTGTCGCCGGTGTAATGCGGCAGGATCAGTTGTCCACCGGAGGCTTGTGCCACCGCGTACAGCGTCAGTCCTGAGCAGTCGAAACCGACTTTGTTGAAGTCACCGAGTTGGTCGGCGCGGCCGCCGCCGTCACTGATTCCCTTGGTAGGACCGTTCGCGTCGCCGCCGCCCCAGGCATAAATCGTTCCCTGCCACTTCAACGCCGCCGCGATCACGTTCTGCCCGAAAGGACCACCAGGTTTGAACTGCGGACCGTTGGCTCCCGCGCTTCCGATCTGGGTGTATTTCGCGAGCTTCGCCTTTACCCCTGGCGCGTAACCTTCGGTCTCGCCATTGGTGATGTTCGGGCCGCCGTTGGCGAGCACACAGCCGTAACCGCAGTTGTAGGCGTTGAGGATGATGTCCGTAAGGTCACCGCTGATCCGTCCTGAGGCGATGTCCTTTTTTGCCTGCTCAGCGGTATCGCAGTCGAATTTTCCTTGCGCCATGATCGCGTCCGGAGGATCGAACGGCGAAATGACTCCGTTCCGGTTGGCATCGATGGCGTAGGACGGCCACGTGTAAGGCATGAACTGTGACAAGCCCTGGGCACCTGCCGGCGAAACGGCGGCAGGGTTCCAACCCGACTCCTGTTCGATCTGCGCGGCGATCAGTGGAGGGCTGACTTCCGCGCACATCGAACCGGCTTCGATGACCCACGCCTCGAATTCGGGTGGGACGGTGCCAGTGGCCAATGAGCCTTGGCTGAAATCGGATGACGGCGAGGTGTCTTCGAGCAGCACTGCGATCATGATGATCGGCGCGAGAATGAGCGCGAGAACAGCCGCCACCAGAGTGCCGGTGGACTTCATGAGTTAGTTCCCGGAGATCCGAGCTTTGACCGAAGCGACGTACTCGGCGCTTTCACGGTTCAGTCCGCCGGAAGCGTTCGCAGGATCGATACCACCCGCCGCAAGAACACAGCCGTACCCGCAGTTGTAGGAGGCGAGGACGATATCCGTCAGCTCTCCTTTGATGTGACCCGCTGACAGATCAGCTTTCGCCTGTTCCGCTGTCCGGCAGTCTAATTGAGCGAGCGCCATGATCGCATCTGCCGCGTCCAGGGGTGAGCTGACACCGTTGGAGTTCGCATCGACGCCGTGCTCCGCCCATGCTTCCGGCAGGAACTGGGCCAGCCCTTCGGCTCCTGAAACGGATCGGGCACTCGGGTCCCACCCGGAATCCGTGTCGATCTGAGCCGTAATCAACGCGGAATCTATTTCAGGGCACACAGTTCCGGCTTTGATGAGCCAGGGGGCGTACTCGTGCGGATTCGAAGAATGAGTGGCAGCGGTGCTGCGCTGATCGACCTGATCGACGGAAGTGGTCAGCCATAGAAATGCAGCGGGTGTAATCACCGCAGCTGCTACGGCACCAGCGATCGCCGCGATCCGGCGAGATGATCTGTCTTTGGTCATGATGAAAGCTCCCCAGCTAGTAAACGAACGAAAAATGTGTCGATCTGGTCGTCCTTGATCCCCCACTCCCATAGGGGATCAAGGACGAAAAGCCAGTTCAGGCGGCTTGCGCCTTGGCGGTAATCCACTTCACGGCCCACTGAGTCGCCGAATCGCCCGCTGCGTCGACGGTGTAGCTGCCGTATGAGCGGTGTGCATCGAGCAACAGGTACGCGGCAACTTCTGTGGCCTGCTGAACCAGTTCTTCCGGATGCGTCAGCGAGACCAGCGCATCGAATTCGGGCATGTTGACGACCTTCGCGACGTCGTCGAGCATCGTGGAGGCGAACACCACCCGAGCCAGCTCCATCGGAAGCGTGGCCGGATTTACGGAGGCAGCAACCGTCAACCTGGTGAGCTGCGTGGTGACCGACGATGCCGCCTTCTTGAGGTCGGCGGGGCTGGCCGAGGCAACATTTCGGACCAGTTCGAGTCCCTTGTTGAGGGCGTAATCGGGGATGTCTTCCGGTGTCAGATTCAGCAAGGGCACGATCGCGGCGATCGCCTTCGACTTGCCGGACAGCGAGCAGATCGAGTCGTTGGGGGCGCAGAAGCTTGCCACCCGCTCGGAGAGCACCCCCATACCTTTGTCGCGGGTGCCGAGGACGCCCTGGCCGGTGACGTTGGGGCCGATCATCGTCTCAGCCGTGGGCGCGAGTTTCACCGGATTCGTTGTTGCTGTATCCGCTTCGGGATCAGGGGTCGAGGGGGAACGCGACGGATCAGCGAGCAGGACACCCGCCAGGATGCGCGACGGATCGACAACGCCCTGCCGGTTTCCGACTGCGGACAGGAAGTCTCCGGCAATGACGGCGCCTTGCGAGTATCCGAGAATGACGAACTTCGACAAGGGGCACGCTTTGGCGAGCTGCCCGGCGCGAGCCTCCAAAGCGGCTAAGCCTTCGGCCCGAGACTCCTTGAGAGTGACAGAGTTTCCCGTCACTACCCCGGCGACGGGGCCCCCGACCTGCGCGACGTACGGGATTTGTTCGGACACAACCCGGATCTCCCGAGCTTTCACACGAGGTGTCGTAGACGGGGTCGACGGCTTGGACGTCGATGAGGAACCCGAGGAGGTAGTGGGCGAAGCTTTCGTGGTCGTGGTCGTGGTCGTGGTCGTGGCAGGCACGGTCACGACAGATGAAGCGCCAGAGGACAATTCCTGCTCTACCGGACCGGTGATCTGGGCGAGCATCCCCGGCACTGTCTTCCGATCTGCACCCTCATTCGTCTCCCACGTCCCCGGAGCCGCCAGCTGGATGACATCGCCACAATCGCTGGTGTCCACGGACGGGGTTTCAGCCACGGCGAAGGCCGGTGAACCACCTGCCAGAAACATCGCCACGACCGCAGCCACAGCTGCGCTCGTCACCGGCCGCATACGAGTGGAGAACCGAAGTCGGTTCCCGGGTCCGTCAGTCGAATTCATAGATACTCGTTCCTTCTTCTCAACCACCACGGGATTCAGCAGAGTCGTGCTGGTTGCGCGACCTCCGAGGGAAAGCGGCCCCAGGTGTGCGCGGGAGTCGCCAAACGCCACCGCACACCTGGGACACGTATTTGGGTCGGACAGTCGGCATGTCCGGAAAGTGCAGTTCGTCGTCATGACTGCTCGCTGGCGAAGAACCGACGAAAAAGTGCCGAAGTCGTCGGAATGCTGGTATGCCCAACCGGGCATATACGGAAGATGCCTGGAATGGCGGCGTCTACGCAGACGTGGCCTGGTGTGCGGGCTGCGCAACGAGTGACACGTGAGAACGATGGGATGCAAGCGGAAAAACCCACTCCGCCTTCGGGCGGGAAGAGCGGAGCGGGTACCAGGCGGTTTCGAAGGAGACCATGCTGGCCGGGATGGGCGGATTGCCGGCCGGCGGTAGTGAGGCATGTGGGTGCTGCATCCGCCGCTGGTAAGGCTTCCTGCGCGGTCTGTGGATGCCGCTTGAGATTGATCCCCACGATTGCCCCCAAATTGGTCCCGTTTTCAATCAACCGCGCCGGGCCTGTGTCCGAAGCGAGCCAACTGCGTGCCACTTACATACGACACATACATTGGCGATATGAACGTACCCAAAGTGTGTGCATTTACGCAACACTTATATATGTTGGGTTGGTGACAACTTGTGAGGTGGCTGTGGAGTCGGGTAATTGGGTCTCTTTTAAGTACGCTGCTTCTATGCCCGACATGCAGCAGTTCGCCGACGTAGTCAATTTGCGTCGACGTCAGTTGGGCCTGAGCCTTGCCGCCGTCGCCGCGCAGGGCGGCCCCTCAGAGCCCACGATGGTGCGCATCGAGAGTGGCGAGTCGCCGCCTCTGCGCATGGCCACGTTCTCCAAGTTGGACCGAGTCCTGCAGTGGACCGAGGGCAGCGCGGCGACGGCGTACGAAGGGGGTGACCCGACGCCGCTCGGAGCGACGGAGATGGGCGCGCCCGCGGGAGAGGTCACGATTTCTTACGCCGCACTGGGTGATCTTGTTGAGGTAAGCGTCGAACTTCGCCGCCTGGCCGACGAAATTAACAACTCTGAACTAGCAACCGTCGTCGATCGTTTGCGTACGTTGATCTCCCCGTACATAGGCAAAGTGGCTTCTTCGATGCTTCGCAATCAAGACAAGCAAGGTCTCGTCAACCCGACGTGGGTTGCCCAGGCGCTGGAAGAATTCTGGTCCGTACCCCCGGATGACATCACCCCCGCGCGCACAAAAGCGAATGCGCGACGAAGATCATTGGCGAACGAACTCAACCAGGGAGACAACAATGAGTGATTACGTCACTGATCAGGATAAAGTCAGGCTTTTGCTCAGTGTGACGGGCTTGAGCAGTGATGAAGTGGCGTGTGCTCTTGGCTGCGAGGAAACTGATCTGCTGTCTGGGAAACTAACTGGCCAACAGCAGGCACGTTTCGTCGAACTTAGTGCGGCTTTTAAAAGCGGAAGCGCAGCAATCGAGAGCTACTTCGGAATTCCCGGGGAGAACGAGGCGTATACGGAGCTGCGTTTAGTTCAGGTCCTAGTTGCCGCGGGACCCGAATGTGTGATGCTTCGAGGTTCCGCCAACGCGACTCAACGCAAGGCGTTGCTGGTCAGTCTGGAAGGGATTTCTGATCCCAACGTCTCGCCAGATCAAACACATCGCGAGCACTGATACGGGCATCGGGAAGTGTCTCTGGAGTGGAATTACGAGACTGTGTGGTCCGCTGAGATGAAAGGTCGGACCTGGTTGCGACGGCAGGATCAAGGCCGAGTTCGTAGACCGCATCAATGCATTCGGTAATCATTCGAACCACTCGCGCATCAGGCTCAAAATGGCGCATGTCGAATTTGACGCTCGGTGCAGCGTCTGTCAGGTCCTGCCACAGACGCTGCAGTTCAGTGACATTCGTAGCGGACCGCGCTTGCGATTCATTTCCTGCGACAGTTCGACGTATCACGGCAGCCGAACCAACGAGCGCGACGACGAGTGTGAAATAGGCAAAAAGGTTTCCGTTGCTGTTCCGTTGGAGTTGCTCAGCTGGCCCGATATCTCCAGTGGCGGCGCGCACTGCGTACCAGAGAAGGCTCATCGCGTTCAAACCTGTCGCGAGGAAGAGCGCGACGACTGTTGCAGCCGGTGCAAGTAGCCCGCCATGTGGCTTGTCAGTACGAATAGCTGACGCCAGTACGACCACTGCGTACGCCTCAAATATCGCGATCGAGCCTGCATAGATGGTGAAGTATGAGAGCGAGAAATACTGAGGCTCGACCGCTTCGATAACTAGCCCGCGATTGCCAGCAACGATGTCCAAAACTGCCAGCCCCAGCGCCGCGGCCGTGACGCCGAGGACAAGAAATCCAGGTCTCAGCCGTCCAACGGCGCTCGCCGCTGCCCATGCGGCGACAGCGGCTGCCGCAACGCACAGGATGTGGGCCAATAGTCGGACCGCTCGCGCATCGATTGCCGAGGTCAGAAGGTCGTTGATTGGGCCGAACTTCAGCGTGTCGACAGCAGTGAAACACAGAATCAAGACACTGACGATCTGGGCGTGATGCGTGCGCACCAGCGAGAATCGTGCGATCACGATCGCCCATGCAAAAAGGAGAATTCCTAAATCAACGGCGAGCGGTAAGTGGTTTCTCATCGGCTTCCATACGCCTGGATCATGTTGCTTGCACAGATGACCTTGACGGAACGCCGTAAAGCTTTGTAGTCCAGGTCATCGAGTAGAGTCAGGATCAAAAGCTTCGTGGCCAGGTATTCCGCACCATGCTCTGTGGTCGTGTCGTAGTCGGTGCGTTTGAGAGCATTCTTCAACAGTTCTGGGGACAACGACGGGAACCATGCAGCTAACATCTGATCATCGAGTACTTCGGTCATCGCGCAGCTGTGATTAAGCAGTATGTGGGCCAGTTCGTGGCAGATAATTAATGTTGCCCGCCAAGAACCTGTCCGATGGTCATAGAACACGTAGTCAACATTGTTGCGGGCACGCAGGAGAAACCCAGAAGGACGATCCTCTACTTCTGCAACTGGGAAAGGCACGAGAACTACAGTTCGACCGGTCCGCTCGAAACAGAACTGGCGGAGGTCATCGACAGTGAACGCCTGTCGCTTGAGAGCTTGAGCGACAATCCTCCGAGCTCTGAGTCGAGTGATCTGCTTGCTTACCCCCATCTCAGTGAGCTCCTGAGCATTGCGCGTACCGATGACGCATCGATCCCATCCGCAATTCGGTGATGTCCTGGACCTGCGTATCGAAGGACGTGCCCGCTGGAATCACCTTGGACCGCCATCCTCCCTGAGAAGGTCGTGAGTCTGGCTGTCAGATCGTCCACCAAACATGCCGCAGTCACTCCGTCATGCGCGGGCACCTTCCACTCCACCTGGGGTGCGTATCCATATGCAGCACCGCGCTGGGCGCCGTAAGAGTCATGAATGCGCCGAAGGGTGCGGCCAAGGACGTCGGTTCCGAAGTCGCCTTCATCGAGTAGCACTTGGCGGGTGACATCTATTCCGACCCAGGTAATCGCCAGTTCTGATTCCGCTACTAACTGGGCTGCGATCGGGTCATGACGAGTGTTGGTGTCTCCTACGGTTTGGAGCCAATCGTTCTTCTTGTCCCCGTGTCCCGCCATAACGACGACGTGTCTCAATTGCTGAGGGAGATTGGGTTCGAGGGTGAGCGCGGTCGCGAGGTTGGTGAGGGGCCCAATGCACAGTAGTTCTGCTGTCCCTGCGTTCTCTCGAGCAAACTGAACGATCTTCTCCGGGGCACCGACGGGTCCAGACCAAGGCTTCCGAGGCTGCTCAGTGTCGCCGAGACCGTCGCGGCCGTGCGCACTGCCCCGCTGCCACGAACTCGCCGGCATGCTGCCTGCCACGACTGGCACGTCATCACTTGTGGCAAGACTCAGGACGAATCTTGCGTTAGCGGCGGCCTCCTCGGCCGTGCAATTGCCCCATGTCGTTGTCACTCCCGCTAGAACACATCCCGTACTCCGCGCCATGAAACTCAACGCGAGGGAATCGTCGACTCCGCAGTCTGAATCCACAAGTACGCGGCGCAACTTTTCCCCTAACTACTTAAGTGATATGACGCTTATTTAATACTTATATAATTGTCCTTTAGTACCGCCCGGTCTTCTTTTGTAGGTCAGCACAGTATTAGTTGCCTGAGTGCCCGGTTTCACTCAAAAGTGACGTTTCTGACAGTTTGAGGTTGGTTGAGCGCGATCGTTGAGCGCGATTACTGCTCTCCCCCATCGCCCCTGGATATGCGGCTCCCTGGCTGGACAGGCCCTCCTGTTCGTGTCGGCCAACTGCCGAAGTATGACGACCTTGCGGTGAAACCCTATAATAGCGCTCCATAATTCTAAACAGAACGCAAGATATGGTGCCACAAGGACGACACAATCACTCTCGGGATGGTCTCAAGAGCTGGGAGTTGTTGTGTCGCGAAGCGCTGTGCGGGGATTTAGTGCGGCAAGACTGCGGCGCTATAGACAGGCACGCAAAGCCACGATTGAAGATTTGGCGGATGCTGCTGGGGTATCCCCGCAGGCAATCTCTGCATGGGAGAACGGGCGTGCCGCACCGACCCCAGAGTTGCTAGCACGTGTTGCGTCAAAGTTGCGGATCACGGTTGCGGACATCGTGCCCATTCCAGACGACGAACTTAGCCTCAGTGACCGTCGAGCGCATGCGGGCCTGACCCAAAGTCGCGCAGCGGAATCGCTGGGTATCTCCGCAACGCTTCTTGGGAGGATCGAGAAGGGAAAAAAGGAGTATGACCTGAGCCGTGCGCAACAGCTCGCAGACTTGTACGGCGTCGATGTGGACATGATCGAGAGGTCATGGCAGCGCGATCGTGAACGAAGGAAGGCCATCGCGACACGCTTCGAGGACTCCTAAGAAACCTCCCCATAATTTCAACCGATTGTGAACTTGGCGCTTGCTCGGCGTGTCACCACAACGAATTCGCGATGCTGGGCCAGGATGGACGGGAAGCTGGCCCAGGATCGCCTGCTTCAGTGGTCGGATACGAAAGGAGCTGTAGATGCCTACACCTAGCAAGGGTGATCGCCATCGTGTGTCGACTCGTCTGCCATTACCGGTGGCCGAAGCTCTCGACAAACTCCGGATGAATGCGGGTGTGTCCTCTGAGAGCCAGTTCCTGGCTGATGTGCTCGCGCTCGTGACCGGCCACTCAGAACTCGTGGTCGAGCTTGACCAGGAGAGTCTGTTCGATCTGGGACTCGATCAGGAGGTATTGCCGCTCACCGCGTGACGAAGCTCGCGTAGACGGCTAACCCGGGCGGGGGATGCCGTAACAACCACACATCGCTTGCATTAGCGCTCACCAATCGACAGCAAAAAACCCCCAACCGGGCGGGGTCGAGGGTTTTTCGAAGTTGGTGAGATTCGAGTTAGTCGCTCGACTCTCAGCGTTATTGCTATTCCCCGAAGGGACCTGTCTTGGAGGACATGTCTCAGGGTACATCGCGCCCTGTTGCAGATTCAATAACTACTTCTACGCGTGTCTGCTCGGACTACGTAGAACCGAGCATCCAAAAACTTTACGGTCGGATTATCCGAGAATGGTCCCCGCGGCGAACTCTGCGCGTGGATCAAGCGCGCTCTCACGATTACAACGAGTCCAGTTCCGCCTCGGAGCTAAGCCCTGATTACCCCTGGGCGCTACACCTGACTGATTCGGATCTCAGGTACCGGCTTCTGGCGTTCGACTTCGATACAAGCAAATATGGGCCAGAGGTAGCACGAGCGGATGCCGACGAACTTTCCGATCAGTTGAATGAGCTGGACGTGCTCCATCTCCGAACCCGTTCCGGTCCTACCGGTGGACAACACATCTGGATACGTCTCCGTGACGGGGCCGAAGCGGCCGCAGTGAAAGAGCTCGCCGCCGCGCTCAAAGAGCACTACCCCACCCTCGACATCGCGCCGCTCTGCAACCCCGCCACAGGAGTTGTTCGAGGACCAGGCGCACCCCACCGCTTCGGGGGTAGATCACTCCCCCACCTGCAAGGAAATGAGCTGTTCCGCAAACTGGACGCGATGCGTGCAGGATCCCCATCAGCAGTCGTCGCCTGGCTCCTCGCCCGGCACCCGCACAGCAGTCGACGTAGAGACGCCTCGACCAGACAGACCCCGATCCGGATCATTGACACCATCGATGGACCGCGCCTGGACCGTCCGAGACGTCCTCTGTCCGCACGGACGAAACTTCTCATGGACAACCCTCCGACTACCGATCGCAGCTCGGTGGCGTTCAGCATTCTTCTCGGGATGGCGCGGGCCGGGCACACGCTCCGCGACGTTGAGAAAGTCCTGACGTCGCCCGGGTTGATTCGCCTACACGAGGACAAGGCCAACGGGCATACCTTCACACTTGCGAAACAATGGGACCGCGCACTGGCCGCTGCCGCGGTCTTCGCCCCGGCCCCTATTGAACACTTGCCAGCGGGTAACGAGCTCGATGAACGGCTGGACACGATCGCTGACACACTGCACAGGTGCTCCGCTATGTTCGCCCGGCCAGGTGGCCCAAGCGATGAGCGCATTCTCCATGCGCTCATCCAGCTGGCCCGAACAGCTCGGACTACAACGCTGGACATCGACTGCCGGCGGCTAGCCCAGGCGACGGGGCTGGACGCTTCCACTATCTCCAGAAGACTGCGAGCGCTCGAGGCTGCAGCGTGGGTCAGTCAGGTGCAGGCGGGCTCAGGAACCGCTGGTGCAACTTGGAGGCTCAATCAACCTCCTCGTGAGTACTGCACAAGTGCAACACAAGGTATTCACGCCCCGGCACCCATCCCGTCCGAAGCTCTCCTGTCCCACCATGCTCACGACCTCTGGACTCCAGCTCCCGGACTTGGGCCTGCATACGCCCGGATCCACCTACACCTGACCACAGGCACCACTGATACTGCGACTCTTGCGGCAATCACTGGGTACTCACTACGCACAGTGATTGCCGCAAAGAGAGTCTTCACCCGGCTTCACCTCAACGCCCCTTCCCGCTCGACGGAGCAGGTTCGTCGACTTCAGCTGCACACGGCAGCTCAACGGATAGGTGTGTCGGGTGTGTTGGCAGGGCGGGCTTTACGTCACGTGACGGAGCGGGAGCTATTTGCCTGGTGGAACGACGAGCTGGCCTGGCGGCGTCGGCCCGGTAAGAAACGTGGACTCCGACGGTATCGAACAGGGAGCATTGCGCTGCCGATCGAATCGACCCCCCGGGTGCGGTACGGCCGCTTTCCAACTCTCGGCGGCCGAGCGGACTACGCCACTGCACGGTGCATCGTGGCAGATTGCCTGGCTCCTAGGAAAAAGTTGGCGGCTTGAGTGCCTTGTTTGTAGTGACGGTGTGGCAAGGCCGAAGCTGGGTTGCCGAACGGGCAGAGATGAGAGGGGCAGATCTGCTTTGCGCCTTCAGCAGGCAAAAGTGATGCGATGAGTGTTTGAGGTTTTGAGTGTTTGAGGTTTTGAGCGTTTGGGGGTTTGAACCTTTGATTGGTTTGATTGACGTTGTTGTGGTCAGTGCACGAGCATGCCGCAACCCGGCCCCCTCCAACGGAACTTTTCCGTTGTCCGCTTGATTTCTCAGGAACTCGGAGCAGGGACGGTACTAGCTGAGCTTGGCGACGGCGTTCACCCCGCTTTGGGTCTCCCCTGTCTCACTTGCCTCGACATTCTGATCAGAGGGAGGACGTGGATTTCTCGGAGTCTGTCTACTCATTTACACAAACACTCTTTCACTCATGCACTCGTTGATGGATTTGGCCGGCTGCCCACTGTGCACCTATTTGCGGAAAGAGCGGTCGTGGCGGCGAGGAGGATGCGCAAAGAAGTGGAAACTCAAATGAGTGTTTGTGGTTTTGTGCTTTGCGGTTTTTGCGCGGGTTGTGGCGCTGCCGTGATCAGAGCAAAGGCAGATCGTTAGTCCTGGGCCGATCTATCAAAGCGCCGACTGCAGAGACTATCTATTGGTAACGGCAGTGGGGTGTGACCACGCGGATTGGCTCCGATTGGCGGCGTGGTGACACGCCTGAAGTAACGGCACCACCAGCCATTTTGCGGAGTTTGTTCACTCATGTACGCAAACCCTCATTTGGGTGTCATGTAGGTCTGGGGCGTGGCGCGGTCACGGAAAGAGTGGCTGATCTGCAGGGGAAGTTCAGAATGTGAATTTGAAGCACAAACCCTCAAATGAGTGTTTGTGTATTTGGGTGATAGCGCATAGGATGTAATGAGTGCGCCTCGCCGCCGGTGTGGACGCAGGGGAGTACCTACTCGGAGGTGGCATATATGACCGTCATTGCAGTGCTGAATCAGAAGGGCGGTGCAGGGAAGACGACGATCGCCACCCACTTGGCGCGCGCGTCCCAGCTGGCCGGATACGAAACATTGCTTGTGGATTCCGATCCGCAGGGGAGTGCGCGAGACTGGGCGGCGGCCTGCGAGGAACAGCCAGTTCCCGTGGTCGGAATCGACCGACCAACCATCGAACGTGACCTCAAGAGGGTGACGACGCATCCGGTCATCATCATTGACGGAGCCCCTCAGGCGGCTGACCTAGCGGTGTCAGCGATCAAGGCTGCTGACGTTGTCCTTATCCCTGTGCAGCCGTCGCCGTATGACATCTGGGCCGCAGAGGATCTGGTCAAACTTGTGCTTCAGCGTATCGAGATCACTGACAACAAGCTGAAGGCTGCTTTCGTGATCAGTAGGGCGATCACCGGAACCCGTATCGGTCGTGAGGTGACAGGCGCACTGCGCGACTACGGCCTGCCAGTGCTCGATGCACGGATCACTCAACGCATCAGCTATCCGAACACCGCAGCTACGGGTACGACAGTGTTGGACGCGGAACCGGATTCGGTGGCGGCAGACGAGGTCAAGTCACTCTTCCGGGAACTTGCCGTTTTCGCTGGGCTGGCAGACGAGACCAAAGCGAAAGTCGTCGTATGACCGAGCGATGACATCGAGACGGCAGCGATCACGGTACATGTGAACTCAACTGGCAAACCACATTTACCCATTGGCTCACAACAAGTTTTGAGTAAATGAGTGTAAGAGTGTTTGAATACTATGAAAGGCCACGTCATGGCGACAGGCAACCTCCGAGCTGGCCGACCATCAGCCGCTCGCGCCCCACAATCCATCGAAGACATGATGAGTGATTCCAGTGGGCGCACGAAGAGGATTCAGGTGAACGTCGACGCCGACCTTCACCGACGCTTCAAGGAATACGCGGTCCGCAATGAGACTGCCATGCAGGACCTTCTCATCAAGCACATCCATCAACTGCTCGAGGGCGAACAGAAATAGGGCTTGCAAACGAGGGAGCCCCGCCGGATGCAACCGGCGAGGCTCCAGACCGGGAACCCCGCTGAAAGGAAAAACCCGATCATGACCGACTTTAGCCTCCGGGCTGCCCGTATTCAGCTAGGCGCTTTGCTTGCTGCACTCGCACTCGCGATCGTGATTGCCCTCGGCATCACCACCGGCGCATTCGTACTTTCCTTCGCCGTGCAACGAGACCTCGCCAGACAAGCACTGATCCCAGAACACCTGACCTGGATTTTCCCTGCGATCGTCGACAGCGCAATCCTCGGCGCCACGATCGCCATCGTCATCATCAGCAAGCTCAACATGAACAAACGCGACAGCGGCTTCTACATCGCACTCGCCGTCAGTGTCGTCGTGATCAGCATCCTCGGAAATGCGTACCACGCCTATCACGCAGCAACCGCTGCGCGAGAGTTCATCGACGGTGGGGGAGACCTCGGGTTCAGCCCCCTTGCGCCCGCCATTGCAGCGGCCATAGCGATCATTCCGCCGGCCCTGGTCCTGGCATTCACGCACGGAATCACAATCCTGGTGAAGGCAGTCGGGATGGCCTACGCCGCTTACCGCGCGATCGTCGAAAATGCCACCGACAGTGAGGATGCAAATGGCGTTGCATCTGATCTGACTGCCGACTGGGGGCCGATCCGAAACTCTCGCCTCCACGATCGGGTTGCACAAAATATCGCGGAACAACTCGTAGCGGAACGCAACGAGGACGCCACAACGACGGACACGCAGACCGCCCAGCACGACGGTATTGCGGACTTTGCAGAACCGTTGTCCGCCGACGAAATGATGTATGAAGGCCACGGGGACATCGATCCACAAGACGCTGCGCCGGAGTCTCTGCGCCGTCGAGTCTCCGAAGAGGCTCAGGCCGACGTCGACCCGGGCATGGACGCCCTTATGGCTTTCATTGCCGGTTCGAATCTCACGAAGCACGTGAAGGACACAGCAGTCCGCAAGCTGACGAACCCGACCCTGACGTGGGAGACCATCGCGTTGGAGTCGAAGCCTCCCGTCGCAATATCGACAGCGTGGCGGCGGTACGAGAAGTTCGACAACGCAGCCCGCGGAGCAGGATTCACGAGCCCGCCGTTGCCTGACCTTCGGTCGGCCGAGTATCCGGTGGAGAGTGAACTCGCCAGCGTTTGACCGGGTCTCACCAAATGTCTGCCCGTCATCACGATCAGTCAGGGCCGATCGCCATCCGGTGGGGTCGTGACAAACGGGCAGAAAAACCCTTGGGCACACGAATATTTGCAAATTGGAGAGGCCTTGCGCCTCAGCGGAAAGCCAGATACATAACAGAGGTCCTGGCAGTGCTCACTACACCACCAGGACCGAGCCACAGAAAGCCCTGTGACCATGAGCAATACTAATCGTCCCCACATCGGCCGACCCACAGGTAGGACGGCACGAACCACGCAGGCCCGAGCAGTGCGAACAAGAGAATCGATTGTCTCCGTCGCCGCACACCATTTCGATGCTGACGGTTACGGAGCAACCAGCATCAACGCCATCCTCGCGTCCGGGAAATTCACTAAAGGCGCTATCTATCACCACTTCCTGACCAAAGAGGCCATCGCCCACCAACTCATCGCTGACTGGAATCGTGCTGTCAACGAATTCATCAGCGAGGCAATCGGCACAGGAAGGCCGGCAGTCGACCAATTGACGGCGATCTTTACCTCCCTTGCTGACCGGATCGCCGCGGATACCAACCTGCGCGCCGGAATGAAACTCACTCTCGAACCCACCATCGACAACGGGGCAGCATTCGCACACTGGGTCGACGCCATCAGTGACATCATCGACACCGCCATCACCGACGGCGAACTCACCGACACCCCCGCTGCACACCGACTTGCATGGAACTTGTGCGCCGGCACTGTCGGAGCCGCGCACGCATCAGTGATTCTCCGGGAAGACGTTGGTCTCGATGATCGAGTCCACGATGTGGTCAGCGCTCACCTGGCCGCATTCTCTGAGGGGAGACCTAGCGAACCTCGCTTGTCGAGCTGAAGCTAGCAACTGAAGTTCGGAAACAAGCCAGACCTGGCTTCGCCGTCGCATATCTACTCGGATGTGATTTGGATACAGTGGATGCACATATGTTCCGGTCAGGAGTGAAGTTCGCTCCTGACCGGAACTGGAAAGGGAGCATCCATGGACAGGTCCACGACAGACCGAGGCGACGAATCCCTCGCCGCCGAAGCGGGGAAGGGGGCGAACTGGAAACGGAAGAGGGAGAGTTTCAGCTGTACCAAAGAAATCTGGGACCACGCCAAGACAGCATGGAGCGTGGTGCGCAGCGACTATCCGGCATGGACGGAATGGTTGGAAGCAGCATTGAGGGAAAAAGCAGCTTCAGTGCAAACCCAGCTGACTCCGGGTGACGATTCTCCTCTACCGCGGGCACCATCACGACTGCCAACCGGGCGACGTGAGCCCGCTCTCGAACCCGTCGATCGCGAGCGCAGGTCCTTCACCTGTGCGCCGGCTGTCTGGTCCGATGCCCGCGCTGCCTGGTGGGCTCAGAGTCCGGACTATCCGTCGTGGTCGGACTGGGTCGAAGAAGCAATCGTCGAAAAGACCAAGAAATCCGATAAGAGCACCACTACCACCACGCACTGATCGAGAACAGGATCCCTGTCATGGCGAAACAACCACTACCCCCTCCCGTAGTGCCTCCGTGGATGCAGCAACCCACACCGGCCGCTGAGACTCCCACAGACACGTCGGGTCCTCAGTACCAAGACCTCGATGCGTTCATCAGCGAGGTGACCTCGCCGATCGACTTCGTAGAGGAAGTGAGCCAGCCGTCCGACGCTACAGACGAGCAGCCGCTTGTCTCAGACGGCGCGTCGAAGGCACCTACACCCGCCTCGCCACCATCCGGTAAGAGCGCACTCATGATGCCGACAGGAGTTTCACCGTCAGCGGTCTGGGCGACCTCCAATGCGGCAGACGTCTTCTCCTCTCATAGCTCAGGCGAAGCGAAATACCGCGCAGCGAGTAGTAGTAACGAGACGAACTGGCGAGTCGACAGAACACAGGCGATAGCCGAATCCGGTTGGCGGCGCTGGTTGTTCTTCGCATCAGCGAAGACCGTGAACCTGGGGGAGAACCCCGCAGACATCGCGCACCGTGAACTCACCCGCCGATTGCAGCGACCGATCGATGCCGATTTCAAACTCGGTATCGTCCAACTCAAGGGAGGTGCAGCGAAAACGACGACCGCCATCGGCGTCGGAAATGCCTTCGCTGAGGTACGCACCGATGCGGTACTTGCCGTCGACGTCAATCCCGATCGTGGAAACCTTGCACGCCGCACCACATCCCGCACCGACGGAAGCGTATTCACCCTTCTCGATGCGCCCCGCCCACAACGCGTGCACGAAATCCGCACACACACCAACCAGACGCCGGCGGGACTGGAAATCCTTGCCTCCGCGCAAGATCCAGCGACTGCACAGTCCTTCTCCGCCGCCGACTACGACCAGATCCTCGATGTCGTCAAAGACTTCTATTCGCTGATCATCGCGGACTGCGGAACGAACATCACCCATCCTGCGACACAGGCCGTGCTCGCTCATTCCGATGCGCTGATCATTCCGCTCGACGCCAAACAGGATTCTGCGGATGAAGCAGTCGCCGCGATCGACTACCTGCACAGTGCCTACGCCAAAGATCCCGACACCAACCTCCCCGTCACGGATGAGAACGGTCATCGTCGTTGGCTCTACCGGCATCTCCTCGCACGCACCATTGTGGTTGTCTCGCATCAACGCCCTGGCAAACGTCCGTTCGACGTCGACAAGTCCCTTGCTTGGTTCCAGGAACGGGTACACGAGGTCCATGTCATTCCCTACGATCCGCATCTTGAGGAAAGCGCCGAAATCTTTCCTGATCGTCTAAGCCCCGCCACCACCTCGGCATATCGAGGTTTGGCGGCGAAGGTCGCCGATCTCTTTCCTGTCCACTCGCGGGCGTTGACTCGTGTCGGCTGACCTCGGTGGCGGTGCGTCTCCGGTCATCGAAGAGGTTGTCGACGATAGCGGGCTGCGATGGATGGGGCGACTGTCGTTCGGTGAGGACAGTGGTTTTACAAACTGCTCACCGCACCCAGTCCGACCACGTAGAACACCGCGATTGTCAGCGGGTGTGTGTCGGTGGACCGCGGTAGAAATTCACAGTGCGGAGTATCAAGTTCGACTCGCAGAGTGCTCGCTGATCCGGTGAACGCCTGCGCCACAGGCACGTAGGGGCGTCATGGGAATCTTGCTGGTCTATCCGATCGTGGCTGTCGTCGTTGCTGTGCTGGTCCTGATCGTCAAGCGCCGAGAGCGTGCCATCCGGCGCGCCACGCCGCCGTGGGTGTACTGGCAACGAGGCCAGTACGTCACCGATCTCAACGCCCGCCGCACCAGACGGAACCGCACAGCTGTCGGCGCAGTGCTCGGTATCGCCATCGTGGCACCGCTGATGGCGCTCGCGGGCTTCGCCGGCACCGCACAACGAACCCGCCGACACTGACCATTCGCTTGTAACCCAGGGGGACTAGATGAATCACGGCATCGCAACTTTGGAGCACGAGGATTACGTGCACCGCGTAGAGGAGCTTTCGCGCGCAGCCGGCCGAAGCGCTCCACCGAACGTCGAATTCGGTGCGATCAAGAAAGGGCAACCTGTATGGGCGCTGCGCCGGAGCCAGAGCATCAAGATCGACCCTGCGCGGATAGCAAGCGCCGACAAATACGGAAACGAACACTCCCAAGTGATGCTCGCCCGAGCCTTGTTGTCGTTGGCCCACCGTAGCTGGCCATTTCTCGTTGGCCTTGTCCCCGCAGTTGTGTGTGCTGCGGCAGCGATCGGGCTCCTGCTGTCATATCGGCCGACAGAGTCAGTAGCGTCGAGCTCAGAGCTTCTTTCGATTCATCCACTCGTCATTCCACTGATATGCGCTGCTGTGTTCTTCTATGTTCTCGCGGCCTGGGTCGATGACCGCATCAGAGACCGCAACGTCGCGAGCCTTGTCGGTAAAGATGCTGTGGTGCAATGGATTCGTTCATCCGCACCCATCTGGGAGCGCCGGTCGCGAATCATAGCTGTCGGCGGAACACCGACCATTCGACGTGCTACACAACCGGTTCCGAGGCCCCGCACAGAATTGAGCTGGCAGGCGACGATCGCAGTCATTGCAGTGATCTGGACGGTGCTGTACGCGAATGCGACAGTGGGTGCGATCGGTCAACTCATTGAATCGAGGGTCGGCCCGGACGACACCTCCACGACCTGGGCCGCAGTGCTGTCTGTTACGCGCCTGATCGTCAGTGCGGTTCTGGCTGTGGCGATCCTGGTCGTCGTCAAGAACTGGCGCAACCTCACGTGGACGCAACTCGGAATCCCTTATCAGCGGTGGTTGCACGGCAGGTGGGAGCGCACAGAACTGGTCAAGAGTCGGAGGAGAACAACGAGATCCGCATTCGTCGGATTCTTCGTTGCCGTCGGTGCGGCGGCGTCGATCAGTTTGATTGTCGGCGGTATGGATGCCGATCAAAACATCGGCTCCGGAAATCTTTTTGTCGCTGTCATCCAGTGCATTCGCGCCGGGATATTCGAGGAAATCGGGATGATCGCGATTCCGGCTGCGCTCGTTCTCTACCGAACACAGATCGACCGGCCAGCCGGAAACAAGTGGCCGATCGTAGCGCTTGTCGTCGGGTCAGGAATTGCCCGGGGTGTGCCCCACATCTACTACGGCCCAGGCGCATTGGTTTGGGCGTTCACCTGGGGTGCGGTCGTGATGATCGTCTTTCTGCGCACCCGGCGCATCCTGCCGATCATTGCCGCACACATCACGTGGGACCTCTGCGTTACCGCGATACTTCAGTTGTAGTCGGAAGGCACGAAGGGCGAGTGGACAGCGTCAGGATCGACGACGCACACTGTCCGCGGGATTGGTAACGGTTGCTGAACGCTGGAGCGCGTATCGAAGTGGTGAGGCGAAAAATATTGATTCTCACTACCATTGGGGACGTCAAAGTACACCAACTCGAAGAACGAGACAGACAAGGATGACGACGATGCCCTCTATGCCCAGCATCCAACCCGTAGAACACTGGTACGCAAAGCTGAGAGAAACCAAGAATGCACGCAACACCTGGATCGAAATCATCGGCTGGGAAAGAAATTACGACCAGGACAACAAGCCTGTCGTCTATGCGTGGCTCAATGCCAACCCGCCCGTTCGGAGCGACAAGTTAAGCAATGTCTTGAGCACCCATACGATCGAGGAGTATGAGCGGTTGACTCCGGACAAGCTCGCCAAAACGACAGGATTCAGCGAATTCACCTGGCCTCGACCTTCACAGCTCGCCTCGAAGCTGGCTTCCCTTCCAACGCCTCACTGAACCATCCCCACCGTCCCAACCCGACTGTGCGCCGTATGCAAAGAGCGTGAGGAACCGTGCACCCTGACAACACCGATTCGCGCATTCTCGTCACCACGATGCGCGAGGCCGTCGCCGAAGCTCGCGCGAAGACCGAACAGGCGGTGGCGGTCGAACGCGCCATCAGGGATATGGCTGTGGCGACCTTGGTCAGTCACGGCGAAACCCTCACATCAGCACGCCGAAAAGCCGGTGTGACATGGAGTGAGTCCCTCCAGGAATCGTTGCAACGTAACAGGATGCAGGTGGTCGGGCGAATCAAAAGGCGATTCACCCGTCAAAAGTTCAGGGTATGGAAATTCGATGCCAACGATCCCGCAGAGAAAAGGAGGCGGGACCGTGCCCGAGAGATAAGTGAAGCGATCCACCTCATTTGGACACCGGCAACGGTCTACACCTCGGACTGGTCAGAAGACTATGAGGTGGCGGGGAGCGCGAGCATCGTTCGCTTGCATCAGATACCTCATCCTTTTCGGGCGCATCTCAATGCAAGCGGTGCGCAATTCGTGAATCATCGCACCGGGGAGAAGATCATCGTCTATTCCCTGGATTCGATCAAAGGTGCCAGACTCAACCAGCAGGGTGACCGTCCGCAGGACTGGGATCATCGCGGCGCCTTTCGAGTCGAACGGATCTCGGTCGACGGAACACGATCGCCAATGACCATGCAGGAAATCGGGTTGCCTGAGGGGGTCGAGCAGTTCGGTTACGGTTGGGAACCTCCGCGGCACCCGGAGCGCGAGTCTTTCGCCCGTCTCGATGCGGCGATCCACGCTACCTACCGCATCATCGCGCAAAGCAGCCTGACCTCGGCAAGTCTTGCTTGGGCTCTGCACCGCCGATCCGCTTTCGGTGAACCGGAGAAGCCATTGGACCTGAGACCTCCGCGATTTTGGCGCGCGTAATGGCCAGAGTCTCCGCGCAGCCGGTGTCGCTCAGCTGACGGATAGCATTCCTGCATCGCGTTCCGTGCGGGCCAACTCGATGTTTGCGTACAGCGCGGATCTCTTCAAACCTGTGTTCCTGCACAATGTTTCAATCTTGAACTGCCCGGTCTCATAGGTTTGCAACAGGTACGCCCGTTCTTCCGGGGTGAGTTTGTGCTGGCGGCCCTTCATTTTGCCGGCCGCAGCCGCCGCCGCAACAGCATCCCTCGTCCTGCTTCTTATGAGGTCTGATTCGAATTCGGCCATCAGTCCGAGGACGCCGATGAACATCTTGCCCATCGGATCGGTCGGGTCGTAGATCTTCCCGTCGATCGACAACGCCACGCCCTTGTCCGCCAGTCGCCCCACAGTCTCGTGGAGATCGCCCGCCGACCGAGAGAGTCGATCGAGTTTGGTGACGCAGAAGATGTCGCCTTCGCGGGCAGCGTTGATCGCGTTGTCGAGTCCGGGCCGCCGAGTCTGCCGGCCGCTGATTCCGTGATCGACATACACCCGATTGCGTGCGATGCCTTCCTTGACGAGAAGGTCGACCTGAATCGACGAATCCTGTGCGGCCGTACTCACACGTGCGTACCCGATCTTCATTCCGCTCCCGATTTTCGCCGTTCAGACGTCTCGCAGACAAACTGTCCGCTAGAAACTATGCCATACCGGACAAATCCAACGGACATCTAAATCGGACGAAATCACGAAAATTTCACCACGTCAATTTCACGCAGAAGCCCGTTTGAGATCGTCCGGTATGACGATGGTCAAAACGCACACCCAAACCCGCAGAAACGATCTCAGTGCGAGTCGGTTGTGGGGCTGAAGAATGAATTTCGCGTGTACGCATCAGTGTCCGGCACCGACGGTGCGAGCTGCCCGACGTCAGAAACCGGCGAGCAAGGGACGATGGGAATAGAATGGCCGCGAGCATTTCCGCCTAGCTGATCGGGAACTACTCTCGGCAACTATTGGGCTGCTCTTGATGCTTTTCCGCACGTCGCAGTTCGGCGGCTGATTCCTCAAGGTCGGTGTGGCTGATTGCTCGTCCGATCCAGAAGGCAGCTAACGTGCCCAGGACGATCCAGACAGCGACAATTCCGACAATCCACCACATAGCTGGAAGTGTGCCACACGACTGCAGTCATGTGGGACGTAAGTCCTGCCGAGGTGGAAGATTCACCCATGAATTCATCCGCCCAGAACTATTCAGGCAAAAATTGCCAGTTTTATCGATGGTCAAAATGCACACCCAAACCCGCAGGGAAGCGCTCAGTGGACTTTCGAAGTTACGAATCGCGGAGAAGTCCACCGAACTCCGCCTTCGGTGTGTCGTCCCCGAGACCTGGGTCGAGCGCACCAGTCGAAGAGAAAACCGCGCGAATACTACGAGAATTGCTACTTATCGTAGTATTCCGGTTTCGGCGTCGATGTCGATCGTCTGGAGAGTCGGATTCCGATCCTCCAGGCGATCGTGGGTCCGAGGGGGAGCGGACGCGCAGGGGCCCGGACCGAAGAGAGTCTGTGCGGCCGAAGATATGGGGCTAGACCCGGACGTAGCCGGAAAGTAGCCGCTTTATGTGACTCGGCGATAATCTACGTGAAGACCGAAGGGGTTCGGACATGATTTTCGAAACACGCTTAGTCCTAGATTACCAAAAATCAATACGGCTGGTGTCACTGCTGGCGGGAGGGCGGGGTGAAGTGTCGGTCCCTGCAGCTACTCTCCTTATGGATAGATCGGGACCAACCATTTGAGAGGTTCCTTACCGTAGATGGGAGCTACGACGTGCAGTTCTACCGTTCACCGAGGTATCTGGAAGTCAACGAGCTGGTGCCGCTCGCCAATTATCACGGCATCGAGGTTATGGCTGACCTTGAACTGACTCAGCGTGACAGTAGCGAACGAGAGAAGGGGTTCGGTGGAACGCTAAGCCTACCCATTCCCGGAAGTCCCTCTATTCAAGCGAACTCATCTAAAGGCGGCTCTGTCGAGGTAACGCAATCTCGCAAGATTACGGACCACCCATCAGGTGCGCTCAACCGATTAGTTGACAAGCTCCAAGAGGGTAACCTGCTGGAGACCGATGCGAGTCTTGCGCACAAGCGCCAGCTAGTGGAATTAGACCGAGAGTGGGAAGTTTCGCCAGCTACGGACGTTGGAAACATCTTCTCCGCCATGATTCGGGCGTTCGGAGAGAACAGCGCCATTTTCAATGGCACGGGCGTGCCGAATGACTTCATCGCGAAGTTTCTCCAAAACGATGAACAGACTGGCCCTATAGTCTTGGATTCCCAAGCGACGACAGACCAACCTCGAGCGATTGCACTACTCAGCCCGAATGCAATAACGCAGCAGTACACGGTAGATGATCTTGAGGGAGAATTTGCGGTGTTCGGCCAGGTGGAAACTTACAAGGAAGATCAGCAGAAATATTCGCTCGACAAATTTTTTTTATCGGGCGTCAATAGGTCGGCGCGGCGCGCATTCAAGATCGAGAACTTTTTGGAGAGCGCACACAAAATGCTTGGGCGCGAAGTCACCATGGATGATGTCAACCTGGCAGGTCCACTGATCGTCGTCAAGGCAATTGCTGTCTATTAGCTTATAGCTCTCGACGGTACATGCCGCGCCGATCGCCCCGTTTGTCTGCTTCACGGCCGTTGCCATCGAAAGTACTCGATCATCATTGCGCAGAAATAACGCACGCCCACCGAGTGGCACATGATTTGCGCTGGTGGATGATTACATGTCAGTGGTGGTCAAGCCAAATACATCGGATGTGGAGAAATCGTCATGAGCACCAAACTGATCCCGAGGTCACTGCCTGTAACCGGACAGCTCACACGGGTACGGGGCCGCCATTGGGTGGTAACCGACGTTGCGCCCACGGCACTCCCATTCGATATCAAGTCTGCCGCTGTCGGCGAGGGACAGACGCTGGTTACCTTGTCCAGCGTTGAAGACGACGGGCTCGGCGAGGAGCTTCGGGTGCTCTGGGAGCTTGAGGCCGGCCGAAAAATCTTGGACGCAGCCACACTGCCGGATCTGTCTCGAGGGCAGTTCGATGATCCAGCCACCATCGGTGCGTTCCTGGACGCATTGCGCTGGGGTGCGATCACCAACGCAGAGACAACAGTGTTGCAGGCACCGTTTCGCGCGGGTATTGCGATCGAGGACTACCAGCTCGAACCCGTCACCCGTGCATTGACGATGCCGCGCGTAAACCTCCTGGTTGCTGACGATGTCGGACTCGGCAAAACCATCGAAGCCGGTCTGGTCATTCAGGAACTGTTGCTTCGTCAGCGTGCCCGCCGGGTGATGATCGTCTGCCCGGCGCCCTTGACCGTGAAGTGGCAAGCGGAGATGGCCACTCGCTTCGGTCTGGGTTTTCACATCGTCGATACGGCGGAAGTGCGTCGGGTTCGCCGTGAACGCGGGCTGCATGCCAACCCGTTCAGGGTGCACCCGTTGACGATCGTCAGTCTGCCGTGGCTGCGTGGTGCCCGATGCCAACGGCTACTTGAGGAAATACTCGGAGATGACGGCCCAGCTAGACCACGCGCGATCGACCTTCTTGTAGTGGACGAAGCCCACCACTGCGCCCCGCCGGGGAAGGGTAAGTATGCGATCGACAGTCAGCAGACGCTCGCGACGGCCCGCCTGGCCTCGCACAGCGAGCACCGCCTGTTCCTGACAGCCACCCCACACAACGGGTATGCAGAATCTTGGACGGCGCTGCTTGCGATGCTGGATCCGCAGCGGTTTGCCCGCGGCGTACCGCCAAACCCGGCAGCTCTGAAACAAGTCTTAATCCGGAGACTCAAATCCGAGCTGACCAAATCGGATGGAACCCCGCTCTACCCCGCGCGACTAGTCGAAGAAATCGCCGTCGACTACCCAATTCATGAGCGAAATGCACACACCCTCCTGAAGGAGTACACCACAGCCCGCCGAAAACGACTCGCTCAGCAGTCGTTTAAGGGAGCAGGTCAAGCTGCTGACCTAGTGACGTTGCTGCTGAAGAAGAGGCTGTTTTCCAGCCCAGCAGCGTTCGCTCGCACCATGAGTCTGCATCTCAACAGCGTGAGACGGGCTGATGAAGCAGTGAATATCGATATCGCGTGGGTTGGTGATCGGCAAGTCGAGTTGGTATACGGCGATTGGTCTCGAGATGAAGCGATGGAGGAAGCGGAAGACGCCGCGACCGAGGCTGCGACAGCAGCTGCCGGCAAACCAAACACAGTCGAACAGGAGTTGCTGGAAAAGCTCGAGTCATGGGTGTCCGAGCACGGAATGGACAGCGATGCCAAAGCAAGGGCCCTCATCAACTACCTCGAAGGGGTGTGTAAGACAGACGGAGAGTGGAATGACGAACGCGTCGTCATCTTCACCGAGTACCGCGACACCCAACGCTGGCTTGCAGACCTACTCACGAAGTACGACCTCGCCGATGACGGTCGACTCGAATTACTACATGGCGGAATGGACGAAGAGAAGCGCGAACTCATCAAGGGCGACTTCCAAAAGCCTCCTCGCATGCATCCCGTCCGAATCATTTTGGCGACCGACACCGCCAGCGAAGGCATCGACCTCCAGGACCACTGCCACCGCTTGGTCAACTACGACATCCCGTTCAACCCCAACCGATTGGAACAACGTGCCGGTCGTATCGACCGTTACGGGCAAACTTTTCGTCCGGAGATTCGCCACTTTGTCGGTTCTCACTGGAAGAGCGCGCCACCGGAAAGCGCTGAGGCAGACCTCGATTTCCTCACGCGAGTCGCAATCAAGGTTGCGACCATGCGAGAGGACCTCGGCAGCGTCAATCCGGTCCTGGCCGCCGCAGTCGAACGACGAATGCTCGGACGCCCCGACAGCGCATTCCGCATCGAGGCGGTGCAAGCCAAGTCAGCGACACGTGACGCGTTAAAGGTGGAACGGAACCTCCGAGCGGAGGCCGATCGACTGCGTGCCACATTGGCTCAGTCAGCTCAGGAACTGCACAGCACCCCCGCAGATATTGAACGCGTGGTCCGGATCGGTCTCGGGCTTGGGCGGCAGTCTGCTCTGCAGCCAGTGACCGACAAACAGACCGACAGAACCGTATGGCGCGTGCCGCCACTGACCGGGTCATGGGCACGAACCACCACCGACCTCGTCGACCGAGACTATGGCGCCAGGCCCGTCAGTTTCGACGCATCAATCGCTGCCAAGCGTGACGACATTATTCTTGCCCACTTGAACCATCCACTAGTAGCGATGGCAACCCGACTCCTCCGGGCCGAGGTATGGGGGGCGGGTCACCTGGAGCGGGCTGCAAGCCTGGTGGTTGATGATCCTCGGCTCACGGACCCGGTCCTGGCCGCGTATTCGCGGCTCGTCCTTGTTGGAGCAGACGGAAAACGCCTCCATGAGGAGCTATTTCCTGCTGGAGGTTGGGTACGGGGCGACTCCTTCTCAAGGCTCGGCGTCACAGCCCTCGCAGGTATTCTCGACGCGGCACTCGGCCCCGCTGCTACCCCAAGTGAAAGTTCCGTCGCAGAGAAGGCCGCATTGACCCGTTCATGGCCTAAAGTGCGCGACAACCTTGAGTCGGCAATCACCGCACGCGCCAAGGAACGAGAAACCTCGTTGGAGAAATCTTTAGCCAAGCGGCAGTCAGACGAAGAAACCCGTACCACCGCACTTCTGTCAGGTTTCGAGAGATCACTTAGGGAAGCTCTCGCGGAGCAGGATAACGGTCAGCAGCTTACGTTCGCTGACCTCGAGTCCAACGAACGCGACCAGCTCACCGCAGACCGCGCCGCATGGCGGCAGCGCCTCGCTTCGCTGCCCGGCGAGCGGGACGCCGAGATCTCTGCGATTGCCCGTCGGTACACCTCCGTGCAAGTACTGTGGTTCCCCGCTGCAGTCGTGCACCTTGTCCCCGCAAGGAAGACCCGATGACCCAGTCCAGTCGCCGCCGTCCACAACGCGCTCACGCAAAGGCGATCACTTCCGAATGGTTGGAGCTTCTCGCTGTCGATGGCCCATTTCTGGCCGCACCGGTGGTGAAGGAAACCTGGCCAGGAGGACTGCCCGCCCTAAATAGGGACGATGTAAATTCCTTGCGTGAAGCCAGCAGCCTTCTCGATGCAAGCCCCGGCACCCGCGATATTTTTATCCGGCACGTACTGATCAGCTTCTTGGACTGGAAGTCCAATCACATTGGTGCTGGGCATGTTCCGTCCACGCTGAGCACCCCGGTTCCTGAGCATGGCACCGAAGTTCGTGCCGATTTCGTGCTGCTGAGCGATTCAGAAGATCCCACATCGACACCACTGTTACTGGGCGTCGTCGTAGACCCTGGTGTGAGCACTACGGACCGCCCCCGCCCCGGATCTCCTGGCACGGGCACATGGGCGGCAAGTCCCGCCGATCGACTCGCACATGCACTACGCACCCGAAAGGTCACGCTCGGGCTCGTGACCAACGGCACCGACTGGACTCTGGTGTGCGCACCCACCGGAGGGGCCACCACCACTGCTACCTGGACGCGGCACACCTGGTTCGACGAACCGGACACCCTCAAGGCGTTCGCTGCGCTGCTCTCCCGGCTCCGGTTCTTCGGTGTTGCCGATGACCAGACCCTGCCCGCACTACTTGCAGCGAGCATGGATCGTCAAGAAGAAATCACTACACGCCTGTCGGAGCAATCACGCGCAGTCGTCGAAATGTTGGTCGCGTGCATCGGCAGAATCGATGCCGAGCACCACGCTCAAACCGGCGACACGTTGCTTCCTGCAACAGTCGAACCAGCCGAGGTTTACCAGGGCGCAGTTACCGTCTTGATGCGCATGGTCTTCCTTCTTTACGCCGAAGAGCGCGGCTTGCTACCTCTGGACGACGACACTTATGCCGACGCCTACGCCGTCAGTACCCTGGCCGCGCAGCTTCGGGAGCAGGCCAGCGACGCCGGTGAGGACACCTTGGAGCGGTCTAGTGCAGCTTGGCATCGCATGCTTGCCACATTCCGTGCGGTACATCGGGGGGTCCGACATGAGCAGCTGATTTTGCCTGGTTACGGCGGCAGTTTGTTCGACCCGGACCGTTTCCCGTGGCTCGAGGGTCGTATCGATGCACAAGCCGATCTCGAAAATTCGGATCCGATCCGTATCGATGACCGCACCTTGCTTCGCGCGTTGGACGCATTGCAGTGGTTGCGCTTCTCCGGTGAGCGCCGCCATGTTTCTTTCCGAGTGCTGGATGTCGAACAGATCGGCTACGTCTACGAGGGACTGCTCGACCAGGACGCCCGCCGCGCTCACGACTGGATCTTGGGTATCGCCGGAGACAGCAAAGGAGAGAAAGACGGCCCCGAGATTGCGCTGACCAAACTGATCGAGCACTTTGATCAGGGGGTTGAGCATTTCGCCGACTGGCTCTCGGGTGAGATCAAGAATGGCAACGGTAAACGCAGCCCCGCCGCGATCACCAAAGCTCTCACCGCGCCCTCTCGTGCCGCAGCTGACACGTCCTGGACTGGGGTGCTCGAAGCTTGCGGCGGTGACGAAACCACAGCTAAACGGATCCTTCCGCTTGCAGGACTGATGCGGCGTGACCCCCGAGACCTGCCTGTTATCTACCCGCCAGGCAGCCTGTACCTGACAGATAGTGACCTGCGTGCGCATACTGGTGCCGTTTACACCCCCCGCGCGCTCGCTGAAGAGGTCGTCGCTCGCGCTCTCGAACCGTTGGTGAAGTCGCCTGGTCCGTTGGATACCGAGGATGAGTCGAAATGGAAGATATGCACTCCAGAGCAGATTCTCGCTCTCAAGGTTATTGATATAGCTGCTGGTAGCGGCGCGTTTCTGGTGGCTGCTACCCGTTACCTGGCCGACCGACTGTTGGATGCCCGACGCATCCACGGGACCGTCCACACAGGAATTGCGGTCGATGACGAGCAGACCCTCGTCGACGCCCGACGGGAAATCCTCGACCATTGCATTTACGGCGTTGATATCAACCCAATGGCCCTAGAAATGGCGAAACTCTCATTGTGGTTGGTTACTCTCGATCGGACCCGCCCCTTCGGCTTCCTCGACGACCGCCTCGCAGTTGGGGACAGTCTCCTTGGCTTGACTAGTCCCGAGCAAATCTTCGACATGCATTTCGATCCCCAACAGGGTCGAAAAGCGCGTAACCACGAGCAGATTGCAGCTTATACCGCCGACGTGCCCGGTCTGCTGAAACAATCCGCTGCGTTACGGCAACAGATTGCCAACGTAGATCTTATCGACAGCCACTCTGCCGACCACAAGGCTCGGCTGCTCGTAGAATCGCAACAGCTGACGCAGCGGCTGACCGTCCTAGCGAATGCCCTCTCGGGTGCAAGTCTGAATGGAGGAACTGAGGGCCGCTACGGGGAAGTCGCGGCCAGCTTCGGCTTAGCTACTAATAGTGCTGGATCAGATACTGCCTGGGCGAAATTTGACGAAGATACCCGGTTTGCCTTGACGGACGAGCGTGGTCAACTCCGGCACCCAGCGCACTTTGTATTGTTGTTTCCTGAAGTATTCAATGCGCCACGCACTGGATTCGATGCCGTAGTTGGTAACCCTCCATTTTTGGGAGGCTCAAAGATTACCGGAGCTCTCGGAGTTCCTTATCGTGATCACCTCGTGCGTGTGATTTCTAATGGCAAGACCGGAAATGCAGACCTAGTCGCGTACATGTTTTTGGCGGCTGCCAACTTGGTCGACCGAGAGCGCGGAACATTCGGCCTAATTGCGACCAACACTATTGCGCAGGGAGATACCCGCGAGGTCGGCCTTGACCAAATGGCCACTATGGGGGTTAATTTCTACGCAGCTGTCAAGAGTGAGAAATGGCCAACACGCGGCGCAAATCTGGAGTACAGCATCATCTGGGCGTCGCACCGACCCCGATCAGAGAGAGTCCGGGCGTCCTTGGATGGAATCCAGGTTCCTGGAATAACCTCCAGTCTCGACCCAGTTGGGCGGGCAAAGGGTAATCCTCACCGACTGAACGAGAACCGAGGATTCTCCTTTACTGGCTCTAAAGTTGATGGTCTAGGATTCACAATGGATCAGGCGATGGCCCAAGAACTGATCGACAGAGACGGCCGAAATTCCGAGGTACTGTTCCCTTACATCAATGGGGAAGACCTTAATACTAGGCCCGACTCAAGTGGGAGCCGGTGGATCATCAATTTCTTCGACTGGTCTGAGGAACGCGCACGACAATACCCGGACTGCTACGCTGTAGTCCGCGAAAAAGTGAAGCCAGAGCGTGACCGCAACAACCGCGAAAGCCGTCGCCGGTACTGGTGGAGGTACGCAGAAAACACTCCGGGCCTTTCCGCCGCCCTTCAAGGCGCGTCGCATGTTCTCGCGATCACGAAAGTCAGCAAGGTCGTTATGCCCGTTCGAATACCGACTGGCCAGGTCTTCGCTGACAGGCTTATTATCCTTGTAACCGAAGAGATGGCAGACCTCACGTTGCTGTCCAGCGCACCACATTACTGGTGGGCCGTAAAATACTCATCAACCCTTGAATCCCGGATTAACTACACGCCCTCGGATGTATTGGAGACCTTTCCGCGGCCAATCTCCACGAATCGTATGAGAGTGGCCGGAGAAGGGCTCGATCGAGACAGGCGCGCATTCATGCTTGGTCGCCAGCTGGGTCTAACGAAAACCTATAATCTGATTCACGATCTGGCGATTTCGGACGTGGAGGTTGCGCACTTGCGGGCATTGCACGTCGAGGTTGATGAGGCAGTCTGCGCTGCATATGGCTGGGATGATTTACCACTTGACCATGGTCATTACGACACCCGTCAGGGTATTCGATGGACCATTTCTCCAGCGGCCCGTATTGAACTCTTGGATCGGTTGCTAGAGCTTAATCAAGCCCGGTTTTCTGAAGAGCGGGCAGCCTCGACTGCATCGCCCATCCGTAGAAAGGCCCGCGCTAAGTCTGTACAACCTCCAATGGACATGCTATTCGACACCGATGAGGATTCATGAAGACAACGCATGCCGTGACCACCGGACAGACCAGCAATGAGTCGGAGTTGGAACTGTCTGAGTCGCAAGAGTGGTCGTCACGTGAGGTCCGTGCGGAGGTTGAGCGATTCCTGGCAAGAGATCTTTTGGGTCCATGGGCCGGTGATGCAGAGGAATTACCAGTCGGCACCGTTCCGTCCGAACGATACATTCTCGGAGTGTTGTCCCCAGCCCATGTATCGCTGGATGCGGAAATAACTGACGCCACTGCTAACGATGATGGATCGGGCGACGGCGCAGCGGAAGTTACCGCTGCCGCTGCCGCAGGGTCTATGGCACCGGCCTCGCTCGGCTTGTCGTTCAGCCTGTCGCTAGATGTAACGTCGGTTCGGGTAGCCGCGTCATGGGGGCGTTACGTTCAGAGTGAATCCGCTAATGAAGTTACCGAGGCAGGGGTTCCCCGCTTAGTGTGGCAGCGAGTGATCGCTGGTGGGATAGTAAAACTTGATGTAACTGCTTCACAATCAACAGACGTGCCCGACTCGGAACAGCCCGCCATCGTTGTGCGTGCAAATTGCCGAGCACAAGCCAAATGCCGGGTAGTTGACGTCGCGATTGTCAACACACAGCCAGAGCCTCCTGATCGCAAAGACTCCGCAAAAGTGTTTCAAGTCCGTGTTGAAGTTACCGCGATTGACGGAAGTGCTGCGGTCTTCCTGCCGCACAACGATCCTTCTCATGTCGTAGCGGATGACATGGGACCTGTAGTGGATCTCGAGATGCAGGGTCTGACAATGTTGTACCGGCAGGCGAGGCAGTTCGCCGTCGGACGCAACGCAGGGGTGGATGTGGATCGGCGTGACGGCGATTCGTGCGCGTGGCGGATCGCGACCACGAACATGCCCACCTATGAGGTTGAGCAGACAGTCGCTCCAGCCCCTTCGCAGGTACCGCAACTGCTAGGCCTGGAGGTCGACATGCGCACGCTGGCGACTGCGCCCCGCGCCGATGTGCTGGTCGCGCTACAGCCGTTGTCTGACGGATACCTGCAATGGTTGGACGAACAAGAGAAACGCCTTGCTGCCGACCCAACCCTCACTGGTCATGAGAGTGCTGCTCGCGCGCACCTGAAGAACGCGCGCGAGGCTGCTCGGCGGATCGCAGCCGGAATCGACCTTCTCGGTAGCGACGACAAAGCTTGGCATGCTTGGCAATTCACAAACCTGACCATGGCGATGCAACGCGAACACACCGAGATCGCCGTCGAACGCGCCAAAAATCCCGAACTCACTCTCGCAGCGGCCACCACACTGGTCGACGAACCACGGAAGCGTTCGTGGCGCCCATTCCAGCTCGCGTTCGTCCTTCTCAATCTTCCCTCATTAGCGAACCCCGAACATCCAGATCGAGCACAGGCCGATGCGGCAAACGGACCCGGTCTAGCCGATCTATTGTTCTTCCCCACCGGTGGCGGCAAAACCGAGGCATACCTCGGTCTGACTGCGTTTACCCTTGCCATCCGTCGACTCCAAGGGATGATTGGCGAAGGTGCAGACGCGCGCGACGGACGGGCCGGGGTGGCCGTTCTGATGCGCTACACACTGAGGTTGCTCACTGCTCAACAGTTTCAACGCGCGGCCACCCTTATTTGTGCTGCGGAGTATCTACGTAGAGAAGCAGTCGCCGCCCAGCGGGCAGGGGGTGCGGTCAACCCCTGGGGTGAGGAACCCTTCCGAATTGGGTTGTGGGTCGGCTCCAAGGTCACTCCTAACTGGTACGACCAAGCCAAATCCGCACTTGACGCGATGCGGAACAAATATGCCGGAACAGGTGTGTCCAATCCGATCCAGGTTTTGACCTGTCCATGGTGCGGGCGGGCGATAGAACCCGGCCAGGATGCCGAGTGCGACGATTCCCGCCGGCGTGTACTGGTGTGGTGCGGTGATCCCGATGGACTATGCGCTTTCTCCCGCAAACAATCCGCTCCATGGCACGAAGGCCTGCCGGTGGTCACCGTTGACGAGGAAGTATTCCGCCTAGCGCCTAGCTTGGTGATCGGAACGGTCGACAAATTCGCTCAGCTACCATTGCGCGGACAAACCGGGCTGCTATTCGGCCGAACGTCTTCGTGGTGTGAACGCCACGGGTACCGCCATCCGGATCTGACTCGCAAAACCGAATGCAAGGACGGCGGCCATCCCAAGCGCGGGAACCGAGCGGGGACCAAACCTCAGAGTTGTGGACCATTGCGGCCACCCGATCTGATCATTCAGGACGAGCTGCACCTCATTTCAGGGGCACTCGGCACCATGGTCGGGCTTTACGAGACCGCAGTAGATCGGCTCGGGGGATGGTCGGTGAACGGCACCCCCATCCGCCCGAAGGTGGTTGCATCGACAGCAACGGTGCGCCGAGCAAAGGAACAGGTGCATGGCTTGTTCAATCGGGACCTGGCGATTTTTCCGGCCCCCGTCCTCGACGCCGGAGAAACCTTCTTCTCCACCCAGATTCCGGTCGACGAACGTCATCCAGGCCGGCGCTACCTGGGTGTGTGTGCACATGGACAACGACTGAAGCAAGTCCAGATCCGAGTCGCCCAGCTGCTACTTGCGGCAAGTCAGTTGTTGTTCGACGAGCACGGCCGTGCCGCCGATCCCTACATGACACTGGTGGACTACTTCTCCTCTACCACCGAGCTTGCCGGCATGCGACGTCTGGTGGACGACGATATTTCAACACGTCTGCAACAGCAGTCCCGGCGAGGCCTGCGCGACCGCCGCAACATGGAGGTTCGCGAACTCACCGCGCGTATCAACAGTCAGGACATCGGTAGAGCACTCAGTGCGCTAGCAAATCCCTTTGATCCCGACATCGATTCTAGCGCAGCCAAAGCCACCGCCCGAAGACTACAGAAAGAATCCAGGGCCGGCGGTGGGAAGACGCCGGAAGCTCGAGCGGCGCGAGCGGAACTCGACGCACTTCCCAAACACGAGTGGGAAAAGAAGCCCGTCGACGTCCTACTCGCTACCAGCATGTTGCAGGTCGGGGTCGACGTCTCTCGACTCGGACTGATGGTTGTAACCGGTCAGCCAAAGAACAGCGCCGAGTACATTCAGGCTTCCTCGCGGGTCGGGCGAGACGCCGATAGGCCTGGGCTGGTCGTGACGATATTCAACTGGGCACGCCCCCGTGATCTCGGACATCTCGAAACCTTCACCCATTTTCACGAAACCTTCTATGCACGAGTCGAACCGCTTTCGGTGACCCCATTCGCCGACCGCGCTCTGGATCGAGGTTTAGCTGCAGTTCTCGTCGCGGCACTGCGACACTCCCGTGACGACTGGGAAACAGAACCTGGTGCACACGCCGTACCGGTGACTAACACTGACGTGGAAGCTGCAGTCACGTGGATCTCTGAACGCGCTGGCGATGTACTCGGCGACGCGACCAAGGTCGCCGAAGTCGAAGCAATGTGCCGTGGGCTGCTGGACGATTGGGATCGTCGCCGCAAGAGTCTCGAAGTAGGAAGTCTGTCGTATACGAGTACCAAAGACGGTCTGGATCCGCTACTCGATTCCGGTGTCGGACACTGGGGTCCATGGTCGGCAGGGTGGTCACTGCGAGAGGTCGAACCCGAGACCAATCTGCTGATCAATCTGGCGGCACCAGAAGTGGCAGATCGACCTGGCTGGACATTCACGGATGGCCCCAGCCCAGAAAACGATGACGATGAGGACACCGCAGAACCGGCCGACGAGGTAGGACTGCTCATCGCGGAACCTGTCCCCGCAGAACAGGGAGAACCCAAACGATGAGTACTACACCCATAAGTGACACTTCGGATAAATACATGCGCCGGGTGGGAAGCCAACGCCCCAATGCCCTCCTCTACTCGGACGGTGTCGGTTCGGTGGTTGACCTACCGCATCTGTCCGTAGTGGTCCAAGGTCTCGACTTCTGGGATTACCGGCAGGCCACTGATTTCGAACTGACTGAACCTCGCCTGCTTCAGCGAGTTCGGCAGATCCTCGGCTCGCATGTACGGCAACTGCGTGCCACACCACACAGAGAAGAAAGCACCGACCCAGACGACACCGAATCGAACCGCGTCGGAGTTCCCGTAAGCCCGTTCCCCCGATGGATGCGCTGCACCGGATGCCACTTGCTGGCAGGTATCAATGGGGCAGGCACCGGGCCGTTCCGGTTCGAAAACAAGAACAAGCATCGTCCCGACGAAGCCAAATTTGTTCATGATTGTCGTCATGCCGCGCCAGGTAGCAAGAAGGCACCTTCGCCGACGGTGGTGCCAGCTCGATTCGTCGCAGTGTGCACCGGAGGGCATCTCGATGAGTTTCCCTACACCGAGTACGTTCACATCGGCGGAAATTGCCCGAAGGGCCGTGAGGGCCGACTGACGATGCTCGATCCAGGTGGGAACTACGGCTCTCAGATCAGCATTCGATGCTCATGCGGGGCGAAACGCACCATGCGTGACGCCTTGAAACATCACCGCACGATAGGCAGCACAGCACTGCCCGGTTGCAGGGCCCGCCATCCTCACCTTGGATGGTTCGACCCCAAGGGATGCGCTTCCCCGGTGCGAGCGATGGTCCTCGGTGCCAGCAACCAGTGGTTCAGCCTCCTGGCGAAAGCCCTCTACATCCCAGAACACGGCACCGAACTGGCAACGCTCGTAGAAACACATTGGGCCAGACTTGCAGCAGTAACTAGTTCCGAGATTCTGACATTTGCCCTGTCGATGCCCGAGCTTTCGTTACTTCGTCCGCATGACCCAAGTGCAATTTGGGCGGAAATCCAAGAGCGGCGAAAGATCGACGACGCCGTGCCAGCCGAACCAGTCGATTTGACCGCCAGGGAATACGAGGCGCTGGTCGACCCTACGAAAGCCCGGCGCGATCGGGACTTCACTGCGGACGTCGTAGCGACGCCACCCGCGTGGACGAGTCTGATCGAGCGCGTTGTGAGGCTGAGTCGCCTCCGCGAAACCAAAGCGATGGTTGGATTCACCCGCGTAGATTCACCAGATTGGGGCGAGCCAGACAGCAGTCAACGCGCCCCACTCAGTCGGAGTGCGCTGGACTGGGTTCCCGCGTCAACGACACACGGAGAGGGCATCTTCCTCGTACTGCAACCCGACGTTATCGACGCATGGGAAAAGGAGGCAGAGAACAGTCCTCACCTACGTAAGTTGCGTTCGGCGCATGCCCGATGGCGTAACAACCGGCAGATGGATGGCCCCCCTGAGGATCATTGGCCAGGCGATCGCTATCTGTTGCTGCACACGCTCTCCCACCTCTTGGTCCGCGAGATCGCCCTTGAATGTGGGTATTCTTCCGCCAGTATTACCGAGCGGATTTACTCCAATACTGAACGCGGCGAGGCAGGGATCTTGCTCTACACCGCCGCCAGCGATAGTGAGGGCACACTCGGCGGACTTGTCCGCCTGGCCGATGCCAACCAATTGGACAGACTCCTACGGGCCGCGTTCGCCAACGCACGCCGATGCTCCTCCGACCCGCTCTGCGCCGAGCACGCTCCCATTATCACGGAGGACACCCTGCATGGAGCGGCTTGTCATGCCTGTCTGTTCGCCTCGGAAACCACCTGTGAACGGGGAAACCGGTTTCTCGACCGTCGGCTGATCGTGGCGATCGATCCGGCTGAGCCGCAACTATCACTCGATGGGTATTTCACCATCGGGTCGGACTGACCGGTGAGCGGAGAGATACCCGCACGCCAGCTCCTCGAAGTAGCCGCGGCAATCGGACGAGGGCTGCGTCCCGCGCACGCCGAACGACTCGCTTTGGAACTTGCGGGTTGTGCATGCGCGGATGACGCGCAGCACGTTGCTGGGCTGATACCGACACCAGCGTTTCAGCAGCATGTACAACGACTCCTGAGTGCATGGTCCAAACAACCCGGTCCCACAGGGACCACAGTTGGCGTCGCTGTTGCAGCGGCCTCGCATGCGCACGAGGACGCGCGCCGGAATCCGCACCTAGAGCTTGTCGTTAGCGGTCCTACGAGCAAGGTTATTCATGCGCGCAGGACTGAGCAGGTATTACTCCAGCTCATCGATGCAGCGGCACAGGAGATTCTGCTCATCACGTTCGCGCTGCATATGCACACGCACTTGGAGTCTGCTCTCGCCGCAGCCACCGCACGCGGGGTCAGAGTGACTGTGCTTGCAGAGGATTCGATTGACAACGCGAGTTATTCCGGGAGCCCCTCCGCCGCGTTCTCGAACCTAGTAAACGACCGATTGCGATGGCCGGCGGACCAGCGCCCTGCCAACGGTGCAGCCTTACATGCAAAGGTCGTCATCATCGACCGAGCTACAGCTCTAATCACCAGTGCCAACCTCACCAAGCGTGCGGCCGGGGACAACCTCGAGGCGGGCGTGTTAGTCCGTGGAGGTGATATTCCGAAACGTCTTGTCAATCATGTGAATGAGCTACTGCAGCAAGGGATCTTCTGCAGGGTGTAAAAGTTTGTTGCTGACACGATCACCTATTTCGATGTAAGGACAGCTGAAGGCGCTCGATCATGGAGGAACGGTCGGTTCCACCCTTGTTTGTCGGGGGTCGGGGAGCAGATTGACGAAATCCGGCGCTAAGGGGCAATCGCCGAGCGACCTTGCGCTGTAGGTGATTTCATGTCGTCGTGACTGATGAGGGCGGCTATGGCCGGTTCGGTGCGTTG
>Ga0154000_1000013_pt1 | contig 73232 bp, 68 predicted proteins | sample TSNC084MetaG_FD_104674 | JGI IMG/M metagenome (GOLD analysis project Ga0154000, IMG submission 104674) | Attine ant fungus gardens microbial communities from North Carolina, USA - TSNC084 MetaG | ecosystem: Host-associated > Fungi > Mycelium > Unclassified | place: USA: North Carolina, Lumber... | reverse complement strand
GGGACTGGGGCGCGGGAAATCTACTACCGCGGGGAAACAATCGCTCCACAGCACCTTTCAGAGGGGCGTACATTCCAGTTTGTCTACAACGGCGAACAATATGATTTGATCGGCGATATCGGCAGCGGAACTGTTACACAGTATGAAAGTGCCGCCAATGCTTTTTACAAGTTACTATTTTCTTTATATAATGAAGATATTACATCCAGCGTATCTAAAAACTCCGGCTTGGCGTATAACCCTTCCACGGGTGTGCTGAAGGTGGCTTCGGACGTAACAACAGGCAGCACAAGTTTATCCAGCCTGGCAAGCCGCTTTCCGGTTTCGGTCGCAAACGGAGGGACAGGAGCTACAACCGCGGCGGCGGCCCGAAGTAACTTAGGGGTCACGCCCGCGAATATTGGGGCGCTTCCTCTTACTGGTGGAACCTTGACAGGGAACTTATCTGTGGGAACCAAGTGGGTATCTTTTAATACCGGTCATATATCATCAAATACGAATCAGGCACTGTACTTTGCTGCATCCGGGGAGTCCATCTACGAAGTCTTTTTAGGGGTCAGAAACAATGTGTGGACAATGTGCCCTGCATACGATAACTATGTCACCCTTGGGACAGGCAGTTACCGCTGGAGTCAATTGTTTGCGTCGACATCTACTATTTCGACCTCTGACCGTACCGAAAAAAATTCCATTGAGACCTTAGATACAGATCTTTGGAAAAAATTCATAATGGGTTTAAACACGGTATCATACAAACTAAATAACGGCACATCTGATCGTAGACACAATGGTATGATCGCGCAGGATGTAGAAGACTTAATGGAATCTCTTGGGATTACTTCCAAGGACTTCGCAGGATTTATCAGGTATGAAAAGACAGAACAGGTAAAAACCGGCGTTAACGAGAACGGTGAACCAACATACAAGGATAACCCCCTGCTGGATGCCGATGGAAACCAGGTCTATGGATATGGTTTGCGATATGAGGAGTTTATTGCGCCGATGATCTCTACGATCCAATCACAGCAGCAAGAAATTTATAGTTTGCGATCGGAATTAACGGAAATAATGGCGAGACTTGTGGCACTAGAGGGAAAATAAGAAAAGAAAGGAATGAAGGTGCTATGACAGAAGAAGAAATTGCAGTGGCCTTAAAAGGCCATGAGCATGAAATCGGATCGCTGAAACACCGCGTGAATGCCCAGGAAGAACAGGCGAAAGCCATACACTCAATCGTAGTTTCCATCGAAAAATTGGCCCTTAATATGGAGCGCATGGCAAAGGAACTGGAAAAACAGGGAAAACGCCTGGAAAAACTTGAAAATGAGCCGGCATCTCGCATGGTGCAAATTAAAACAGCAATTATTACAGCACTTGCAACCGCTGTTATCGGCAGTATCGTAGGTGCTATCTTGCTGCTCGTATAAAAGAAAAGGAAGGAAAAATGAAAAATTGGATGAAAGCAGCAGGGATCAGGGCAATCAAGACGATCGCGCAAACCGCCATAGCAACAATTGGGACGTCGATGGTATTGTCGGACATAGACTGGATTATGGTGCTGTCCGCATCTGTCTTGGCAGGGGGGCTATCCCTGCTGACATCCGTTGCCGGCCTGCCCGAATTGGGTGAAAAGGGGAATAAGCCATGAAAGCAGAAGCGAAAAGAAAAGCGGTAGCAGATATTTATAAGGAGTGCATCGGCCGCAATCTCTACAGCCAGGATACCACCAGGCGCGAATGCGCCTTCACGCCACACACGGATGGTAAGTATTATTCGGACTGCTCCAGCTCGATCAGACTGGCGTACCGGAAGGCGGACATTGGCTTAAACAACATCGGCGGCAATACCGCCGGGATGTATCACTCTACGCTGGGGCGCATCATGGACGTATCCATAGCCAATGGCGTACCGGCCAATCCGGCGCAGTTAAGAGTCGGCGATCTCTTATTGTTTGCCGGTATGGACTCTGGCCGCCCGTTGTGCATCGGCCATGTAGAGATGGTTTACTCCATCAGCGGCAGCAGCGTCACCCTGTGCGGCCATGGATCCGGGGTGCCAAGTTTTAAAGACATGGCCGCCTACTGCAAGAACAGATACAATACCAAGACCAGCACCACAAAGGGTAATAAAGGTCTTGTCTGTGTAAAGCGTTATGTGCCGGACGATGATACGACCACGGAGACAACAGCAAAGGAGACCGTGCAGGCTGCCTCGATAGCAGAAGAAAGCCGCATAATCCGGGAAGTCAAAAAATGGGTGAACGCCTATATGGGCGGAGCCATTACGCTGGCGCTTAACGGCCTGGCCGACGCGCCGGCCAGGAAGGGGCTTGTGATGTGTTTACAGCGTTACCTAAACATCACATACTCTGCCGGTCTGGCTGTAGACGGATCCTTTGGGCCAAAGACAAAGGCTGCTTGCCGGGCGGTCAAAAAAGGCAGTAAAGGGGACTTGGTGCGTGTGTGTCAGGCCATGCTGTATAGCAAGGGGTATGATCCGAAGGGCTTTGACGGCAGCTGCGGCAGTGGATGTGATGCGGCAATCCGGCAGTATCAAAAGGACCATGGTTTAGCAGTGGATGGCAGCTGTGGACCGAATACGTTCTATTCTTTATTTCACAAATAACACAGAGTTCCGGAGGTAATGATCCTCCGGAACTCTTTTTTTGCATATCCTGGGTCTGTTACAGACGCATGGCCGCCGCGGAACGTATCGTAACTTCGTATCCTACGATCCATTAGACAGCTTACGCCTGCAGGCGATTGTCTTTAACCGGTTGACAACCGTATCGTATTTACAGCCTAATATCTTGGCTGTCCTGGAGATATTTTTATCGTTTTCAAAATACACTTTCAATGTCTGAGTATCTAAATCGGTATAACAATGTTCCCATATATCGGGGGAGAATAAAATTTCCCTATACTCCGTACAGGCATCTTTGTCTCTCTTGGATATTCTACTTAAATGGTTTACCCTGCGTTCACCACGGTATCTTTGGGCAATTGTCTCTAACCTGTGGCGGACGGTCGTTTCACCTTTTTCCAATTGCCTTGCTACTGCAGCGGCATTCCTAAATTCTTGAAACAATTCTACCGTCTTTATTTCAGCGTCAGTAAGGCAAAACCGGAAAATATCCGGAGCTAAAACAGTGTCTCTAAATTCATTGCTTTTTTCCGTGCCATGCACTTTGTTTTGGATGGCATTAATACGGTTCCCAATCGTTTTATGCCCGACCCCCAGCTTGTTTCCAATTTCAGAAAGATTATCGCCTGTAAGGCAAAATCGGACCGTCTGCATATCTCTTTCATCACGGCATGCGTTTATTACCGAAAGCAGCATTTTTTGCGCGTTGGTCGCGATAAGTGTTTTCGTGCTTTCTCCAAAAATAAACCATGACAGATTCCGCAGCAAAATAGCCACCGGCAAATTTAATTCCTTCGCCATCTGCTGTACAGTCATTTTTTGAGTCCTCAGCCGCATGATAAAGCGTTCCCATTCATCGTCTGCGTTGTCAAGTCCGTCATTGTGTTTGTAGCTGTCATACAGCCTTTGCAAACGGTCATATACTCTTTTTCTTGAAATATGTAACCTGCCGCCGGTTTCGGCCATTGTAAGCCACTGACAGCGCAGATCGACAATTATTTCATCAACCGCATCCTGGCAGTGGCTTTTTATTGTCTCCAGAAACAGGAATTCCTCTTGTATAGCATTGTCCACGGCGATAAAATTACCGAGAGGATCCCCCGAATCCGGACTTGCGGCATCCAGACTGACACTGCCTTCGGCCAATATCAATAATTCCGTTATAAATTTAGCCGACATGCCCTGTTTTTCGGCAATTTCCTCATCCGTACAGCCGCTGTTCTGCATATACCGGATCGCGGCAATATTCACATTTTTGTTCATGCTGACCGCGGAGCACATTTTATTTACCTCTTCAGAAATTTTATGCGCCACAGCCCCTTTGACATAGCCTGAAATATTTTTGATCTCCTCGTGGGTGTATTCCGATAATCCTTTATGCGTATACTTAGACAAAACATCCCAGACCACGGCAGCGCCCACTTGTTCAAGATCCTCCTGCTGTGGCGTGCCTAAAAATATTTTAGCTTTTTGATGGATCGTGCGCATGATTATGCCGACAGGGTCTTCAATAGCGGGGCAGAGCTCGTGGTAGATTTCCGTCAATGCCTTTCTGTATGCCGCAGTCAAAATTTCATCCCCCTTTGACGATACTCCCGTCTTTTCGGAGCGGCTCATGCCTGAATGCCGCGATTTGCGCATGGGTAAATCCGCCGAGCGCCCGATGTGCGTTATAAATTTTCCCGCTTCTTAACACCCAATGCTGAAATGCCGCTAATTCTGCATGGGTGAATCTGCCGAGTTCCTGATGCGAGTTATAGGTTTTCCCGCTGTCGATCATCTCCTTTATCAGACGCAGGCATCTTTCCAAAAAATTCACACCGCGGTTGTCTAAAGGCTTGTCCGAAATTTCGGATATGGCTCTATTCCAAAACCCTTCCGGCTCATAATACTTGTCCGCGATCTCCGCGATTTTCGCGCAGATACGCTCTAGGTCCGCCGTATTGGGGATTTCCGTAATATCCCACTCCCTGTGCGGGTACGCTTGAACGTCATAACCATGTGACTTCAAATATTCCGACAGCCACTCTATGTTCCCTTCAATTCTGGTCAAATCCGCCGCGTTAAAGTAGTCCGCCGGCTGCCAGCCGGTCACAGGCGGCTTCCATGTTGTACTCATGACATCACCGTCCCTTCGATTTTTTCTTTGAACGCGCCGGTAAACTCAAGCTCGGACGAGGTGACGAGCAGGTCTATCGGCTCTTCTTCGCCGCTTCTGACAATTTTAACAGTATCCAGCGTTTCCAGGCCAGGGTCGGCGCGCCAGCTCAGCGACGCCCGCTTGCGGTTTCTAAGATTGCCGTATACCCAGCCGCCCACGGCCCTCGCGCACGCTTCGTTGGTGATCAGATTGTTTTTCAGTACCTGAGGTTCATCGTTTTGCCGGCCTGTCTGAAATGTCCCGTCCGGACTGTTTACCGAAAGGATCGTCTCGCCCGGTTTTAATACGGTCCCCGTTATAATCACATTGCAGGTTACACTGCTTGGGCAGTCAAGTACCAATGTACAGAATTTAGCGTAAAAATTCGTCTTGGCCGGCACCACCGAAACACTGCCGGCGTTCACCTGCACGATTACATCCCTCGCGGTATCGGAATACTCGATCTCAAATACATTTTCGCCCGGATGCAGGGTCAGGTTCCCGTTGTACAGCTCCTTGCCCGGCTCCTCGGCGTAACTGTACATGCTGACGTCGATCTGCATTACCGGGTCAGTCAGGCTGATCTCAGCCTTGGAGTAGCTCTTATCGTCGTCGACCTGGACGGCGTCCCCTGCGGAAGCGGGCGGCTCAATATGCAGCCTGCCGCTTCTGTCAAAGAAAATCACACAGCAAGCGGCATTAGCGATCAGCTGCAGGCATTTAGCCAGAGAAGAGACCGGCAGCGGAGCCGTCGTCGTGACGCCGCCCAGCACCTCTTCATCAAGCACCCATGGGTCGTCCTTCAGAGAGTTTGCCTCCCGCAGCACCTTTTGGACCAAGGTATACAGGGTCACGCCGCCCGGCTCATATGTCCCCTTATAATATGTTTTGTTCAGGAATCCGAGCAGGTCCCTTGCCTTGAACAAGGCCGACAGGCCGTTCTGCGGCGCGCTCCAGTCGGACAGATAGTATACGCCGCCGGGGATCCACTCAACCAAACCATTCAGTTTGTAGCCATAGCGCGTCCTGATTTCCTGCCGCTCCATCATATACTTTGACAGGCCTGCATCGTTTAATGGATTGAAGATATCGTCACGGTTATCAATTTCAAACGAGACCTCATATTTCGGCAGGGCGGCGGAAACCGGATCGACGGTCTCCGAGCTTGAGAATTTCAGCATGTCAGACTTTGTGTACACCTTTTCTATTCCCATAAAAATCTTGCCTAGGCGTGCACGCCGGCGCCCACGGCACCAACGGACAATCTCGATTTCAATCCTGTCGAAGTTCGTCATCTCCAGCTCGACGATGGATACGACGCCGTTGTTGATTACGGTCTCCCCGGCCACGTAGCTGCCGCCGTCAAAGACCTTTACTCGGAATTCCACAGGATACTCATTATAGGCCGTACCCCAGGTGACCGTCAGGCCGGGAAGCATGGATGTTACCATCTCATCAAACTCGATCACCACAACCAGGGGCGTGTCGAACTGCCCGGTATCATCGCAGAGCGAGCGGCTGATGTATCCGCTGTATCCGTATCCGCCGCTGCCCGGGACGGTGATCCTGCTGCCGTCGAGCCGCCACAGGTCGGGCTCGCATGTGGCGTAGGGCGTTATCTCGTAGTCGTTTTCACTGATCAGTTTTTCCGGTTCGGAGAGGTACAGCTTCTCATCCGCATCCACGGCCGGACCCTTCTCCCATATGTCGGGATCGCTTACCTTATAGGACACCTCCACAAACCCTTCGCTTGTAAGCTGCAGGGCCTGGTTGGCTTTCCATTCTTTGCTTGTCGTTTGCATGTCTACACCTCCGTGAGCTGTAAGCTGCAGCCTGTCCAGCCGACTACCTCGCCCTCGGAGTCACGCCGCCACAGACCGGCGGCCCGGTCGCTTATATACATCTCCCGCTCGTCCCAGCCACCTTTGGTCTGGTCGAAGAAGCGCACGGTGTTTATGTACCGGTCTTTAAAAATCCTGTTTATTGCCGACCAATCGTCCGCGGAAAGGTAGTTCCACGACAGCGATATCTGTGCCACGTCGCTGCGCACCATTGAGCCCAAAAGCTTCCCGCTCACACTTATCCCGGCGTCAACCATCGTTGACGCTGCGCCGCTGTATGCCGTCGGCTCCGGCAGGGGGTAGCCCGCCGCCCCGTCCTCGCCGGGGATAATCGTCACCAATGCTTCATTAATGGACATATGCCAGCCCTCCTGATAATAATGTTAATCCGCGCTCTTTCTGTACGCGCTCGACCGCGGCCGTGATTTGTTTACCGTCCAGATAAAGCTTGACCTCAAGCGGGGTATTGCCGCCCGATCCACCGCCAAGCGCGGCCCTGACAGCATCAAACACGCCGCGGGATACGGACTCCACGATCTGGTCGTTATTCGCGACCGCACTGCGGCTGCCGATGGTGCCGACCAGTTCTGGGCCGGCTTCGCGGGCGATAAACATCTGGCCGGTGGAGACGAAGCCGCCTTCGGCCAGCGCCAGCAGGGGTAAAAGAAGAGCACCAAGCGAATAGGCGTTTCCTCGTCGTGCAATATCATTTCCTGTTCGCGCAATTTCGTTTCCTGTTCGTGCAAGGTCGTTTGCCGTTCGTGCAAGATCATTCCCTGTTAGAGCAAGTACATTGCCGGTTAGAGCAAGTGCATTTGCTTCTTGCGAGAGATAAGTATCTTGTGCAAAGGCATTGCCCAAAAATCCTTTCAACTCCGAAAACAGCGATACTGACAGCGCGTTTTGCGCGGCAAAGGCTACACCTAAAAATCCCATCAAAGCTGAAGACTGCGCTAATGACAGCGCGTTTTGCGCGGCAAAGGCTGCACCTAAAAATCCCATCAAAGCCGAAGACTGCGCTAATGACAGCGCGTTTTGCACGGTAAAGCAGACGCTCAAAAGTCCCATCAAAGCCGAAGACATTGCTAATGTCAGCGCATTTTGTGCGGCGAAGCAGGTAAACATGGTTCCTTTCAAACTATCAAGCATACTCCACAACATACCGTTTTGTATAGCAAAAAGGTTATATAAGTTGCTTTTCAAGTCATCGAACAGTGTTTGAAACAGCGCGTCCTGCGCGGCAAAGGATTCTGTTACGTTCACATTTAAGCTTTCCATCCATGTTGGCATGTCCCAATCCACCATCGTCTGAGAGAGCGCCTCCTGTACGGCGAAAGACTCTGTGAGGCTTGCGTTCAAGCCCTCCATCAGCGCCGGCATATCCCAATCCACCATCGTCTGGGAGAGCGCCTCCTGTGCGGCGAAAGACTCTGTGAGGCTCGTGTTCAAGGTTTCCATTTGCGCTGGCATATCCCAATCCGCTATCGTCTGGGAGAGCGCCCCCTGTGCGGCAAAAGACTCTGTAAGACTCACGTTCAAGGCTTCCATTTGCGCCGGCATATCCCAATCCGCTATCGCCTGGGAGAGCGCCCCCTGTACGGCGAAAGACTCTGTGAGACTCGCATTCAAGCCCTCCATTTGCATCGGCATATCCCAGTCTGTTATGGCTTGGGATATGCCGTTCGAGATGGTCAGCGCATCTAAGCTGCTGCGAGAAAGGCTTTCCAAAGCAGGAAAGCTGGCGGAAAGAAGTTGTTTTAATTTAATTATCTCGAACTGTAATGTACTTTTGCTTGCAAATACGATCATTATAGTACCTCCTACTAGTATTCTTGCTGCGTATATGCAATAATTTTGTTGAAAATGCATCTTAATGAAGATTTTAGAATAGATTATTCCTTCTTCGCTTTCGCGAATTTTTCCATCCGCTCCTTCATTACCCACCAGTCCTGCTGCTCCTTGCGCTCAAACAAGCCCGGGAACGCATCCTCCAGCTGCGGAAACTGCTTCGGGGCATTGATTGCCACGCCCGTGAGCGCCGCGCCGTTATATACGATCCACGCCAAAAGCTGCGCGAATTCCTTTTTTTGTTCCTGTCGTATCTGTGCCGCCAGTGCGATATCTTCTAAAGTCATATCGCCGATGTCCCGCCACGGCACACCGGCGGACAGTGCCGTATGAGACAGATATTCCGTGTAATTCTCATTGGGGTCAGGCGTTTTTACTCCTGACCCTTTTTGAAAAAACCGGAAGCCTGGAGTATAGCATTGATCTCCTGCATCATATCCTCAAAGGAATTTCCCTCATCGATATACTCGTCAAACAATTCAATGGCCTTTTCAAAAGGGAAGTTGGCGTTAAGCGGCTGCATGGCGCCCCAAATGATGGCGGCGATCGTCTCGATCATGTTGTCCTGAATGCCCTCAAGCGCCGCAAACAGGGATTTGCCCAATTTTTTTTCAATCGACATGATGGCACCGGCGGTCAGCCTCATCCGGTATTCCTTGCCGCCGACGGTGAGTGTATAATATTTATTCATGGCGTAATTAACCTTTCACAATTATTTTTGGAATGGCGGGGGATCAACCGATCCCCCGCGCGCGGTTATGGCGTATTTACGCCGTAGGAGGAGTCATTTCGATGTCGCTCTGGAGTATCATTGTCGCGGAGAAGGTCAGCGCGCCGTTGATTGCTCCGGCGTCCATCTTGACTGAGGGAATTGCGTCAAAGACATGGGCGGAACCGTCAGGATATTCGAGTTTGAAGGATGCGGTTGCACAGTCGTCGTCCATTCCCTTCAGCACGCGGTAGTTGGAGTTCGCGGCTGTGTTATCGTACAGGAACTTGAAGACGAGATCGCCGTAGTCCTTGATGCCGGGGATGTATTTCTTTGACGTGTCCGAAAGGGTGGTCACGTCGATCTTCTCAGGCGTACCGCCGAATTCGGGTACTTCCATCAGGTAAAGGATTTCGGTAAAGGTTGTCCCTGTGGTTTTATAGGACAGCTTGGTTTGATTTGCACTGTAAGCCATGATAGTATCTCCTTATAATTTAAGTTTTGTATTAGGGCTTGTTTGCACTACCGTTAAAAGCCCCTCTTTGGGTTACTCGCTCTCTTAGAGCTTAGTGATAAATTCCATCGGCACGCTTTGGAATGCGCCTGTATCCAGCAAAACGATGCCAACAGGAATAAGCTTTGCGGAATCGTCCTCTGCTGATTGCATGGAAAAGTCAATCAGCGTGCCGACCATGGTCTCCCCGTCCCAGACCTTAGCGACAGGGTTCCATGACCTGCCGACCAGACATTGTACCGGGATATTATGTGTCATTGCCGTTCACCCCCTATGCTTTTGATTGGGCCGGACAGCGCCGGTTCTCCCCCCGGCTCAATGGCCGGAAGCGAAGGCTCCTGCGTTTCGGCCATCGTATCCTGTTTCATCTCGCGCATTTCCTGATGCAGCATGAGATGTAGAGAGGCCATACATCGTTTCATTCTGTTTTCAAATTCTTTCGCTAACCGTTCGCGCTCACGTTTTACGCGCACGGTGACGATTCGATTCACTTCATCCTGAGAAAACTTTTTGCAGCTCATACGACCTCCGCCGTTTTACGTCCGTATGACGATGATTCCATGCAGCTTTTAACGCCGTCAGCACGTTCTGGGCAAGTTCTATAATAGAAGCTTAGCACGGGTTAAACTAACAAAACTAACATGTTACTCTTGATCTAAAAATCTTTTGTGCGCCATTTGAACGCTGGCCGCTGTATTTCCCCCTCCCATGTGTACCGCCACCTGTACCCACGAAAAACCATTGACGTACCGGAAAGTTAAAATCTGCCGCATGAAGCTGTCTTCCACGCTTGTTATATAACGCATCAGATGATTGTACTCGGAAACGCACATTTGCTTTTTTGCTTCGATCAAGTCCTTAATTGCGGCAATATCTGCCGCCAATTCCGCTTGATTCGAAATTTCGCTAATGTGTGGCAGCCCGTCAAGCTTAGCTGCGGAGTTTGTAAGTACCGCTTCCAGTGCGGCCAAACGCCGTTTGTCCTGTTCAATTTCTCGATTCAAATAGTATAGCTGGGAAAGTTTTTTAACTGTCATTGTTTACCAATCCTTTCCGGATCGTGTCGACACGAGATGGAATGTTCCGATTTTAAATGTTTTTACTTTTTTACGCATAGGCTTTAAGTATACCTTTTAAGACTTCAGCACTGTATGTATCAACGGTTTGCATAAGCAGAGTCAGAACCTTGATTTCCTCTTGACTGAGAATGTGCTTATGGGAATGAGTAAAATTTCTCAATAGAACTCCGCCACTATTGCCTTGCACAGTATCTATAGGGTAACCCTCGTCAACCGTGAGCAACAAAATATCCCGCTTTATCGTACTGAGTGACACGCCCAGCACATCAGCAAGGTAAGGCATAGTTGTTTGATTTTTACTACGGAGAATTTTGATTATTTCGATTCTACGACTATTGCCGCTCAATTTCATCACCTCCGACCAAACTATAAATACTATAAGTAGATATTACCACGCAAACCGTCCATAACTTGGCCTATTTGTAAAATTAACTTATATTTTGTCATAAAAAAGCAATCGAGCAGGAGAAATTTCTCCTGCTCGATTGCTTTTCAAAAAGACAGAGGGCAAAATACCTTTTGACACCACATCATAATATAGGGAGGGCATTTACTAATATATAGAGTGTCGGACATAGCCGGGCATATCCTTATTAAGGATGGTTTCGTTTACCATCTGACTTCAGCGCCCGTAGTATCCGAAGTCTTCCAAACGCCCGGCGATAGAGAAGTCCTGCCAGCAGCCGCTTACGCTCCGGCTCCCGGCGGACATAGACATTCTGCCTCCATTCCGGATACGCTTCCTGCATCGTAAGCGCCACCCGGGCTGCCAGATCCTTCCGTCCGCAATCCAGATATCTCCGTCCCGACGAAATCAGCAGGTGTTCCCACCAGAGAAACTCCGTCTCTGCAGGAAACCGGTCTCCCAATGCCTCCCGTAAGCTTGCCGTCACCGTAAAAATATCCTCAAAAGCCGGCTTATATTCCTCCGTCCGCATAATCGACCCAGCCGACTGATAATAGAAATAGCAGGTATCCTTCCGATATAGGATCTTCTTCGCCCACAGCGCCAGACAGGGAATAAGCGCAAGATCCTCATACAGAACCCCCTCCGGAAAATGCAGGTCATTGTCTGCAAACAAGCTCCGGCGGATCCACTTATTCCAGGGGCAGGGCCTTGCTAACAGATATTCCTCCGGTCGAAGCTCTCCTTCCTCTCCGCAAGAAGCACCTCCGGTAAAGGCAGGAAACGGCCGGGCACTTCCATCCGGAAAGTACTCCACTGCGTCAAATACCAGAATATCCGCTGACGTCTCTTGTAAATGGCTCCAAAGTCCGCCGAAGCAATTCTCCCGTACCCAGTCATCGCTGTCCACATACGTAATATACTCTCCCGTACTGGCCGCAAGTCCTGCATTCCTGGCTTTTCCCACGCCGCCATTATCCTGCAGGACCGCCTGTATCCGCCTGGGATTCGCCTTCGCATACTCCAGTATCAGGCTCCGGCTCTCATCCGTAGACCCGTCGTCCACCAAAATCACTTCATACGCATCCAGATCCTGCCGCAAAAGACTGTCTACACACCGTGTCAGCGTTTGCCCACGGTTATAAACCGTCACGATCACGCTTAGCTTCACATTCCTCACCTATCAGCCTTTCCCATCCGGCAGCAGCCTCCCGGTTATCCGGCTGAATTTCCTCAAGATGCCGCCGCAGTGCCGCCAGCCGTTCCGGCTGCTCCAGAATCTCCTGCAAGCCCTGACGGACCGCCACTTCCGTATTCGCACATACCACTCCGGTTCCTGCCTCGCCTACCAGCTGCTCCGCCGACAAAGTATCCGTCGTAAACACCGGCAGCTTCAAAGCTTTTGCCTCATCAAATACCAGGGGTGCCGCTTCATGAAAGGAGGGCAGGAACAGCAAATCCCCCTGCTTCATATAAGGATAAGGATTTCGTTTTGCTCCCCGCAGCAGCACCCGGTCCGCAAGCCCCGCTGCCTGGATGGCCTGCCGGAAGCTCTCCCGCTCCGGCCCATCCCCGATAATATGCCAGTAAAGTTCCGGATGAGTCTCCATCACCGGTTCCACTGCCTTCAATGCCCGAAAAAAGCCCTTCTCCGGATTCAGCCTTGCTATCGAAACCATATGAAAGCCCTTCTCCGGAAATACACACTCTCCCGTCTCACCCATCGCGGTTACCGCCGCGTAATCCGTGCAATTTCTCACCACCAAAGTCCGGTCTTCAAGCTCCGGCAGCACCCGCAAAAAGGCGGCTCTGCATCCCTCCGACACACAGGCAATCCTGTCGAAATGCCGATACGCTTCACGGTTTCCCGGAGTATTTCCGCCATAATGCCCGAAGTCACAGTGCACAAAGGCAATTTTCCGCTCTGCCTCTACCTTCTGAAGCACAAAGGAATTGCAGCCAATGGCAAAGGCTTTATCGGAATTATCCTGGGCGTAAGAAACCGCCGCATCATAACCAGAGAGCGGCGGAACAGTCGCAAATACCCATTTTCGCGGCCATTTATTACTAAGCATCCGGCTCCACAGGACAAATACTGCCCGCAGCAGAGCCTTTCCGGCGGATTGCTTCTTTAGTACGCTCTGGGGAATCCCCAGCAGAGGAAGTAATCCTCCGGAGGGCAGCAGCCGCACCGATGCCGGGATCTCATCCAGATAATCGCCTGCCGGATAAAATAACAGCAGATCCATCGAATATCTCCCGTCGATCTCCTTCAGCAAGTTCACCAGGGCCTTCGGAATCCCGCCATGATTTAGATTATTACAGACAAACAGAATCCTCTTCATTTCTTCCCTTTCAACTGGTTAAACTTGCCGGGCATCAGCACCCTGGCCTGATGCATGACACGCCCTGCCAATAAGCAGGCGCTCCGGTTCCCGCGCCGCAAGCCGGAAGCCAGCATCCGAAGAGCCGGGTGATCCGGCCTGGCATAAGGCAGCAGTTCTCCGCACAGCTCCGACCGGATCACCTGCGCCATCCAGCTCCGCCGTTCTCTGCGTCCCATACCTCCCCGGGAATCACAGTTTCGTTCCAGGGCCGACGCCAGATAGCGAAGATATAGCCCGGCTAAGCATGTACGTACCTCCGGCGTATCCATCCCCCAGTACTGCTGCTGGGCCAGAAGGCCTTCCACCCGGCCCATGGCCAGCCGGTAATAATCCGGCAGATAACGGTTCGTCAGGCTGGCTTCCACCCGCTTGCTATAGTGGCTGGGCATCGTCCCCAGGATATTCACGGAAGAAACATCCATAAAAAAAGCCAGGTTAAACATAATATCCTCATTAAATGCCTGCGTGGGAATGGAAATCCCCAGGGCCTGCAAATACTCCCTCTGGTATGCTTTGTTCCAGAAATAGCCGTACAGGCTCTTTAACTCCAGCGGAAGAATTTCCTTCCGCACTTCTTCCTTCGTCCGAAGAATCCTGGCAGGATACGAGACCGGCACCTGATATACCAGCTCCTGCCTGGCATTCCGGTACTCTTCCACCAGCCCCCAGATCACGGCCTGGGCCGGATTCTCCTGCAAGGAAGCATACACCTGTTCCAGCAGATCCTCCTCAAACACATCGTCTGCATCCAGGAACAGCAAGTATTCGCCGGATGCCCGCCGGATACCAATATTCCGCGCCTCCCCGGCTCCTACGTTCTTCTCCAGGAAGGCCAGCCGGATCCGTCCGTCTTCCCCTGCCAGCTTCAAAGCCTTTTCACGCCCGTGATCCGTAGAGGCATCATCGACCAGCAGGATTTCCAGATCGGAAAAGGTCTGTCCGGAGACCGAACAGACAGCCGATTTCAGATATTTTTCCGCATTATGAAAGGGAATAATGACACTAAAAAAAGGGCGTTTCTCCATAGCTATCTCCTGGCCTTCAGCTTTGCAAACAGTCTCACATTACGAGCTTTCACAAAGGTAATCAAATGGGCCTCCCACAACGTCAGTGTTACGCTCTCCAGGCGGATCGGCACCAGCATCAGCTTCATCATGCTTGTTCTGGGCTCTGCAATTTTCAAGGACTTCCGCACTTCCGGATGCGTAATCATCTGCTTAACGGCCTGCCGCTTCTCGGATGCCTTCATTTCACACTTTGAATTCGTCAAATTCTCCAGGCATCCGATCAAACGCTCAATATGGCGTCTGGCTACCATTTCCCGGCTTGCCCTGTCATTTACGCCCCAATGGCGGTAAAGCTCCTTCATCCAGCCGTGCTCTTCTTCCCGCTTCTCATACATACCGGGGCGGTAAGCAGCCGTCTCCGACTCTGCGCGGGCCCGGATAAAGTGATAATACTGCCTGGAAGTCACGGTCACACGTTCCACATCCCGGATAACCGTCAGAATAAAGGGGAAATCATCCCAAAAGGTGGGCGGAAAGCGAAAAGGCTCCGTCTCAATATACTCCCGCTGCCAAAGCTTATTCCAGGGAGAATACAGCTGGTTCTTATCAAAAAGCCGGTAGGCATTTCGGCGGAAAGCCTCTCTGTCCGGGAATACCATATCTTCCACACGGAAATCATCACTCCGGTACCGGTCCTTCGCATAATAGGTATCAATATAAAAACCGGCTACCACCAGCTGAGCCTGGTCCCGCTCTGCCAGCGCAACCATCTCCTCCAGCATTTCAGGCTCTGCCCAGTCATCGGAATCCATAAAAAAAAGGTATTTTCCCCTGGCCTGATCCATTGCCAGATTCCGGGCACTGGGTGCCCCGCCATTTTCCTTATGGATCACACGGATCCGGTCATCCTCTGCCGCATAGGCATCACAGATCTCCCCGCTCCGGTCCGGAGTACCGTCATCAACGATCAAAAACTCCCATTCTCTGAGTGTCTGTGCCTGGATGCTTTCAATTGCCTTTGCGACATATTCTTCTACTTTATAGACCGGCATAATCACGCTTACTTTAATTTCACGTTCCATTCTTCCGCTTCCTTTTCCGCCAGACGAAAAGCCGACGCAATTACCTTATCCATATCATAATACCGATACTCTGCCAGTCGGCCGCCAAATATCATCCCGGTCTCCTGCTCCGCCAGCTCTTCATACTTCCGGTACAGAACCTGGTTCTTCTCATCATTAACCGGATAATATGGCTCTATGCCCGTATCCCAAGCCGCCGGATATTCTCTGGTAATGACGGTTCCAGGCTGCGTTCCAAAGGCAAAATGTTTATGCTCAATTACCCGGGTATAAGGTGTCTCCCGGTCTGTATAGTTTACGACCGCAACGCCCTGGTAATTCGGAATTTCCAGCACTTCATTTTCAAACCGCAGGCTCCGGTATTCCAGCTGTCCGAAGCAGTAGCCATAGTAAGAATCCAGCGTACCGGTATACAGAATCCGCCCTCCCAGAGATTTGTAATAAGCCCGGTTCCGGTTAAAATCTTCCTTCAACCTTATATCACAGCCTGCAAACAGTTTCTCCGTCAGCGCATTATAACCGCCGGTCGGAATTCCCTGATAGGAGTCATTAAAATAATTGTTATCATAGGTGTACCGCACCGGCAGACGCTTAATAATAAAAGCCGGAAGCTCCTTACAGTCTCTTCCCCACTGCTTCTCTGTATATCCTTTGATTAGTTTTTCATAAATATCCTGTCCAACCAGAGAAATCGCCTGCTCTTCGAGATTCTTCGGCTCGCCTGTAACTGCCCCCCGCTGTTTCTTGATTTCCAGCCGGGCCTCCTCCGGTGTGACAACCCCCCACATCTTGCTGAAGGTGTTCATGTTAAAGGGAAGATTGTAGATTTCCCCATGGTAATTAGCGATCGGTGAATTGGTGAAGCGGTTAAACTCCACAAGTCCATTCACGAATTCCCATACCCGTTTATCGGAGGTGTGAAAAATGTGAGCGCCATACTTATGGACATGAATGCCCTCGATCTTCTCACAATAAAGATTGCCTCCCAAATGGTTTCGCCGTTCCACTACCAGACAGCGCTTCCCGGCCTTCACCGCATGCCAGGCAAATACTCCCGCAAACAAGCCGCCGCCTACGATTACATAATCGTATCTACTCATTGGTATCTCCCCGTCTTCTCGCCTCTTCTTTCTCGTCAAACGCCTCTGTGCTGTCACTGGCGCGCAAGATCACCAGAATGGTCTGAAAAATAATCTTCACATCATTCCACAGACTAAAATTTTCAATATACATTAAATCCATCACCAGCTTGTCCTTTGAACTGGTGTTATATTTTCCCATAATCTGCGCGTATCCGGTCAATCCGGCTTTTACCCGGTGGCGGTAAAGAAATTCCGGCAGGGCCTCTGAATACACATATACATACTCGGTCATTTCCGGGCGGGGGCCTACCAGGCTCATATCCCCCTTCAAAATATTAAGAAGCTGCGGAAGCTCGTCCAGCCGGTATTTGCGTAAAAAGCCTCCCGCCTTCGTGATGCGGCTGTCGTGATCCGTCACCAGGTGCTGGTCTGCATCCTCCACCATTGTGCGGAACTTATAAATCGTAAAAATCCGGCCGCCCTTCGTCACCCGGTTCTGCTTAAACATCACACTGCCGTTGTCTCCCAGCTTCACTGCCAGTGCGCAGATCAGCAAGACCGGACTTAACACCAGAAGACCGGCCAGGGAAACCACAATATCCATCATCCGCTTCACAATCCGCTGCTCAATGGATAAATCCTTCACCTGTGCCGCCACCACCGACACATCATCCAACAGTGCCAGATGGGAATGGAGATTTACAATATCTACAATCTCCGGTGTATAATAGACGTTCTTCATATTCTGATAACAGAATCCCACCAGCTCCGTCTTCCTTTGATCCGGCACATTGTGGAGAAATACCGTGTCCACCAGGCGGATTTCGTCCAGGATCAGAGGATCCTGGAAAGAGATCGTGTTCACCACCTGATACTGCTTCTTGTATTTGCCGATTCCTCTTCTCAGATCCCCCAGACTGTCACCACCGTCTGTAATCACCAGACACTTCTCCGGATCTGTAAATGAGAAATAAATCGCATGCCCGCCATAGGTAAACAGAACGGTAACCAATACCTGCAGGATCACTACCGGCAGCAAAAGAAGAAGATCCTTTCCCAGATATTCCTGATTATTGGCCTCGTTCGTATTCATAATTAACAGCATCAAAAAAGTAATAATATCGGTAAACACGGCGGAAAGCGTCAGAGAATAAATAATCGGCTTACTTTTACGCTGCCCAATATCATACCTTCCATAAATATTCATCAGAAGCAAGCCGCAGACTACGAATGTCACGGCAGTAACGGCTGCCGTACGTGAAATCGCGACAATCTGTGGATTATGAATGGACATAAATCCAAAAAAAATGCCCATCAATGCCACATAAAGCAGCAGCTTAAGAATCAGCGTAATACTTTTGCGGCAATTATATAATATCTTTTTCACAAAGCTCCCTCTTTTTCGGTTGTGATAACAGCTACACAAACTTCGTGCAAAAACTATAATAAGGGTATCACGTTCCCCTTCTCCCGTCAAGATTTCACCGGTGTTTTTCTAAAATACGTAAGGAAGAATCCCATTTGTAACCATTTCCTTACGAAGTTATTAAATTGCTGGAAAGACCGCAATTCTACTTGCCATTAAAGCTCTTTTTAGTGTATACTAAGTTCGATAACAGGTATTCAAAAGAAAAGGAGTATAGAATGAAGTTTAAACACATATTGGCCGGCTCCGCGCTTTGTGCTATGGTGTTCTGCTTCCAGACACAGGTTCAAGCTGCTTCGGCAGAAGAGAATAACGAGGTAATTTCAGAAGGAGTCTATGCCGGCGAAGTAGAATTAAGCGGCATGACACAGGTGCAGGCGCAGGCTGCGATTGATCGCTACTATGGCGATAGGGGCACCTCTTTGATAACCGTCAACGTAAATGATCAAAAAGTAACCACCACCTTGAATGACTTGGGATATACATATGGCGGCGCTACCGCCGTAGAAGAGGCATTAGGACTAGGCAAGAGCGGCAATCTGATTTCCCGTTATAAGACACAGATGGATTTAAAGTATGATAAAATCATCCTGGAGGTTTCCAATCAGATTGATGAAGCCAAAGTGGCAGACTTCGTAGAAGATAAGATCGCGGTACTGGATACGCCGGCGAAGGATGCTACGATTACCCGTGAGAGCGGCAGGTTCGTCGTGACCCGGCATACCACCGGTCTTGCTGCGGATCAGGCGGCGACGGTTCAGGCGATTCTGGACGCTGCCGATTCCCTGGCTGAGAATACCATCATAGAAGCAATTGTCGAAGTTACTGAGCCTTCCAGAACTTATGAAGCACTCAGTACGATTTCCGAGAATATTGGCTCCTATACCACGGACTACTCCTCCAGTGCTTCCGGCCGTAAGACGAACATCAAAGTGGGCAGCGGCAATATTAGCGGCAGTGTTCTGATGCCGGGAGAAAGTCTCTCTGTCAGTGAGACGATGAAGCCCCGGGAGCCGGAGAACGGCTATCAGCTGGGCGGCGAGTATGTAAACGGTGATACGGTCCAGTCCTATGGCGGCGGCGTATGTCAGGTTTCTACCACTCTGTATAACGCATTGCTTCTGGCAGAGCTGCAGATCGATGAGCGGAATCCGCACTCCATGGTTGTCTCCTACGTTAAGCATTCGATGGATGCGGCAATTGCCAATGGCTATAAGGACTTGAAATTTACGAATAACACCGATTACCCGATTTATATTGATGCATACGCCAACGGTTCCTCTCTGACCTTTACGATTTATGGAAAGGAGTACCGCCCCTCGAACCGCACCATTGAATATCGTTCCGTTACCACGAAGCAGATCGAGTCCGTTACAAAGGAAGTCTATGATCCGAACCTTCCGACCGGCCAGAACTCCGAAAAAGGATCGAATCATCCCCAGGTGTCTTCTTACCTGGAAAAGCTGGTCTATGTAGACGGTAAACTGACGGATACGATCCGTATGCATTCGGATAATTACAGTGCATCTTATAAAGTACGCACCATCGGCACCGGTGCGCCTGCGGAGACGACCCCTGCGGAAACAACGGCCCCGACAGCGGCTCCGTCGGAGCCCCCGACAGAGCCTCCGACGGAACCTACGCAACCACCGGCAGAACCTACGCAACCACCGGCAGAACAAGGCGATGCTGGTAATACTTAACCCTTAGTACCAGAGACCACGGAGCCTTCGTGTGTATTTTAAAAGGAACGCATGCAAAATTGCGTTCCTTTTTTAAACCCCTTATAAATGCAGCACGCTCTTCAAGTATTTTCGCAAACTTTTCTGTAAGCTTTCCTTCTCCTTCCCTTCCGCGCATACTGCATATACCGGCCAGCAGGGCAGGGGCTCCAGGCAAAGCATCCGAATTGGAAAGAGCGAATAAAAGGAATCGGCCGGTACCACCGCTACACCTTTTCCCTCTGCGACCAGAGTACTTACTTCCATTTCATCTGCAGCCAGATATTCCTCCTTGTCTTGTAACCAGTCTGCCGCAAAATCCCCCGGCCATCCACAGCGTTCACACACAATCTGCGGATAGTGCAGCAGATCTTCCAGCTTGGCCGTTGGCTTTGCCGCCAGTTTATGCCCTTCCGGCACCAGCCCTACCAGCCGTTCTTCTCCGAGCAGTTCCCAGATGAGTCCCTTTTCCGCCCGCTCCACAGAACAAAAGGCAAGCTTATACTTTCCATTCTTCAGGCCCTTTAGTACCTGCACTTCCTCTTCCCACTCCCACTGCATCCGTATCCCACTGCTTTGGTAAAAGTGGGTTAAGTGTCGTTCAAATATTCTATCCAGGCCGTAGCAGCAGCCGATTATCAGCGGCTCTTCCGTCTCCGGATCGCCTTCTCCCCGCATTTCATGTTCAATATCCTTAAGTCCTCTGATGTAATTTGGAAAAGAAGAAAACGTATCCTCCGGCTTCGCTGCAGCTCCTGGCACTTTCTTGTCCCTTGCCACTGCCAACGCCCGTTCGAGTTGATACAAATTCATTGAATTTTCCTTTCTTTTGAAGTCTTTCTTTGACTTAGTATTCGATCTTTTTTCGCTTTTTATCAGATAAAAGCAATCGAAAAAACTGGAAATCCAGACACAAAATCCTCTTGACTTATTTAAAATTCATGATATACTTAAAACAATTTAGCAGTTAAAAGCGTTACGCTTCAACGTGTTAAAGTAATTGTGTAAAGGAGATCTTATTATGTTTGTCAAATTGCTGCTGTTAGTCATTTTTTTCTCTATCATGATCGGTGTGGGCTTTTACTCCCGCCGTCATGCCGGTAATGTGAACGATTTTGTACTGGGCGGACGCTCCGTAGGCCCCTGGCTCACTGCCTTCGCCTATGGCACTTCTTATTTTTCCGCCGTCGTATTTGTTGGATATGCAGGGCAGTTTGGCTGGAAATATGGGATGTCTGCCACCTGGATCGGAATCGGCAATGCCCTGATCGGAAGCCTTCTGGCCTGGATAGTCCTGGGCCGCCGTACGCGGATCATGACGCATCACTTGTCGGCTGCCACGATGCCGGACTTTTTTGGCAAGCGTTTTAAAAGCCAGCCGATGCGGATCTGTGCGGCGGGGATTGTATTTATCTTCTTAATTCCTTATACCGCTTCTCTGTACAACGGTTTATCCCGCTTATTTGGCATGTCCTTTGATATTCCGTATTCCGCCTGTGTTATCCTGATGGCGACTTTGACCGGTATTTATGTGATTCTGGGCGGATATATGGCGACTGCCATTAACGACTTTATCCAGGGATTGATAATGCTGGCCGGCATTGCGGCGGTCGTCGTCGCAGTTCTCAATGGACAGGGCGGTTTTATGGAAGCTATCCGTGCTCTGTCACGAATTGAGAGCGATGTCACCATTGCCGCCGGGCAGCCCGGAGCCTATGCCTCTTTCTTTGGGCCGGAGCCGTTGAACCTGCTTGGTGTTGTAATCCTGACTTCGCTGGGAACCTGGGGACTTCCCCAGATGGTTCATAAATTCTATACCATTAAGAGCGAGAAATCTATTAACACCGGTACGGTAATCTCTACGCTTTTTGCCTTTGTGATTGCCGGCGGCTGTTATTTCCTGGGAGGCTTTGGCCGCCTGTTTGACAGCCCTGCCATTCATGATCCCCAGACAGGCGCCGTTATTTACGACAGCATTATTCCCACCATGCTTTCCCGCCTGCCGGATCTCCTCATCGGTGTGGTCGTAGTGCTGGTGCTTTCCGCCTCTATGTCCACACTCTCTTCGCTGGTGCTGACCTCCAGTTCCACACTGACGCTGGATTTCATTAAGACGACCGTGGCGAAGAAAATGAGCGACCAGAAGCAGTTACTGACTATGCGGATTTTAATTGTCTTCTTCATTGCCATATCCGTAGTGCTGGCCCTGGATCCGCCTGGCTTTATTGCGCAACTGATGGGAATTTCCTGGGGAGCGCTGGCCGGCGCCTTTTTGGCCCCCTTCCTCTATGGCTTATATTGGAAGAGGACCACGCCTGCCGCTGTATGGGCATGCTTTGCCTCCGGCGTTGGAATTACCGTATCCAATATGCTGTTCCACTATATCAGCTCTCCTATTAATGCCGGAGCTATCGCCATGGTAGCCGGTCTGATCCTGGTACCGGTCGTCAGCCTGCTGACACCGAAAATGTCCAAAGAAGATGTAGAAGAAATCTTCGACTGTTACAATGAGACCGTAACCGTTCAGAAAAAAATTGCTTTGTCTGACAAGGAGGAATAAAAAGAAGGGTTTGCCGTATCCATTTATTTCGTACGGCAAACCCTTCTTTAATTATGCAAAAAATTTCAGCAGCCTTCTTTACAGCTTCTGCATATGCACCCGGATCTTCTCAAATGTCTGCTGGCTGATTACATGCTCGATCCGGCAGGCATCATTTGCTGCCGTATTTGCATCTACTCCCAGCGTGATAAAAAACTGGGTCAGCAGCTCATGCCGTTCATAAGTACGTTCTGCAATCCGGCGTCCGGCATCGGTAAGAGTAATATAGCCCGTATCGTCCACCAAAATGTAACCGTTCTCACGGAATTGCTTCATCGCATAACTGACACTGGGTTTGGAGAAATTCATCTCATTCGCAATATCAATGGAGCGCACATTCCCCAGCTCCCGTCCCAGCACCAAAATTGTCTCTAAATAATTCTCAGCAGATTCCTGTATTTTCATCTGTAACCCCTTTGCGCTTAAAACTTGACGTGGCTTCTCTGCGATTATTATAGTAGAAAACGCCGGTTTTCACAAGTCCGTTCTCATTTTTTTATAAGCATTTTTTATAAGCATCTTAAGGAAGCAGAAAAGCCTCCAGGATCTGCTGGCGAAGAGAAGCATTCAAAAGAATGGTAAGACCCGCAGAAGCCAGCAGGGTCAGCAAAACATAGCCCAAAATCCGGCCAAGAGCCCGTAGAAAACGGACATACACCGGCAAACGGAAAGCAGCCGGCTCTTTGGAAGGCAGCTCTTGTGTGTTCTGTATTCTTTCTGACATATCATTCCTCATTTTGATCTGGTAATTGTAGGGATTCCTCTGGTGTACTGTCACACTAGACTGCCAAAGAGATTTCTGGAAAGATTATCGGAGAGGAGATGGATAGCCCCTTGTACTTAGAAGTATAGAGAGATTTTATGCAGATGTCAAGTGTCTAAATGCAAGACCACCGCCGGGCTCTGGGATAAAAATGCAGAGCCTGGCGGCCGTTTTGGGATAAATCCGCTAAGCTATGTGAAAAAATTCTATGTTGGGTTTGTCAATTCACCCTCCCTGACAAACTTACGAAATAGTAAACCATATCCCGGTTTTTCTCTGGTATTACATCGCTGATGGTATCCAGCACGTCCCCAGCTTCTACCACTTTGCCACGGCAACGTTTCTCCAATCTGTCTGATATGATCTTCGCGGCATATCCCCGTTCCTTTTTTTGCGTGAAATTAATCAGCGCCCGGTACGTATTAGCGGCAGAAATAGACCACTCATAGTTTGCTAATATATCCGGCATATGGTGCCTCACATAATTTTCTCGCAACAAAGAGATATCCCCGGGTGTAATCACACCGTTAGCATTAAGGCCAATGCGCGCAAACTGCTCTGGCGGGCAGTCGTTCTCCTTCATCATCCTGATCAGCATATTGGCCATTCTCGCTTCGGCAACGGGGTCGTTGAGCTCAATGTTTTGTTGCGGATCCGTAATGAGATTATACAGCTTATCCCCGAGGTTTGCGGCATATATAATGCTGTTGTTATCAATATTGCCCGCATCATCGCGACTCCCCTGGCCATTGAGCATTTCCCCAAGGTCATTCGGATTTATATTCGACCGGCCTGGGATTTTTAATACGCCGCAGCCTTTTGTAAAAGTAAAAGGCTCACATAGCGTTGCTTCTTTTATCTCATTTACACTGAACAAGCTGCGCATATGGGCCGGCATCAGCGTATATTCCGAGAGCAGCTCGGGAGAATCGCTTATCGGGGCTTTCATATATACATAGGTGCCGTCCGTGATGTTGATGTGAGCACCATAAAAACCGAACATAGCACATTCGCGGATTTGTACGTCATTATCGATTACTTTCTTCAGCGGTACCCCCTGCATATCTCGTGGTAAACCAATGCCAAAGTAATCCAGTATCGTCGCCGGTATATCGATAAGCTGCGTTAGCGCATTCCGTTGCTCGTTTCTGACCTTTGACCTCGGATCATAGATAAATAGCGGGGTGTGGCAAATCTCATCATAGACCGGCATGACCGTTTTGCTCCACCAGCCGTGTTCACCGAGCAGGTAGCCATGATCGGTGCAGACAATCAGCATGGTGTCTTCCCAAAGGCGATATCTATCCATCGTATCGAGCACCTTGCCAAGGTACTTGTCGCACATGCTCATTAAGGCTGCGTATTGGTATTTGATATGACTCTGTGTCTGCTCATCCTCGGTCACCTGGTGATAAGGCGGCCAGTCGTATAGCTTGCCGTGATATTCGTGAGGATATATCGCCTTGAATTCATCGGTGCAGTAAAACGGCTCATGCGGATCAAAGCACTCGATCTGTAAAAACCAGTTGTCTGCTTCTCTGTTATTGTCAATAAACTCAAGGCCGTTCTTAAACGTCAGTGCCATGGACATTTTTTCTTCGGTATCCATATATTTCCTGTTGATGCGGTCATGTTTGTCCAAGCATCTTTTCGATTTAAAAAATCTTGCTTCATCGTTCTGGTATTCGTCTGTTTCCTCAAACAACTCCGGCAATACCTTCCATTTATCCCCCTCCTGCCCTCTTACAATTTCCCAGGATCCATATCTGGTATGGTAGGTGGCGCCGCCGTCCTCCCAATAATGCATATGGTCGCTCACCAAGTGTGAGTGAACGCCGTTATTTTTAAGGATCTCCGGCATAGAATCATCAAACGGTTCCATGGGCCCCCAGCTTCTGTGAAGAAAATTATACCTGCCGGTATGCAGCTCTCTCCTGGCCGGCATGCAGGGCAGGCTGCCGGCATAGTTGTTGGTAAACATAACGGAGTTTTTCGCCAGCCTTTGAAAATTAGGTGTTATCGTCCAGTCGCAGCCATATGGAGATAACATTTTTCGATTTAAAGAGTCGAACATGACCATTATTGCTTTCATTTTATAACTTCCTTTTTCTGTTTAGATTTTTTGGCTCTGTTAATTTTGTAATGCGGGCATCTCTTCCAAAGCCGCCATATCCGCGCGTGTTTTTTTAGCAAGTGCTATACGTTTTTTTCTTGCCCTTCGATATGCAATTTTACTTTTATTTGTATTTATAATCATGAATACGAGGAACATTGAAAACAGGAGCAAATTTTGCGTGCTGGTTCCAAGACCCAGCCGCGATAATCCGATAATTAGTATCCGGATGCTTAATGAACCGACCAGTATTCCAAGCGATGTATTGTTAATAAAACTTCCAATCCATATCCCTAACATCATCGGGAACATGTTCGTGAACACAACGCCACTGCTGCCCATTCCCAGCACGGGAGTCAATCCGCCTTTATATGCCGTTTCGAAAACACCGGCGCAGCCTGCCAAAACCCCTGCGATGATATAGCAAAATACACAATTGCTAAAAATATTGATACCGGCATCGGATGCCAGCTTCTGGCTTCCCTGTATGGCTCTGAGCTTATATCCATAGGAGCTATATTGGAACAGGAATGTAGTTACAGCAAGCAGCAGTAATGCTACTATAATGATAAACGAAACGCTGGAAAGGATCTCAGTCCCTGCTTTTCCGAAAAAAGTTACGCCTTGCTGGTTATTAATTGCAAAACAAATACACTCGAAGACAAGCGTCATGCCAAGCCCCAGAACCATTGGCAGAATACGAATATGGATAAAGAGTTCTCCGATTAATAGTCCGCAAAGCCCACCTATGAACATTGCGCACAGCAATATGCCTATCCCGCCCCAACCTAGGTTTAAAGCCAGCGTGCCTCCAAAGATAACACCCACGTACATCTGGCCGCCAATGGAAAGGTCCATCCTTCCCCCGCTCAGGTTGGCGTTAATGGCCATCGCAAAAGCATAAGAAGTAATGAGGTTGCGCAAAAGGGTCTTGACATCAGCTACTGTGTTAATTACGCCCAGTCCGGTAACCGCCCGGTCCAGGATTTCGAAAATAACCCAGATGATGATTGGTATGGATATGGCTTTTGCTGCGGATAGCGCCGTACTGATAATTTTATTTTTTTTCATAAGCTATCAATCCTCAATATGAATAAAGTTAATAGTTGTTATTTTTACAGTTTTATTTGCATGCCTAATAGTTAAAACTGTTGACGTGACGGCAATGTGGATGGACGCTCACTATTCAGGAACACCAGGAGCAGGAAAATAAGTCCGCGGACCCCCTGAATGATAGAAGCGGATATTCCCACCATTAAAAGCCCTTTATTCAAAGCACTGACGGTAAGAGCGCCTAAAAACCCGGAGTATGCGTTGGATTTGGCCCCGCCAAAGATGGACATTCCTCCTAAGACAGTCGCAAGCATTACATCCATCCCCATACCGCTCCCCACTGAACTTGTCACAGAACCCGAGCGCGCAATTTGGAACACTCCCGCCAGGCCTACCCCAATGCCCGCGATTAAGAATCCGATATATTTGCTTTTTCTAAAGCTAATCCCCGATTGCTTCGCGCATTCCTCATTCCCGCCAATGAACCTTAATTTACGTCCTATGGCGGTATAATGGAAAATCACTACAGCAATAACAAAATACAGTATAAACGAGACATACCTGAAACCATCACTTTCCAAAGCCCTGCATAGGATGTAATCTACTTTCAGCGTGTCTACACCGACCAGTTCGGTTGTGATCGCGCCATACAGGATCATGGCTATAATCGCCACCATTGCGCTCTTTACGTTGAAAATCAGGCTGAGCGTACAGTTGAACAGCATTAGTAAAGTTCCTACGGCTACCGTTACCATGATCAACACTACCATGTTATTCGTAAATTGGTAACTCAACGCCCCGATAGTCGCCGCGAGGCCCATTACATTACCCACCGAGAAATCAATGTCCCCCGTGGAGTAAATGAAGGAAACGCCAACAGCTATGGTTCCTACTATGAGGCTTTGGTTAAAAATACTTATTATGACACTCATCTTATAGAATTCCATCTTGGTTAACACACCGAACAGAAGCACAATAAAGACCAGCACAATAAAAGGGAAAAGCAATGAAAATGAATTTTTGCTCTTTATCCTGTCTATTCGATCAGCTAGAGTCAAACCAGGTTTTTTTAGTAGTTCAGGGTTTTGCATTGCTTTCGCCTCCTAAATCATTGCTTCAATTAATTTTTCATTATCATAGCCGTCAGAGCGTAAAAAACTGCCCGATATTTTCCCCTCGCGAAGAATCAGCAGACGGTCGCTCATCCCGCATAGTTCAGGCAATTCTTCAGAAATAATAATGATGGATTTCCCCGCCTTTTTCATGCTATAAATCAAGTTATACATCGCCGCTTTAACGCCAATATCCACCCCGCGCGTCGGACAATCAAGAATCAAAATATCCGCGTCCTCCGCAATCCATTTTCCAAAGACCACTTTCTGTTTGTTCCCGCCAGACAAAGTACGGACAGGCTGGTTAATGCTGTTCGATTTTATTTCCAGCGCGTCTACCTGGCGTCCGGCATAGTCCCTTTCCTTTTTTGAGGATATAAACGGACCTAAAATGCGATTGATCTTATACCCCGTACTTTGGATATTCGCTCTTATGGAAGCGTCAAGTTCCAGCGATTCTCTGTCCCGGTTTTTAGAAACGTAGCCCATCCCATTTTTAAACGCGGTATCCGGGCGGTCGACAACCGTATTCGAAGATGTGATACGCACCTCTCCGTCCACAACATCCTCCAGCCCATACAATGCTCTGCCGAGGGTATGCATGCCGCACTCGGAGAGCCCCCCGATTCCAAGTATCTCGCCTTTATGCAATTCCAGATTAAAACACAATAGATTCTCCATTGTGGTTATACAATCGGCTTCTAAAACAACTTCCTCACTGTATCCATCATAATCGGAACGGTAATACTCGGTTGCCATTTCCCGGCCGATCATCTTCCGCTTGATATCATCAGGATCGAAGTTGTTTCTCTCAATATTATCAATGACCTTTCCGTCCCGGAGAATGGTAAGCCTGTCGCAATGTTCCATAAGTTCTTCGAGGTCGTGGCTTATAAACACAACTGCTTTATTGCTTTGCGTAGCGTTATGTATCATCTCATACATAATTTTTCTCCCGCTCTCGGATAACGCCGTGGATGTTTCATCCACTAGAATTAATTCGGGGGCGGCGGCCATGATTTTTGCGATTTCTATCAATTTCCTCTGTTCTATGTTGTAGGTAAATGTTGGTTTGGATGGGTCTATTCCCTCAACGCCTATATTCTTGAGCACTTCTCCGGCTTCTCGGTTCATCTTTTTTTTCTGGATAAACGGCCCTTTTTTAAAATGCTTATACTCGCCAATGAAAATATTTTCCGCAACGGAAATCGAGGCGATCGTTCCCACTTCCTGAACAATAATCCCTACGCCGCGTTTGGACGCTTCCAGGGATGTGCCCGGTTTCCATTTCTCTCCCATGTAAAACATCTGTCCGCTGGTTGCCTGGTGAATGCCCGCTATAATCGATGTGATCGTTGATTTCCCGGAACCATTTTCCCCAATCAGCCCTAGAATCTCACCGCGCCTGATGCATAGATCTACATGATCCACGGCTATTGTCACGCCGAAATTTTTGTAGAGCTCTTTCACTTCCATCAGAATCTCACCCTTTTCAGCCACTGCCGCATCCCTCCTCGCTTGCCTTCATCCATATCAATAACTCATAGTTGTCAATTAGGTAATTACTGTGCCCAGGATTGCTCTCGGGCACAGTAATCCAAAGTTACTTATTGAGTCTCTTCACAATATTGTCGTATACCAGTTCGTCTATGTTGGCTTGGATGTCCGCGCCGGTTAAGCCCTCGTTTTTCATCCCAAGGCAGCTGTCTATGAAGTCGAGGTCCGCTACCCAGCTGCCTTCTCCCTTATCCCAGCCATTCATAACTTCCAGTTGATCCAGGCTGGTCACGGCGGACATTTTAAACTTGAGGTCGGCAACGTCACCGCTGGAAAATTTAAGACTGTCCTTATATCCCGTCAAAGTGTTATAGACTTGTATAAAGGACATCGCGCTTACAGGCGTAGCAAACTTTACAGCGGCCATATCTATCGAGCTGTTATTAAACATGTCCTTGGTTGAAAAGGCGACGGTTAACCCTTCTCCTAATTGGCCCATGCTGATGACCGCAATGTTCTTATTATATGCCCGTTCTATTTCGTCAACAATAACACTCCCCTGCATCGCCACTCCGCCCATCAGGTAGTCGTATGTGCCGGTCTGCAGCGCGGAGCCCATGCCCTGAAGCCAACCGTCTGTTTCGCTTATATCAGGGTATATATAGATGGGAATATCCTTATCATTGGCAGCGTTAATAGGGGAGGAAGACTGAAGATATGCGGAAGTATCCTCATCATAGGTTAAACCATACACCTTCTCCAAGGCTGAAAGTATAGCGGCAGAAATCTTATAGTGCTGCTCATTGCCAACGTACGCCCACCCGGAACACACGATGAAACCGTGCTTCCCGTTTACGTCTAGCGTTTCCACAAGATAGTCCTCAAAAAGCTTTGCAACCGCGTCCTGGTTCGCGGCGAACGTCCCCGCAAAATTATCATATCCGCCCACAAACGCGCTTTCCGTCACAGCATTCCGGTTGGCGTTCTGGACAAAAACCATTCCATAATCAGCACATTTCTGGGTTAGCTGTTCGCAATCGTTATTGTAATAACATATAATTGCATCACAGCCAAGATCGGCGCAGTTTTCAATAAAGGTCATAACGGCGGCAGTGTCACCGCAAGCTTCGGAGAAATAGAACACGCAGTTATAATATGGCGCCAGATACTCATTATAGTATTTTTGCCGTGTGACAGATTCCTCATATGCGCCCAGCTCCACAACCCCTATTTTAAAGGTTTTGTGGTCCTGCGATGACGGTATCCCCTGAGCGCTGCCGGAGTTCTCGGGACTCTCGGAGCTCCCGGGCGGGGTTGACGATGTCTGCGGGGTTGACCCAGTCGTGCAGGATACTAAAGCAATAACCATTATCATGCACAAAAATAAAGCGATAATCCTTTTCATTCTTTACCCTCCTATGAAATAATATTTAGCTGTATATAGATACAGACAGCCTGCTTGTATCTCAATATCATCAAAACGGTGGAAGCCAGGGAGAAAATTTATTCTTTGGCATATGCTTACCATACTTTTCTTGTATTGTAGTATTCGTCCACACATCCAGCTCTCTCATTTGGTCTACAAACTTTTGTATTTCCAGTAACTCTACTATTTCGCAAATTTTTTGCGCGCCCAGCTTACATACCCGGTCTCTCTCTTCGACGCTCCTTAAAGCGCCGTAATTTCCGCAGTGATCGGCGGGTTCGCTGAAGTAAAATCCAATGGATCCTGATGGATGTGCCAGCTTTCTCGTATATTCAAAAAAAGCGATATTGGCGCTTTCTACGCCAGCTGACGCCGGATCCGGCTGAAAGTTTTCAAGCACCTCGGCGTTCGGATCAATGACCAGCTCATCCTTTGTTTGCAGGATCTCATACGCTCCATAAAACAACGAATTAATATCCTCAAAAAAGTTTTCTACTTTCAGTCCTTTTTGGATGGCTACTTTTAATGCTTCCGACATATCGATATAGGCGATTGGCACTTTGGTTTCATGGAAGAAATCCAAAACTACAGTTCCCGCTGTTAAAAACGCCGGGCCGTGGAATGATATATAGACTTGTCTCCGAAAGCCTTGGTTTAATAGTGAATACGATATCTCTTTTAAGTAGTCCACCCCGGCGGAGACGCTCATTTTCACAGATCCTCTGCCGCAGCACGAGGCGCCACAATAAAAGTAGGGCAAGTCCCCAAGCACAAGGCCATCTGCCTGTTCAGCCATTTTTATGGCAAAGGCCGTTGGAGTGGTTAGTTCCACATCAAGCGGAAACGTTCCATGCGTCTCGATAACGCCTATGGGTATAAAAATAATGTCGTTTTTATCCAGGTATTCTTCCACCTCACCATTGGTCATTTTATTCAGAAATCTTGTCCGCATTATGGGCCCTCCTTATTAAATATGGTTAATGTGATTAGTTAAGTAACCTCTTTACTTAACTTGAATATTATTATATACTATATTTATGAAATTGTAAATAAAAATATAAATTTATTTATGAAAATTTTTTTGATATAATATTTAATAAGTTAACAGTGCGAGGTATACTAGGATTATGACGGATTATACTGTCATTCCCTTAGTCGTCGGGCGACAGCTAAAGAAATCATTAACAAATATGGATTTATTTATTAAATATTTTCTGATATAATATTTCATAAGTTAACAGTGGGAGGTACATTAGGATTATGACGGATTTACCAAAACATAAAGGCGCGTTGGCGGCCGGTTCTTTTCCAATAGGCCTAAAATATGCCAACAGGAAACTGGTATTAAGCGCTTTCAGAGCAAACGATGTGCTTTCTTCTGTGGATGTATCCGGATTAATTGGAGTCAGCCGACAGACATCGTCAAAAGCCATAGATTTCTTTTTGGAGAACGGCTTGCTGGAGTGCATAGGCAAAGGCGACACGACCGAGGTTGGAGGAAGGCCGCCTGAGCAGTACCGCCTTTCCAGAAAAATTTGTTTTTTGTGTATTAATGTGGAATCAGAGTGTATTATTGTCAGATCAGTTAACCTGCACTCTGAAATAATAAAGACAGTTGTGCAACCTATCCCAGTTCAAATAGTGCAAGACCTATTATGGAGAGCTATAGAAGAAATATCATCAGAGATTATCTCGGATATGGAAGAAAAAGCAAACCTGCGCGGTGTTTGTTTTACGATTAGAGGCCTTGTAAAACATAATACTGGTACCTTGCAATACAGTACGTATTATACTTCATGGACTCCGAATGAGCCAATCCGCGAAAAACTAAAGGCCATATTTCCATGGGTAAACCGTTTTTTCATAGATAAGCCCGTCAAAATATTTGCGCGGTCGCTTTTTTCAGCCTATGAGGAACAATTGCAGGGAAAGCGTTGTTTAGTTATATATTCGCAGAAAGGTATCGGGACCGGATTGATTCATAATGGAATAATCGAGGACGGAGCTAATTCTCTCATTGGGGAAATTGGTCATATGATTCTTGAACCGAAATTTCCTATTACTTGCTCCTGCGGTAATAACGGTTGTTTTGAACAGCTCATTAGTATTGATCAACTTCGTTCGATTGTTTTGGAGAGGGCTGGGGATTTTGCCGGAAGTATTTTAGTATCTAAAGATATATCATCATTAATGTACGAAGATATTTTCAATGCGTCCAGAAAGGGCGATAAACTCGCACGTTTTCTGTGCGACTATATGGCTGAATACTTCTCAATTATGTATAGAAATACAGCCGTCGTATTTGATCCTGAAGTCATAGTGTTTCAAGGCAATTTTGCTCATGCGGACAAATATTTCCTTGATAAATTCCAGGATAGAACCCGGCGGTTCCAATATTTTGGCGACAGCTATAATATTCAAATTATTATTGACAAGCGAGATATCTCCGAGCTATTATCCGACGGCTCAATAAACGCAATTTTAACGGATTTTTTCTCGGACCCTAACATTTACGTCTAATCGATAGCAAAAAGGAGTGCTACGCCATCTGCCCGGCTTGTCTTTCGTTAAAATACGGGCTAACCCCCCCTCAAAACGAGGGGGGGTTCTTTTTTGCTACAAAATCTGCGGGAATTTTGGCGCGTTTACTACCTTCCGCCAGCATCCGCAGTGTGCGTGATGGGCTGCACAATTCTTATATGGTTTTCTTATTTCTTTGAGTAGCAGGACGGATCCAGGGGCATACTCCATGCCGTCTGATCTGTATGCAGCAGTTCATGAGACTTGTGGGACAATGGCTTCTCCAGGAACTCCTTATACAGCTGCAGTATCTCCGGATTCTCGTGGGAGAATCGAAGATGATTCTTGCCGTCCAGCTCGTAGAGCTTCTTACCGCGCTTTTCCGCCAGCTCTTCGCCATCATGGATCGGCTGTCCGCCGCCGCCTACGCAGCCGCCAGGACATGCCATAACCTCGACAAAGTCAAACTTGGCCTCTCCGCGCTTCATCATCTCCAGCAAACGTCTGGTGTTCCCCAGACCGCTGACAACCGCTACGCGCACCTTGGTTCCGGCCAAATTGAATTCACCTTCTCTCCAGGGTGCATTTCCGCGGACTTCCCGGAAGGAGTCGGGATCCGGATTCTTATTAGCCAGCAGATAATAAGCCGAACGCAGAGCAGCCTCCATAACACCGCCGGTAGCGCCGAAGATTTCACCGGCACCGCTGCCCATTCCTAACGGAAGATCAAAGGGCTCTTCCGCCAGCGCATCTACTATAATACGGTCTGCCCGGATCATAAGGGCCAGCTCTCTGGTCGTAATAACACAGTCTACATCCTTACCCGCGCCGGAATCATTAATCGTAGGAATATCCGCTTCATGCTTCTTGGCGACACAGGGCATTACCGAAACCACATAGATCTTCTCCGGATCCACACCCAGCACCTGTGCATAATAAGTCTTCGCAATTGCGCCGAACATCTGCTGCGGAGACTTGGCGGAAGATAAATACGGTACCAGTTCCGGATACTGTGCTTTCGCAAACCGTACCCAGCCGGGACAGCAGGAAGTGAACATCGGCTTACCGGCTTCTCTCAAATCCTCAAACCGCTCCAGGAACTCGCTGCCCTCTTCCATGATTGTCAAATCTGCACTAAACGTAGTATCAAATACATGGTCAAATCCCAGACGTCGAAGTGCTGCCGCCATCTTACCGGGAGTCGCAGTCTCCCGGTCCAGCCCCAGGCTCTCTGCCCAGGCCGTACGTACGGCGGGAGCCACCTGTACGATCTTGATTTTATCCGTATCTGCCAGATAATCGAACACTTTCATCCAATCTTCCCTGGCATGAAGAGCCGCTACCGGACAATGGGTAATGCATTGTCCACACAGAGTACAAGCGGAGTCCTCCAGATTTTTTTGTCCGGATACACCGATGGTGGTCCGGGCTCCGGTATTCGCCACATCCCAGACATTTATTTCCTGGATTTTATCACAGACCTGCACGCACCGCATACAGCGGATACATTTCTGGGCGTTCCGTACCAGCGGGAAGTCCTGCGGCCATTCTTCTTCAATCCAGTCCTCCGGGAAGGGGTTCGAAGTAACGGCAAGATCCGTGGCAACCGTCTGTAATGTGCAGTTACCAGACCGGAGACAGCTGGCACAACGGCTGTCATGCTGAGACAAGATCAGCTGTACGTTCATGCGTCTGGCAGCGCGGGCCTTCGGACTATTCGTATATATCTCCATTCCTTCCTGCACTACGTTATTACAGGATGTAATCAGCTTATCCTTACCTTTCATCTCCACTACGCAGACACGGCAGGCAGCAATCTCATTAATTTCCTTCAGATAGCACAGACGGGGAATATTGATTCCCGCAGAAGCAGCTGCCTCCAATACAGTAGTACCCTCTGCCACCTCTACATTGATATCATTAATCTTTAATTTTACCATTTGGATTCGCGGCCTCCTTTAAAGATTCCATAACCGAATTGATCACAGCGCAGACAGCGTCCTGCCTCCTGAGCCGCCTCTTCTTCCGTCATGCCATTCTCGATATGCTTAAAGTTATTCTTACGTTCACTGGATTCAATCTCACGCAGGTTAATCCGGCCGCAAGGCTTCTTATCCGCCAGATTGGCACTGGGAATTTCCACATCACATGTGATCTGGTGATGGAAGCCCAGGTACTCGTCAATATTAGCGGCTGCTACCTTACCGGCCTCAATCGCGCGAATTACAGTAGCCGGACCGGTCATACAGTCACCGCCGACAAATACGCCGGGGACCTCTCCCTCCAGGCTGTCGTCTACCGTCTGAATAACACCCCACTTTACGCCCAGACCAAACTCTTCAAAGTGAGCCGAATCAATTCCCTGGCCAATCGCCGTAATCACCACATCGCAGGGAATGCTGATCGGATCCTCATTCGCCTTGTTCGGACGGGGGCGTCCCTGGGAATCCATAGCACCCACGATCTGGGGCTGTACTAACAGACCCACCACATTTCCGTCTTTATCTGTCTCAATCTTTACCGGAGCACTCAGGGTGACCACTTCAGCACCTTCCTCTACCGCTCCTTCTACCTCTTCCGGCAACGCCGTCATGTCATTCCGGCGTCTGCGGTAAGCCACCGTTACCTTCTTAGCTCCCAGCCGGATAGCCGTTCTGGTGCAGTCCATGGCAACATTTCCGCCGCCGATAATCACGACGTTCTTGCCCTTCAGGTCAATTCTTTCGTCCGTATCAATATTGCGGAGCATTTCCACAGCAGAAATAAGACCTTCGCTCTTCACCTTATCACTGACTTCAATTCCCGCGTCTTTATTCGTATGAGCACCGATTGCCACATACACGGCGTCGAACTGCTCATGCAGTTCCTTAATGGTAATGTCTTTCCCTACATTCACGTTCATATGTGCCGAAACACCGGTGGAAAGAATTGCATCCACATCCTCCTGCAGCCGCTCTCTGGGGAAACGGTACGAAGGAATTCCATAACGAAGCATACCGCCAAGAGCCGGTTTCTCCTCATACAGATCTACCTTATGGCCCATCAGAGCCAGATAGTAAGCACAACTCAAGCCGCTGGGGCCTCCGCCCACGATTGCCACACTCTTACGGGTAGGCGGTTCATTGGAAGGTACCAATACCGCATCGGCTCTGGCATTGTCCACTGCCATCCGCTTTAACGCACGAATATTTACGGCACTGTCAATCATAATCCGCCGGCATCTCACTTCACAGGGATGCTCACAGACCATGGCACAGGCAGTCGGGAAAGGATTATCCTTCCGGATCAGGCGCACGGCATCTCCGTAACGGCCTTCCGCCACCAGCGCGATATAGCCGGGTACATCTACGCCTGCAGGGCATAATGCCACGCAGGGAACCGCCTGCGTTATACCTGCCGCACAGCGTTTGCGGCGGATATGGGAAATATAATCTTCACGGCACCCTTTTAATCCGTTCAACACCATCCGGGCTGCGTCGTATCCGATCGCGCAATCGGCAGAAGCCTGTATGCCCTTCGCCGTCTGTTCAATCAGATCCAGTGTCTTCATCGTGGCCCGATTCTCCAGCACGTCCGTCATCAGCCGCTGCAGCTGTCCCAAACCAATCCGGCAGGGAACACATTTTCCGCAGGACTGAGCATGGCAGAGCCGAAGAAAAGAAATCTGCATGTCCACTGGACATAGGCCGGGGGCACTGGCGGCAACGTGCCGCTCCAGATCCAGATAGAGGTTCTCCATGGTTAATTGTGCCTCATCTGGAGTGGAAATTCTAAGTCTACTCATCAGTCTGTTCCTCCTGTTACAATATGTTCGGCAGTGGCATGCTGGTTATAAATTTAACGACAGTTCCGCACAATTACCTGCTCGCCCTTTACCTTGTAAAAATATTATACCATAACTATTTTTCTTGTCTATAAATGTTTTATTATTAACAATCAGGTCGAATTAATAACTATGATGGGGATTATTATAAAAATGGTACGATTTTCCGTGCCTTTTTACACAAAAAAGCGAGGGGTGGCGGAAAAACTCCCCTCGCTTTACATATATTTCTTTTAAATATGTACTTATACGTAACCCTGTTCTCTCATAGCCTTTACCACCCGGGCAAAACCGGCAATATTTGCGCCGATAACATAGTCCCCTTCATGGCCGTAACGGGCGGCCGCCTCAGAGATCTGCCTGAAAATATTTCTCATGATCTGGTGCAGCTCTTTATCTACTTCCTCAAAGCTGCGGCGCAGTCTCTGGCTATTCTGTGCCATTTCCAGGGCCGATACGGCTACGCCGCCGGCATTCGATGCTTTACCCGGGATGAAGAGAACGCCGTTTTCCATTAACCAGTCTGTGGCCTCTCTGGTAGTCGGCATGTTAGCCCCTTCGCAGACGACAATACAGCCATTTTCCTTCAGCATCCTGGCATCGTCCAGATTCATTTCATTCTGAATAGAGCAAGGCATTGCTATATCACAGGGCACTTCCCAGACCTTTTTACCGGGAACAAAGGTGGCCGTAGGCACCAGCTCACAGTACTCTTTGATGCGGGCCCGGCGGACTTCCTTAATTTCTTTAACTACGTCAGCCTGAATGCCATTGGGGTCATATACATAACCGCTGGAATCGCCGGCTGTCAGAACCGTTGCTCCGAGCTGTGTGGCCTTTTCTATGGCGTAGGTAGCTACATTACCGGAACCGGAAATAACGACCTTCATACCCTTTATGGTCTTGCCGACATGCTGCAGCAGCTCCTCTGTTATGTAGACCAGTCCGTACCCGGTTGCCTCTGTTCGTACCAGAGAGCCGCCATAAGCCAGGCCTTTACCGGACAATGCACCCTCGAACTGATTCGTCAGTCTCTTATACTGTCCGTAGAGATAACCGATTTCTCTGCTGCCCACACCGATATCACCGGCGGGCACATCCTCGTCGGGGCCGATATATTTCACCAGCTCTGTCATAAAGCTCTGGCAGAATGACATGATCTCACGATCACTTTTTCCATGAGGATCAAAGTCAGAGCCACCCTTGCCGCCGCCGATCTCCAAACCGGTCAGTGCGTTCTTAAAGGTCTGCTCAAATCCCAGGAAGTTCATGGTACTGCGGTTTACGCTGGGGTGAAAACGAAGACCTCCCTTATATGGCCCAATCGCACTGTTAAACTGAATTCGGTATCCGCGGTTTACATGAAGCTCACCCTCATCGTCTACCCAAGGTACGCGGAAGGAGATACTTCTCTCCGGCTCCATCAGACGTTCCAGCAATTTCGTTCTGCGATACTCCTCTTCATGTGCTTCAATTGCTGGTCCAATTGAATCCAGCACTTCCTGCACCGCCTGATGAAATTCCGTTTCTCCAGGGTTGTTTTTCTTTACTAATTCCATTACCTCTTGTACGTATGTCATACCGTCTCCTCCTTACAATTTATAACGTCAATGCATTAACGTGATAAATGATTTTGCGTAGAAAAATAAAGACCTCTGCAAAAGAGTCTTCATATGGTACGCCCTTGCCCAAAGACCAGTATATCGGATTTTTTTCCTGTTGTCAACAATTTTATTAATTTACTTAAGTTAAAGGTGTTAAAATCTAATTTAAATTAACTTTGCAATCGTATTACTTTAATAAAGCTTTTGCCGTTTTAGTGGTCTTTAGGGGTTTTTCGACACAAAGCAGGAGGTCAGGAACCGCTTAAGGAACACTACTTATTCTTATTCCATTCATCCGTTTTTTTTGGCGTTTGAAGCGGGGGAGCCGGATATTATGATTGAGCGCTATTCCTCCGATTTCGGAATCTGCCGTCCTGTATGATCAATGGTATACTCCCCTGTATGAATCAGCCCCGAAACCGGGACCAGCTCATACCCCTGCTCCTGAAGCCCGGTAATCACTCCTTCCAAAGCTTCTGCCGTATATTTCGCGCCATTGTGCATCAATACGATGGAACCATTGCCCAGGTTCTTATGCTGGCAGACTGTCCGGATAATGGAATCCACGCCATAATCTTTCCAGTCGAGGCTGTCCACATCCCATTGCACGCAGTAATAATCACATTTCGCCACCGTCTTTACCAAAGTGTCACTGTAGCTCCCGTAGGGTGGGCGGAATAGTGTCATTTCCGTACCGGTCAGCTCCTGAATCTTCTGGTGCGGGGTCTCTAATTCATGTTTAATTTCTGCCGCACTCAAAGATGCCATATCCAAATGATTGGCACTATGGTTAGCCAGGTCATGTCCTGCGGCAGCAATCTCCTTTACATCCTCTGGGTATTTCTCCATCCATTCCCCTGTCATAAAGAAGGTTGTCTTCACGTTATATTTCTCCAGAATTTCTAAAATGTGCCCTGTATCCTCATTCCCCCAGGCGGCATCGAAGCTTAGTGCGACTTGTTTCTGATCGGTCTGTACCGAATAGATGGGGAGCTCCTTACTCTGCATGACACCCACAGACGCCATTACGGCCGGCCAATAGTGAAACGACTGACAGACAAGCAGAACCAGTACTGCCGCAAAGAGCACCCGAAACAAATAGGCTGGTTTGGATTTTACTTGCATTTTCTTCACGCATAGATCTCTCCTGCATATTTATTTCAATATATGCGGACAACGTATGGGAAATGCCCGCCAAAAGCGGGCATGTTCATGTGGGTACTTTATTCATACTTCAAGGGAATCCATTGGCCACTACTCGAATTGTAGCAATAGAGCCGCTGATCTGCTTCGTTATAATAAACCTTCTTATTATTGCCCTTATTCGGTAAGGATGAGACTGTTTCGATCGTTTCCGCAGATGTACTAATCTCATAGGCATCAGACACAAAACCACCTCCATTATTCGCCGTAGTTTCCTTTGTTATATAGTAATATTTTCCTTCACGGTAAAAGATACTGCCTACAGATAATGTTAGCGATTCGCCGCCGGATAGTTCTGCTAATTTTTTCTCAAGATTCCCCACAGTCTTTACGATATAATAGTTTCCCTCCACATCCCAAAAAATAATCTGGTCTTCACCACTCTCCAGCACGGGGGGTGTCTCCGGTGCTGTGGTCTCCGGCGGAGTGGTCTCCGGCGGAGTGGTCTCTGGTGCTGTCGTGGAGCTTTCTTCGGTACTATGCCCATCAATGAAATTATAGGTGTCGATATGCCCGTCAATGGTACAGATCTGGTAATATCTGCAATAGGTCACCGGTCTGCCGTCCTCTGTATAAGTCAAATGAATGACATAATAATCATCCGCATCGGCCTGGACATATGAAATTCTACCAGGAAGACCGGCATCCCCTTCAATATCTGCAATTGTCACTGCTTCCCCTGTCGCATAACTTTTCACATAACGTCCCTGTGCGGCTAAAACGGCAGTCTTGCAGTTCACGATCAGCTGCCGGTCCTTTTCCTTATCAATATATTGAAGCAATGCAGGAATAAGAACAGCCAAAAGAACCGCCAGTATTGCTATGACGACGATAAGTTCAACCAGAGTGAATCCCTTACTGTTCTTTCTCTTTCGCATTCTCTCACTTCCTAACTGATTAAACGAAAAGTTAATGATATCAGGGGGCAAAATACCTTTTGGCCCCCACATTATTATGTAATATTATACTATGAAATGTGCGTTAAAAGCAATAACCTATTATAATATTGTCACGATAAATCATCCACAAAGAAAGGTCTAAAAGGCCTTAATATATACATACGCCACAAACAGGATGACTCCGATAATCGCATTGATCGCAAACGCATTACTGGCAATCTCCGAATCCTCTTTCGTCCCATATTCTCCGATGTAGGCATTTAAAACCACCGAACCATGCTGGGAAATCAGGATGAAGAAGCCGGCATCAAAATAGAAGTCGTTCCCCACCATCGGATCCATCCACAGTACTTTTACGCCATAACCAATAGCAAAAATCAGCGCATACCGAACAGCTACAAGCAGGATGCTTTCGCCGATCTTTGCCAGACTATTAAGGCGTATCTTATACCCGACCATCACCAGAATTAACGTCGAACTAATTGAGCCCAGCTTGGATACCGTATCAATCAGTCCTCTTCCCAGTACATTGGCTTCCAGAACCTCCTTCAGTCCAAGACCACGGATTAGAAACGCCAGCAGGATCATTATAAATAAGGGGGACATGAAGTTCTTTCCGACCTGGGCAGGCGTCATTTTCTCGTTCTTCAGATACAGGCGGGCCACCGGCATAAACACCAAACCGATAAACAGCTCATGGCCAACTCCCATGCTCGTCAGATATCCCATGTTTTCCACACCATACACCGTAGAGAACAGCGGAATCGCCATAAAGCCAAAGGCAAAGGCGCAGGCGTACAAGGCCCCGAACCGCCGCTTATAATGAAAGAACTTAACCACAAGGAATCCAGCCCCCATCAGCAGAAGCTGAATCAAAAAGATACAGGCAGCCAAGCCAAAATATTCCGGTTTGAAATCCAGATTAAAAAAGGTCGTAAATAGAATACAGGGAACCAGGTATTGCGATACCAATCGCATAATTCCCTGAACCACCTCATCTGAAAGGAGCTTCCGTTTCTGCAGAAAAACCCCAAACAGCATTAGCAAGATCACCGGCAGCACATTATTCATTACATTCTGCATGATACGGTTCCCCTCTCTTTTCCTTTCGCTTCTTCCTCCGGTAAAACAGACCGCAGGCGGCGCTTCCGGCAATCACCAGCAGCAGAATCAATACCGCGCAGTGAAGGAAATAGGTATCCGGCAGAATCGTAATCACCGGATCCGATACCGCATCAAAAATCCAGAAATCATTCCGGAAGAAAATCTTGTGAAAAATCACAAAAGCCCTGTCCCAGTTAATGGCAATGCCAATCCCCAGCGCTGCCGGAATTGCCACTGTCATAATCGAAGTATACTTCAAATACAGAATTTCTCTCTTCTTCCGAAACCAGAGGATTCCTGCCAAGCCCAATACCAGGGTCGCCAGGCAGATATATTCCAGGGTCACAAAAATTACCTTCACCTCTTCAAAATGAACCCTTCCTGATTCTGACATAGCCAGCCCCGGAAACTCCAGCCGGTCCGGCCCCCAGAAATTATTGTAATCAATCAGCACATCATAATTTTCCCGGATCTCTTCCTCGCTTAGCCCGGAGACTGCCTCTAAATCCAGCCGCTGAATGTCCCCATAATACAACGGCCGGAAATTCAACACTACCGTTACAGCAAAAGACAGGATAAACAGCATCAGGATTACTCCCAGGCAAAGATTCTTCCATTTTCCCATAATATTGGTGCACCCGCAATTCCTGATACTTACGGATCCCAAAGTCATGCTTTTTCATGCAAGCATGAAACGCATAACCTTTTGACTCTAGTATCATAATATAACAGTGTACCATTTTCACGGAAATTTGTCGACAACGGATTGCCGATATGTTATCTTAATAGCAGGAGGTAAATGCCATGCTTTATATTGGACTCATTCTGGGTGTTTTTGCCCTGGACATGATACTGAAGAACAAAATTGATACACTGCCTGATTCCGAGCTTCCAAAAGAAAGCTCCGGAGGCCGCATCACCATCTGCCGCTCCCACAATTCCGGCATGATGATGAACCTGCTGGATCATAAGCCGGAACTGGTAAAGAAGGTAACCGCAGGGGTTGGGATTCTGACCCTGCTCTGGTATATTCCCCAGCTGTTTCGCAGCAGGGGACGCCTGATCAAGCTGGGGGGAGCATTGCTGCTGGGAGGCGGCGCGAGCAATATCGCCGATCACTTCCGGCGCGGGTATGTAGTGGATTATATAAAATTCAATTGGAAGCCCATTCACCGGATTGCCTTTAACCTGGCCGATCTATTTATATTCCTGGGCTGTACCCTGACACTTTTGGGCTCGCTGTTCCAAAAGGACTAAATGATTATTATGAAACCGGGACTGTTCTGCTAGTCCCGGTTTTAATCCGATTCACCTCTATCTTCTATTTCATCCTATCTTCTATTCCAACGCTGCCAGCTTTCGGTCCGCTGCGCGCATTGCCAGCCGGTAAAACAGCAGTGTCAGCAGCAGTAATACGCCGCAGGCAAGACCACCGATTACATAAAGGGGCGGATTCACCTGCAGATAAAGGAATACTGCACCGGCCCCCAGACCGCCGCCGATTCCCCAGCCAAGCAGCATGGTAAGAACACTGTTGAAGTTCTGCTTAACCGCCTGCTGCTCCGTCTCCCAGGACAGCTTTGGCGCACAGAGATCCCGCCAGATCTGCAGGCAGTTAAAGCACAGAATGGTCAGAACATTAATCCCCAGCGCCAGAATCCCTGCCAAAGGAGGGAAACCAACGATCACTACATACACAAAGATAATCACCAAATAAAAAGTACTGCCTAATGCAGAGAACAAAATTCCCGGCAGCATCTTCATCCGCACCTGATCCCGGTAGGTCATGGGAATATAGAGCATGGTAGAAATCCCCTTCCCTTCACGGGAAATAGCGGTAGCCGAAGTCATATTGGTGGATCCCACCAAGGCCGTGAAGCCAAATACAAATACCCAGATTAGTGCAATCACCCCATCCGGTATGGCTCCCGGGGCAAATAAGCTGCTCCCCATCTGACCCAATTCCTGGAAGAGTTCACCTACTGCGGCACCATCCTGTACCATTATCACTACCAGCGGAATAATCACAAATAACGGCCAAAGAACGACCATTAACGCACAATTCAGAAAAAAGACCGGTGTCCGCATCAGCAGCCGCATCTCCTTCTTAAAATAGGCACTCTTTGGTCCGCTTTTGCGGATTAACTTCTCCCGCTCTCCCTCCGTAATTGCCTTTCTCTTGGAGATCGTTTCCGTCATTCCCAGCACACCGCTGAAATACAGCTTCTCCGCAATAAACAGAAAGACCGCCAGAAGCGCCGCCACCGTCACCAGGAACAGCAGGAAAGACAGCACATCCACATTCAGAACCGCCGCCACTAAAAAGCGGAAGTTCGGGAACATCTTACTTAGGAATCCTACCAATGAATTATGACCACTCATCAGCAAGCGTATCATGGCATCCTGATCCATTGTATCCATCTGACTGGTAAGCATACCGATGCCCATACTTGCAATAATCAGTAAAATGCTGCCCATGGTAGTCAAAACACTCTTATTCTTGGCACCCTTAAAGAGCCTCATGAAAATCATGGAAATAATAGAGGCATACATCAAGGGCATAACCGGCATAATCAGCAGCCCCAGCAAGCAGAAAAGCCAATAGCCTGCAGAAGCACCGGATGCCCACCCGAAGCCGATCAGTATCGGTCCCAGCAAAGCTGCCGTGGTCAGCAGCTCATAGAACCAGGCCACCGTAAACTTAGCCGCCACAATCTGCACCGGACGCAGGGGCATGGGCAGCAAATTGACCGTATCATTACTCATATAAAAAACGGTTAGAATATAAGGCAGGCCAAAGAGCAGGGTCATTAAAGCCCCTGCGAACCAAATCAATTCCACTAAAATGCCTTCCTGATTCATGGAGGACAGCATCTCATAGCCGCCGCTTCCCATCTCAAACAGCATAAAGGCCATCGGCAGCAGGCAAACCCCCACCACCAGCCAACGCAGGGGGCCGGAAAGCTTTGACCATATCCCCTTTTTACGTTTTGATCCGCTTCCGCTGTTTCCCAGGCCGCTCTTCAGCAGAATGCGGGTAAGCTTCCAATATTTACGCATGTTCCGTCAACCTCAGGAAAATCTCTTCCAAGGATTCATCATTGCCCGATTGCGCGCGCAGATCTTCCAGGGTGCCCAGGTATACTATTTTCCCCTTACGGATAATCGCAATACGGTCGCAAAGCTTTTCCGCCACTTCTAATACATGGGTGGAAAACAATACCAGCTTACCGGCAGCAGCATGCTCCTTCATCATCTCTTTCAATTCAAAAGCAGATTTGGGATCCAGCCCGGTCAGCGGTTCATCCAAAATCCAGACAGAGGGATTATGAATCAACGCCCCCATCACCATAATTTTCTGGCGCATACCATGAGAATAGCTGAGAATCCGGTCCTTCAGCGCATTCTCCATATCAAACCGGCGGGCAAAATCTGCAATCCGCTCCTTGCGGCTCGCAGTGGGAACATCGTACATATCTGCCATAAAATTCAGATATTCAATGCCCTTTAAACGCAGAAAATTATCCGGATTATCCGAAACAAAACCCATCTGCATCTTAGCCTCTACAGGGCGCTTCCGAATATCCGTTCCGTTCAGGGTAATTTTTCCTCCCGCATCCGGCTGGAGGATTCCGGTAATCATCTTCAGGGTGGTCGTCTTACCGGCTCCGTTCGGACCAATAAAGCCGATAATTTTCCCGTCTTCCATTTCCCAATTCATGTCATCTACAGCCTTATGGGTTCCTGCATAAGTCTTTGACACATGATCAATACAAATCATGTAAACACCTCCTGCTGTCCTATACTCATATTACAATAATACAATAGTAGGCGTTTGTCAATATGTGCGGATTTGCTAATTATGAGCAGGGCATTACACTAGATCTGTCCCCGCAGCTCGATAACCGGGCCCCCTGTATGATTCAGATATTCTCTGGTAATGGTTACGCGGCCGATATTGGAATCCTTCGGAATCTCATACATGATATCCAACATATACTCCTCCAGAATCGCCCGTAATGCACGGGCTCCCGTCTCTTTCTCCATGGCCCGCTCGGCAATCAGCTCCAGTGATCCTTCGTCAAAAATCAGCTGCACCTCATCCATTGCTAAAAGCTTCTCATACTGCTTCAGGATTGCATTCTTCGGCTCGCGCAGAATTCTTACCAAAAAGTCCTTGGTCAATGCCTCTAAGGTTACCACGATCGGAAGGCGTCCCAGGAACTCCGGAATCATTCCAAACTTACGGATATCCTCCACCTGCACCTTGGAAATCAAATTTTTATCCTGGTCATATTTATCTTTCAGGTCTCCTCTGAAACCAATGGAACCATGCCGGTTCAGCCGTTCCTTAATAATCTCCTCCAAATCCGGGAAAGCGCCGCCGCAGATAAACAAAATATTCGTCGTGTCCATCGTCGTTAAAGGAACCATAGCATTCTTGCTTCCGGATCCTACCGGCACCTCTACAATGCTGCCCTCCAGTATTTTCAGCAATTCCTGCTGCACGGATTCACCGCTGACATCCCGTGTATTCATATTTTTCTTTTTGGCAATCTTATCAATCTCATCAATGAATACAATTCCATGTTCTGCCTTCTCCACGTCGTTATCCGCAGCTGCCAGAAGCTTAGTGAGAACGCTCTCAATATCGTCACCAATATAACCGGCCTCCGTCAGAGAGGTGGCATCTGCAATTGCCAGCGGCACGTTCAGCAGTTTCGCCAATGTCTTCACCAGATAGGTCTTACCGCTGCCGGTGGGGCCAATCATCAACATATTGGACTTCTCAATTTCTACCCCGTCCGAGCTGTCTGCCGCAATACGCTTATAGTGATTATAAACTGCCACGGAAATAGTCTTCTTCGCTTTCTCCTGGCCGACCACATGTTCATCCAGCATCGCCTTAATGCGGTGAGGAAGTGGAACCTCCTTCACGTCAAGAGCCGGCGTACGCCTCTCTTCCTTAGGCTTTTTCTTCTTTACCCTCTGTCGTTCCGGAATCTCGATTCCACCCAGCTGGCTTATATCAATCATTCGTACGTCAAAGGGCAGCTTAGAGAAATCCATCTTAGAAAAATCCTGGTTCTGAAAACTGTTCATGGCCTTCTGCATGCAGTCATTGCAGATCGATAAACCTCCCGGCATCTGGATCAGCTTTCCTGCCTTACTCTCCGGCCGGCGGCAAAGGCTGCAGACCTGTTCATAATCCTCCTTCTCCGGCTTCTCTTCCGGGACAGTTGCTACAGCGCCCTCCTCCGCAGGTGTATTGCCCGCCTCGTCTGTTGTTACCTCTGTCGTTTCATCTATATCTGAATAATTAATTTCCTCTGTCATGACTTACTCTCCTTTGTTTTGTATAGTCTTATTATACCTGATCCTCCACTAACAGGCAAATAAAGTTTTCATGAAGTAATTCAAAAAAGAAACGGGTGCAATACTGCTTTACACCCATTCCTTAACTCTTAGGATAAATACTTCTGAATATATTGGCCTGTATAAGAGTCCTTAGCTTTCGCTACTTCCTCTGGTGTTCCGACTGCCACCACGGTACCGCCGCGGTCACCGCCATCCGGACCCATATCAATGATATAGTCAGCTGTCTTAATCACATCCAGATTATGCTCAATTACCACGACCGTATTGCCGCCTTCTGTCAGTTTATTCAGGATATCGACCAGCTTGTGCACGTCTGCAAAATGAAGTCCTGTCGTAGGCTCATCCAGAATATACAGCGTCTTGCCGGTGCTGCGCTTACACAGTTCTGTCGCCAGCTTCACACGCTGGGCCTCTCCGCCGGACAGGGTCGTGGAGGGCTGTCCCAGGCGGATATAGGATAATCCGACATAGTGAAGCATCTCGATCTTTCGTCGGATATTCGGGACATTCTGGAAGAATTCCAATGCCTCTTCCACTGTCATATCCAGTACATCGAAAATATTCTTGCCCTTATAGCGGACCTCCAGAGTCTCACGGTTATAGCGCTTACCTCCGCATACTTCACAGGGAACATATACGTCCGGTAAAAAGTGCATCTCGATCTTCAGGATTCCGTCGCCGCTGCAGGCTTCACAGCGTCCGCCCTTTACATTGAAGCTAAAGCGTCCCTTGGAATAGCCTCTCGCCTTCGCATCCTGGGTGCCGGCGAACAGATCCCGGATCAGGTCAAAGACGCTTGTGTAGGTAGCCGGGTTCGAACGGGGCGTGCGCCCAATCGGCGACTGGTCGATATTGATGATCTTATCAATATTCTCAATCCCTTCGATACTGTCATGGGCACCCGGTATCGTCCGGGCGCGGTTCACCTTACGAGCCAGGTCTTTATAAAGAATCTCATTAACCAGAGAGCTCTTACCGGAGCCGGAAACGCCGGTGACACAGGTCATCACGCCTAAGGGGAAGCTCACGTCGATATGCTTGAGGTTGTTTTCTGCCGCACCTTTTACGGTTAGAAATCCTGCAGGAGTTCTACGTGTCTCCGGTACAGGGATCTTCCTTCGCCCTGCCAGATAATCTCCGGTAACGGAACCCTCGGTCGCCATTACTTCGCCGGCGGTTCCCTGGGCTACCACCCGGCCGCCATGCTCACCGGCTCCGGGGCCAATATCAATAATATGATCTGCTGCCAGCATCGTATCCTCATCATGCTCTACCACCAGAACGCTGTTACCCAGATCTCTCAGGTGAATCAGGGTCTTCAAAAGCTTATTATTATCGCGCTGATGGAGGCCAATGCTTGGTTCATCCAGAATATAGGCCACTCCTACCAGTCCGGAGCCAATCTGCGTAGCCAGACGAATCCGCTGTGCTTCTCCACCGGACAAAGTCGCCGCCGCTCTGCCCAACGTCAGGTAATCCAGCCCTACATCCAGCAAAAATCCGATCCGGGCATGAACCTCCTTCAGAATCGGTCTGCTAATTGCAATCTGCATCTCCGTCAGCTTCAGCTCACCCAGAAACTCACTAACCTCCAGGATTGGCATATTCGTCAAATCATATATATTCTTCCCTCCTACCGTAATTGCCAGAGAGGTCTTCTTCAGGCGCTGCCCGCCGCAGGCAGCACAGGGAGTCACACGCATGTAGCTTTCATACTCCTGCTTCATGGCATCCTGCCCGGTCTCCCGATAACGGCGCTCCACATTCTTCAGCAGTCCGTCGAAAGCAATCTCGTAGACTGCCTCTCCCCGCTCACCGCTATAGCGCACAGGGAAGCGTACACCATTGGTGCCATAGGTAATCAGCTGCTTAACCTTCGCAGGATAATCCCGATAAGGGGTGTTCAGGTCAAAGCCGTATTTCTCTGCTAAGCCTTTAAGGATCGCATAGGTATAGCTGCTTTCCTTATTAGCCGAACCCCATCCGGTTACCACAATAGCCCCATCCATCAGGCTCAGGCTGGGATCCGGGATAACCAGATCCATGTCAAATTCCATCTTATAGCCTAATCCATAACAATCCGGGCAGGCCCCGAAGGGATTGTTAAAGGAGAAGCTGCGAGGTTCTACTTCATCAATACTGACCCCGCAGTCCGGGCAGGAGAAGCTCTGGCTAAAGTTCAGCGTCTCCCCATCCTGCACATCTACCATCATCAAACCATCGCTTAAATCCATCGTGGTCTCAATGGAATCGGTCAGACGGTTCTGGATACCGTCACGGACTGCCAGGCGGTCTACCACCACCTCGATATTATGCTTAATATTCTTCTCCAGCTTAATATCCTCGGACAGCTCATAGATATTCCCATCCACGCGGATACGCACGAATCCGCTTTTCTTCGCCTGTTCCAGCACTTTAGCGTGCTCACCCTTACGGCCTCTTACCACCGGCGCCAGTATCTGGATCCGGCAGCCCTCCGGCAGGCTCAGAATCTGATCCACCATCTGATCCACCGTCTGCCGCCGGATCTCCTTGCCGCATTCCGGACAGTGGGGAATGCCGGCTCTTGCATATAGCAGACGCAGATAGTCATAGATCTCCGTTACGGTTCCCACCGTTGAACGGGGATTGCGGTTCGTCGATTTCTGATCAATGGAAATCGCAGGCGACAGGCCTTCGATGCTCTCCACATCCGGTTTCTCCATCTGTCCCAGGAACTGCCTTGCATAGGAAGACAGAGACTCCATATAGCGGCGCTGCCCCTCCGCATAAATCGTATCAAAGGCCAGAGAGGACTTACCCGATCCGGACAGACCGGTCAGCACCACCAGCTCATTACGGGGGATGTTCACCGAAAGGTTCTTTAAATTGTGTTCATTGGCCCCCCGGATCTTAATATACTGTTTCTCTTCCATAATAATTTCGGTTCCTTCTTCTTAATGTTACTTTAAATAAGCCTTCAATTCCATCATCCGGTCACGCAAATTCGCTGCTTCTTCGAAGTTCAGCTCCACTGCCGCCTGATGCATCTTCTTCTTAATATGCTCGATCAGAGCCTTCAGTTCCTTCTCATCCATCGACTCAGGATCCTTATCCAGACCCTTCCGCTTCGGTGACTCTACCGCCTGGGAAATCCGGATCAGATCGCGGACTGCCTTCCGGATGGAAGTCGGTGTGATCCCGTGTTCGTCATTATATTTCTCCTGGATCGCCCTTCTGCGGTTCGTCTCGTCGATGGCGCGGCGCATGGAATCCGTAATGGTATCGGCATACATCAGTACGTGGCCGCTCGCATTACGGGCCGCCCGGCCTACGGTCTGAATCAGCGAGGTCTCTGAACGGAGGAATCCCTCTTTATCCGCATCCAGGATCGCCACGAGGGAAATCTCCGGAATATCCAGCCCCTCTCGCAGCAGGTTAATTCCTACCAGCACATCAAAGACATTCATTCGCATATCCCGGATAATCTCCATCCGCTCCAGCGTATCAATATCCGAATGCAGATACCGGATTCGAACGCCCGCTTCCCGCATATAGTCGGTCAGATCCTCCGCCATACGCTTCGTCAAGGTCGTAATCAGTACCTTATTACCGCCGTCCACTTCCCGGTTCACCTCGGACACCAGATCGTCCACCTGGCCGGCCACCGGCCGCACCTCGATCTTCGGATCCAGCAGACCGGTAGGACGAATCATCTGCTCCGCCCGCAGCTGCTCATGCTCCGATTCGTAAACGGAGGGCGTCGCCGACACAAACAATACCTTATCAATCTTACCCTCAAACTCCTGAAAGTTCAAAGGCCGGTTATCCAGTGCCGAAGGCAGCCGGAATCCATAATCCACCAGCGTCCGCTTTCGGGACTGATCTCCTGCATACATGCCCCGCACCTGAGGCGTTGTAATATGAGACTCATCAATAATCAGGAGAAAATCCTTCGGGAAATAATCCATCAGCGTATGGGGTGTGCTGCCTGCCGGCATACCGGCCAGATACCTGGAATAGTTCTCAATCCCGGAGCAGAATCCGGTCTCCCGCATCATTTCTATATCAAAGTTCGTCCTCTCAGAGATTCTCTGGGCCTCCAGCAGCTTGTCCTCCGAGCGGAAATATGCCACCTGGGCCTCCAACTCATCTGCAATCTCTGCCGCAGCCGCCGCCATCCGTTCCGGTGATACCACATAGTGGGATGCCGGAAAGATCGGAATGTGATCCAGCCGTGCCCGAATCTCACCAGTCAGCGTATCGATCTGCGTAATCCGGTCTACTTCATCTCCAAAGAACTCAATCCGCACCGCCGTCTCGCCGGTACCGGCGGTAATCAGTTCAATCACATCTCCCCGCACCCGGAAGGTCCCGCGGTGCAGGTCCATATCATTCCGTGTATACTGAATCGCAATCAGCTTACGGATCACCTCATCCCGGTCCTTCCGCATGCCGGGCCGGAGGGAAATTACCATATCCTTATAATCTACCGGACTGCCCAGTCCATAAATACAGGATACGGAAGACACGATAATCACATCCTGCCGCTCGGACAATGCGGCCGTAGCCGAATGGCGCAGCCGGTCAATCTCGTCGTTAACCGCAGAATCCTTCGCAATATACGTATCTGTGGAGGGAACATAGGCCTCCGGCTGATAATAGTCATAATAACTGACGAAGTATTCTACCGCATTATTCGGAAAAAATTCTTTAAACTCACTGTACAGCTGTGCCGCCAGGGTTTTATTATGCGCCAGAATCAGAGTCGGACGTTCCAGCTTCTGAATCAAGTTCGCCATCGTAAAAGTCTTACCGGAACCCGTCACACCCAGCAGCGTCTCGAATTGGTTCCCCTTCCGGAACCCTTCGGTCAGCTTCTCGATCGCCTGGGGCTGATCGCCTGTAGGCTGAAATTCACTTACCAGTTCAAACATGCTCAAATCGCCTTCGCCTCCTATTCACACCGCGTACCGTGGATTATACCACCTTTTTTAGGAAAGTAAAATACCTGTATGAGAAATTTAGTTCTCCCCATTCAAGAACAAATGTTCATGCATTTTCCATTTTACCAGAAAGAACAGATGTTTGCAAGGGGTTTCTTCTTTTATTATTATACCCAAAATAGCAAGAGGGGCAGCCAGAAACACTGCCCCTCCCACCGAGGAAGGATATAAGAAAAAAATGATACCAGGATTGCGGGAGCACAAAGTGCGTAGCAATCCGCAGGGATCAGGAAAAATTCACCCCGGACTGCAAATATATATTGGCATAGGGAGTTTTCTCCCCGGTGCGGACTACACAGACAGCCTCCGTCATCCCTGCCTTAAATGCCTCATGGGAGACATAACGAACTGGAATTCCGGGGAAACGCCCCAGGATCGCCTGCTCCAGGGCTTCACTCACCTGATGAATCTCCTCTGCCAGTGTAATGGCCTCTACCTGCATCTCACTGATCACTGCATCCAGCGTCTCCAGAAGCCCCGGAATATTATCCGTCACCGCCAAATCAATCCGTTTCACTCCAGCCGGGATCGGCAGGCCGCAGTCTCCGATTACCAGCTGCTGGGTATGTCCGATTTTTGCAATTTCATAAGAAATCTCACTGTTTAACAGGCTGCTCTTTTTCAAAAAACAAGCCTCCTTTCCTACTATTGAAAACACTCTTCCAACTTTTAAGCTCTCCCAGCGCCTGGGATGCCACTGCCGCTTCCACTTTCTCCCATACAGGAATCGAGTCGGCCGCTCCGGCCTTCTTAATGCATAAGGCACTGGCTGCCGTAGCAAAATGCAGCACCTCTTCCATGGGTTTGTTTCGGAGAATCCCATTCAGGAAATATCCAATAAACGTATCTCCTGCCGCCGTCGTATCCGTCACCTCTACCGGATAAGTTCCAACGCGGTGCAGGCTTCCGTCCGGCTCCAGGCAGCAGGCCCCCTGCCCACCCAGGGTCAGAAGGATGGTGCAGGACGGATACTTCGCCTGTAATGCCGCCAGGATCTCCGCCTCCTTCTCCGCCCCGGTCAGCTGGCGCCCCTCCACCTCATTGATAATCAGCCAGCTCAGCAGCTCCAGCGGATAGGACAATACCTGATCCTTCATGGGAGCGGCATTAAACGCTACACGCATCCCTTTCGCGGACGCCTTGCGGATAATCAAATCCACCAGGTTGGTCTCGTTCTGCAGCAGTACAATATCCTGCTCCGAAAAATCCGTCAGAACTTCATCAATATACGGTTCCGTCAGCTTTTGGTTTGTCCCGCCATACAGCAGAATGCAATTCTGCCCCGCATCGTCCACCTGGATCACCGCATGGCCGTTCTTCTCCGGGGTCGTATAGATCAGTGACGTATTGACTCCCCATTCCTCCAGCTTCGTCTTCAGCATTTCCCCATCGCTTCCAATCCAGCCTGCATGGTATACCTGATTGCCGGCCTTTGCCGCGGCAATCGACTGGTTCAGCCCTTTGCCTCCGCAATACACCTGCAGATCCTTGGAGGATTTGGTTTCACCCGGAAGCAGAAATTCATCCACTTGATATACATAATCAATATTCAGGGAGCCAAAGCTCAGTATCTTCATCCCGATCCCCCATTCTAATGCCAGATTTCAATCCGGTACGCTTCACCCGCCTTCAGGCTAACCGGCCATGACCCTCCGGTCTCCTGTCCGTTTACCAGCACGCGGAGCGGTGTGATAGCCGGGAAGGACAGGGTAACTTCCTGTTCCTGAATCCCTACTTCTACGCTGGCATAGTGATCCTCATATACAAACCGGCGGAAGCGCCCCTTTGCATTGGAGGTGAAAATCTGGGTGCCGTTTTTCCAAAGCCCGGTCTGCTCTCCGCAGCGGAGCGTATACAGTCCGTTAAAGGTCTTCACATTCCGAACCTCCATCGGCTCTCCGGTCACGGAACCAAAGTGCAGACCATTCCAGCTGTCAATGTCAATAAATTCATAGACCCACATCAGCGGAATCAGTGCACCCCAGCCGTAGAAGGGATCGGAATCCACACTCTTGCCTACGCCGGTGAAGGAATTATAATTCTCATAGCAGGCCCGCTCTGTCTCCCAGCAATGATGGAATACTTCCGCACTGCGCTCTGCCAGCCGGTAAGCCTCCTGTTCGAAGCCATAACGCTTCAGACCCAGATAGGTAAAGAAGTTCAGCGGCGGCCACATACGGCCTCTCCAATATACATCGTCCGTCACCGCCGGATGCTTCTTCCACACAGAGGGCAGAGCCGCCTTCGTCCAGAATTCTTCTTCATCAAAAATATGCCGAATCAGGCGTTTTGCCCGCTCTTCATCCGGAATTCCTGCCGCCAGCGGATAGAAGCTGGTGGGGCTGGGCGGTGCATAGCCCTCTTCCCAGTGGCGGTTCGCATACAGCCCTCTCTCTTCATCCCACAGCACCCGGTCAATCCGCTCTTTAAAGTCCTGGGTATGCTGGGCCAGCATCTTCGCATCCTCTTCATATCCCAGAATCGCAGCCATCTCTGCTATAGACTCGCCTTCCAGTGCCAATAAGCTGTTCAGCGCCACGTCTTCCATGTTAATCGTATCCGTCTCCGGACAGAACTTTGCGCCATCAAACATCGGACTATTGTCCATCGCAGCCTCGTCCTTCGCCGCCAGCTTGGTACGCTTAAAATGTCCGTTGCCGCCCGGAGAACTGCCGTATTCTAATACGCCGTTACCGTCGCCGTCCCGGTGGTCGAACCACCACAAATGCGCCTTCTTCAGCGTGCCGTATACCTTTTCAATCAGTACCTTATCGTGAGTCATATGGTAATATTTCAACACAATAAAGCCGGCGATCGGAGGCTGGGAACGGTCTACCCATTCCGTAAACTCCGCCATCAGGCAGGCCAGGTTATCCGCCGGCACCACATTGTCCAGCGCCGCCAGAATATTATTCTCTCCCATCTGCCAGTCACCCGACCAGGTGCTGATCAGGGAGTGGTAGAACACATCGTCCAGCCAGATAAACCATCCACCGAATTTCCGGTCGATCCAGAACCGGGTCAGAGAGGTAAAGGTCCGCCCATTCTTCCTGTCGGCAATATTATTCCAGGCCATTACATCCCGGATCGCCTCGCCGCAGCCAGGGAAACGTCCTTCGATCTGCAGCGCACGCTTCACGCTGCTCCGGATCCCTTCCAGGGCTCCCTCCGGCAATGCCAGTGCTTCTGCCGCCTTCCGGCGTGCCATAGCCACATCGCTGCAGACCGCTGCGGCAAACTCAATCACCGGGGTCTCTTCCATGTTATAAGCAGAGATATGCCAACAGGGATTTTCTGCATCCTCCAATGGCGCATAGTAACCCTTATCGACCATCTGCAGTCCGACATAATCATACTCCTTTGCCAGACAGTCCCGGATCGCTGCATCCTTCATTACCGCGGCAATTTCATAGCTGCGCTGACGGAAACATACATCACCCCCGGCATCCCGGCTAATGCTGCCATCCCCTTCAAATCCAAGGTTCAGAAAAGTCCAGAAGCGAAGCCCCCACTCCCCATTTTCCAAGACACGAATCCTGCAGCGGACGGTCCACTCGTCGGTCTTAAAATACTCTACCAGCAGCTTCGTGCCGTTGTGTACCGCCGTCAGCGCGCAATAAGTCCCGTCGGCATCGTGCTCCAGCAGCTTCATGCTGTCAGAGAAAGGAAAATTCGTATATGTGTTATCCGCATAACTATAGGCACCCAGTCCAATACTGAACTGTGCCGGCAAGAACATCATAATCGCCGGACTTTGGGAACTCCAGGTATTAAAATACTTTTCCTTTGAAATATGAAACATCTTATGCCTCCTCCCGGAAATAATGGATAAAATCCGGTTTAATGGTTAAATGCAGGATCTGCCCGCTCCGGTAATCGGCCATATTGGTATTCAGCACTACCAGCTGCACCTCTTCTTCGCCAATATATCCATTTAACTTACAGACGCTTCCGGTAAACACAGTATCCTTCAGGCGGAAGGGTACCGTTCCATCGCCTGCTTTCTCACAGATCACAAAATGCTCGCCCCGCATGGCCGCCTGTACCGCACTGCCAGGCTTTATGCCTGCTTTCTCATTCACCGGGAACTGCCAGCTCTTTCCCTCGATATACCGGCTGCCATCCTTCTCCCGCAGAACGCCGCTTAAGACATTGGCCTTACCGATAAAGTCAGAGGAGAAAATGCTGGCCGGCTTATTATACATATTCCAGGGATCCGCAAACTGCTCAATTTTACCGCCGTTCATCAGGATAATGTCGTCGGACATGGTCAGCGCCTCTTCCTGGTCATGGGTTACAAACACGGTCGTAATCCCGATTTGCTGCTGGATATTACGGATCTCATACTGCATTTCCATACGGATTTTCCGGTCCAGAGCGGACAGGGGTTCATCCAGCAGCAGAATATCCGGCTCAATTACCAGCGCTCTGGCCAGCGCCACACGCTGCTGCTGTCCGCCGGACATCTGGGTGACTTTGTCATTGCCGCGGCCATCGAGCTTCACCATCTTCAAGGCCCAGTTTACTTTTTCATCCATTTCTTCTTTACTTTTCTTGCGGATCTTCAGGCCGTAGGCAATGTTCTTCGCCACGGTCATATTCGGGAAAAGCGCATAGTTCTGGAACATCATTCCGACGTTCCGCTTCTCGGTATTGAGGTTCGTAATGTCCTTTCCGTCCAGCGTTACCGTACCGCTGTCGGGGGCCTCCAGGCCGGCAATAATCTTCAGCATTGTGGTTTTACCACAGCCGGAGGGGCCCAGCAGAGACAGGAACGCTCCTTTTTCCAAGGAAAAAGACAGATCGACCAGCACCTGATTGGAGCCAAATGATTTTTTGATATGTTCAACTTTTAAGTAAGACATAGGATCCTCCTTCAAATTCCGCTAACCTATAATATTCTTGGCAGAATAGCCCAGTTTGTTCAGAATCATGACAATTGTCGTGGTCGCCACTACCATAATCGTAGCGAGAGCATTCATGTCCGGCGTGTAGCCGCTTCGCACCAGCGTAAAGATCTCCAGCGGCAGCGTACGGACGCCGAAAGGCGCCAGATAGTACTGGATGCAAAAGCTGTTAAAACACACAATAAAGGACATCAGCGTACCAGAGATAATACCTGGAACCAGCTTATAGAGCGTCACATCGAAGAAGATCCGGACTGGCTTCGCTCCCAGGGTACGGGCGGCGTTTTCTGTGTTATCGTCTGTCTCTCCGAACCGCCCCAGCACCATCATTATTACATAGGGGACCACGATAGCCGTATTTCCCAGGAACATACCGATATAGGAACGGCCAAGTCCGATGAAGTTAAAGATCATCAGCAATGCAATGGCCTGTACCAGCCAGGGGATAACCACCGGCAAGGAGGTAACCGAGCGGTAGCGTTCCCGCCATTTTCCCGGCATCTGCTGCATGCCGATGGCCGTGACCGTCCCCAATATCATAGCGGTAACCGCCACCAATATGGAAAAACTCAAGGACAGACCCGTGGCCTTTAGCAAGTCACTGTTACCCGAGAAGAGCTGCACATACCACTGAAAGGTAAAGTCAATCGGAAGCGTTCCGTATTTATTGCCGTTAAAGGACATGATAATAATGACCAGAATCGGAGTAAACAGGAACAGATATACCAGAATCGTCCAAATTCGGACCGCAAGATTAAACTTATTCTTCTTCATCAGGCAATCCCTCCAATACTCTTATTCGCCCGATTCGTCAATGTTCGGATGATGAACATGATCAGGCTTAAGATAATCAGGAAGACGAAGGACAGCGCCGAACCGTAACCCATATCCAGAACCGTCGAGAACTGGGAGTTAATCAGGCTTCCTACCATCATGCCGTCGGAGCCTCCCACCAGTCCCGGTTCCACGAAGCTGCCCACCGAAGGAATCAGGACCAGCATTATGCCGGAGAGTAATCCGGGGAAGCTAACCGGCAGTACTACGTTAATGAAGGTCTTAAAACGCCCGGCCCCCAGAGTGTGGGACGCATAGATCAGGTTATCCTCCACGCTCTCCAGCGAGGAATAGAGGGATAAAATCATATAGGGAAGGTATTCATATACCAATACGATAACCACTGCCGGCGTGGAGTAGAGGATGGATCCGGATGAATCGGCCAACCCCAGGTTGCCCAGCAGCGTCATCAGCAGGCCGCCCGACTGAAGGATCAGCATCATCGCATAAATCAGCAGCAGCTGCGATGTAAAGAAAGGAACAATGGCCAGCATAACCATCGTATTCCGGTTTTTCGCTTTAAAGATCTTGGCGACGCCCCATGCAGCCGGGTATGCCAGGATAATGCAAATCAAAGTAACCAGCAGGCCAATGCCTACCGATTTTAACATCAGCTTAGAAAACGTCCAGCTGCTGAACATACGAACAAAATTGTCCACGGTCCACGCGGCAATGGAGCCGTCGGAGCCCAGATTTCCCTTAATGAAGCTGAAAGCTACCAGCATTGCCAATGGGAGCAGGCTCAGACAGAGGAAGAATGCGGCTGAGGGCAGCACCAGAAAGCCGCCTTTTTTAAAATGATACTTAAAATTCATAGCCTATTTCCCTTTCCAAGGAATTCTCCTTACAGGAAAGGCGCAGACAAGCGGTATTATTAGCTGCTGCCTGCGCCCCAGGTGTTAGAGTGATTTAGTTCGCTTTCACCTCATTCCACAGCTCAAGCCACTGGCTGCGGGTTTCTTCCGGCATATATTTCTGCATATAGATCTTCGACGGTCCTTCCGGATACATCCAAAGAATCTTCTTCTGGTCATCGGTCAGAGATGCTTCTACCGCAGTGTTAACCGGGTTGTGAGCGTTCTCATCGGTAGCGAACGCATACTGGAACTCGTCGTCGGTCATGAATTCAATCCACTTCAGCGCCAGATCATAGTTCGGCGCGTCCTTGGCAATGCCCCAGAAATCGCACCATGCAATCGTTCCTTCTTCCGGATAGATGTATTCTACCGGCTCACCGGAGCTTAACAGCTGGGAAGCGGTTCCTGCCCACATGTTGCCCAGAGTGATTTCACCGGACATATAGGGCTTCAGGAAATCGTCATAGCTGGCCCAGAAAGTACGGGTATTGGCTTTCAGCTCCAGCAGTGCCGTCTTAATCTCATCCAGGTTCGGATTCCACAGATCTTCCTGTCCGGTATAGATGCCGGCCGTCAGAATTGCAGAGTCAAACTCATCGAACATACCAACCTTGCCCTTATTCGCAGAATCCCACAGTGCGGACCAGCTGGTAATCGGCTCTGAAAATGCTTCAGGGTTATATCCCAGCGACGTGGTGCCCCATGTCCAGGGAATTGCATAGTACTGTCCGTCTATAACGGAATCGGAGAAGTCTCTCAGGTCTTCACGCAGATCTGCAAAGGTCGACAGTTTGGAAGTGTCAATGGGCTCCAGTAAATCCTGGTCCGTCATAACCTTCACGTATGTGGAGTTTGGAAGAACCACGTCGATCTTTCCCTGACCGCCCTGTTTCAGCATCGTAATCATCTCTTCCAGAGAGGTGAAATACTGATGCTCTACCTTACATCCATACTTCTCTTCAAATGCCTTAGCGCCATACTCTGCATCAGAGCCATAGCCCTTCCAGTTTGCCACTACCAGGGTCTGGCCGGAGAAATCCTCCACTGCCTCCGAGGGATCGGCTGACGTGTCTGCTGCCGTTGTCTCGCTTGCGGCTGCCGTGGTTGCTGCACTTGTAGCTGCCGTGGTACTCTCCTTATTCGAGCTGCCGCAGGCACTGAGGGAAACTGCCGCCATTACGAAAGCCAGAAATAATGCTCCATACTTCTTCACCTTTTTCATTTCTTACCTCCTGAATTTTTTCACGAACTTTACTAAAACGTTTTACTAATCGCTTATAAGATATCATATAATTTTTCTTTCGTCAATATATTATGGGGAGCTTTTCACATTTTAATTAAATAATCCGAAAAAATACCGTGTAAACTTCCATGTTGTGAAAAGTAAAACGGTTCCAAAAGCAGATTTTCCCTCCTTACCACTCCCCCATAAACCGCACGGATTCTCTCTTTACGAGAACCGGCTCAAAGGGAATATCGCCTTTCTCTCCTTCATGTTTGCCCTCCAGACACTCCAGCAGCAGCTCGGCGGCCCGGCGGCCCATGTCCTGGACAGGATTATAAACCGTGGTCAGCGCAGGATTTAAGAGCCTGGAAAAAGGAATATCATCAAAACCGGTTACCGAAACATCCTGCGGGATCCGGATCCCCCGCTCGTTAAACAGACAGGTCGCACCATAGGCGATCAGGTCATTGGCACAGACCAAACAAGTAAATTCCTTCTTCTCACCCATCAGTTCCTTGGCTGCCTCATAACCGCCATTCTCCGAGTATTCGCAGGATTTGATAAAGCTCTCCGGAATCCGGATCCCCTTCTCCTCCAACACTTCCCGGAATCCGTCCAGCCGCTGGCTGGCGGACAGCACTTCCTCCGGCCCGGCCAAATAGGCAAACTTCGTATGCCCCATCTCCAGCAGATAACGAGTCATCATTGCCATCCCTTCCTTCTGCCGCACATGCAGGCTGAAGGCGTCTTTGACATTCTCGATATTGTCCACATATATGACCGGCACATGAATATCTTCCAGTACTTTCCGGATCTTGTCAATCATTTTGAAGTTATTGTAAATGATTCCCGCTACGTAGTTCTCTTTCAAAAAAGAGAGGTTGCGAAATTCTTTCTCATCATTATTGTTGGAATTGCATAGTACGACGCTGTAGCCTCGGCGGGTAGCAATATCTTCCACACCTTTTACCAACAGCGCGTAGAACTGGTTTGTAATATCCGGAACCAGGAGACCAATCGTGGTGGAGCGCTTCGTCACCATGCTGCGGGCTACCGTGTTGGGCTGATAACCGCTCTCTTTAATAATAGCCGCCACTCTTTTCCTGGTATCCTCACTGATCCCATAGGGGATATTGTTAATTACCCGTGACACGGACGCCGGAGAGACATTGGCCATACGTGCGATATCTTTAATTGTCAGTTTCTCCATATGTATTTGTCACCTCGCAAACGAAAACGTTTTCTTTGATATACCTTATCAAAATGTAAAATTACTGTCAAGTAATTTTTCTTTTTATAGAATTCAAAAAGCAGCAGATTAACTACCGGCAGGATTGCATTTATAACCATGATCGATTATAATGGGGAAAGTATGTTAATTTTAAATAAGAGGAGTGATTTTATGGCAAGTACAACAACAGCAAATACCTTTCAAAAAAGCCGCTTGTCTGTAAAGGCACAGACATTGGCGGCACTGGCGGCAATTGCCTCTGCAGTAGTGGTACCGCAGTTGTTTCATACATTAGGCGCAGTGTCGGGACTTGGCACCGCACTTGGTGAAACTTTTCTTCCCATGCAGCTGCCGGTTATACTGGCAGGACTTCTGGCAGGCCCTTATGCCGGTCTGGCTGCCGGAACCTTTGGCCCTCTGGCCAGTTTTGCCCTGTCGGGTATGCCCGGATCCTTGATGCTTCCCTTTATGATGATTGAGCTGGCCTTCTATGGCCTCTCGGCCGGGCTTCTGGCTAACACAAAGCTTCCTCTCATTGGCAAGGTCTTTGCGTCACAGGTCATTGGCCGCATCGCCCGCGCCGCCGCTATTCTCGCAGCTGTGTATGCCTTTGGAAACGAGTCGATCCATGTGAGTATCATCTGGAAAAGTATTACGGCCGGTCTGCCGGGTCTTGTCCTTCAGTGGAGCTTACTCCCGTTAACTGTATTTTGGGTGGAGAATCGAGCGAAAAATGACCAATAATTTGTTACCGGCCAAAAAAAAATTAGAAGAAGGCCGCTATACCTGTGTCTTGGTAAAAGAAAGCATAACCTACACTAGTACGGAACGCGGTGTAAAGCCCTTGCTGGACTGGCTTGCCTCCGATACGGATCTGCAGGGCTTCTCTGCTGCCGACAAGGTGATCGGTAAGGCTGCCGCCTTCCTGTATGCCCTGGCAGGTGTCAGGGAAGTCTACGCCCCTGTCATGAGCGAGGCCGCCATCAACATCCTGAAAGAGTATGGAATCAAGGCGCATCATGATTCTGTCGTTAAAGGGATCATGAACCGTACCAAAACCGGAATGTGCCCCATGGAACAGGCTGTCCGGGAGATTTCCGAACCGGAAGCTGCCCTAACCGCCATCCGTCAGAGACTCGCTACATTGTAAGCTACAACCATAAGAAAAGCATGAGAAAGCCGCCCGTTCGGGCGGCTTTCTCATGTTTAAATGTGCAGAATCAATGTCGCAAACTGGAAATAAATCATCAGTGAAATTGCATCCACAATCGTGGTAATAAAGGGACTTGCCATAACTGCCGGGTCAAATCCAATCCGCTTTGCCGCAATCGGCAGCGTACAGCCCACCAGCTTCGCCACCAGCACTGCTGCCAGCAGCGTGAGGCTGACCACCAGTGACGTCAGCACGCCGACCTGGTCAAATAACATGAGCTTAACGAAATTGGCCACTGCCAGTGTGACGCCGCAGCACACTGCCACCTGCGTCTCTTTCCAGATGATTTTGGGCATATCCCGGTACTCAATTTCACCCAGAGATAAACCACGGATAATCGTTACCGAAGCCTGGCCGCCGGCATTGCCGCCGGTATCCATCAGCATCGGGATATAGGCGGACAATACCATCAACGCTCCCAGGGCCTCTTCATAATGGGTAATAATCATGGCGGTAAACGTCGCGGATATCATGAGCATTAACAGCCAGGGAATCCGCTTCCGGTATGTTTCAAACACACCGCTCTTCATATACGGCTTATCCGTAGGCACGATAGCTGCCATCTTCTCGATATCCTCCGTAGCCTCCTGCTCCATAACGTCCATGGCGTCATCGACGGTGATAATACCCACCAGGCGCTGTTCCATATCCACTACAGGCAATGCCAGGAAATCGTATTTACTGAACTTCTCCGCCACGTGTTCCTGGTCCTCCAGGGTCGTGGCGTAGATTACATTCTTCTCCATGATGTCTTCAATGATATCCCCATAACTCGACAGCAGCAGCGTCTTAACCGTCACCAGACCCAGCAGCGTCCGGTTATCATCGACCACATAGCAAGTGTAGATGGTCTCCTTATTCACGCCGGTACGCCGGATTCTCGTGAAGGCATCCATTACGGTCATATCCCGCCGCAAATCCACGTACTCAATAGTCATAATGCTGCCTGCACTATCCTTCGGGTACTGCAGAATTCCATTGATCCGCATCCGCATCTCCGGATCGGCATGCTTCAGGATCCGCTTTACCACATTGGCAGGCATTTCCTCTATAATTGCAACTGTATCATCCAAATAAACCTGATCCATCACTTCCTTCAGCTCACGGTCGCTGAAGAAACTGATCAGGATCTCCTGCTGATCGGAATCCATTTCTACGAATGTATCGGCTGCCAGCTCTTTTGGCAAAATGCGGAACAGCAGCGGGAGATCCTCCTCCGGCAGCTCCTCCAGAAGCTCGGCAATATCAATGGGTTCCATATTCTTCAATAATGCACGCAATTCAATAAACTTCTTGCTTTCCAAGAGTTCTGCAATTTGTCTTCTCATTTTCCCTGTTCCTCCTGCTCTCTCGACCCTGAGCATCTATGTACTCCACAGGCACCTGCAGGGAAAATTACGGTATTGCAGTTCCCCTACAGTAGGTTCATCAGTTCGGTAAGTTGTCGTATCTCCATAGTTATCGGTATGTTTTCCTCATTTCTAGCCCCTTCCGGGTTAAACCAGCAGGTATCAATCCCTGCGGCTGCCCCTCCGGCCATATCTGCACTTAAAGAATCTCCTATAATCAACGTCTTTGACACCTCGAGATCCGGTATCTGACGGAAACACCTCTGAAAAAATTCCGCTGTTGGCTTGGGGTATCCGATCTCTTCCGATGTAAAAACCGCCTGAAAATAATCGGCCAGCCCCGACAGCCGCAATCGGTTCCGCTGTGTTGACGCAACTCCATTGGTCACAATATAAAGCGGATATTTCTCATATAAGCCGGCTATCACCCTGGCGGCTCCCTCGATTAAAGGTGCCTGCTCTGCCAGCGACTTCTGAAAAACCGGTGCAATCCCCTCTTCCTGCGCAAGGCCAAATTCATCAAACAGCATCTGAAAACGTGTATTCTGGATCCCCACCTTGGTAATCCGCCCTCGTTCAAAATCCCGCCATAAGCCATGATTAATCTGATGGTAACGGGTAAGAATCTTCTCATCACAAGCATAACCAAATACGTGAAAAGTATCCTTCAGCGCCTGGCGTTCCGCTTCTTTAAAGTCCAGCAACGTTTCATCTCCGTCAAACAAGAGCACTTTATATTGTTTCATAAGCCCTCCTCCCGTTTTTACAGCGATTCTATTATAAACGAAAAAGCCTCATCTGAAAACCCTAAAATCAAGAATATTTCCATAACCAAAACGAGGGAACCGCTTGACTGGTTCCCTCGTTTTGGTTGTGAGTACTGTTGTTAACATAGGTTAGGTAGGTATCGCATTGCTAACTGCACCTTTATCATAACACATTCTTCTTCCTAACGTATTACAAAACCCTTAGAATTCTCTGAAAAATGTATAAACTTTTTAAAGTATATTCATAAGATTTTATAGCTGCCTTAAATTTCCGCGAACCGCTCCGCCTGCTCCCGGATAAATTCCCGGTCCTCAAAATAATTAATCCGCATTGCCCGCTTCACATCCCCAAGCGTCTCCGCCGCTTTCGCTCTTGCCTTCTTACTGCCTTCCTCCAGCACCTCATAAATCTCCGGCACCCTCTGCTCCCATTCCTTTCTCCGGGCTCTAATCGGTGCCAGTTCCTCCTGCATGACTGCATTTAAGAACCGCTTCACCTTCACATCACCAAGTCCGCCCTTCCGATAATGCGCCTTCAGCTCCTCCAGCCCACTATACTCCGGCAGATACTCCGCAAACATCTCATCCCGGCAAAACGCATCCAGATAAATAAATACCGGATTCCCCTCAACCTCACCAGGATCTTCCACCCGCAAATGATTAGGATCCGTAAACATCCCCATAACCTTCTTCTTAACCTCATCCGCCGGATCCGACAGGTAAATGCAATTCCCCAGGGACTTACTCATCTTCGCCTTCCCATCCGTCCCCGGCAATCGCAGACAAGCCTTATTCCCCGGCAGCAAAATATCCGGCTCCACTAAGGCCTCCCCATATACGGAGTTAAACTTCCGCACGATTTCCCTCGTCTGCTCCAGCATCGGCAGCTGGTCTTCCCCCACCGGCACCGTCGTCGCCTTAAACGCTGTAATATCGGCCGCCTGACTGATCGGATACGTAAAAAAGCCCACTGGAATACTGGTCTCAAAATTCCGCATCTGAATCTCCGACTTCACCGTAGGATTCCGCTGAAGCCTCGACACCGTCACCAGATTCATATAATAAAATGCCAGCTCACACAATTCCGGGATCTGAGACTGGATAAACATCGTCGATTTCTCCGGTTCCAAACCGCAAGCCAAATAATCAAGTGCCACTTCAATAATGTTCTGGCGTACCTTGTCCGGATTATCCGCATTATCGGTCAGCGCCTGAGCATCTGCAATCATAATATAAATATCATCATACAAGCCAGAGTTCTGTAACTCCACCCGCCCCTTTAAAGAACCGACATAATGCCCTACATGCAGTCGTCCGGTCGGGCGGTCGCCCGTCAAAATAATCTTTCCCATACCCAATCCTCTCATTCTATAAAAAGAGTGCGCATCCCCCGGAGGGTTTATCATCTTATAGGAAGCAATTTCCTATAAGATGATAAAAACTCATCCTCGCAGAGATGAGTACCAGACTTTATTATATTTTTCTCTGGCGGAAAAGTCAATGCCTAATTCAACATCATTCTCTTCCTATTCACCACTTCAACCGATGCAGCTCCCCCATCCGCTGCATTCCTGCAAAATCCTGCTGCCGTAATGCTTCATATAGCACTACCGCCACGGAATTTGCCAGATTCAGCGACCGGATCTCCGGGTTCATCGGAATCCTTACTGTCTGTTCCCGGTGCTCCACCAATATCTCCTCCGGTATCCCCGCGCTCTCCTTCCCAAACATTAGGAAGCTGTCCGCCTCATACCGCACCTCACTATACACATGCTGCGCCTTTGTGGAAGCCATATAAACCACTGCCCCAGGATTACGTTCCAGAAAATCCGGATAATTTTCATACACTGTCACATCCAGATCCTTCCAGTAATCCAGCCCAGCCCGCTTGACGCTCTTCTCATCCAGCCGGAATCCCATGGGTTCAATTAAATGAAGGCGCGTACCTGTTGCTACGCAGGTACGCCCGATATTTCCTGTATTCTCCGGAATTTCCGGCTCATACAATACGATATTCATCTTTACTTTCCATCCAGCCGTTTAATAAAATTCTCGATCCGCTCCAGCGCCTGCTTCAGACTATCCAGGGAATACGCGTAAGAAATCCGCAGGAAGCCCTCGCCGCTGTCTCCGAAGGCCGTACCCGGTACCACCGCTACTTTCTCCTCCTGCAGCAGTCTCGTGGCAAATTCATCACTCGTCATGCCGAACCTCTGCACATTCGGAAAGCAGTAAAACGCGCCATGGGGTTCAAAGCAGGGCAGTCCGATTTCCTGGAACCGCTGCATAAGATATCTCCGCCGCTGGTTATAGGACTCCCGCATTTCCGCCACATCGGCATCACCGTTCCGGATAGCTTCAATCGCCGCATACTGGCTGGTGGTGGGAGCACACATAATTGCAAACTGATGAATCTTCGTCATCTGCTCGATCAGGAACTCCGGCCCTGCCGCATAACCCAGGCGCCAGCCTGTCATGGCATATGCCTTCGAAAAACCATTAATCAGCAGCGTTCTCTCTTGCATTCCCGGCAGGGATGCAACCGTCGCATGATCTCCATTATACGAAAGCTCCGAATAAATTTCATCCGAAATCACAAATAAATCGTGTTCAATAATCACGTCCACCAAAGTTTCCAGCTCGTGTTTCTCCATAATTGCCCCGGTAGGATTGTTAGGGAATGGCAGAATCAGCACCTTAGACTTCGGTGTAATGGCGGCCTCCAGTTCCTCCCTGGTCAGTTTAAACTGGTTCTTCTCCTGGAGCTCAATTACCACCGGCACGCCATTTGCCAGAACGGTGCAGGGCAGATACGATACATAGCTTGGCTGTGGAATCAGTACCTCATCACCCGGATTCAGCAGTGCCCGCAGGCCAATATCAATGGCTTCACTCCCTCCGACGGTAATCAGTGTCTCCTTTGACGGATGGTACGTAAGGCCTTGCCGGCGCTTCAAATACCGGCAGATCTCCTCCCGCAGCTCCATCAGACCGCTGTTCGAGGTATAGAAGGTACGTCCCTCTTTCAGGGAATCAATACCAGCCTCCCTTACATGCCAGGGCGTATCAAAATCAGGCTCTCCCACACCCAGTGAAATGGCATCGGGCATTTCGCTTACGATGTCAAAAAATTTTCGAATGCCCGAAGGTTGGATCCCCACGACCTTCTCCGATAACATGTTTCTCATAGTATCACCATTATCCTTTCCTCTTTCCTATTTTTCATTAGTACCCTTATCAATCCATATATTTCCTGGCTCATAACTCACCCCTGTCCGATCCAGCTCATCCGGCTGAGGCTTTGTCAAATATCTGATACCTTCCCATGTTTGTACAATTCGGTCCTTGGTGGCATTTGTACTGCCAATGACCTTACCGGGCAGGCCGCGTCCATTCTCTGTTATGTACAAAAAGCCGCCGGATAATAATTGATACGGTGTAATGTCTAACAGTTCACAAATTTCAATCGTCTCCTGGCGGATGGGAATCTCCGGCAGTTCTACCGTCATCCCCACGGAAGCGGCTTCTGCCAGTCTCCAAAGTGCGGCAAATACGCCGCCCTCGCCGATCGGGGTGATAAATGTCCCCACCTCAGGCGGTTCCTGTGCCTGGAAGCACTGTACCGGCTGAAGAAATTCCCGTGTCAGCCTTTCTCCAAGCCGCCGCCGGAAACACCTGGCAAGAACCGCGGAGCCCGTATCTCCCGCATATCCGGTCATTACAATGTCCATACTCTTTAAAACATGCCGAAAATACCGCCCAGCAGCGGAATCACCATGGCCGCAACAAGCAATACCACCACAATCCATACAACAACTCTCTTACTCTTATTATCTCTAAAATTAAACATGTTATGCCTCCTGCCACCCGGCAGCAATCTCACAATCCTAAAAACATTCGAAATCCGCCCTATTCGGGCTTCTTTCTCATGTTTTGCGGGTCCCAAAATCATACTTTTTCATGCAAGCATGAAACGCATGACTTTTTGACCCTAGTATCATTTTATTCCAATTTATGGTTGGAATCAAGTGCTTTTTAACAAAGCGGTCACTTTTTACTGCCTTCCGGGCAGTATTCCTGTAAGAAGCAGTGGACGCAGTCCGGCTTTCGGGCCGTACAGATGGTCCGCCCCAGCGTAATAATCTGGATATTATACAGAATCCAATGATCCTTCGGCAGCACCTCCATCAAATCGTATTCAATCTTCTCCGGGTCTTCTTCTTTTGTAAAACCCAGCTTCCGGGAAATCCGCTTTACATGTGTGTCCACCACGATACTGGGATCACCGTAAACATTCCCGCGAATCACATTTGCCGTCTTACGCCCCACACCGGCCAGTCCCGTCAATTCCTCAATCGTGCGGGGAACCTCACCGCCGTATTTCTCTGCCAGATCACGGCAGCAGGAAATAATATTCTTTGCTTTCATGTGGTAAAAGCCACTCGAGCGGATATCCTGCTCTAACTCTGCCTGATCAGCATAGGCAAACTTTTCCAGCGTATCGTACTTCCGGAACAGATCCTTTGTGATAATATTGACCCTCGCATCGGTACATTGGGCGCTCAAAATCACCGCAATCAGCAGCTGCCATGGCGTTTCATGGTTCAGGTAACAGCGGAAATCGGTTCCATACTGCTCATCCAGCTTTTGCAGAATCGTCTGTACACGTTCTTTCTTCTGCATGGTGCTCTCCTTATTCTATTATTTCCAGACCCGGCAAAACAAAACTGCCAAAAGCCCTGGGCTCTCACCCTAACAGATCCTGCTCCTCCGGATGCTTCTCCATCCAGCCGGCCGCATAACTGCAGGAGGTTCTGGCCTTCCATCCGTTTTTCCGAATGACGGCTATCGCCTCCTCCATCAGCTTACCTGCTATGCCCTGGCCACGCAGGGTATCTGATACATAGGTGTGGTTCAAATCCACCCAATTTTCCGCCGCCGCCGGAAAATCAATCTCCGCCAGCAGCTCACCGGTTTCCGATTTTAAATAAATGCGGTTTGTCTCATATTGAAAATTCATAACTGCTCAATCCCTTCTTAGATTCATAAGCACAATTATAAAGCTTTTCGGATGAGAAAACAACCCTCTGTAAATTTTAACAATTCGTTCGATGAATTTTGTCGGACTTTGTGTTATGATGGGTAAGAGCAACGGGAATATTTGTTATTTCCTGACATGCGGCACCAGAATTGCAAGGAGGAACACAAGATGGAAATTGAACGCAAATTTTTAGTAGAAAAGCTGCCGGAAAATCTGGAGAAATATACAACACTTCACATTGAACAAGCTTATTTATGCACGGATCCCGTGGTACGAGTCCGCAAGCAGGATGACGAATACCTTTTGACCTATAAAGGCCGGGGGAAAATGGTCCGTGAAGAACACAACCTCCCCTTACACAAAGAAGCTTATGAGCACTTACGGGAAAAAGCAGATGGCAATATCATTGCAAAGCGCCGTACGTATATTCCATACGGTGCTTATCTGATCGAACTTGATGTGTTTGAAGATCCCTTTGAGGGCCTGATGTTAGCGGAGGTAGAATTTGGTACCGAATTGGAAGCCGTAGCCTTCGTCCCGCCAAACTGGCTGGGCCGGGATGTCACCTTCGAAGAAGAATACCATAACAGTTACCTGAGCCGCCGGGGGTATGAGTAGCAGACGCTACTCTTCCCCGCACTCGCAGCTGCCGGTATGGCTGTGGCCGCCGGCACCAGGACCGCCGATATAATCGTCCAGCCATTTCAGCTGATAGCGGGCCATGTAATCATAAGCACGCTGTACTTTGTGGCCGCTGCCATTATAGCGGGTTATGCCCGCCTTAACCAGCAGTTCAAAGGGTTCCTTCTCCAGCGGACCGCAGATAACCGCTTCACAGTCATGCTCGATAACCTTCTGTGCAAAAACCCGGTTATCCGGATCCTGTTTGCCGTAGATCTTAAAAATCTCATTCCGGTCCGCATCAATGATCAGCAAATACTCGCTTTCGCGGAAGGTCTTCGGAACCAGCCCGTCAATCTCCATATTCTCACAAGTAACCGCAATTTTCATGCAGAAGCCTCCTCCCGATACTTTTATTCTCTTATTCAATTTTTCGTTTTGCCTGACCCTTGCAGGGTAGAACCGTACCCTGCTGAATTTGTATCCGCAGTGCAGGCCAACGTTCCTGAACCCTGGATTCTATTAGTTCCAGATCGCCGCTCCCGTCTACCGTCAGAATTAATTCGTATTTCTCTGTCATCCTGGCTTCATAGTCACAGATACCGGAACAGCTAAACAGCAGTTCATCCAGCTGATGGATTGTGATAGCGTTTCCATCCGGCAGGAAAATAGCATTTTCCAATCTTCCCATCACCTTATCCAATCTAGGCAGAATACTGCCGCAGGTACATGGTTCTGTGAGCCTCCGCCCAATATCACCGGTGCGGTACCGGATCAGCGGCATGCCCTTCCGCCGCAGCGTGGTCAGCACAATTTCCCCATAAGAGCCGTCTGGCACCGGCTCCCCGGTGGCAGGGTCCAGGATTTCAATGTACAGATCCGCATCCCTCATGTGATAGCCATTGTGTGCGCCGCACTCCACACCACCGCCATAGCCGGTCTCCGTCATGCCCCAATGGGTAAATACCTCACAGCCCCAGGTTTGCTGCAGTGTCCGCAGAATGCTGTCCGGAACATAATCTCCGCTTAACAGCACCGTGCCGGGGCGCAGATCCGGCGCGAAGCAAGCCAGCCGCATCATCTGACTGGGCACTCCCACCAGGCAATAAGCCCCTTTGGCTGCCCTGGCAGCCTCCGGAAGGCTGCGAATCAGACCGTGCACCCGGGTGGTAATATTCCGTGCCTGCAATGCAATGGTCAAGAGCCCGCCGACCGTAAACCGGCCGGGCCCCTCCATAAACACAGTAACCAGCCGGCCCGGTTTCGTCAGATAAGACATGCCGGGAGTAAAAAAATCCGCCGTCGCCAGCAGGTCCTCCTCGGTGAAGAACAAGCGTTTTGGACTTCCCTGGCTGCCGGAGGTCTTAAGGGTAATGATACGGGCAACTTCCTTAGGAGGAACACAGAGGAATGCTTCCGGATCCCGGCGAATGTCTTCCGGCGTCGTGAAATCACGAGGCGCCGCATAAAAGTGGCTATGCCCGGCAGCATATTCCCGGATTCCGGCCAGACGCTCCTGCTGCCAGGCGGCCAGGGATGCTGCCGTCATCGCCTCTCCCAGGCCCGTTTGCCTGCGAATCCACGCTTCCACCGGCGGATAAAGCTCTTCATATTTCATCCCGGTCCTCATCCTTTCTTCCGGCAGATCCACAAGTAATATCCGCATCTCGCTCTCTTTAAGAGCTCCCGGGAGACTCCCAGGGCATCCTCTCCGCCTTCCAGAAGCATCTGCCCCCACAATTCCTGCAGCGCTCCGGAATAGTCTTCCCCGTATTCCACCATCCATCCTGTCCGTTCCATACGCTCCTCAATGCTCTCACGATGCTCTAATCTGCCCAGCAAGCCGGTCAGCTCCATTTCCTCCCCCCGGGCAATCATATCGCTTAGAATCAGCCTTCCCTCCGGCTTCAGGACGCGCCGGCACGCAGCCAGCACCAGATCCGGCTGCTCCATCCGTGAGAAGCTGCATTCCATTAAAATCCCATCCATGGACCGGTCCGCAAAAGGGAGGGCTGCACCGTCCCCCTGCAGGATCCGAATCCCATCACAAAAAGCCGGCTCCAGCTCCAGTCCAACCGCCTGGAACCCACATACAGAAGCCAGAAAATCCAACGTCGCACCGCTGCCGCAGCCAATATCCGCCACTTGAGCGCCAGGCACAAAGCGGCAGAGGGAAAGGGCATATTCCGTAAGCGTAAGACCGCCCGGACGGCAAGTATCCTGCAGACAATCCATACTCTCCTCCTTTAGCACCGGCAGCTGCACTTTATTTTACTCTGAAAATGCCGTTAGATAGTAAGCACAAAAGGGAATATGCTTCCCATCCCGGTATACGTGCAGGCTGCACTGGCGCAGGCGCTCCACATCCAAAGTCCCGGCGTCCTGAAAGGCCATCGCCGTAATCGTAAAGCCATGGCTTTTGGCACGGTCCAAAAAGCCCTCCAGGCTGGTAATGTCAGGCGCTGCTTCAGTATCAGTCCCCCTCTGCCCTTCCGGACAGCATTCATCGTCGGACTCTTCCTTTCTCCGCAGCCAGCGGCGTCCCACAAACTCCCGGTTCTTCTCCGCCGGATTCTCCGCCGACGCACCGCAGCAACAGCCGGCCTGCAGCGTATGGCGCTTCGTAAGAGGCATCAGCGTCCCCTCCGGCATCACAATGAAATCTCCATGGAACCCACACAAGGGATGATCGCAGGCGGAAGGGACCAGGCTCTCCGCCGGCACGCCCTCTCCAAACTGCTTCCTGATTTGTTCTAACAATTCATCCAGGGTAAAACGGATCTCATCCCGGGGTACCGCCGGCATATGTCCCAGAAAGCTCACCGGCTGGAAATGTACACCCCGTACTGCCGGTGAATGCTCCACGCCATACCGCAGAATATTACCGATCTCCTGAATATTCACCCCTGGCACCAGGGTCGGCACCAGGGTAACGCCGATACTGCAGGCATTACAGTTCGCAATTGCCTGCTCCTTAATTGCCCGCAGCGGTCGTCCCCGCATTTTCTCCCATACCCGGTCATCGGTACCGTCAAACTGCAGGAACACAAAGGAGAGCCCCGCTTCCGCAAGCCTCCGCACATATTCCGGATCCTCCGCCAGGCGGAGGCCGTTCGTGTTCAGCTGTACATATTTACAGCCGATTTCCCTGGCATAAGCCACAATCTCCGGTAAGTCTTCCCGGACAGTCGGCTCGCCGCCGCTTAGCTGTACCAGTGTCTG
>Ga0154000_1000011_pt1 | contig 80544 bp, 74 predicted proteins | sample TSNC084MetaG_FD_104674 | JGI IMG/M metagenome (GOLD analysis project Ga0154000, IMG submission 104674) | Attine ant fungus gardens microbial communities from North Carolina, USA - TSNC084 MetaG | ecosystem: Host-associated > Fungi > Mycelium > Unclassified | place: USA: North Carolina, Lumber... | reverse complement strand
CGCCGCAATTTCGTAGTCCTTGCAGTTCGGGAGCCACTCGGAAAAGATTTTCTTGTTCACATCCTGCATAGACTGTGGCATCGCGCCCTTGCAAGTAAAAACAGCCCAAGTGTATTTGGGAATCACCTTTGTGACGAACCCCTCCGGAATATCCATCGCGGCATTGTAATTGTCGGCGATCAGATATTCAAACTCGTTTCCGCTCATGCTTTCGTCAATGTTTATGCCGTAGGTGCTGCAAATCTCGTTGCATTTTTCTGATTCGCTAAACTCTGCCCACAGCTTCGGAATAACTTCCATTGCGTTTTCATACTGAAACACCCTTGATAAGCCGATGACCGTAAATGCGTCTTTCTCAACAATTTTGTAATCCATAGAATAACCGCCTTCCAAAGCAAATTTGATTTTCAGCGGCGCAAAGGACTTCACCGTTGCTCCGCTTTTTCGCACGGCAGTGGGTGTAGCGCCATGAAAGCGGGTAAAAGATTTTGTGAAGCTGTCGGGTGAATCGTAACCATACTTGATTGCAATATCAATAATCTTTTCATCGGTCGCAACAAGCTCACTGCCGGCAAGAGCGAGCCTGCGACACCTGATATACTCCGAAACCGTAAAGCCGCAAAGCATAGCAAAGCCTTTCTGAAAATAGAAGGGCGATATCAACGCTCTCTTTGCAATGCTCTCGATTGTCAGCTCCTGCGTAATATTTTCCTCGATATAGTTTATCGCTTCCCCAATACATTCCATCCATCTCATACCTGTCACCTCCTGTCCGTGCTATCATCATACAGCTTTGGGGAGGGTCACTCCCGACTTTTTGTGCTAAGTTGTGTCTAAGAAAAGCATCATAATCCCTATTATATTTTCACCAGCGGGACTTGTATTTCAGTCAAGTATTTATCGGGGATTTCCTCATTCCACGGCCCCCGGTGAACGATTTGTCTGCTTGTTCCGGCCATTTTATACTGGTTATGCTCCTGCAACCAATTTGCGAAAGAGAAAAAAGCCCCCGCGATATTTTCAAAAGACCCATACACCATAGTACACGCCATAATTGGAACAGGCTCGGTGTTACGGTACACAAATCCGTTTGTGTTTTCTCCCATCCGGGCCACAGGCGCACATATTTCCATATCAACATCTTTTTCCCTATAATCCATATCATGATATATGGTAAAAGTATCACTTGAAACAGGGATACCATGTTTATCTGCAAAGGCCGACATTTCTTTCCACAACTGCCCCTCTGTATAATAATCGGGAACAATTCTCCTTAAAGAAAATACTTGATAACTTGGAATGGATTTGATTGAAACATTGTAGTTTATTGCTATCTTTTCCCGCCGTATATCATTCTTTGCCAATTCAATTTTAGACAGCGTCTCCTGTTCCGCTTTAATCGCGCTCTCAACTTCCAGACGCTTATTTTTAAGCTGCTTTGTAATAAATTCATCATCCCAATGGTTAAGGGCAACCGCGATTTCAGAGATATTAAAACCCAAATCCCGCAAGAAGATGATTTTATTCAAAACAGGGATTTGTTCCGTAGCGTACAGTCTGTAATTTGTAAATTTATCAGTTTCCGCAGGCTTCAATAATCCTGTTTCATCGTAGTATCTCAACATACGGATTGACACTTGCGTTAATTTGGAAAACTCGCCTATTCTGAACATTCGCACCACCTCTCTCTTTATGTATCTTTGAATTGAATTTTCATCTTCTCAAGGTAAAGAAGTATGCTTCCGGCGTTTTTTTCAGCGTACCGTAATGAAGTCAGCAGTTTGTCACATACTGAAATAACATCGTCCGTTTCTCCGGGGGTATCAATAACCGCTTTTATATTTACCTGTGGATTACGGGAGAGTTCCCCTAACATTCGCAATATGGCTGAAAGTGAATAGTTAGCGCACCGCAGGGAGCGAATAATTTTTAACCGCCTAATATCTTTATCCGTATATACCCGGTAGCCGTTCTGTTTCCGTTTGACAGTCAATAGGCCGTTTAATTCCCAATTCCGCAAAGTGTCCATAGAAATCTGCAAATAATCCGCCGTTTCTTTTCGCGTAAAGCATAGCTTGTCTGTATCCTGTTCATGGCCGGACAATAGCCGCTCCGCAATTTCTATGGCTTCCTCGGCGTTCCTTTGCTCCTGTCGGATTTGCCGCAAGTAGCTTTTTGTAATGTTTTCCGCTTCTTCAAGGTTGCCGGTTGCCGAAGTCTTAATTATATCAATCGCCATTTTACGCAGACCGTTCTGTAAAACCTCAACTTTTAGGGCAGTTCGTGCAAGCCGGAATTGCTCTATGTGAAAATCCGTGAATACTCGATAACCGTTTTGCCGCCGCTCCGGTTTTGGGATAAGCTCCAATTCTTCATAAAGCCGGACGGTATTGGGGTGTATACCGATTATCCGTGCCACTTCGGACGTTTTATAAATATTAGTCATATTGCAATTCACCTCCATTCGGCTTTATTTTAGCAGACAACAAAAGATTGGTGTAGTAATGGAGAGTTTTATTATAGCGTATCAAGGCAGTCTTTACAAGGTCTGTTCAATATGGGAGATAAAAATGAGAACGTTACTCGTTGTAGATTTTGATTGTTAAAATGGTATCCATGAATATCCCTTTGATAGAAGACTTACGTAGCAAGCATAGCAACAGGATAGCCTGTTGCGTAAAAATACCGCCCCCGGCTCCGGCCAGAAGCGATATTTTTGTCTTGTTGGGAGAACCCAAACCCCTTTAGTAAGTACATACTCAAACATTCTTAATCTTGTCTTGATTATATGTACCATAATGCATATTCAAACAGCTTTTGAGGCAGACGGTTTATCATCTGCTCTCGCGTTAATAACTACAATGAACGGTTTCCCCGTCAATCCTAACTCATTCAGAATGGCAGTTGTTTTTTGTTGCTCTTCATCAGTAAAAAACATTATAACTTTTATAGCTTTATCGGTATTATTTGCATCTTTGTACACTTCAACTTGTTTTTCCAGATTCTTTAGTGATGTCAAAGGTATTTCATAAAACTTGGTCTGCTCTTGTAACTGGTACACTGCTGTCAACTTTAGCTAGACGACAGATTTTTTCGCCATATAGAAGCGTTTTTTGCGAGGGGATTTCCGTATTGGAGAGCGACCGGGAACAACGGGAACAGGATATCTGGCGATAGAAGTAACCATCTTTTCCAGCATGGCGTTGCGCAAGTCCGCGTTGGGCTCCATAATGAGACAGAGAAAAATATCCCGCAGCTTTGAGATGGTCCGATTGCGATTGGCCTGACGGCAATATTTCAGGTTTTCACCCCGGTCGGCGTTGGAAATCCGGTCATCGGCCTCCCGGGCGGCAAAGGCGGCAATATTGGCAAGGTAGATGGTGGCATAAAAGTCCTGCAACACGGACACCCCGGTTTTCCCGGAGAAATTCTCAAGCTGGAGCTTGGACTTGATCAGATCGTAAGCCGTTCCCACCTTCCAGCGCTCAAAATACAGCGCTCCGGCTTTGCGGAGTGGCAGTTGCCTTTGGTTCAGAGAGGTTACAAGAGTTTCCACTTCCCCAGAGGACAGCTTTACCTTCAGAACGCGAACCGGATACGCTTTGCCATTGTGGGCGATGGTAATCCAGTCCTGGGTCTTTTCAAGATCCGCTTCCAGATTCCACTTCTCCGTACCCGCATGACAAACGGGAATCCATTTTCGTACAGAAAACTGATAAATTCCGCGGAAGGGTACCACCGGTCGAACAGCAGCAGGCTGCCGTTCAGGCCAAGTTCTTTCAGACGAACAACATGCGCTTTCGCCAGGTCTCGTTCATCCTTGTCATACCGGTCCAGCCGGCAGTCGTATATCACATGGTCCAATGGACCGTACGCGATGGAACATAAGGCGGTCGCGGCGTCTTTCTTCGGACCGGAGCAGCCAAACTCCGTTTTCAATTCCGGTGTGTTTTCCAGCGCGATGTCAGAACCGTCTATGGCAATCAGGCGCATCCCCTCATAACTTAGCATCGTGTGGACATTACGTTTTGTCAATTCGTTTATTGCCCATATTTAGTATCCTTATTTTGTGCATTATTCCATTGGTGCCGCTAAGTTGACAGCAGTGGGCGGTAGTTTAGTAACACTTCCTTAGCCCAGATAAATCCTGGCGGAGTCGATGGTCTGGAGAATCTGGATTGCATCCTCGTTTGGCTCAGGCAACATCTTTGCCCGGGAAATATCTAGATCAAAGGAGGTGTTGGCCTGGATTTCCTCCGGGGTGGTAAAGGGATAGTATCCTGCCAAATACATCCGCTTGCTCTCATCCTCAAATTTCATTACACCTAGATCGGATACCACCGCCATGGGCCCTCGGTTAGCGGGAAGTCCGGCTTGGGTACGGCTCTGGGGTCCTTGAAGCCAGCCCGGACTGGTAATGTATGGAATTTTCTCCACAAAGCGCCGCTTCTGGTGCTGCATCATAATGATGGTGTTGACAAAGGAGGCAATACCGTTGGCTCCGCCGCTGCCGGGAAATCTGGTTTTGGGGCGGTGGTAATCCCCCACACAGGTTGCCGATACGTTTCCGTACCAATCCACCGCCGCTCCGCCAATAAAGCCGATCAGACGCTGGCTGTCGTGGAGCAATTCGTTGGCCTGGAAGCCCAGATAGCGGTAGGGCGGACAGGGTACGGCGCAGTGGGTCATGGAGCGCAGGTCGCTGACGCTGCGCGGAATTTCAATGGGATTAAAGTCCATCAGTCCACTTTCCACCACCAGAGTACAGCTGGGCTGGAAAACTTTTTTAGCCATGATTGCCCCGACCAAAGGGAGGCCGGTACCTACGATTACCACCTGATCCTTTTCAATCATCCGGGCAATGGTGTAGGCCTGCATCTCAGTTTTACTGTAGTTCACTGTGCCCCCTCCCCTGCGGTAATGACATCGGTTCCCACGGCGTAGCCAAAGCCAGTCACTACGTTGAGGGCCAGCACACGGTTGACCCCCAGCTTTTCCAAATAGGCCTGGTGATCCGCGACACCGTAGACCCACTCCTGTAAAAACGCCTGAAAAGCTTCGTCACTTTTGCCCGCCCTGTCGTAATCCAAGTAGAACGCCTTGTCATAGTCATACTTTCCGTATACCTGGGAGGGGTGCCCACCGTAGGGGACGTGTACCACTGCGTCCACCACGATACCAGGGATGGTATTCAGCTCTGGCTGGCGGCGGATCTCTTCATTGGTCACCAACTCATCGCAGGTGACAACGGTGCGTTTGGCGGCAAAGGCAATGTCCACATCGTGATACACATCCCCCATAATGCGGCATGTGCCGTCAGGGGAGGCCATCTGCACATGGATAATGGCACAGTCAAGCCTGGGTGTGGGCATGAGCAGCAGCTTCTCCCCTGGTTGGAAGGGGTTGTCCTGGATGATAAATTTTTCATTGGGAAGCTTTCCGATTTTTTTCCGTTCCTGGCGGCTAATGCCCCACTCTTCCTCCATGCCGGAGCCCAACATCATGCGTACCGGCACATACGGAATGCCCAGGGCCGCGCCGTGAAAGGCCATCATGACCGCATCCTGGGAGTAGTCCTCAAAGAGAAGCTGCCCCGTTTCAATTGCTGCACGGAAACGGCGGGAAACGTTGGAAAAACGGGGATTCGCCGTATAGCAGTTAATATATGCTTTTACCCGGCCCGCACCAATAAGCATGTCCCAATCGCTGCCTGCGGGGCCACCCTCGGCGATGAAATCCCCCTGGCCCTGACGGACGATCTCACTGATTGCCGCCAGGGGTTTGCGGCTGGTTGTAAAGCCACCGATAGCCATGTGATCGCCCGCCTGGACAAACTTTCTGATGGCATCGTGGAGTGTGTACGCTTTATTCATAGACATTTCTCCTGTTTCAGTGGCGAAGCCTACGTAAATCAGTTGCCGCTTGGCTATCTGTTTGGCGCAGTAAACTGGTTATCATCCGGCCCAAATCTCCTCATCGGTTGGAATTTTAGTATAAGGAATTTTATAAGAGATCCGGCTGATATTCATAAGATGATAGAACCAGAGATTTTCACTAATGCTGTTATTGCCCCATGTCCCACAACCCAAGGTGGTGGTGGGATTGAGGCCATTATCCATGGCACCGCCCAGACTGGTTCCTCCCACCTGGTTGACCAAATAACGGGAGACATTGATGCGGGTGGAAACCTGTTCGATATGTTTGTTGTTGTTGGAGTGGATCACTATGCTGTGCCCCATTCCCTCCATCTCCAGGTTTGCCCGGGCGATCTCCATTGCTTCATTCCAGTCATCATAGAGGAACATGGCAAGCACTGGAAAAAGCTTTTCTTTGGAAAGCACATCATCAAAAGCGATGCCTTTGGTTTTACTGACGATTACTTTAGCTCCTTCCGGGATATCCAGCCCTGCCATTTCACCAATCTGCTGCACACTGGCACCAGGGTAGTCCTTGTTCAAATGCCCATCCGGGAAAGCACTTTGGCGCAGTTTTTCCGCATCTTCCTCGTGATCTATGTAAAAGGCGCCGTTGGACTTAAGGGCATTGATCATTTCCTTTTCCCTGTCGCGGGGACAGATAATACTCTGCTCACAGGTACACAGCACCCCGTTATCAAAGGTGCGGCCGGCAATGATCATCCTCGCTGCTTCATCAAAGTCTACATCCCGATCCACCAGCGCTTGGACATTCCCTTGCCCTACACCGATGGCCGGTTTCCCACTGGAATAGGCCGCTTTAACGAGACCAGAACCGCCTGTACAGATACACAGATCTACCGCCTTCATAAGCTCGGCTGATAACTGCATGGTGGGCTCGGCAATAATCTGGATGAGATTTTTGGGCATATTCAGTTTTTCCAGAGCCTCATTCATCAGCTCAACCGTTTTGACTCCCACCCTTTTCGCACGAGGATGGGGAGCGATGATGATGGCGTTTCCACATTTCAGGCTCATCATTGAGTTGTGCATAAGGGTGATGACAGGATTGGTAGTGGGAGCAATGGAGCCGATTACACCGATGGGCTTTGCCACCTTGACAATGCCCCATTTTGTGTCTTGCTCGATGACGCCGCGGCTTTTCTGATCCTTTAGCCGCCACCAGACGCTTTTGGATTTATTTTTGCATTTCGCTACTTTGCTTTCAAAGCTGCCCATATTTGTCTCATCCACGGCCAACCGTGCCAGTAATTCGGCATTGTCGTATACCGCTTTACCGATAGCACGGACTGCCGCATCCACAATCTCTTGGGTATATGCTTCAAATTCCTTCTGGGCGATCCGCGCCGCCTCTAAAAGAGGGGAAAGATACGCATCCGTATTCATTTGTATTCCTCCTATTTCAATAAATGAGCGCATTTTGCTGGATTATTCTGATTTTACAGTATTTGTAAAACAGACAAAGCAAAGGGAGGCATGAGGCCAACCGCAGTCTTACATATTTCGGAGCAAAGAACTCTGCCGAATCTCCTGAAGAAATTCCATCTTCCTCCTTTGTTATGTAGGTCGAATCCAAAGGCAATCGGTGATCTTTCCCACAATCTTCCACTGACCGTCACACTTTACACAGGCGAGATAATCGTTGAAATTTTCATCCCGTTTGGAAACTCCCACCTTTGCAATTGCAACGCGGTGATTGAGCATTTCGATATGGTAAATCCGAGTAAATTGCGGTATTCCTTGTGCAGAAGGGTGCTCCAGCCCTGACCAACGTTCGTGAAACACTTCGACACTGACATCCGCAAAGGTAGTTCCATCTGCGACCGGGTGCAGCATCCGGCAGTGCGGGTCGAATTCTTCCAGTGCTTTTGTAGCGTTCAGGTTGTATACTCCGTCTCCATAGCGTAGAAGCATATCACTTATGGCTTTAAGCTCTTCAGACTGCTGATGTACCGGGCAGTGGATATTACAGTGCCGACTTGGGGTATAGGCTCGAAGAACCGACATGAGCTTCCATTCTGTTTGCACCCGGAGAAAGAACAGGACTTCCTGGCGCCAGGCCTTCTGATATCCGTACTCCACATGGGCGTAAAACACATTTTCTGAAAGAATGTCCATCAGCTGGAGGCTCCACTTTGCGCCCACCGCTTTATGATGCCGTGCAAGAGGGGAATATTGAACGCGCTCTTGCTCTACCTCTATCATTTGTGCCGCAGGATAAAATAGGGAAGATTGCTCAATGGGGATACTAAAATATTGCTTGATTACATCAAATATTTGAGTCACAAGTTCATTCCTCATTCCATTGCAAAATGCTCATTTTATAGTTAGAAGCTGTGTTCAATATTGGAAACGACCGTATCGGCGAGGGATTTCTCATTATTGAACACAGCTTCTTAGACAAACCTACTTTCATTTGCAGGCACTGAAAGCCTCGGTTCCCTCAGGTCAATGAGTAGGTTAGCGCGAATGTTACCAACGCCTCGATTCCCTTTGGAATACATCGCTCATTCACAATCATATCCGGACTATGAAGCCCAGGTACCGTTGCGAGATCGCCTGTATCAGGTGAACAGCTGAGAAGGGCATAAATACTTGGAATTTCCAGCGTGTAGTAAGAAAAATCGTCCGGAACATGCTGACAGCGCACTCCTTGATTAATAATTTTCCCTACACCTAAAGTGCGTTCCAGCCTTGGCGCCATCTGATCCATTAATTGCTGACTGTTGAAATTGGGAGGGTAGTGCATGTCCCAAATAAGCTTTCCTTGAACATTTCCAGCTAGGGCAGTGCCCGTTACAATGTCTTGGATTCTCCCTTCTAAAAAGGCCCGTGTCTGGTAATCGGAAAAGCGGCAAGCGCCCCGAATGACGGCTCTGTCGGCAATGATATTGTATTTTGTCCCACCCGATAGCTGTCCCACAGTGAGCACCACACGGTTGTTGTTTGGGTTTACATTCCGCGTTACAACATGCTGTAGCGCCTGTAAAATCTGAGCGGCGGGAAGCAATGTGTCTACGCCCTGCCAAGGGGTTGCGTTGTGTCCCCCAATCCCGGTAAGCTCAATAGAAAAGGCTGAAATCGCCATACAGGTCTGACCCGCGGCAAACGATAGCTCTCCGGCTGTTCCAATGGGCTGCTTTGGGTCCACGTGGAGGGCAAGCATGGCCTCCGGCTTGTTTTTTTGAAATATTGGTTCCTGAACCATAGCCTGGGCGCCGTGAAGTCCCTTCCAGCCGGGCGATGGCCCCTCCTCCGCAGGCTGAAATACAAACATAACTTTTCCGCGAATCAAATTGCGCAGCTGCGCTAACACTGTGGCGGTTGTCATAAGCATGGCAGTATGAACATCATGTCCGCAGCAATGGGTGACCGGCAGAGTTTCTTCTCCCCACTGACAGGTATCCTGGGATGAAAAGGGAAGCCCTGACTGCTCCCGGACAGCCTGTGCATCCATATCTCCCCGCAGCCCAACGGTAGGCCCATCGTGGGCCCCATGCAAAATTCCAATTACTCCCGTACCGCCGGCAAGCCCCTCGTACACCTCATCCACACCGATTCCCCGCAGGTGACGGGCTACCCATGCGCTGGTGCGCACCTCCATGTTTGCCATTTCGGGATGCTGATGGATCTTGCGCCGGATCGCAATGGCTTCTTGCTGATGCTGCCCTGCCACAGTACGGATGACGTCAAACAGTTGCTCCATAACTTACCTCCTTAATACCCAAATAGGGAGGGCAACCACGTTACCAAAATCGGACAATAAGCGAAAAGGAACACCGCTCCAACTTCCACCAGGAGGAAAGGTAATACCCCCTTTACGATTTCCCCAAATTTCAGACCGGTAATGGAACAGGCGGTGAACAGGTTATAGCCAAAGGGAGGCGTCACATATCCAATTACCAGATTGATTACCATCACTAAGGCCAGATGCAGCGGCTCAAGCCCCAGCGATATACCCAGAGAGAACAGAATCGGACAGAAAATGATGATGGCCGCGCCGGTGTCCAGCAGAGCCCCCACAACCAACAGGAAAAGGTTTAAAACCAATAGGTAAGTATATTTATTTGTGATAAAGGTCATCAAAAATCCCACAATAGAATTGGTTACCTGTGTGGCCGCCATAATCCATGATAGGATATTTGCAACTGCCATAATAAAGCACACCATAGCGGATGTCTCACAGCTGCGAATAAAAAGACCTTTGAAGTCCTTGAAGCGCAGTTCTTTGTATAGGAATCCGACAATAACACTATATACCACGCCAACAGCTCCGGCCTCGGTGGGAGTGAAAATTCCACCGTAGATTCCGCCCAAAACAATAACCGGAAGCAAGAGGGCCGGTATGGAGCTCCATGTGTTACGCAGGAAAACAGAGAATGAAAACCTTCCTGCCTTTCGGTGTGCCATGATATCTGGGTCGCGCTTGGAAATCAGGATATTCACAAATACCAGCAGGAGGGCGATAATAATTCCGGGTACAATTCCCCCCAAGAATTCCGCCGGTATGGATACCCCCATGGTCACGCCAAAGACGATCATAGGAATGCTGGGCGGAATAATCGGCCCTAACGCGCCCGCTGCCGCACAGAGGCCGCCCGCTGTTCTTTTTGAATAGCCGCCTTCCACCATGGAGGGAACCATAATGGAACCGATCGCGGCAACAGTGGCCGGTCCGGAACCGGTCAGAGCAGCAAAAACTGTGCAGGAGATGATAGCAACGATTCCAAGGCCGCCTGGAAGGTTGCCTACCAAGCTATCGGCCCACTTAACCAAACGTTTTGAAATACCGCCTACATCCATTAAGTTCCCCACTAAAATGAAGAGAGGAATGGCCAATAGGGGAAAGGAATCCAGTCCGGTAATCATGCGTTGGGAAACGATTAACAGAGGTTTCATGTTGGTAATCATCAAGAAAATTGAAGTGGAAGCCGCAATAGAAAAGCACACCGGTACACCGGCTGCAACCAACGCAAACAGTAGAATAAATAAGATGCCTACTTCGCCCATATCACATCTCACCTTTCGCAAGTAGTTGCTTGGTATCACGGTATATACTAAACAGCGCTTCAAGTAAAATACATACGCCGGCCACCGGGACACATGCATATACAAATGACATTCCAAGCCGCATCACAGGACTGCGCTGTGCGGCCACTTGGATTGTGCAAAGGATGCCATAATGAATCATGATATAGCTGACAAAAATGGTGACGAGATCGGAAAAGACCTCCAGTGCGGCCTGTGCTTTTGGCTTGAAAATATCAACAAGAGCTGTTACGCGAGCGTGGCTCTTTTTTTGAACGCAGATTGCCGCCCCCACAATATTAATCCACATAAATGAGTAACGGGCCAGCTCTTCTGTCCATGGGAGGGAATTATTTAGCACATACCGGGTAACCACCTGGGTTATACAGCTAACCACTAAGGCAGCAAACATAACGATGATAATTGCATGGATAAGCTTTGTGATCAAGCTGGAAATCGAATCCATCACCGCGTTCGCGGAACGTTTCATCTTTGCTCCTCCTTTTAGTATTCAACTGCCACAAATTGTATTTGCGGCAGTTGAATCTAACACAGATCAATGGGGTGGGGTTAACCAATTGCAACCATCAAGTCATCTATATACTCCGCGCCAATCGTTTCCTTTGACTCATCATAAAAATTGGCCAGTATAGCGCGGAACGCATCGTAGTCCACATCGTCAATGACGGTCATACCTGCTTGCCGCATCTTCTCAAGGTTCTCAGCGTCTGCCCCTTCCTGGAAGGCGGCCTGTAGCGCGCAGGCTTCCTGTGCAGATTCGCGCACCCAAATTTGCTGCTGCTCTGTTAGCTTGTTCCATTCGGTTTCCGATATGCAAACGAGGGTAGCGGCAAAAAACTGGTTTGTCAGAGATAAATATTCGCAGATGTCGGCGAAGCCGCCGGTGTATAATACGCTGATGCTGGCATCCAAGCCCTCGATGGTCTTTTGCTGCAACCCGGGAATGGTTTCTGACCACGCCATTGGCGTAGGATTGGCACCGATGGTAGAATAAGTTTTCATATAAGTGTTGTTTTCCAAACAGCGAATTTTAAGCCCTTTGATATCCTCCGGGCTTCTCACCGGAACTGTGGCGGTAACTAAGTTGCGAAAACCTCCCACGCCCCAGGCAAGGGGAACCACCCCGCTGCCTTCAAACGCGTCAAACAGTTGATCGCCGAAGTCGCCGTTAAGAACCTCCATCGCCTGATTTACGCTGGTGAACACAAAGGGAAGATCCAAAGCACCGCAGGCAGGTATGAAGTTGCTCACATAGGAATTGGTCATAACAGCCATTTCCACAGTACCCATCTTCATGCCTTCAAACATCTCCCGCTCCTGCCCTAATTGTCCATTGGCCATCGGGGTTAAGATTACTGTTCCGCCGCTTTTTTCTTCAAGGATACGCGCCATTTCGGTAGAGGCATAGTAGTAGGGGTCGGATGGATCTGTCGCAGTGGTAAATCCAATTTGCAAATTGACGGTTTTTTGCTCGCCTGGGCTTGGAGTACTGGTGTTGCCGGGGGCGGGTGTGGTGCTCTTTTCGCCGCCGCCGCAAGCAGCCAGAGATAGTGCCATGGAAAGCGCCAAGACTAGAGATAGTAGCTTTTTCATGTGTCACAGTCCTTTCTTTCATTTAGTTTAAAACTTACGGTACAGAAGCGCTTCTTGTACCGAAATTTTCTTATAAGAGCAACCCAAAATATGGCTCCAAGTAAATAAATGGATCTGATCTAATCAAGAGAAATAAAAAAGCTCTATATAAAGTCGCCATCTATTTATGTTATATGCATAATATTTTGACCTGGTTAAAATTGGCTGACAAAAAAATATCCTATTGGATTGCTTTTCTTCTTTGACTGAACAGTTTAAGCCTCCGGCTATGCCGGGGAGAATGGAATAAACAGAGGCGGGTGTACTGACAGGGACCGCCTCCTATAGTAGAATGATTCAGGTGTCGCAAACCGAAATCAAACCATACGAGGCGGTCCGAATGGACGATTCCAGTTTATCACATACAAGAAGGTGAAGATCATTGAGGGTGCAGTATGTGCAGATCACGTACATCTGTGCTTGAGCATCCCACCTAAGTTGAGGGTATCGGATTTCATGGGATACCTCAAGTGGAAATCGGCGTTGATGATATTCGACAAACATCCGGAAATGGGGAACAAATGGGACGAGAGTTCTGGGCAAGAGGATATTTTGCCGCCACAATCGGATATGCAAACGAAGAAACGATTAAGAAGTACATCGCTGAGCAACAAGAAGATTCTTACAAAGAAGACAGGGCGATTAAATAACCTCTCTTTCAGAGGTTGCACCTATTGGTTTGCGGCACAGCCTTTAGGCGTGATGTGTTCAGCCCTTATGGGGCTGTCATCAAACCACCACTTGAAGTGGTGGTCATGACTGCTAAGTAACACGGTCGGTGGTTTTGATTTAGCTGTAGCTGGGTGGTGTCATCACCCACATAGCCCGGCACAGCACAGTTCCCACGTTCTTCCATGCGTGTGTTTGATTGGCTTTGAAATAGACGCTATCCCCCTCTGACAGGAGATGTCGGGTTTCTCCCAACGAGACCTGCAAAGTGCCCTCTATGACCCAAATAAACTCTTCACCGGCATGCCCATCCACAAGGCCGCTCTCTCCACCGGGAGCGATATCCTTAATCATCGGCTCCATTGTTTTATCAATGGCTGGCGCCAGCAACTCACACCGAGTAGAAGAGTCCACATCAAGCATTGCGCCCTCTCCTTTTTTTACGATAACGTGCACATGGTCTTCCGACTCAAATAGGTCTTTCATTTTCAAACCCAGTGCGAAAGTCAATTTTTTGAGCGATGCCAAAGATGGATCTGCTTGATTACGCTCGATTTGGCTGATAAATCCAATGGAAAGGCCGGAATAATCGGATAGCTGCTTGAGAGTAAGTTGCTTCTCTTCCCGTGTCTGCTTAATACGCATACCTATGCTGGTATCCCGCATATAAAGAGTTCCTCGCTTTCTGTTTTGCCGAATTCTTATTTGAGCTTAGTATACAATACCTTATATGAAAAATCAAGCTATTTTTTACTGATGGAAAAATATTTATTATATGAGAAAAACAGGACGCCGGATTAATAATCCAGCTTGCTGAAATGCGCGGACTGCGGCAAAAATCTCAACTATCATTTCAATCAGGGCAACCCATAACATTAAATACTTTAACTGCTCCAATTATAACAGCGGGCGCGGCAACTGCAACGCCACGCATTATATCCGGGTTGATTTTCTGGAACAGGTGATATTACAGGAAATACGCCGACTGACCCAATTTGCAAGCGAATATGAGGATGACTTTGTAAAGGCGATTATCGGTCATTCCATGCAGGCGGCGGAGTCGGAGCGGGCACAAAAGCAAAAAGAACTGAGCGGTCTGCTGGCGCGGGACAAGGAGCTTGATCCCCTGTTTGAAAAGATTTATGAGGATAACGCCACCGGGAAAATCAGCGATGAGCGGTTCGGAAAAATGTCAAAAAAGTACGAGGTTGAGCAGGGTGAGATTGCCGGGAGGATAAAAACGCTCCGCAAAGACCTGAAAAACGAGAGCGGGCAGTTAGTGACCGCCGACACGTTTTTGGAGGTTGTCCGGCGTTACACTGACGCGCAGGAGCTTTCACAGCGCATGTTGACAGAGCTTATTGACCATATCAACGTATACCACGCCGAAAAGGTCAGCGGCGAGACTATGCAGAAAGTCACGATACATTACAACTGCATCGGCGCGTTCGATGTGCCGGACTGGAAGGACATCCCGGAAGTCGATATTCTCATAGAGACGCGAAACGGTGTAGCGTTAAGCTACACCCCTGAGAAAATCTCCGGATAAAAAACGGAGTGGAATTATGAAATCCTCAGATCCCATAATTCCACTCCGCATGGCAGCGGGAGAAGGATTCGAACCCTCACAAACAGAGTCAGAGTCTGTCGTGCTACCCTTACACAATCCCGCTCACTGCGCCCACTGCCGCAGGCACAGATGCTATTATAGCAAACTATCACAAATTGTCAAGAAATATTTTCTTTTCTTGAAAAATAACTCGAGCGCTTGCTGGACTGTATGGTAACCTGCTTTTCCCATCCCTCCAGCCACCTGACTGTCTCTGGAGCCAACAGGATCAGCGCTGTCAAATTTGGAATGGCCAAACATGCGTTACATAGATCCACCAACTGCCAAATCTGTTCCCCATTCCACACGCTCCCCAACAAGATGCACCCCAGAAATACCAGGCGATAAACCCCGAATACCCACTTCTTTCCGGTCAGATATTCCAACGCCTGCTGCCCATAATAACTCCACCCCAAAATAGAAGAAAAGGCAAATAAAATCAAGCTCACAGAAACGATCACACTGCCACTTGGCCCCAGCCCGGCGGAAAAAGCCGCCGCAGTGAGCGGCGCGCCTACCATGCCACCTGGTGAGTTTCCCTGGGCGAGATAGGAAAGCGCCTCCTCCGGGACATAGACGCCGCTGACCAAAATAACCAGAGCCGTCATGGTAGACACCACCAGCGTGGAGATGCCAACCTCCACAATACCCCACATTCCCTGCCGGGCAGGGTGGTCTGTCCTGGCCGCGCTGTGGGCGATTGCCGCTGTTCCCAATCCCGCCTCGTTCGTAAATACTCCACGGGCAACGCCATACCGCATGGCGGCGGAACAGGTGTAGCCCATACCGCCTCCGGCCATAGCCTTTGGCTCCAGCGCATACAGAAATATCTGTCCCAGCGCGTCAGGAATCCGGTGGGCAAAGATGCCCAGCACCACCGCGCCGCCTCCAATGTAAAGCAGCGCCATCATCGGAACCAACGCCGCACTTACCCGCGCGATACGGCCAATCCCTCCAACCATGACAAGGCCCGTCAGCGCCGCTGTAATCACACCCACCACAATGGGACGGCAGCCTGTTACCTGACTGACCGTTCCGGCGATGGAAGAGACCTGCACCAAGTTTCCTCCCGCCAAGGTCGCCGGCAGCAGGGCCACCGCAAACCATATCCCCAGCATACCGCTTCCCACTCCGTCCCGCAGGTAGTACATGGGTCCGCCTCTCCACTGTCCGGCTGGCGTGCGTTGACGGTAAGCTATCGTTAAAATTTTCTCCGCACATCCGGTCATCATCCCCAGAAACGCACAGATCCACATCCAGAATACCGCTCCCGGCCCGCCAAACCAAATGGCCGTTGCCACCCCGGCCACACTTCCTGTACCAATGGTGGACGCCAGAGCGGTACTCAATGCCTGAAACTGCGAAATTTCTCCCCGTCCACGCGCGTTACGTCCCGAAAACAAGGACCCGATCGTGGTTTTGAGCCAGAGTTTTACCCGAAATAGTTGGAAAAACCCGGTTTGAACGCCAAAATATACCCCCGTAATTAAAAACAGACCTAAGAGCCATGGATCCCAGATCCCATCGGCCAGCCATCTCAGCATATCCCATCCCCCCCAAGAGAGATATGCTGGTACACCCGGCATTCATGCCAATTTTTCCGCACTTTTCCGTTCGGTTTTTTCCGGCAACAGATTGGATACCGGTACGGTTATAATTCCCTCCACCGATGGCGCTATGGTACACTGGGGAAAAAATAGCGCCAGGCCCTCATCCGTCAGATAAAACCGCCGCAATAACATCCAGCGGCTGAACGTGGTCTCCCAATCCCCGTGCAGAAACACACCTCCTTTCTGCAACGCAGTTAAGCCCTCCCGTGTCGCCGCCGTCAGCACCCGGCGCGGCACGCTCTTTTTCGTCCATTCCTTGAAAGAGACCGGGGCTCCCTCCCGAATCCGCCACAGAGTACAGTCACAGCTCTTTAGTGCCCGCCGGTCTGCGCGTATCTCCTGACATTCAATCCGTACGGAGAGAAGCCCGCCCTCCAGCAACGCTCCCTCTCCCTTCAGCGCAACCTGCCATGGATGGAAGAGGCGCGAGGCGTCCCGCTTTTCCACCAAATCAAGGCAGGCCATAAAGTAGAGATCCCTCCGCCACCGGGTACATACCTTCTTCTTTACCTGTCCATAATATTGATTGATGCGCGCGCCTCCCCTGCCTCCACTCTCCAGCTGCGGCAAACACAGCGACAGCTCCACCACCGGCTCCCCGGTCAAGGTGAGCGTCTCCTGCTCCTCCTGCCAATGAAGCTGCGGCTGTATCTCTGCTTTTTTCTTCATTGCTTCATCCCCCCGTTTTTCTTTTGCCCATCCTATGCAAAAGACCTTGAGAGAGAAACTACTTTACTTTTTTTTCCGCGTTTGATAGAATAAATAATACGTTTTTTCCCTTAATTGGGTCTTTTTTATGCATTCAGGCAATATGCCGGTGTGGAGTTGCGGCTCTGCTGCCGCGTTTCTTTTATATCCTTGGATCAGCGATCCATTTTCAAGCATATGAGGCATCCCATCTCCGCCACCGCATAGCGGATCACTGCCTGCGCTGTGGCGGACAGCGGCCCAACCACGAGTCCCTGCCTGTGGAAAAAAGGGGGAACCAACATGAGCAGCTATGCTTTTCTGGCCAGCTGTTATGACCGATTCACAAAAGATATAAACTACCAAAAATGGGCGGACTACCTGCAGCGGCAGTTCCTTCGGCACGGTTTGCCCGGGAATACCGTACTGGATCTGGCCTGCGGCACCGGCTCCCTGACCCGCGAGTTGGCTCTGCGAGGCTACGAGATGATCGGTGTGGACCGCTCCCCCGATATGCTGGCCCAGGCCGCGGAGAAAAACAGGAAGATAGAGGGCATCCCCCCTATCTTCCTGTGCCAGAGCATGGAACATTTGGATCTCTACGGCACCATTGATGCCTGCGTATGCTGCCTGGACAGCATCAACTATGTCACAAGCCCCCGGCAGCTCCAGGCAGCGTTTGCCCGTGTGCACCTGTTTCTGATGCCCGGAGGACTGTTCCTCTTCGATGTCAACACTCCGGAAAAACTCATGGCCATGGATGGGCAAGTTTTTCTGGATGAGACGGAGGACGCCTACTGCGTTTGGCGCAGCGAATACTCCTCCCGGCACCGGATGGCCAGTCATTTTATGGATATTTTCCAGCGCCAAGGGCAGGTCTGGCTGCGGGGAGAAGAACTGCACCAGCAACGTGCATATACTTCCCAGGAGTTGACAGAATATCTAAAGCAGGCCGGATTTTCCGATATTCGCCAATATGGGGAATTGCGTCTGCGCAAACCCCGGGAGGGGGAGGGGCGTATTTTCTTCGCGGCCCGCAAAACAGCCAATAAACCATAACATCCTCCGCGCGCGAAGCTGCTCAGAGGATGCACTTTGATCAGACTGGAGAATCACCATGATGAGCAATCACATTGTACGCGCCATCTCTGCAGATGGCCATATCAAGGCGACCACGATTTCCGCGCGCGGTCTGGTAGAACACGCCAGGACCGTTCACTCCCTTCTACCCATGGCCACCGCCGCGTTGGGCAGAACCCTGATGGCCGCCTCCATGATGGGAGATGCGCTGAAAGAGGTGCAGGGCTCCCTGACTTTGCAAATCAAAGGCGGCGGCCCTCTTGGGACCATACTGGCCGTCTCTGACTACTTGGGAAATGTGCGGGGATATGTACAAAATCCGGCTGTCCCGTTGGCTGAAAAAGCCCACGGAAAGCTGGATGTGGGCTCCGCCGTGGGTTCAGACGGCACCTTGACGGTCATCAAGGATTTGGGCCTGAAGGAGCCCTATGTTGGCTCAGTAGAACTCCTGTCAGGAGAAATTGCGGATGATCTGGCGGCCTATTTTGTAGAAAGTGAGCAAATCCCAACTGCCTGTGCTTTGGGGGTCCTCATCGACACCGACCAGAGCGTTATCTCCGCCGGAGGATATCTGATTCAGCTGCTGCCCGGCGCACAAGAGGATCTCATCCGGCAGGTGGAGACAGGGATCCGGGCCGTGGGCTCGGTCAGCCACGCATTGGCCAGCGGACTTGACGGCGAGGGCTTACTCAGGGCGGTGCTCAGCGGCTTTCCCTTAAAAATTCTGGAGATGCACCCTGTGGAATACCGCTGCTACTGTAGCCATGACCGCGTTGCCAGGGCCCTCATCAGCATGGGACGGGAGGAATTGACCTCTCTCATTCAGGAGCAGGGCAAGGCGGAACTCACCTGTCAGTTCTGCGATGCTGTTTACCAGTTTCACACGGAAGAGCTGGAAGCACTGCTTCAAAACATGGAATGACAAAAAACCTCTCATTTTGAAAGGGACTGGTCCCCTATGCGTGTCATTTGATTTGGAAGCGAGGCTCACGGGCCACGATATGGCACGTCTCATACGCGCTTTGCGCGATCAAAACAGGTCATGTTTTTTGATGTGATTTGTGCGGCCACGCCACCGTGACAAGCACATGGAAATACGCAGACACGGCCCCGGAAATGACGAATTCCATTTTATTTCCGCCATTCGGCGGAAACTCTGCGAGACAATAGGCTGTCAAAAAACTTTTTTTGACAGCCTATCTTAATATCATTTCTTTTGTACAACCGCAGAAAGCAACATCCGTTTTCTTTCGCCAATTTCATGCACTCATGTTACCAGGTCCATCATTGCATTTCTCTGACACGGACGGTCAATAATTCATCTGCTTGCGGCGGGAGAGATTCATAGTCCCGTCCTGCATCGCATCCAGGTTGTCCAAAGACTTTCCGGTTCCCAGCGCAACACAGGAGATGGCGTCCTCGGCGATATGGGTCTCAATGCCGGTGTGGGACTCCACCAGCTTATCAAAGCCCCAGACAAGGGAGCCTCCACCCGTCATAATAATGCCGTTGGTGGAGATATCCGCCACCAGCTCGGGCGGCGTGCGCTCCAAAACCGCGTGGATCGCCTCCAGAATACGGCCCGCCACCTCTTCAAATGCCTCAATCATTTCGGAAGAGGACACGCTGAATACCCGGGGAAGACCGGTCATCAGGCAGCGCCCCTTAATCTCCATTGTGATCTCCTCGGGCCGTGGGAAGACACAGCCGATGGACACCTTGAGTTCCTCCGCCGTGCGGTCGCCAATGAGTACGTTGTGTTTTTTGCGAATATATTTGACCACCGCTTCATCGAACTTGTCTCCGGCAGTCTTGATAGAATCCGACTCCACAACCCCCCCCAGGGAGATAACTGCAATATCCGCCGTACCGCCGCCAATGTCCACCACCATGTGGCCGTCCGGCTTTGTAATGTCAATCCCCGCGCCAATCGCGGCGGCCACCGGCTCCTCAATCAGGTAAGCCCTCCGGGCGCCCGCCTGAATCCCCGCGTCAATGACAGCGCGCTCCTCCACCTCCGTAATGCCGGATGGAACGCAGATAAGCAGCCTGGGCTTAAACAGGGAAAAGCTGGTCACCTTTTTCAAAAATTCCTTGAGCATCCGCTCCGTCATGTCATAGTCGGAAATCACGCCTTCGCGCAAGGGCCGCATGGCAACGATATTGCCCGGCGTTCTGCCCAGCATTGCCTGGGCATCGGCACCCACCTTCAACAATTTTCCAGTGTTTTTGTCCATGGCTACCACGGACGGCTCACGCAAAACAACACCTTTTCCCTTTACATATACCAGAACAGATGCGGTACCCAGGTCGATACCAATATCTTTTCCAAAAAAACTCATAGTGTACACAACCTTATCTCTTTTTCTGCGCTATGCGGCACAGGACAACTTTGCCACAATATAGTATGATTGACGATCGCTTTTATTATACCACGCAAGCGACGCTTTTCAACCATTTATTTTATTCTTTCAAAAACTTTCATTTATTTTTTATTTCCTGCTTCGCTCCGCCTTTGCCAGCGTCACGCAGATGACCTCTTTCGCGCCCGCTGTGAGCAGCGCACGGCTGCACTCAGAGAGGGTGCTGCCTGTTGTCACCACATCATCCACCAATAAAATACGATGTCCGGCAAAATTTCCGGTATCAAGCACCTGATAGGCGCCCAGCACATTTGCCCGGCGCTGGCTGGCCTGCTCAATTCCGGATTGCGCCGGGGTGTGCCGGGTTTTTTTCAGCAACGCGGCCACCGGAAGAGCGAGCTGCTTTGCTACGCCGCGCGCCAGCAGCTCACTCTGATCATATCCCCTTTGCCGCTTCCGGCGGCGGCTCACAGGGACCCAGGCGACTATCTCACAGGGCTTTGAAAGGCGGTCGTGCGCACACTGCGCCATCAAAGAAGCGAATAGCTTGTGATAGCTGCGCATAGCAGAAAATTTGTACCGATGGACCGCCTCACGCACCGCCCCCTGATACCGCAGGGGAGAAAGGCACAAGGAAAAGAACTCCCCGCCGGTTTCCCCCTCTTTCCCCACCGTCCAGGGAAGGGTTTTCTGACACTTGCCGCACAGCAGCCCTTCGCCGCCCGACAATGTTCGACAAAAAACGCACTTGGGCGGAAAAAATAAATCCAAAATGTGTTCCATGAGCCTCATCGCCGTTCTCCCCCACCCCTCGCACCAGCCGCTTTTCAGCTTAGAAGGGCGTTTCTCTCTTTATCACGAATTTGTTTGCAAAAACACTTACGCCGCGTGCTTGCATCCTGATTTGATTATAAGTTTTTTTCTTTCGGAAGACAATTAAAAGATAATCACGGGCCATATTTCTGAAAATACAACCCGTGACACAATTCATTCCATGATCTTCCACACATCATACATGTCATTGATCACCCGGTATAGCTGAGGAAAGTACCGGTCAACCTCCCAGATTCCGATCCCGAATATTTCATATTCATTCACCAAGGAGATTCCCGCTCTGACGCTTCTGGCGTCCTGAAACCAGACAACGTGCTCTGTTTTATTCCGGTCAAAATAATGAAAATAAGGGGATTGCGCCACCTCATCGTAGAGAATGGCTGCGTGGTATTGCCACGCAAGGTCCACGGCCTCCATATTGCCCACACTATTTCCCACCGTCTTCCCTACGACAAAGGGCAACGGCCAGTTGTAGCCGTAATTGGCAATCCCCAACAGTAGTTTTTCATCCGGAATCCTGGTCTTTGCGTACTCCACCACGCGCCGCACCTCCGGCTGGGGCGCAACTGCCATCGGAGGCCCCAAGGGATATCCCCAATCGTAAGTCATCAGGAGCGCGCGGTTGACAAGCTCGCCCAGCTGCCGGTAATCATGCCCCTCATACAAATGCCCCTGTTGCTCATCACTGGTTTTCGGTGGCAGTGCAATCGTCACAATCCGCCCGATCTCGTCCATGCTGCTGCGCAGCTTGCGGACAAATTGGGTCAGACCCTCCCGATTCTCCCGTCCAACAAACTCAAAGTCCACATCCACACCATAGTATTGCTTGCGCTCTACCACCTCCTGCAACTGTGCAATCACTTTATCCTGCAGCGCCGCATCTTGAAGCAACCGGGTGTTCAGCTCCTGAGAAAAATTCCAATTTTGGTCCATTGGTGCCAGGACCAGCAGGGGAGCGGCGCGATATTCCCAAGCCTGACGGATTACCTCATCATCCTGAATCGGAACCAAATCGCCAGCTGCCGTGAAGCTGTAGGCAAAGATGCTTAAATAAGTCAGGTAGGGCAACACCTGCCGCAAAGACTGCAAACTGCGGCCCGGACCGGTATAGCCCTTTACCGCCATGGTACCCAATTTATTGTTCTCATAGCGGATGACAAGGTTTTCTCCGGGGTAGATATAGTCGTTTGCAAGTACTCCCGGGTTATTCCGCATCAGGGCAAAGAGCGAAATATTATATTCCTGCGCAATCCCATAGAGCGTCTCTCCAGTTTGGACTGTATGGGTTTGCAGCGGTTTTTGCACTACAATCGTCTGCCCCGCCACCAGATAATCCGGCTGCAGCAAGCCGTTATCTTGAATCAGCCGCTCCAAACTGACCCCATATCTGCGTGCAATCGCGTATAGAGAATCCCCCGGTTGTACAACATAAATTTCCATACGGTCTCCCCCTTTTGTCGCTGCCCTATCTTATGTACGGGCGAGTACGGAATATGCCTTCGGCTTAAAACTACCATATTATGGAATACCCATATTTATGTTTGTAAAAATGTAACATTAAAATATTCAATCTTACCAAAAAAAACAGCTTTCTTTACTATTTCTTGACATTTCTGCCCTTGAAACTGACAACAAGAGGGGGCTATAATAAAGGCTGCTTTCAGGCAGGTAAAACCAAATGCGGCAGACCCGCAAAGCATCCAGAATGATATTAGGAAAGAGGCGCGTTTCAAGTGTTACCCAGTCATTTTTTATTAGATATTGCCCTCATCTTGCTCTCCACAAAGGTATTTGGCTTGATCACCAAAAAATTTCGCATGCCCCAGGTTGTGGGTGCGCTTCTGGCAGGCATCCTATTTGGCCCTGCCTGTCTCAATATACTGCACAGCACTGATTTACTCTCCAGCCTCTCCTCTCTGGGCGTTGTTGTCCTCATGTTCAGCGCCGGAATGGAGACAGACATCTCCCAGCTGCGGAAAAACGGCAAAGCCGGATTCCTGGTCGCACTCATTGGCGTGGTAGTTCCGCTGATTATGGGTATGATTTATGGCATGATGTTTCATACCACGGCGTCAGATTCCAATTCCAGCATCTTTCTGCAGCACCTTTTTATTGGCGTCATCCTCACGGCCACCTCTGTCAGTATCACGGTGGAAACTCTCAAAGAAATTGGTACATTAAACACCCAGGTTGGCAACTGTATTCTGGCCGCCGCCTTGATTGACGATATTTTGGGGCTCATTTGCCTGACGATTATTTCCTCTCTGGCCGGCAGCGGCGATATCAGCATCCCCATTGTACTGGTGAAAATCGTCCTCTTCTTCCTGCTGGCCATTGCGTTCGGTCTTCTGGTCAAAAAATTTGTTACCTGGTATTCCCACAGGTTTAAGGATGTACACATGCGCCGTTTTCCCGTTCTGGCGTTCGTTTTTTGCTTGGTCATGGCCTATGTGGCGGAAGAGTTTTTCGGCGTGGCAGACATCATCGGTGCCTTCTCGGCCGGTCTGATCATCGGCAGCACACCTCAGGCGCCATATATTGAATCCCGCTTCCGTCCGCTGTCCTATATGTTGCTGACCCCCATCTTCTTTGCCTATGTGGGAATTGGCATAGATCTGAGCGGAATGACCCCCTCTCTCTTATTTGCCACCGCTGTACTGATCCTCTTCGCTCTCATCTCCAAGCTCATCGGCTGCGGGCTGGGCGCGAAAATCTGCGGCATGACCACGCGCCAGTCTGTCCAGGTTGGACTGGGCATGGTATGCCGGGGTGAGGTCGCGCTCATTGTGGCACAAAAGGGACAGGCGATGGGACTGATGCCCGCAAATCTGCTCGCCCCGATCATTATCATGGTGGTTATCACCGCCATTGTCACCCCCATTCTGCTTAAGGCGGCCTTTGCCAAGGACGAGGTGCCGCCCCAGCTCCAGGAGAGTGCACTGGTGGACCGTGTTCAAGTGGCGGAACAACTGGACGCCGTCAACCACTGGCTGCTGGCCATGGACCATAATCTGCGCAAGACAGGCGAACTTCAGCGCACCCAGCAAGAACAGAAAAAAGGGCCTCAATAATTTGATTCAAACCATAAGCCGCAGCCCATGCGCATGGACTGCGGCTTATGGTTTTTCATTCTGACGGCCATATACGTTTATCCCTATCATATGGTCAGGGCGTTTAATATCTCATAACGATCCATTTGGAATTCTTTCGTGGCGGATAGCGCCTGCTCCATCTCCAAGTCCACAATCTGTCCATCTCTGGTGGCAATAATGCAGCTTTTCCGCCCCTGCGCCAATGCGGTAACCGCCGCATACCCCATCCGGCTGGCCATCTCACGGTCCCTTGCCGTGGGGGCTCCTCCCCTCTGGATATGGCCTAATACGGTCACCCGCGGGTCAATGCCGATGGTCTCATGAATGCGTTTTCCAATCTCAATGGCGCTTCCTGCTCCCTCCGCCACCACAACCATATAATGTGTGGCGCCATTGAGCCTGGACCGGCGGATTTTTTCAACAACGTCCTCCTCTAAGTTAAACTCCCGTTCCGGAATTAATACACAGGTGGCCCCAACTGCAATTCCCACATAGAGAGCTAAGTACCCGGCATGACGTCCCATTACCTCCACTACGGAGCAACGCTCATGAGCCTGCATCGTATCCCGCAGCTTATCAATACATTCTATCGCAGTGTTGCACGCGGTATCAAACCCGATGGTATAGTGAGAGCAGCCAATGTCATTGTCAATGGTCGCCGGAATCCCGGCCACGGGAATTCCCAGCCCGGATAATGCCAACGCCCCCCGAAAGGTTCCATCGCCACCGATTGCCACAATTCCATCGATCCCCAGCATTTTACAGATGTTCACGGCCTTTTGCTGCCCGGCCAAGGTCATAAATTCTTCACTTCGGGCAGTGTATAATATGGTTCCGCCCGCATTAATAGTATGACTGACGGAGGCGTTGTTCATAGCCATAAAATCACCGTTGATCAGGCCATTCCAGCCACGCCGGATTCCGATACATTCTATCCCCCGCCCGGTGGCGGTGCGCACCACAGCGCGAATGGCCGCGTTCATACCCGGAGCATCACCGCCGCTGGTCAAAATCCCAATCCGTTTGACTGAATTTTCCATCACCGTTTTTCCTCCAAAATAAATAGTAAACCGTTTTTTTATCTCTCTTTTTTCATTTAGCTCTGTTCTTAATCGATTTTTTCTTTATTGTTTTGATTTATTATCTCACTTAACCGATAAATTGTCAAGGAAACATCCTTTGCTCCGTCATTTTCAGAAAACACATATTTTTATTGCCTTGGTAGTCAAAAAGATAAAAAATGACTGTTGACAACCCGGCAATCCTCTAGTATAATAAGCAAGCGCTTAAGTGAGCCGCACCCATGGGAGCATAGCTCAGCTGGTAGAGCACATGCCTTACAAGCATGGGGTCACAGGTTCGAGCCCTGTTGTTCCCACCATGTATCCCCCAACTACTTGGCTCGGTAGTTCAGTTGGTTAGAACGCCGGCCTGTCACGCCGGAGGTCGAGGGTTCAAGTCCCTTCCGAGTCGCCACCGGGCGCTGGTTGCGCCCGATTTGCCTCTGTAGCTCAGTCGGTAGAGCAGCGGACTGAAAATCCGCGTGTCGTTGGTTCGATTCCGACCGGAGGCACCAAATTCCCCAGCGGAACCATCTTTTTCGCTGGGGAAATGATTTCTGCGAGTGTAGCTCATCTGGTAGAGCGCCACCTTGCCAAGGTGGAGGTAGCGAGTTCGAGCCTCGTCACTCGCTCCAGATTTTTCTAAGCATCGTTTTTCTTCTCCCTGCATAGGATAACTTCGAAGTTCCGGTCGCTTTCCTGCGGTGCCATAGCCAAGTGGTAAGGCAGAGCTCTGCAAAAGCTCCATTCCCCAGTTCAAATCTGGGTGGCACCTCCAATGGACACGGCGAAACGGAGAATGGAAACATTCTTCGTTTCGCCGTGTCCAATATATCATTGGATAGAAAGCAAAATCAAGTCGCCTGTGGCTTAGGGATTCAGTCCCGCCTATCTCGGCACGGTACACGCCCTTGGGATGCTCCTACGCCTATAACCACTTCATTGAAAGGTCATCGCGGGATAGCTTGCCAAGGCTATTTTTTTTAGTCTAATACAAGGAATGCGATGCTGCCGCTGAGAGTTATTAGCCCTTTTTGTATGGAGTCGCTCTTAATTTTGCTCATATACTCTTCAAAAGTAATTTGAATTGACAGACAATAGCATGACTAGATGTTATGATCTATGCAAGTGTACCTTTATTTATCTGTCAAGAGACAGAATTGTCAAGTTTCAGGCGGTATGAGGAAAGAAGCTCTTTTGAATGTGGGCTTCTTTTTTCATACCCAATTGTGACCAATTAAGCCACTGGGAGGATGATACACATATTGCCTTCCCAACGCCATATCTTTTTGTGTAGTATCATTCTATGACGGGTCAAGGTAACCGAGGGCGCAGACCCGCCATTGGCGGGGGACGCACCCCAGAACTCCTCGAAGGACTGGCCGCTTCCGGTTCTCAGCCAGTCATCCCCCTCATGTTCACCGAACCAGACGCCGCTCTTAGAGGAAGAGCTCCCTGGGGCGGTGCTGCTTTTCTGCAGGGTGGAAGTGCTTCCGCTGGAGGAGGCGCTGCTTGCGCTCTTCACCGCCTGAACGGCTTTTGAGACGGCGGAGGTGACAATTTTCGCCAGGCTGTGCCCGGTGGGGTCAAAACAGATCAGGGGTTATTGATACAGTAGGTGTAACGGTTGAGGCTCAGGGGGGGCGGCGCGCTCTCCCCGGTAGGTGTCCTCCTGCAGGAAGCGGGCTATCTTCGGGTCATAAAACCGCGCCTTTAAATCGTACAGGCCGCTCTCCGCGTCATAGAAGTACCCCGAATACAGGTAGGGATTCCGGTAGTTCACGTCCCCCTCCAGCACAGTCCCAAAGGGGTCGTAGTAGTACTGCGCCTGAATGGTTCCACCTCCGTCCACCAGGGCCGTCACGTCCCCATGGCCGTTATAGATGTAAGTACATCTTCTCTCCGCCCACCGTGCGGCTCACACGGCTGAACCCATACACAGTATACGTTACCTAGCCTGTGCTTTCAACCTCTTTCACCACCTGAAGGATAGTTTAATATTTTTCATATGTAATAATTTTTTTATACTTCCATCCGATATTGCATCAATTTGGAATGATTCCAAAATATTTAACTCTTTCTTGTGCAACATACTTTTTTGCCGTTTCCTGTTGCTTGTTGTCGTTTGATGTTATATTATGAAATCAATGTGGTTATTACTGAGGTCTATCCGGACTGATGTTCTAAATTTCTCTTTTTGGAAATGACCGAAAACCAATGGAATTTTATAGCCAGATTTTTAATAAATACACTTTGGCAATGAAGCGGCGTATCTGCTCTGCGGGGGTGGCGTGGTTCTGGCTGGCCAGCTTCCTGATCCGCTCGGCGGTGTCGGCGTCTACTTTTACGGTTAGCTGTACTGTGGAATTTTTTATCAAGTATCCCTCTTTTTCGTGTTTTGTTGGTGACTGTCATTTGTGTTATGCCTTTTGACATGAAATGTCGTTGAAGCCTTTGGTTTCAGGCGGTTTTGCGGAGGATAGGACAGTCCCCCGTTCCTGCCTTTCACACAATCCTGACGGATTGCCGCTCACGTTCCTCCGCTTCGCTCCCAATTTAAGGTCGGAAAGAAAATTTTCCCGCGGTAAAATATCCCCTACTTTTAAGCCGAAAAAGTAGGGAGGATTCCGAACATATTTTATTGAGTAAAAAATTAATGAATTTGCGGTCATAAATTAATTAATGGCCGTTAAAACGGTGGCAAAGCGCCGACATAATCCAATCGCTGCTTGAAATGTTATGGAAATATATTCATCAGCATGGTATGGTAGCATATCGGCTAATTATTTTATCTGCCTTGTCTGGTTTTCGGGTGGACAGATTTGGAAATTTATATAACGTGCAGGAGGAAAATATGAAAACAGGTAGGGAAATGTTTGACTTTTGTAAACGGTGCTATAGAATTGCATTTGCAGAAACAGAAGAATTCTGGATAAAAACTTTTGACACTATCGCAGATTGTTTTGAAGCAGATGAAGAGGGTCTTATGGCATTCACTGGCATTTATAATTACAAGTCCATCTTGAAGCATGGAAATACATGCGCTTATGCTGTTACAAATAAACGTATATTGGTTTCTGAAAGAAAATTAAACAAAATAAAAATAATTGACGAACTATCTATTGAAGGAGTTAAAGCATCCTATGAAACAACTGCTATGCTGGGAGTTGTCCGATTAGAGTCGCCTTTCAAAACGATATCAATAGGGTTCAAAAAAAATATTGCTCAAACAATAATGGCTAATGTACAAGAAATATTGAACTCTCGGAGCAAATTAGCGGGTTACAGCAGGAAGGATGGTATAGATTGAAACGCAAAGTTATTGTGGCACTTTGGTGTTTGGTCTTCTTGTCAGGATGCGCACATACTGATGAGCCGTCTGCGAGCATCCCCGTACATACAAACGAAATGCCGGAGATACACGAGGAAAATGAGAATTCCACAGAAATATCTGGCATTAGCACGCCCGAAGATGAATCATCAGAGGAGAAATACTTGCCCGTAAAGAGAACGGCAGCCATATCCGCCGACAAACCCAAGTTTACGTTTGTTCAAAAATTGGTAGAGCCTTTCGCGACTCACGGAGATGTGTATTATGGGTCTGCGGTTATTGAGGTATATGAGTCAGGGATAACCGATAAGCCAATCGATTCAATCAGCATAGAGCAAATTTTTCCAATTGCGTGGGGTGAGTATAGCGTTATAGATATCAATTTTGACGGCTATAAGGATGTTGTTGCGGTTACAAGCCGACAAGGCAACCAAGGCATGTCCATATACGCTTGCTTTACTTGGAATGAAGAATTGAAAAAATTTGAAGTCGCTTCTTTGCCCTCTTGGGGTTTTGTCAGCGTTGACGTGGAACGTCAGTTGCTTTTGGCTTCGTGGCGAAACTGGGCAGGGGGACACGGTTGGGCGATTTATGAGTACATAGACGGCGCGCTGATAGAAACGCATGAGTGCTATCGGGATTACTTAGGAACCATTAATGGTAATGGAACTGAAATGATACACTTCCATGAAGAACAATTGATTGATGGAGAAATGCAGGTAGTCTTTGATGGCGATGTAACTGAGGACGAATTAGACGCCCATCTTCTTTATGACGATCTCTGGCAATTAAGCAGTGAAAGCTGGATTGGCGTTTGGGAAGTGAGTGAAAGCGAAGATAATTGAGCTGAGAAAGAATGTCGCTCAACAATTATGAATGTGGGGACGTGGATATTCCAACGCAGATATTGATAAAGCTGGCCCAATATCATAATGTGAGTACGGATTATCTTATAGAATTGACAGGCCGGAAAAACAATTATCCAAGATAATAGTTTTATTTAGTATAATCTAAATAGGGGGAGTTATTATGCAATTTGAGCCCTTAATTTAGAGTTAATTTTAACAAATTCAAAGAATATTATGGACTGGCAAGTAGCACGGATGGTTATACTTTAAGTGATGAAAAAAATTTCCAGGGTGGAGGTAGCGAGTTCGAGCCTCGTCACCCGCTCCAGTTTTTTCTAAGTATTGTTTTTCTTCCCCCTGCATAGGATAACTTCGAAACACCGGTCACTTCCCTGCGGTACCATGGCCAAGTGGTAAGGCAGAGCTCTGCAAAAGCTCCACCCCCGGTTCAAATCCGGGTGGCACCTCCAAAGTAAAACGGCGGCAGGCGCGCCTGCCGCCGTTTTACTTTATTTTAAAATTGTTACAATTCATATACAATTTTTTTCCCGATTGTGCTATACTATAAAAAGGTACAGCGCATTCTGGCGTATCCCCTGTTATGATGATATTGATTTTGCCGCACGGCGCTCCAACCACTGTGCGCCATCATACAAGAGAAAGAGGTGTGCACTTTAACATGGCAACTAATATTACCGCTTCCGATTTTGAGGAGAAGATCCTAAATAGTCCGATCCCCGTTCTGGTTGACTTCTGGGCCGAGTGGTGTGGCCCCTGCAAAATGCTCACTCCCGTGGTGGAAGAGCTTTTTGAAGAGGCCGATGGGTATTCCGTAGCAAAGGTAAACATTGACGATGAGCCTGAACTTGCGCAGCAATATGGAGTGATGAGTATTCCCACCCTGATGCTCTTTCAGGATGGACAGCCAACCGGACAGCTGGTGGGCGTTCAGCCAAAAAGTGCTATAGAAGACTTAATTCGCGCCGCTTTATAGCACGGCCCCCGGAGAGCCATTCTCTGGGGGGTTCAGACTGTAGACAAACACGTTTTTCACACTATTAATATTGCCTTTATAATTTTGACACGTTAATTATACAATTGTACAAATCGAAATGGAAGATGGCTTGGGCGGTCAATTTGATTCATCTGCATCTTGGCGGCCTCATGAATCTGGATATAAAGCGTACAAAATTACGCATGATCCATATCAATATCATGAGAACATACCGTGATATGCCATTGAGATTATTGAAAACTCAGACAGGGCGCGGGAAGTATTCCCCCGCCCTGTCTGAGTTTTGCTGTTAAAACGATTGATCTGCCCATTTGTCTTACTGGCCACCGCGATGGCCATGCCCACCATTTTGATCGTGACCATGCCCCTCCCCTTGACCCGAACCTACAGTTCCGTCATGCGCTGAATCACCACTATTCCCATATTCACTCTGGCAGTCCCGTATGCGCTGGCGAATTTGGCCGATGCTGGAGTTGCTGTAGTCCTCTAGTGTAGCTTCTTCATCCACTGCCAGCAACTCTTGAATGGCAGAATATTTGGCGGGACTCATATGACACCCGTGAGCCTCTTGCCATAACTGTTCTGATACTGGAAAAACCTCAACAGCGGCATTCTCCTGCGATGTATTCACGCTCGCATGGATGGTCTGCAATAACGTGTCACAGAGCATTTGCTCTGTGTTCCCATCGGCGGTCTGTACCGACACAGATACAAGCGCATAATCGGTAATGTACCCAGCATCGTTCATCTCAGCAACAAGCAAAGCCGCAGCCTCGTCATACGGCTTACCGTTCAAATTGACCGCGCTTAGCATCTGCTCCCCTTCGGCATTAAAGGCGTAGGTACTGATCACTCTATTCATCCGGTTCAGTGTCAGCTCAATGGACGGGTTCACATCAATGCTAACATGGGCTGTGGGGGTGAAATACACATTGCGAGCGGATATCCCAATCACCAGCACCGCTATCATGGCAAAGGCTCCCGCCAACCGCCATGGAGTCGCTGCCCTTTTTCTCTTTATGCGCTGCTCCCGCTGTGTGTTCAGGTAAGCCGCTGTCTGTTCCACAAGGGTATCATCAGCTTGGATTTCCAAAAAAGCTGCCTTAATTGAATTATCATTCAAACCGCTCACCTCCCAAGCTGATTTTCAGCTGCTCTCTCGCTCTTGCAAGCCAAGTGTAAATCGTATTTTCCTTTTGCCCCAAAATCAAGGCTATTTCAGAGGCTTTATAGCCCTCATAGTAATGAAGATAGATTACGTCCCGGTATTTAGGCGGCGTAAGCCTAAGTACCGCATCCAGAACATCACGGCTTTCATCAGAAATGGATAGACAGCTTGTATCGGCATCCTCCAGCGAACCAACTCTGCGCCGCCAAAAGCTTTTCACAGCGTCCTTGCAGGCGTTGATTGCAACACGAATGAGCCATGCCCGTTCATGGTCATCGCTTTCAAAGGCCGCTTCATGGAGGGCATATTTCAAAAACACATCTTGAAATATGTCCTCCATGTCGCTTCGGTTATTCAGATGCATAAAACAGACGCGCCGGACCGTGTTCGCGTAGCGCTGAAGCGCCCGGCTGAGTTCCGCTTCACTTCGCATGGCTGTCCTTCCCAGTTACTTATGATGCCTTCCATGTCCGTAGCTGTGTGTTGTACTGTTGTAATTTTGGCAGTGGTAGTATTCGCCGTTATGCTCATGCAGGCCGAGCTCCGTACAGCCGCTTACCGTGCAGGTTTTATAGCTGCCGATACACCCCGTCTGGCTGCAAACCCAATCATCACCATGTTGATGGACACCAACTACCTCGCAGCCATCTACCGTACACAACGCATATTGCGGCCGCGGATTTGCCCGGTTGCCGCTCCCCTGACCGCCGTGGGCAAACGCCGTCACGCTTATCATGCCGACCATCAGAACAGTTACTGCTAAAATTGCAAATACCTTTTTCATATTGTCACCCCATTCTATCGATTGTTTTATGCATCTATATCAGATACGAATGAAAAAGACCGTTCCATTCAAAAGAATAAAAATAATTTACTATCCCTATTTTTAAGGAAGATAGCAATTGGCTCTGTGCTGCCATTCGGGCTAATGTTCCAGTTTAATCCCGCGCCTACCCCATCCAAGAACAAACACCTGCCCCACTTTTCCATGGGGCAGGTGTTTGTCCGTTTGTACTAAAGAAGCAGCGTGAGAAGTTTGGTCCCCGCATCTTCCAAAGCCTGAATAAAATCGCTGGGATGAATGCCGCTTTCCTCATAGGAAGAGACGGCTACATGCAGGCCGTTATCGCTTAAGGCGTACCCCAACCCAAGACCATCCTGCACCACAGGGACAAAAGCAAAGTAGTCGATGGCAGAACCTGGTATGCTGCTGGTGGAAAGGACATCGTGCTTCAGAGCCCGATATCCAGCGGTTTGAAAAACAGCGGGGAGTGTTTTTTCAGGGAAATACATCTGATGTGCACAAGAAAGCCCTGTCATGTGGCGCTCACAGCCAAGCCCCGCCTTGCATCGCGCAGTATTATCACTGTGAACGGCCGCCGCCGCCCGAAAGAGCGCTTCCGTAACTTCTCTTGGCTGCCCAGCGTGGAAGGCTTCAATAAAAGCCAGGGACTCCTCTGTCCCGCTGCGGATGCATTCAGTCCGTCCTCCATAAAATCCCCGGGTGGAGACAGCCTCGTATACAGAGTGCATCGTCCCTGCACAGCGGTGGTAAGCTGCCTGGAAGAGAAGCTGCGCCACAGCATCGGGGCTGCATTGCAGCTGTTTCAGTGTAGCCTTCGACAAAGCGGCAATGCGCTTCTGGTCAAAACGTATGGAGGTATCCCAGGCGGAAAAATCCGCCCGGATTTCTTTGAGCCTGCCGGCCAATCGCCCGGGAATAAACCACTCCAATAGGCGGACGTGGGCAGGAGCGGTGTCTGTAGAATATTGGAAAGAATTGTTTGACAGACCCTCATCGGCTTGGCCAAAAATGTAGGCGAACATGATACCATCGCAACCGGAGTGCTCCAGGCTGGCGCCAAGGCGTTCCCCTGAGGAAATAAGCTGAAATACTTTATCAAACCATCGGTTGGAAGCATCGCCGCCCAAGACACTGCGGCCAAACGGAACCTCCTCCGCGCCATCCTCATCCAGGCAGATGGCGAACACCGCCTTTTCCACACTCTCCAGACTCAGCCGGTTGAGCAGATAGTGAGACAGGGCGTTGCGCACCTCCAAAGCCACCTCACGTGCGGCGCAGGTGAAGGCGCCGACTCCGGCGGCAGGCGGCAGTTCAGCGGCCTGCCTGCGGATGTCCTGAAAAGCAGCCTGCAGCGTATCAGGAGAAAGGACATTGCCTTGGCTGTCGGTGAGCGAGAGAATGAACCAATGACCGCGGCAGGCCACCGCTGCCGTCAGGGGATCAGTAAGGCGCGGGTAGTACCATACATCACGCACAGGGGCAGGAATGCGGGTATAGAACATGCCGCCCATGGTGTCCATACTGATGCAAGCCTTGCCCGATCGTTCCGCCGGAATGCGCTCCCAGCGGATATTTTGAATCGTACAGGCCATAGCTGCGGTAAAGCGCGGGAGTGCCTCCGGAGACCATTTCTCGCTGCGAAGCTGTAAGGTGTAATGCATGTTGCGTGGAAGGGAGTGCTGGTAAGATATATAACTATCATCCCAGAAGGGGCGCAGCCAGCTGTTGTTTCCTGGCAGGGCGCTTTGAAAGCCCAGCAGGCGCTCATGCAACGTGCGCCCCTCGCCCTCCGGTGCGCTAAAGTCATCAAGCTCCCGGCAGAAGACAGCAAAATCTTCCTCACTTACAATGGGCTTAACCCGCTTTTTCAATTCATCTGCGGTTTCCTCCAGCGGTGGAATTGGGAGACGCGGCAGATGATTGTCATATTCATAAGATTTCATGGATTCCTCCCATTCTGACGGTGACGCGCATAGTCTCCAAGTTTGGAATACAACCTGCACTCGCAACGAGATTCATTTATCGTGATAAAAATGATAAATTATTTTTCATCATACCATACAATCTCACATTTTGGAAGAGAAAATTGTATAGAGAGGATACTTTTATGGCCGGGCGCTAAAATTCATTTCAGGCCGGGCAGATATAGTGGTACTGTCAATCCTTTTTCCCACATGAGCCTCTGGGTAAACGATATTTACCCGGCGGGGCGGCCCTCGATGGCAGTAGCACCAAGGATGGGTGCAAAAGTACTAAATCTTTTGGGCCTTCATTCTCAATCGAACATAATCTGAATACCAAATGCCATCCTTGTACAAATTGGGTTTCAGCTGTGTAACAGCCTCCTGAACCATATCGGCCTTCTCTTTTTCTGTCATGCCTTCAAAAGGAGTTTTGATAAACATGTAGATATAGTCTGACAAACCGTTTTTCCCGTTTAGTGGTGTAGCACGATCAAAAAGAACCGCATAAGAAACCGAAAATCCATGTTCCTCTAATAGAGAGGAATATGCTCCAATGCTTGGAAAATAATATTGCATTTTGTAAACATAACCGCGGTGTTTAAACTCATCATGAAGCGTCTGATGGATCAAGTCATTATTGCCTTTACCACCTAGCTCAAATACAAACTGCCCGCCTGGTTTTAATGCGCTATGCACGCAACGAAGCATGTCTGATTGCTTGTCTTGGTCAATCCAATGGAGAACAGCGTTTGAAAAAACAGCATCCACTTGCTTTTCCAGCGCGAAATTGGTTGCATCTCCTAGCATAAAATGAATATCAGGGTAATTCTTTTTCGCAATTTCCAATAGTTCTTCAGAGGCGTCTAATCCAATTGCGCTCAGACCTATGTCTATCAGTTTTTTTGTAAGCGCCCCATTTCCACAACCAAGATCTAACACACTCTGCCCTAAGTTTAAGCTGAGCAGGCCGATGACATCGTTCCCATATTCATGCACATAACTAAAATTGTTTGTGTATCCGGCGGCGTCCCATTTAATGTTCATTTTGTTTCTCCTTTTCTCAATATAGTTCCTATTATTGCAGATCAATCCGGAGATATAAAGATGTAATCTGATTTATTTTTTTCGAGACCTCTCAATGCCCATTAATTCAATCAGACTGGAGATCGCACCTGTCTGATTTGATCCGTGGTTATCCAGGCACCATCAACGATGTTATGTCCATCGAGCCGCTGGACAAGAAGTGGGAATCCTTTGGCTGGAGGATCATAATATAATCGGCGGCCTCGGCTCCGCTGTCGCTGAAGTGTTGTCTGAGCAGTGTCCTGTTCCCATGAGGCGTAGTGGCATTCAGGACAGATTTGCCTCATCGGGAGATGCCGAGCTGCTTTATGCTGAGCATAAAATGACGGTTATGGATATTATATCCGCGGCAAAAGAAGTGGTAGCCTATCAACACCCATAATAATACAACGAGTTACTAAGGCGCCCTCCGGATACCGGAGGGCGCCTTAGAGTGTCAAAAAAGTGGCTGCGCCACTTTTTTGAGGGGACGAAGGAGTGAGTGCGCGCACTCACTCCTTCGGAACTCTCACACTTGGAACCTGTGTTTGGATGGGAAACACGATAAGCGTTCGGACAGAATGACAATGAGGTCCATGTTAAGGCTGTAACTCTGATTACCCGGCCTCGAAGCAGATTCCATCAATGGCCACAGTGCCAAACTCGGTCAGGGCGCCGCCGCCGCCATCGGCCCGGTTACAGCCAGCGGGGAAGAATTCGCCATTCAGGTTGAGTACACCGTTGGGCAACACAAGCAGCTGTCCGAAGGAGGTCGTTTCCAGCACGCTGTGCCCCCGCTCCTTGAGCAGCCTCACCGTATCGGGGGAAAAACCGTCCTCCAGCTCCAACCCCTGCTCCAGCGTCAAGCAGCACATATGGGGGGTTCTGGTGGCGGGCTCCATCATCATGCCGTAATCGATGACATTGAGAATCATTTGCAGGGTGCTGGTGATAATCCTGGGCCCGCCGGCCGCGCCCACCGCCAGGAAGGGCGCCCCATCCTTCATCAGAATGGTGGGGGACATGCTGGACAGGGGTGTCTTTCCGGGGCGAACCGCATTGGCCATGCCGTAGGCCAGACCCTGGGTGGTACGCACGCCCACCTTGGGGCTAAAGTCCGCCATCGTATTGTTCATGATAAAGCCCCGACCGGGAACGACCACACCGCAGCCCCACCAGTTGCGGATGGTCTGGGTCTGTACCACCACATTGCCTAACCGGTCCATCACGGAAAAGTGCGAGGTGCAGCCGGGATACTCCTTTGCCTCAATTCCATCGGTGGGGGCAAACGCCTGGGCCCGATTCATCTCAATCCGCGCGGCCAACTCTTTGGCGTACGACTTGGAGAGGATCTTATCCACCTGCACGTCTACAAAATCGGGATCACCCATGGCGACCGAACGGTCGGCAAACATCAGCTTCATGGTCTCTGCGATGACATGAGTGCTGTCGGCGGAGTGCAGGCCCATCTCCTTCAGGTCAAAGTTTTCCAGGATATTGAGCATCTGGATCAGGTGGCTTCCGCCGGAAGAGGGGGGGGACATGGCGATCACATCATAGCCCCGGTAAGTACCCCGCACCGGAGTGCGCTCCTTTGGGGTGCAGCCGGTCAGATCTTCCTTGACCATCACGCCCTTGTTTTGCTGGACGCGCTGGATAATCTCATCGGCGATGGGGCCGTGATAGTACCAGTCCACCCCGTTTTGGGCCACCGCCTCCATGGTGGCGGCTAAATCGGGGTTTTTTACCACCTCGCCGAAGGTGCGGGGTTTGCCGCTGTTCAGGTACAGCTCGGCAAAGCCTTCATACGCCCGGGCATTGTGCTCCGCCTCGGGGGTGTCGGAGATCCGGGCGTACATAAAGCCGCATTTAAAGCCCTCCCCGGCCAGGCGGATGGCGGGCTGGGAGACCTGTTCCCAGGTCATGGTGCCATATTTCTTCAGCAGGCTATCCATAGCGCGGTACAGGGCGGGGGCGGCGGTGGCACGACCGGAAAATTCGGTCAGATTCAGATCCACTTCTCCATGTTCGTCCAGGAACATATCCTGATAGGCGTTGATGGGCGCCACGCCCCGGGCATCGCAGGCATAGAAGGTGTCAGTCTCCTTGTGGTACACCACATGGAAGCACCCGCCGCCGATGCCGCTGTGATAGGGTTCCACCACGCCCAGAACCAGGGAGATAGCACAGGCGGCGTCAATGGCGTTTCCACCCCGCTTTAATATCTCCAGCCCGGCGCTGGTGGAATAGGGGCTGTTTGAGCTGACGCCGCCGCCGCGGCCGGAGGGGTAGGTGCGATAAACGGCAATATCACTGAGTGTGCGCCCCAGATAGGAATTGTTTGGCATAGTATAACCCGTCCTTTCTTAGAACCTGTATTCACAGCTGAAAACAGGTTCTTAAGCTTAAATTGATTGCGTGTGGGCGGCCCCGCGGCGCAGGAAGCTGCCGCGGCCACAGCAATGAAACGATGGCTTCTTACGCCGCCCTGACCTTCTCTTTCTTCGATGTGAGCAGGGTGGTAACAATACCAATGGTGTAGCTCACGACAATGACGGCGTAAATTGTCTCAAGCCGGGCGGACATTCCGGAAACCACCCAGAAAATACCGGTGATCACGCCGGTAATCATGCTGTAGAGAGAGCCCTTGGCATTGGCCCGTTTCCACAGCAGACCGGCCAGAATAGAGAAGCTGATGGGACCCGTGGCACACTGGATGAGAATCTGGAAGGTGGTGGTCAGGGCCGCACTGGGCAGCAGAAAGGCGGGGATCAGGGTACAGAACGAGAAAATGAAGGTACCATAGCGGGAAATCTTCAGCATAACCCCATCGGATGCGTTGGGGTTGATCTGGTCTTTATAGATGTTGGTAAGAATGGTGCCGGTGGCCATCATCATGGTGGCCATAGTGGCGGCGATGATCATGGTGGCCACCGCAAAGATGATGCCCGCCATGACGGGGCTGTTGTACTCTTTAAGGGTCCAGGCAAAGGCGGTGGCGCCATCTCCCAATTCGTTCGTGGTGGCGGCGCCCATCATGCCAATGATGGCGGTGAAAATGCAGATGGGGGCGGCAAGGACATAGCCGATGAGGCAGCCCCGCCGGGCGGCAGTGGCGTCCCTGGCGGCCATAATGGGCTGGAGAACCGACTGCATTACAATGGAACTGAGAACGCCGCCGATCATCCAGCCGATCCACTTCTGGGTGGGCATGGCGCTCATTTTTCCATATCCTTCCGGAAGGCTGGCCACCAGTCCGCTGTAGCCGCCGAATTGGGGCAGTTTCAGCACAACAAAGCCGACCAGCAGTGCATAGATGCCGATGCAGACGACTTTACCCACCGATGCGGCGCCCTTCATACCGGAAAAGGCGGTATATACTGTGGCGATACACAGGCCAATGACAATGGCCAGATTGGTGTTCAGGCCGGGGACGGCAATCTGGATGACCGAAGCCACCGTTTTCAGCTGAACGGGGATGTACAGGAAACCCAGGATGACCCAAATATAGGAATAGAGGCGGGCATTGGTCTTGGCAAACCGATTTTCTAAATAATTGGGAACTGAATCGCCGGGCATTTTTTCCCGCAGAGTCTTGGCAAGGAGGGCGGCAAACAGGAAGTACACGCCGCTGGCAATGGAATACCAGGAGCCGGCGATGCCCATGGTATAGCCGTTCTGTGCGGCGCCCACAATGCTCATGCCGCCAATCTGCCACGCGCCCAGCACGCAGCCGATGCTGATGGCCCCCATGGTTTTGTCGCCGCCGGACCACTGCTTGGAGCTGGACATAGACTTACCTGCCAGCATCCCAATGACAACAATTGCAACAAAAGTGACAATCCAAGTAATCGTTGTAAGCATAAATCACACTCTCCCTCATAGTTGTAATATAAACAAATTACAGTCCGGCCCCCGCAAAAAGCCGCATCTCTGCATGGGTCCCGGCAATGTAATCGGTTTCCCCAGGATTTGGTTTGACAATGGATTCTTTGTCCAATATAATATGGATAAACTAGTATTTTTTGACAATAATTCTAGTCCTTCGCTGGAATTTTCTTCCGTTTTTGTTGCATTTCACCTATACTTTATCTTATTTTTTCTCGGCGTCATAGTAAAAAGCGGAACAACGGGCTTAGTGATGGCTTGTAAAATTCGGAACTGGGGGGACAATTGCTTTGGGAAAAGTAAAGGTAAGCGATGCCATTTCCATCCAACCTTTTTGGAATGCGGAGAAAAAGCAACAGCGGCTAATGCACCGCTCTCTTACGGGGGAAGCGATCGCCATCATCTACGACATAGCTCTGTATGGCAAGGGACTGCGCTGCGTACCCGGAATTGGGCTGATTGGGATCAGCTTCAGCCTGGATCCGGAGTATCCCCAGGCCGCCTGCTGCGGGGTACTGGAGCGACCCAAAGATGTGCCTATGTCCGGTGTGGAGAAAACCTTCCTATGCCATCTGTTTCCGGGAGAATTTACCCGCATCTTCGGCATTCCCAGCCGCCTGCTGACCAACCGGGAGATCCCCCTGTCCGATCTGCTCCCTCTGGACAGCTATGTCCGGGAGATTGCCCAATCGCCGGACTTTGACAGCCGAATGGAGATTATGGGCCGCCTCATCCGCCAGTGTGAGCGGCAACGCTCCAGCCGGAACAACCAGCCTTTGGGACAAGACGTAGCCCAAATGATCTTGGATACCCATGGCGATACCCGGATGAAGGAATTGGAATCCCAGACAGGATACAGTTCCCGCTATTTGCAGAAGCTGCTCAATGAACACATCGGCTTCTCTCCCAAGCGGATGGCCAGCAATGTGCGCATTCAAACGGTACTTTATACCATCTATTCCAATCCACACCGCCCGCTGGCGGAAATTGCCCAACAGTGCGGCTTCTATGATCAGTCCCATTTCAACCGGGTCTTTAAGGAGAACGTGGGCCTGTGCCCCTCGGAATTTCTCTCCCAAATCCAGGCCCGGCCCATACCCGTCAAACGCAATGCCTGAGGGAAAAATTACCGCTCCACCTCGCCGGTGGCTAAAATATTGACCCCCAGACCCAAAATGTCGGCAATCAGGACGTCATAGCGCCAGACAGGGGCCATTGCCGATGCTTGTTTTATGACCTCCATACAGTCCGTCTGCTTCTCCTTTGGAATGGGCCGGTCAGAGCGCACAGAAACCAGCGGGACCTGTCCCCCTACCACCCGCAAGGTGGTGGTGAGCAGGCGCACGGGGTGGATGAACTCGTTTTTCGCATAGGCCTCCCCCCGGGAACATTGGTTCCCCACCAGGGAGACAATCTCCTCCCCTTGGCCCTTTATTATAATGGCGCAGCCCAGGGGGCAGGTGATGCAGGTGATTACCTTCTCCGTCATGGCGCAGTCCCCTCCCTTACATGGATGACCAAGTCCTCTTGGGTCAGCGCCTCCGCCTGTACCGGGATGCGCTCCATCTCGCCGGAGTTTACCGCCGGGGCCACCCTCCGGGCCAACTCCCTGCCCCCCTGGAGGGCCACGATGGTCACCTTGCGGGCGGGGGCGGCCACCCGGAAATATAAGGAGATTTCCCCGGGTTCACCTGTTAACTCAATCCGCTGGGGGCAGATGTAGCGCACATTCTCGCCCGGCACACAGGCAACGCTCCCCCTCCCCTGGGGGAGTTTTCCCATCGCGTAACGCGCAGCCTGCCGCCCCGCAATCTCGCTCTCCCGGGAGACGTTATCCACCAAATCGTTTACATGAAGCACATTGCCGCCGGCAAAGATGGCAGAGCGGCTGGTCTGCATCCACTGGTTGACCACCGGCCCGCTGGTGACCGGGTGTAGCTCCAACTGGGCCGCGCGGCTGAGTTCGTTTTCCGGAATCAGCCCAACGGACAGCAGCAGGGTATCGCACGCATAGAATGCCTCGGTTTCAGGGATGGGGGCTCTCTCCCCATCCACACGGGCCACATAGACGCCCTCCACCCGGCGGTTGCCCACAACGCGGGTGACGGTGTGCGACAGGAGCAGGGGAATGTCAAAGTCGTCCAGACACTGGATTTGGTTGCGTTTGAGTCCGGCCAGGTAGTCCATCAGTTCCACCACCGCCACCACATGGGCCCCCTCCAGGGTCATGCGCCGTGCCATAATCATGCCGATGTCGCCGGAGCCCAGAATGACCACCCTTTTTCCCACCATCTCATTTTGGCGGTTCATAAGCCGTTGGGCCGTACCGGCGGTGTATACCCCGGCGGGCCGGGTACCTGGAATCCGGATGCCGCCCCGTGTGCGTTCCCGGCAGCCCATGGCCAGTACCACGCTTTTGGCGTGGACGGCGGTGATGCCGTCCCGGGCGCTGGTACAGTGGACTGTCCCGTTGGGTTCCACCTCCAGCACCATGGAGTCCAACAGGGTCTCCACACCCTGTTCCCTGGCCCGCTGCACAAAGCGGGCGGCGTATTCCGGACCGGTGAGCTCCTCATTATAATAGGCCAGGCCGAAACCCGGATGGATACACTGCTGCAAAATGCCGCCTAAGGAACTGTCCCGCTCAATGACCAGAACGCGCTCCGCCCCCTCCTCCCGTGCGGCGGCGGCAGCGGCCAGCCCCGCGGGCCCGCCTCCAACGACCGCTACATCACAAGTCCGTTCAAGCATGGGTGCTTCCCTCCTCTCCCCGAACCTTTCCCGCAAGCATGTGGGAGCCGGCCTGGTTTTTATTGATCTCCTGGGTGGAGCAGCCCAGTTCCCGGGCTAAAATCTCCAGCACCTTAGGGCCGCAGAACCCCCCCTGGCACCGGCCCATCCCCGCCCGCAAGCGGCGCTTTACCGCGTCCATGGAGCGGGGCGGAATCGCCCGATGGATGGCATCTACAATCTCCCCCTCGGTGATGGTCTCGCAGCGGCAGATCACCCGGCCGTAGAGGGGATTTGTTTGGATGAGGGCGTCCTGCTCCTCACGGCTCATCTCATGCAAGCGCGGAATCCCACGGCGGATGGGATTAAAGTCAGGATTAAACCGCGCTGGCATTCCAATGCCAATCAGGACCCGGGCCACATATTTTCCCAGTGCCGCCGAGGCCGTCAACCCCGTAGAACGCACCCCAGATAAGTTTACATAATTTTTTACATCCTCATAAGTATCGATGTAGAGACCCTCCGGGTTCCGGTTGGGCCGCAGGCCGCTGTATTGAGTGATGGTGTCTCGCAGGTTCACGTTGGGCACCAGCCGCCGCACATCGTCCTCCACGCTCTTGAGTCCCTCGGCAGTGGTGGCGTAGTCGCTCTTGTCCTCCAACTCCTCCGCCGTGGGTCCCACCAGCATGTTTCCGTGAATGGTGGGGCACATCAACTTGCCCTTGGTCACCTTGGTGGGGATGGGCAGGACGATGTGGTTTACTTTACAGCCGGTGTTCTTGTCCAGAATGTAGAACTGGCCCCGGCGGGGGTTGACGGTGTAGTCGTGCTTCCCCACCAGGGCGGCGACCTCATCGCAATAGAGCCCCGCGGCGTTGACGATATAAGCGGCCTTGATCTCTCCTGCCGTGGTCCGGGCCCCCGCCACCTTGCCGTCCTCCAGGCGGATGTCGGTGACCTTGGCGCCCAGCAGGAACTCCGCTCCATTTTGCCGGGCGTTTTCCGCATAGGCGACCACCAGCAGGAAAGGGTCTATGATGCTCTCCCGAGGAATATACAGCCCCGCCTTGACCTCGGGATTCAGGTTAGGCTCCCTCTCCAGCAGCTGGGTTCCGGTGAGGTACTCCACGTCATAGACCCGGTTTTGAAAGGCCTTCTCCTTCAACGCGGGCAGCAGCTCAAATTGCTCCCGGGTAAAAGCGGGCAGGATAGCGCCCACCCTGGCGTAGGGCACATCCAACTGCCGGGCCAGTACCTCGTACATGGGGTTTGCCGCCACCACCAACTCCGACTCCAGACTCCCCGGAGGGGCGTCATAGCCGGTGTGGATAATGGCGCTGTTTGATTTTGACGCCTCGCCCCCTACATCCTCGTTTTTGTCCACCACCAGTACCCGTATTTGGTATTTGGTTAGCTCACGGGCTATGGCACAGCCCACCGCCCCCGCGCCGATAATCAATACATCGGTCTCCATCACAGGTCTCCTTCCCCTCTCAAAAAATTACGGGCTATTCCCGCTCAAGCCAGCCCCGCGACCGCTCCACCGCCCGGTGCCACTGGTGGAGCAGCCCTTCCCGCCGATCCGCCTCCATCCGGGGCACATAGACCGTCTTCCCGCGCCAATAGGACTTGCACAGCTCCAGGCTCTCCAGCCTGCCGGTTCCCAGGGCGCCCATATAGGCCGCCCCCAGAGCGGTACATTCGCTGATCTCCGGAACTTCCACCGGGATGCCCAGAATGTCCGCCTGGAATTGCATCAAAAATTCCGAGTTTACCAGACCGCCATCCACCCGCATGGCGAAAATGTCTGACCGCGCCTCCTCCCGCATCACCTCTAGATTGTCCCGTACCTGATAGGCAATACTCTCCAGCGCCGCCCGGACGATGTGGGCGGGGGTGGCGGCTGCCGTCAATCCCACAATGGTGCCCCGGGCATATTCATCCCAATAGGGAGCCGCCAGGCCGGAGAAGGCGGGGACGAAATAAACCCCGCCGTTATCGGGGATGCTGTAGGCCAGAGAGCTGCTCTCTTGGGCGCTTTCGATGAGCTTGAGCCCGTTTTTCAGCCATTGCACCGCTGCGCCCGCCACATAGATGCCCCCGTCCAGGGCGTAACTGCGCGCTCCCCCCGCCTGCCAGGCCAACGTGGTCAGCAGACCGCGCCGGGACTGGATAGGAGTGGCGCCGGTGTTCATCAGCATGAAGCAGCCCGTCCCGTAGGTGGTTTTCACATCGCCCGCCCGGACACAACCCTGTCCCAATAGGGCGGCCTGCTGATCCACCATGCTGCCCCCTACGGGAACCCGGGCCCCAAAAAACATCTCCGGCTTGGTAATACAATGGATGGCATCACAGTCACAGATCCGGGGCAAAATACGCTCTGGAATCTCCAAAAGCGCTAAGATTTCCCCGTCCCAGGCGCCGGTGTGGAGATTCAACAGCATGGTGCGGGAGGCGGTGGACAGGTCGGTCAGATATTCCCCCGTCAGCTTCCAAAGAAACCAGCTATCCGTGGTGCCTACCATCAGAGTTCCACGCCCCAGCGCCTGCCGCACCTGTGGCACATCATTCAAAAGCCAGTGTATTTTGGTGGCGCTGAAATAGGAATCCACCCGCAGTCCGGTTTTCTCCTGAATCAGGGAACCGTGCGCTTCCTTTAGCTTTTCCGCCAACGCCGAAGTTCTTTTATCCTGCCACACGATGGCGCGGTAGAGGGGCAGGCCGGTTGCGCTGTCCCAAGCCACCACCGTCTCACCCTGGTTATCCAGGCCGATGCTGGCAATGTCGCCGGGCTGTGCCTCTCCTTGAGCCATCGCTTGGCGGACGGCTTCCAGGATGCTGAAAAAAAGTTCCAGCGCGTCCTGCTCCACCCAGCCGGGTTGGGGATAATATTGCCGCACCTCGCAATAGCCCCGCCCCTTTACCTGAAAGCCCTCGTCCAAAAGCAGGCAGGCGGTTCCCGTTGTCCCCTGGTCAATGCCTAAATGGTATTTAGCCGGCATTCGCATCCCTCCCCCTAAAAATCTGCTATTGCCGTCCCGCTTCCCCCGTAATCGCAGCGCATGTGGTTCACTTTCTTTTTGTTGTTTTTATGATAAGTTTTATTCATGTTTTGTTGTATTTCAAGCGTAGCAGATGGACCAATTTTTGTCAATATCGGCATTTACAACAAAATTGACCCAATGAATTTGTTCTTTAACAAATTCATTGGGTCAATTTGCTTCATTTTTTTCTTCCCGTGTTGCAATTACACATTTTTGCTTTTGGAGAACGCCACAGTCCCAGGCTGTTTGCAACAAAAACAAGCGTTCCGCGGAATGCTCTGCATCCTTGCGGAACGCTTGCTTCGATTCAGAAGGCTATTGGTGGGATACAATGACATGAACTCCCTCGTTTCGCACCTCTTGGAGCAGTTTATCCGGAGCGGTCCAGTCGGTCACCAGATAGTCCAGCCGGTTCAAGGGGCAAACGTAATTCGCCGCGGTGACTCCAAACTTGCTGCAATCCGTTACGGCAATAATCCGCTCCGAGCGCTCTATCATGATACGGCGGACGTTGGCCTCCTCCATATGGTAGTCGGTGATGCCCGTTTTCAGGCTGACCCCTCCCACCCCCATAATCATCTTGTTGGCGTAAAATTGCTTTAAATTCTGCTCCGCCAAAAAGCCGGATACCGACAGTTCACCTGAACGCATCTCGCCCCCCAGCAAAAGAACCCGGCAACCGTGGTTGTGAATCACTTCATGGGCAATGAGGGTGGAATTTGTAATGATGGTCAATTCCTGCTTGTCCTTGATGTGCCGCACCACTTCGCGGGGCGTGGTGCCCACATCCACAATGAGCGTATCGCCGTTGTCAATCAGCTGGGCGGCCGCTCGGCCAATGGCCATCTTCTCCTGGCGGTGAACCATCTCCCGCTGGGTAAAGGCGGGCTCCTGATGATAGAGGCCGGGCAGTACAGCTCCCCCATATACGCGCTTTAAGTGATTGTTTTGCTCTAAATATTCCAAATCCCGGCGGATGGTCTCGATAGAGACCCCATACTCTTTCATCAGGTCTGAAACCTTCACCATGCGCTGGGATTTTACTTTCTCAATAATCTCACTTCGTCTTTCGTGTAACATAGTACCCTCCTGTTGGCATCAGTAAAAGCATTGTAACACGTTTAATACAAAAAAACATCATAACTCCACAGAATTATATGAACACAAGGCGCGGCAAGACCTCCTTTTGGCGGAAGAGGGAATTGGTATGCGCTCTGTCTGGACAGGCTTATTAACACAGCCGGCGATAGCCACCTTCGCTTCAGACCATTGCAGCCAGGGCCGGAAGCGCAGGAGGACGGCACCGTGGCCAGCGGCATTCCATCTGCTTTCGCCCTTGTCGATATTATAAACTCCCTTTTCAGTCCTGCGTATCCCACTCGTCCTTTGTGATGCAGGTGACGTGCTGCGTCTTAATCGCATTGATCAGCGGCCATTCCTTCTCGGTCTCGGTGTGGTGGAAGCGGAAACCGCACTTTTCCTGAACCCGCTTTGACTTCTCGTTTCCGTCAAAATATCCGCTCCAAAGGGTAGTTATACCAAGCTCATCAAAGGCGCAGCGCATCAGTTCACGCACTGCCTCGGGGATGAATCCCCGCCCCCAATAGGGCACACCGATCCAATACCCGATTTCCGCCTCATCAGCACCAATATTGAGATTGCTCTTATCTCCAACCATCAATCCGATGCTTCCGATGGCGCAATCATTATCTTTCCGTGTTACGGCATACGTCCCGTCCGCTGAGAGGACATCTCTGATAATCTGTCTGCTGTTTTCCACACTTGTGTGAACCGGCCAACCCGCGGCAGGGCCCACACGAGGGTCTTTGGCGTATTCATGCAGGCTCTCGGCATCCGCTTCCTGCCATGGGCGCAAAATCAGCCTTGCTGTTTCTAATATCATTGTAATCTCCTTAAAACAATTTTTTGCCGTTGAGGATGCTGATGTCAAGTTCCTTGGCAAGACTGCCTTGCCTGTACGGATTCACCTTTTGGGTCACACCATCGTGCTTGAAAAGCGAACCTGTACCCTTAAACCAAAATGTGACGCCCGCCGCCACGCACTGCTCCCGAAGATCCAATACCCATTCATAATCGCAAACACGCGCTTCTCGTCCGGTTTCGCCGTTGACGGAAACATGATGGATCCCGGAGAGATATGCGGTTAGGTCGATTCGTTCCAGCAGTGGGGAGCACGCCACAAAACGCCGCTTCATGGGATAGGATAAAAACGCTGGCAACCGGATATCAGCCAGCGCCTGATTTTCTACTGTGCAGCCAATGTTGACATTATCATAGCCGTTGCCCCAATCAGGGGGAAGCGACTCCATAAACCGATCAATGCGTTTTGTCAAAATCAAGAAATCAAGGTCTTGCCGCTCTTTTATCATCGCCCAGGCGTCCCAACGCCACTCGTCAGCTTCAGGAATAAAAAAATCCGAAGCAAAGCAGGTTGCGACAATTTTACCACTCTGAATATTATATGCGCCTTTTGTGTTTTTCCGCAGGGGCTTATCAAATTCCGCGCTTTTTTCCACCGTGTTTTTGCCATGGCGCTTGGAATACGGCACATAGAAATAGCAGTAGGCGCAGCCGTCACTGACAGGATAGCAACCCGTCCATGGCTCCCAGGTCATCATACTACATTGATTACACCGCTCATCAGAAAGATGAGCGGTGTAGGTTCTTTGATCCAGTATACACCAAGAAACCGGCCAAAACAATCATAAAAATGAATATCACACCAAATCACTTTGCTGAGTGCGATACCTATTGGGTGCTTTGCAGATTATATAGACAGCACAAAACCGCTGGTGCGGTGGTGGCGGTTTTGTGCAATCCCATTAATTGTATGATTAAGAGAAAATTACTTATGAAATCAAGTTTGCCTGTCAGATCCAAGGAAAGTTTTAGCAGCCTCGCGGATTTCCCTGTAGCTTGTACAGCGGCAAAGGTTCGATTACAGCCATTCTTCCGCTTCGTATTCCTCTGCCCCCGGCGTTTTGTACCGGAGGTGTACAGATTTCACTTGTAACCGTGGGGAAATATCTCATGTGTTTCGAGCAATACCGCCACGTGGGTTGATCATGGTGTGGACGCGATCCATCGCATACAATAGATATGTGCTCAAGGGATCCAGTCTCTCATCGTCAGTCCTCAACCAAGGGTGAGAGTGTCCGGGCGCACATATTAGCGACAAAATATTGCCTCATGCAATTACTCTTTGGTTGTTTTGGTCAGCGGGGGATGTACGCAGCCGGTAATCTTGAGGACAGCAAGAGCTGCAAACGAAGCAGCTACAAGGCCCAAACCAACGATTATCCCCTGGCCCTGGCCAACAAAAATGGGTAGGACGCCGACAATAAACAGATCGCAGAACGCAAGTGGAATCTGAGCAATTCCGAAATCCTCCAGCGCATGACTTTTGAATTCAGGGTCAACCACACGCAGCAGCGTGATACCGGACGCCAGCACACCTGAGAGCATACCAAAGGGGATAATGCCGCGCTCAAACCAGTTGTTGCGATAGGTTCTCGGGCAGAGTACCCAGAAATAAACCATATTAACTATTATCCCGACTACAGACAAGAGGACAATCAGCAGCCAGTTGGTTGCAACAAATTGTTTGTTAATGGTGCAAATACCAAAGAACACCATATAGTCCGTCAGTGTAGAGCCGATACGAGTGGTCACCTTTTTATCAACGTGTTTTCCAATACGGACTGCATCAAGGATTTTTTGAATGCTGAATCCCCAAATTAGAGCAAGGCAAAGCGCAGGAACGTCCGCCCCTGTCAAAGCCTTAACATGGTAATTTGTCAGCCAGCCCAGGCCGGCAGCGAGCAGGACCAGCACCACATGCCAGCCCAGCGGGTCAATGGAACTGGAGTTCATGGTGTTCATGCCCATGGGTTCCTGGTGTTCCTCTTTCAAAAAACCGGACAGCTCATCCGCGGGTATTTTGCTCAGCTCCTTGGTAAAATTGAGATAACCCTTACGCAAACCGATGTTGATATTGAGCATGCCGCAAATAATGGCGACCAGCATGCCGATTGTGGCAAAGGTCATGCCGAAGCCGAGGCCGCCCTCAAGCCCCATATCCTCCAGTGCGGTGCCAACCGCTCCGCCGTAGCCGTAGCCCCCCGCAAATCCGGACGGCATTGTCATGCCAACGGATTCAGCGACATGTGGGAAAAGGGTCCTGGTGAGAAAGATACCGGCGAGAATGCCAATGCCCCACTGGAACCACTCCCAGGCCGCCACATTGAAGCAGCTGTCTCTTGACTCCCAAAAAAGCTTGCCAAACCCCTCGGTTCTGCCGGTGTGACCGAGCAGAACACTGGCAAACAGCACAATGATGATCGCCCCGCCATAGCTGCCCGCTCCAGGGGATAGGACAACCACATTCAAAAACTGATTACCAAGGAATAGTCCCATGAGTCCGGCAAGCACTGAAGCCGGTAGAAACAGGTTTTGAAGGAGCTTAATTTTAGAGCGAATGATCTGTGCGATGAAAAGCAGCGCGGATGCCCAGAAAAGGTCCATGATCAATGCGTATACACTAAACTCTTGAAAGTAATTTAGCATAAGTAGTCTCCCTCCTAGTTTTTATTTATGGTCAAACAATCAATGCGAAACCAACCGTTCTCGTCCTCGATGAAACCATACATTGCGGAGCCAGAAAATGAAGGGCCGGTAAGCAGGGAAATTTCTGTTGCTTACCGGCCCTCATTCTGGAAGTGGGAGCTGTAAAAGACCAGTCTGCCTTTCGCTGTATTAGAAAAGCACCTGCCTACTTCAGCGCCTTGTCATAAAACGCAACAATCTCCTTGCTGAAGCGGGCAAATTCGGGATGGTCGTCAAACATGAACTCGTTGTGGTCTCCGCCCACATAGCAGGTCGTGCAGCTTGCACCGATCTCCTTGGCAATGGCCTGTGCCTCGGTGACAGGATACGTACCATCTTCTACAGCGTGAACAATGAACACCGGTCGGGGCGCAATTTTCTTCACATCGGAAGATGCATCGATGCGTAAATAGGAATCCGTTGACTCAAGGGTGTGCTTCGGCGGAAAGTGGCTGCGTCCGCCATAGTCCCGTTCGATGGCCTCAGCAACTCCCTGAACATCCATAAAGTTGCCGGTATTCGTATGGCTTTCCTTGTTGTAAGCGACCTCTTCGTTTTGCACCATCCAGTCCAGGGTCAGGGGCGCGATGGTACCCGTTCTGTAGGAGTAGCCGCGGGCGTTGCCCATGGTCTGGTAGGGCGGCAGCATTGCGCCCTTGCCGGTGAGGACGCGCTGTACCAGATCTTCACGTGCAATCTTCTTAAATGCTACGTAGTCCTCCCAGTTCAGAAGCGTGCGCAGACTGCGGTCCCCGTTGTAAATGCCGTTGCCGCAGCCCACGGCCTTAATTTCTGGCCATTCGGCGGTGATTTTCAGAACAACAGGCGCAGCAAAGCCCCAGCCGAACAGTCCAACATTTTCCGCTTGTACCTCGGGCTGTTGCTGGGCAAAGATATAGGCCGCAAGGATGTCATCGTATTCATCCTCCGCAGTTGTGTGACCAGGTTCTCCTTCAGAAGGGGCCCAACCGCGATAGTCGAACGTGACACAGGCATAGCCGTATCTGGTGAACAGGCGGGAGAGCAGCATGGGGTAGGCGGCACCGATTCCGGTATAGCCAGAGCAGGGGACGATACAGGGGAGCTTCGTCCCCTCTTTGTAATCATCGGGCAAGTTCACATTGCCGACAATTTTGGTGCCACGGGAATAAAATTCCACAGGTCTGGCTTTCATGGTCGCATTTCCTTTCTTATTCTGTTTATTAATGTTGTGGTTTGATATATTGTGTAATTAGGCAAAGCTGTGTTCCCGTTGCCGGGGACTGGGGCGCTTCATACAAGAGTCCGACCTAACTGATATGCCTTTTCTGCATAGTCCGTCTGCGACATCATCTCCAGATTTCCGCAGCCAAGCCCAAGCACCATGCCGCGGTTGTTCCATCTCTCGTATTCGCATAAAATCTCAAAATGGTGAGCAAGCGCCTCCATGGTCCAGTCCTCTGCGTCCCAACTGGTTGCCAGTAAAATCGCATCCATCTGTTTTGCCTGAATTTTGCGGTTATCCGAACGGAAACGATCGATTACGAGCTTAAGCTGTGCGGACATCCCGAAAAAATAAAGGGGCGTTGCCAGAACCACCATATCGGAATCCAACAGCTGAGACAATACCTGAGCCATATCGTCCTCATATCGGCAGGGACCACTCATCCCGCAGTACTTACACCCGATACAGGGGGTAACAGTTCCAAAGGCGGCATCAAATCGCCGAACAGAATGCCCGGCTTCCTCCGCTCCCTTCGTAAATTCGCTTGCCAGGAGATCTGAAGTGCCGTGGCGGTGGGGACTCCCGGTGATGATAAGTATATTTATTTTGGTTGCACCTGCTTCCAATCAAGACACTGGTTTTAAACCATATTATCTCTTTTCCAGTATCGAAGAGAGTTCCTTTAGAACCTTCGGAATATCAATTTGCTGAGGGCAATGATTCATACATACGCCACACTCAATGCAGTGTTTCGGTCCCTTTCCTGTAGCCAGACCAGCCACCCGCCAAAGCTCGCCACTGATGTTGTATTCATTATACCCTCTAATCAGCAAAGGGATTCCCAGCTCCGCCGGACAGGAGGCACAGCAATATCGGCAATCAGAGCAAGGTACCCCCAGATCCCTCATAAGGGTCATCCGCACCTGCTCCAGGGTTTGCGCCTCCTTCGGAGAGAGGGGGTTCCAGCGGTCGAATATGGCCAGATTATCCAGCAACTGTTCTTGTGTTGTCATGCCGCTCAGGACGGTCTGCACATTAGGAAGGCCCATCAGAAAACGAAACCCCCAGGAGGAGACGGATTGGTCTGGAGCTGCCGCTTTCAGCAGCTGATTTCCCTCTTCGTTGAGGTTTGAAAGTCGTCCTCCCTTCAATGGCTCCATTACCCAGATAGGGATCCCCCGTTCTGTTAGTATGTCATACTGACGTTTTGCATCCAACACATTCCAATCTACGTAGTTAAGTTGAATCAGCGCCATGTCAAAGTCATCGTACCATTCCAGAAATCGTTCCAGCGTGTCGGGCGCTGCATGGGAGGAAAAACCCAGGTAACGGATGCGGCCCAGTCTTTTTTGCTCCAGCAAATACCCAATATAGTTTTTGGATTCGTCTGTATAGGCAGCAATGGACTTTTCTGTGACGCTATGCAGTAAGTAAAAATCAAAATAGTCCATTTGACAACGGGATAGTTGTTCTTCAAAAATTGTCTCAAGATCGGCACCCGGCGTAACATAGAATTTAGTCGCAAAGAGAAAGCTCTCTCTGGGGTATTGGGAGAGGGCCTCGCCCAAAAAACGCTCTGAATCTCCCCCCTGATAGGTGTAGGCGGTGTCAAAATAGTTAATACCCCCAGCAATGGCTGCATCCACCAGCTTTTGACCTTTTTTCCTGTCAATCCGGTCTGGGCTATTTCCTTCCATCGGAAAGCGTAAGCCCCCCATACCCAGTGCAGAAATGCCGATGTTATGAAATTGTTTGTAGTACATGATGTCTCTCCATAAAACGAAATCTGTACGACCACCCCCACAAGGAAACCATTAAACGCGAAGATATTATTTGAGCGCCAATACCTGCTGCGGCACCCGCGTCAGCATGATGCGCAGCTGCTCCTTGGAAATTCCCTCCTCCATCAGTGTTTCGATGAACTGTATCATCGCCTCCACCGGGGGTTCCCGCCCGGATTGGCCGCGGTCAGTGGAGATATAACAGTGGTCGCAGCCCACGGCCCGGATATTTGCTGCCATTTCGCCCCCGCTGCACTCCGCCTCACCAAGGTTATACCAGCAGTGCTCAATCAGAACCCCACACTGTGCCAATGCAATCTGATGTTCCACGGGCACCTTGGTGCGCGGATATTCAGGATGGGTCAGCACCATCCGCACCCCACGCTCCCGCCCCGCCTTGCAGAGCAGCAAACTTTCTTCCACGCTGATATGTCCCGTGGCCAGAGATGCATTGTGGGCTTTCACCAAATCCATGATTTCAAAGACTACTTCCTTGAGGGTGCCATCCCCATCCAAAATAGCGAGCCCCTCCCGGTCAAAGAAATCCCCCGGCATATTGCCGCTGACCAGCGAATTTTTGGCATCTCGGGTGGGCATGTAGATGATTTTCGTGCCGCGCTTCAGCGCATTATGTACTGCATAGGGATTCAGTCCGCCCACTGACCAGTTTAGTACCAGCGCTCCATATGCTTGCGCCATCGTATCGGCATATGTGTTGGCCATGATTGCACGGGCCGCTGTCGGCTCGTAATGTGACTTGAGTAATATCCCGGCCATCCCGGCGGAATCCGCCGCCCGGAGCAGTTCAATATCATCCATCTTCCTTGAGAAGGGAGAGGGGGAGGGATGGATGTGGAGATCATAAGCACCCTGGAGCAATTCAGCAATTCCTTGTTTAGAGATTGGCATCATTCACTTCCTTTCTGGATTAGATTTTTATACAACAGCATATCTTTTTCTCATTAATACAGCCAGCCGTTTCCCCAGCTTTTAAACATGTCCCTTTGGCACAGGAGCCCGTAATCATCAACCATACGTCCTGTATAGAAGCTGCTGAATTCTTTTTTTGCCCTTCGGATGCGTTCGATGTCGATTTCGGCATAAAGGATGTTCTCTTCCTCTTTTCCAGCCATCTGCAGAATGATGCCATCCGTATCGCAAATCAGTGTTTCGCCGGAGTAGGTATCGCTGTCTGTAGTACCAACATGGTTCAGAGCCGCCACAACTGCCTGATTGTCAATGGCACGGGCGGGCAACAATGATGTCCAGTGGGTCGCCCAGGAGCTGATGGACCGCCACGCCGAGGGAATAAGAATCACGTCAGCCCCTTGAATGCCCAGCATCCGGGCAGGCTCCGGGGCCGTCAGGTCATTGCAGATCATCATACCGATACGGCCATATTTCGTCTCAAACACAGGATAGCTGTGGCCTGGTGTGATGCAGTCCAGTTCCGCCCCCGGAACAAGATGTGTCTTTGAATAACTGCCAACGATAGCTCCCTCGTCATTGATTAAAATGGCGGCATTCTCAACGTGATCGGCCGCCACGCGAAGAAACACCGGGGCAAGGATGAAAATGCCAAGTTCCTTTGCCAATGTGCCAATGGTTCGAACGCTGGTATTTTGCTCCAGCGGCTCCGCCAATTTCATCATTGTTTTAATCCGTTCGCTGCTGTAGCCAATATCGAAGGATTCCGGCAGACAGATAAAGTCTGCACCTTTTGATGCCGCCTCACGAAGGAAGCCCTCCGCCTTTGCCAGATTGTTGGGTTTATCTCCAAATGGAAATGCCGCCTGCACCAGGGCCAGGGTATAGTTCATATCTGCGCCCCCTTTATGAGATGATCTCAGGCGGCGTTATCTTTTTACTGTCCATGTAGTCACGCACCTGACGGATAATCATGCACACAATGAAGAGCCAGCTGGCATAGCTGAAGAACACATAAACTCGGTTGAACAGAATAGTAAAGTCTTTGATCACATTCCATTTGTTCATCTTTGAACCGTTCATATGTGCCTCCCCTGAATCTATTCATTAAAAATATAAATTGCATCCAATGGGCAGCATAGTTTCTTCCGGTCTCACTTTGAAATCGCTTTATTTCATGTACGAGTCATAAAATTTGACCAGAGCTGCCCCAGCCTTTATAAATTCAGGATGATCATCGTACATCCAGTCATTGTGTGAGCCATGGACTGTAAATAGCTGCGCCCCGGCGCCGGCATGCTTGTAGAGTTGCTCACTCTCATACATAGAGCCATAGCCCACGTCCTTATCCCCTGTCAGAATAAAAAGTCCACGGGGCGCAAGCTGGCCAACGTACTCCTCAGCATTGATGCGCATATGATCCTCCCACCAAGTCCAGGGCATCAATGGGGGAAATTTCTCAATGCCGCCGTATACTGCAGCAATTTCATCAGCCAAGCCGGGCGCCAGATTGTTGATGGTACCGTCAATGTAGTCGGATTTACCGGCGTTGTGATCATCTTCGGGCTGATTAAAGAAATAGATGTCATGGAGTTCACCTTTACCCGTCAGTACACGCTGAATCCGATCCTTCTCAGCTCCCTCCTGACGTTTTAAAACCTCGTCAAAAGACAGTGTGCTGGTATAGGCCCGATAGCCGTTGGCAAAGCTGTTGCCAACGGCAACACACTTGATCTTCCAGTTGTCAATGGCGAAGCGGATGCCAATCGGACCGGAGAATCCCCAGCAGAACAGCCCAATATTTTCCGGATCGATCTCGGGCTGAAGCCTTGCAAAGGTATAGGCCGCTTCAATATCTTCATACTCGCTGCTAAAGTTGGTTGCGTGGACATCCCCTTCGCTCTTCATCCAGCCACGAAAGTCAAAGCCCAGGCAGGCATAGCCATGCTTGGTAAACAGGCGTGCCATAAGTGTCGGATACACCGCCATAACTCCTGTAATACCAGAGTTTGGAATGATGCACGGAAGCTTTTCTCCTTCTTTATAGTTGTCGGGGAGATAGACCGTTCCGCTGAGCTTACTGCCTCTGGAATAGAATACGACATCTCTTGTTTTCATCTCTGACATCCTTTCTTACTGATAAATTAATTCGGAATATTTAATATCATATTCGTCCTTAATCACATAATACGATATTAAATACTACCAGTCAAGTAAAATTGATAACAAAAATATACTTTCTGCACTATAGACGAAAATTTTATACTCATTTTGGTGATTTTGATAAAATTTACTTGCACTATCCTGTTATGTAATATAAAATATACTCAAGAATTTGGTTTGGATTCTGATATGTCACACTGGATTTAAAGGTGAATTATGGAAAACTTAATTTTAAAAATAAATCAAATAAAAGACACGCTGCCAAAGCGGCAGCGTGTCTTGTGCAACTATATTTTAGAAAATCCAATGGAAGCAAGCATGCTGACAATTGTTGAATTGGCAGATAAGTGTCAGGTGGGTGCGGCGACCGTGATCCGGACAATTCAGTCCCTGGGGTTTGAAAAGTACAACCAGTTTAAGGCAGCGCTGCGTGGCAGCATCTTTGAAAAGGCATCCACATCCTACAACGCATATTGGAACATGATGCGTGGACAAGGAAACGCAAAGGGGGATCTGTTTCCAATTTTGGACACATGTGAAGATACGATAAAGCGTCTGAACACCCCTGCGTTTGTGATACAGATTGAGCGCGCGGCTGAGAAAATCCTTCAGGCCAAACGCATCTACCTCCTCGGCCTGCGAACCTCCTATCCCTTCGCCCTTACCTTGGAATATGCACTATTGAACAGTGGCCTGCCTTCCATCCAACTGGGAACTCGCCCCGACTTTCTCTTTGATCATATTTCAGAGATGACACCAGATGATATATTGATCAGTATTGCTAGCGCTCCTGTGACCAAAACAACGGTTGAGGCAATCAAGCTATGCCATAAGCGCGGAATTCCAACGGTGGTGATCACCACGTCCCTGCGCCTGTCCATCAATTCCATTGTTTCTGCGGTGATCAATACAGAAAATTTTGATTGTCCTGCATTTTCTACCCTTACCATGCTGACTACTGAGCTTCTTGGCATTGAAATTAACCGCAGGCACAGTGATTCGGGCGCCCATTTGAAGCAGCTGGACAGGATATTACAGGAAAATGACCTTACTGTGTGGGATCCAGAATACAATATTTAGGAAAAACAAAGTGCTTCAATCTTTTTGCAGCTTATTATTTTTAGGTCGGCGTGGCGCAGCGTCAGAATCAGGCCATACAGAGACAGTACAAAATTGCAGATGGGTGGGCTGCTGTTGAGCAGTGCCAGCCCCTCTCTGGTTTTGACGTGCAGGAGGGTGTCATCACACTTCCCAAGTCCACCAATCCGGAGCGCATTGCCGGTAACCTTGATGTCTTTGATTTCGAGTTGACCGAGGCTGAGATGGAAGAAATGAGGTCGCTGGATACCGACAAGGGCGCACACGGCCCGGATGCGCCGGGTGTGGCGGAGATGCTGCTGAACGCCCACAAAATTGAGGATTAAAGGATGTGTGATGATGAGCAAAAATATCTTGATCGTCTCCACCAGCCCTCGCAAAAATGGCAATTCTGAAATCGTTGTAGATACCTTTGCCGGCCATTTGAAGGGCTGCCGGGGACTGTATTTAAGATGCAAGAGCATGACTGCCGCCCCTGCCGGGCCTGTGCAACCTGTCAAAACAAGGATACGAGAAGGATGACATCACCCCATTACTGCCGGTGATCGACCGGTGTGACGCCATTGTGATGGCTACCCCCATCTATATCCAGCAGAGGAGCTTGCGCGCTTATTTGCAAGCTCTGCTCTGGCCGCAGTGGCCTCGTAGTGGCTTTTAGCAAAATCCCAGCCATGCCAGCCGTTTCGGCGGCCTGCAGCAGCTCATGTGCAAAGCTGTTCTTATTCTGTTTCACAGCTGAGTTCCTCCTTCTGCTTCTCCCCTGCCAGCAAGATCACCGCCATAATAATTAAAACGATCCCGCCAACCGCCAGCAACGTCAGCCGCTCATGGAACCAAAATACCCCCAACAGAGTGGCAACGGCAGGCTCCGCCGAGGTGAGCATGGCTGCCCGGCCTGGCGCAACCATCTTCAGACCAGTGGCATACAGCAGCGTGGGCAAAATACTGCACAACAGAGACATTCCCACCAATGCGCCAATCCCCCACGTAACATCCGAGCCTTCAAGTGTGGGAAAGGGATGCAGGAAGGAGAGGGGCAGTGCCCCCAGCATACAGAATAGCGGGGTATACAGCGTGATGGCACTGGATGAATACCCCCGCTGAAGGGCCAGCTTGCTGAAAATACCATAGAGGGAGTAGGTCACGCCTGACCCAAGTCCCAGCAGAAGACCCACAACCGGAAGCTGTGCCGCCCCTCCAATTCCCGAAACCAGGACACAGCCCGCCAGAGCCAGAACCAGAGCGATACATCCCCGACCCCCAATCCGCTCTCCAAACAGCGCAGCAGAGAGCAGCAGGGCAAAGATGGGGGACGTGTACATCAGAACTGACGCAACTGAGACCCCAATTATGGGAATGGCGGTGTAGTAGCAAATACAAAATAAAAGCTGGTTGAGGATCCCGGTTCCGATAAACAGCCAGATATGGCGCATCTGGAAAACCGGCAGCCCTTTGTCCCGAATTAGGAGAAACAGCCCAAACAGCAGGGTGGAGCATAGCCCACGCAGCATAATCACCTGATAGCGGGAGAAGCCCAGCGATGTCAGCTCAGCCAGAAATACGCTGACACTGCCCCAAAGGGCGGCGGCCACCAAAATGCAGCAGACAGAAAAGGAATATTTCTTCATATGGTTCTCCTAATTTCACAGATTTGAAGTGAGTCCCATCAGTTGGCCCTGCATTTTCATGCAGGGCCAACGTTTTATCGTGCAAGGGTTTAGGTGCTTTTGGAGGCGCTGCTGGAATATTGATATTTTTGCTCAATCATTTCCTGATTAAAGACCTCTGCATTGAGGTACTTCCGTTTCCACGGATGCATGGTATGGGTGGCAATGCTGAGTATGATGGCAGCAACTCCAATACCAACCCCAAGCAGTCCCGCCTGCAGCACCATACCGCTGGCGCATAGAACCGGCATAACCCCAACCTGAATCAGATTTTGCCAGCTCATGGGGACATAGGCGATGCTGTAGTCCTCTAAGGTCCCGCTCTGCTGGTCCGGATCAATCACACGCAGCAAGGTGACTCCGGTAGCGATGACTCCGTTCATCATCCCATAGATGTAGATGCTCTTTTCAAACCAGTTCTTTGTAAACATCATGGGGCCAAGAATCCACAGGACAAACAGGGTCCACAGGATTCCAAACAAGCTCAACACAATCAGCGGACCAGCAAAGGCAACAATAATGCTGGTATCCACACTGACCATACCGAAGAACACCAGGAAATCGGTGACGGTGGCGCCCACCCGGTTGATGGCAACCTTGTTGACATAGCTGCCCATGTTCGCTTTGTTTAAAATAGCCTGAATGATAAACCCCACAATTGCGGCCCAGCACATGGCCGGAAGGCTGACGCCCCCTGCGCCCCCTATTTTGGGAATTCGCAGATTGAGGATATACCCGATCCCGCCGCATAGAAATACCAGACACCAATGCCAGCCCTGGGGATCGATGGAGCTGGGGGACATTGTCGCCTCGCCCAAGCTGGCACGCATCCCCTCCGGAATCCAGCCGGTGCGCATCTCCTCTGGAATTTCGTGGAGCTGTTTGGTATAGCGGGTGGAGCGCAGCCGAATTGCGATGTTGATATTAATCATTCCAATTACAATTCCACACAGCAGGCCAATGGTGGCAAATGTAATGCCCAGTCCGGTGGCCCCGTTGAAGCCCGCCTCCTCCAAAATTGCTCCGATGGACGCAGCGGAACCGTGTCCTCCGGCAAATCCGGCCGGCAGTAAGATGCCGATGGCGGGATTGAGGTCGGTCCAGATTAGGGTGACAAGCAAAAGTCCTATCAACGTTCCAAGGCCGTACTGTAAGAATCCAGCGGTGAGATGCGCACAGAAGGTGTCCTTTACTTTTAGCACCTGATTGACCAGAGAGCCCTCCCGCGCCCCTTTGTAGCCCAGTGTCAATGTGGCAAACAGGAGAATGACCAGCATCCCCGCGTAACCGGAAACGACCGTGGAGTATTGAATGAGGCCCAGAAACTGAGGCCCACAGAGCAGGCCAATCACCCCGGCCAACAAGGATGCAGGAATGTACAGGTTTTGTAGAATTTTGAGTGCCTTACGTAAAAATTGTGCGAGCATTAAAAATAGGGAGGCATATGCAAGATCCATGAGCAGCGCATATAGGGTAAACCCTTCAAATGTCGGCAACATAACTTCCTCTCCTTTTATATGGGATTGCACAAGGCTCACAGGGCTCTATTTCAGGGCCTTGTCATAAAAATCTGCCAATTCCTTACTAAACCGGATAAACTCGGGCTCATCGTCAAACATCCATCCGTTGTGACCGCCATTTACGTAGCAGGTGGTGCAGGTAATCCCAATCTCCTTTGCCATAAGTTGTGCCTCGCTGACCGGATAAAACAGATCATCAATGGCATGGCCGAGGAAGATGGGCCGGGGATAAATCCGCTTGACATCGTAGGATGCATCAATCCGGTCAAAGGAGTCCCAGGTCTCAAAGCAGTGTCGGGGTGGGAACTCCTTTCCGGCGTAGTTTTTGGCAATGGCGGCGGCGGCGTCACCGCAGTTGGTGAAGTTTTTACCTCGTTCGCCGGTTACCTCGGTGTCCTCCTCCACCTTTTTGATTGGCTCGGCCGCCATGGCCTCCAGGGAGATGTTGAGGAACTTGCCCTCCTGATAAGCGATGACACAATTGGAGGCGCTTTGGGTATAGGAGTTCACCAGCGTGCCCTTTCCGGTCAGGGTGCGCTTGATACGATCCTGACAGGCCGCCTCCTTCATATGTTCATAGTCACGCACGGTCAAAATGGTCCGCAGGCGGCGGTCACCATTGTACACACCGTTTCCACAGGCGACCGCTTTGATTTCGGGATAGTCGGCGGCCAGCTTTAACACGGTGGGAGCGGCAAAGCCCCATCCAAACAGGCCGATATTCTCCGGCTGAATTTCCGGCTGCTGGGTCGCAAACGTATAGCTGGCCAGAATATCAAAGTACTCGTCTTCCGCTGTGGTCCAGCCGGGCTCCCCCTCAGAAGGGGCCCATCCGCGAAAATCAAATCCCAGCGCCGCATAGCCATATTTGCTCAAGGCCCGCGCCAACAGCGCCGGATAGGCTGCATTAATTCCGGTAAATCCGGAGCAAGGAATGATGCAGGGCAGTCTGATTCCCTCTTTATGGTCATCAGGCAGATACAGTGTCCCCACAATTTTTTGTCCCTTTGCGTAAAATTCCACTGGTCTTGTCTTCATTTGAGTACCTCCCTTTTATGTTCTGATTCGCAAGTACAAATAATCTGCGCAGATCTTGTACGTTGCACTCATTATAAAATAAAAATTCGTCATTGTCAATATTTAGATTAATTAATTAATCAATTATCGTGCATGATTCGTCATAATTAGCCTTCTGTATATCTTGTTGATCATTTTTCCTCCTTTTGGTATAAAAATACACCCCTCCCGTTAGGTTCAGTATACCGTACTGTCTAACGTTTGGGGTGCATTTCAGTTCCAGTCGTGGGGATTCTTGTGATATGCTTCTATCATGTACGACCATGTTCCCAGATGGTCAGGCCGTTTTCCAACAATATTTGATCCAGATTTCGAAGCTTCTGCGAAGTCTCCTCCGCCAAATGACGGCATACATTTTTTGTCAGCAGATCAACAATCAGCAAAGAGGGCAGATAAGTCGGGGTACTGTCATAGGTGCCTGCAGACAGGGTTAATTGGGCCATCCCCGCCAAAGGATGCTCTTCCTCGGGGCCGGAAGTAATCAGAATGAGGGGAATCCCCAGTCGATTGCACAGCCGGGCCACATCTCCGCTCCGCTTGACATAGGGATAGGTGGCTAATACAATGATAAGGTCCTGTTCATCCATCTCAGACATGTCGTCATAGACGTATTCCGCCTCTTCACTGAGTACCGTGATATTTTTTTTAGTGTTTCTTAGGCTATACCGAAAGGTCAGCGCCAGTGGCCGCGAAGAGCGCAGCCCCATGACGCCGATTCTTCTAGCAGCTAGAATCATCTCTACGCCCGCATTCAGCTTGGCAAAGTACGCCGGGGTGTCAATCTCCCGGGTCAGATCGGTCAATTGAGTCAGGACGCTTCGGTAGACATGATTTTCCCCTTCCTTCCCGGTGCCAAGTAGCTTCCACCGCTGGTCCCAGTAGCTGGAGTATGAACCCTTTGCACTGGAAACTGTCACTCGGCGCAGCGCCCGCTTGAAATCCTGATAGTTGGAAAAACCCAGCGCCCCCACAAGCCGTGTAATGGTTGCCGTACCCACCCCCAGCTGCTGAGCAAATTCTGCGGCGGTCATGGCGCTAACCTCTAGCGGGTTTTCAAAGATATACGCGCAGATCTTTGCCTGCTTTTTCGGCAGTGTTGCGGCGGTTTCCTTCAGTTGTTCCAGTAAATTTTCTCCCATACTGCCCTCCATGAAACAAATCTATCCCAGGATTGTCCTTTGCTATTATCCCATATTATATTGCCTTTCTGATGATTTTTCAAGTCGTCCATTCAAAAATGCTGTTCGTCTGATTGTCAAAAGTGCTATTTACCGGATGGATTATGCAGTCTGCCAGGAGAATGATGGATTTCCCAGCCAATAGTCCGCTCCGTTCTCGCCGTCCTTGGTCGCGCCACCGGGAATGATTGCTTCCATAGGCAGTATAGCACAGCGGCAGTTGTCATGGACGGCTTCGTCAGTTGCATAGATTTTCCCATGTCTATCTCGGCAATCCGCGCACAGCTTGAGATCAAGGATCACCTGCCAATATTTCCATTTTGTGCTTCTAACGGTTTGCGGAATGTAGATATCCAGTAGCCCTTTCAATTGCGGCTCTGGAAACACTGGCTTGGATAGAACATAGCCGCTCACTTTTTTAATGTACATATTCGACCTCCTATGTGTCGGAGAAAATAAGTCTCTCTAACCATAGGATGAAACCAATAAAGATTTACATATTTCAATGCAACCAAATATATATAGTTTGAAAAAATCAGTGACACAAAAAATGGGCAAGTCCCATAAGGACTTACCCATGGTACGGCTGACGGGAGTCGAACCCTTCCTATTTCTCACAACGAAGCGTATGCTCAACGCACTTCCGTTTTCTTTGCCGTAATTCTTGGGTGCAATTTTACTCCTGGTTGTACAGAACTACAGCGAAGAAGAACTGCAGAAGTACATGCAAGCATCACTTATTATCAACCGCCCAGAGCCGCAAAAATGAGCCTTCCGCCTTCAGTCAAATCCTCCTCTGTCCAACCGCTTGTTTTGGTAACTTCCGGTCGAATTGCTGAGTAATCTTCCGCCTTATTGGTAAGGGACCAGTTCGCCCAGCTTAACTGGTTTTGTTCCATATACTCAATAAACGCCTTCGCATTCTCATAATCCATCTCTCCGGAAGACGGATCGGTGCAAATCCCCCATTCCGAAATAAATACAGGCAGGCCGTGCTCTTTTGCCATGTCCAGCATCGTGTAGAAGGAGTCGCCTGAAAGACCGGAGTAATAGTGATAGCTATACATAATGTTATGATAGGAAAGAGGGTCTGCTACAGCATCCTGCAACGCACCGCTGTATTCCGGCGTTCCCACTATGATTATGGCGTCAGGCGCATTTTTGCGAATCACCGGGATCACCATATTTGCGTATACTTTGATATCCTCCCATGTGGCGCTCCCGTTAGGTTCATTGCATATCTCATAGATAACACCGGGTTCATCCGCATAGAATTGCGACAATTCATCAAAAAATGGGATAGCCTTGTCGATCAGAGACAGCGGATTCTCGTCTTCCAGCAGGTGCCAATCAGCGACCACATACATATCGGCAGCCAGCGCGTTCCTGATCGTATGATACAGGATCATTTTATTATGAGCCGCGTTCTCCTCATCCTGGCTGTACCCGCCCAGGTTGCTGTCGGCATACATCGCCGCCCGGAATAGGTTTGCTCCATATTCTTTCGTGGTGACAAGCGCGCTGCAATTTGTGTATTCAGGATACCATTGAAGTCCGTGGCTGCTCATGCCGCGCAATTGTACCGCCTCACCCGCATGGTTCACCAACCGGGCTGCTTCCACGCGCAATGCGCCATGATGCCGCACCCCATTTTTGTTGTATTCCAACGTATCACTTTCACATGCATTCTGACCTACCATACCATGCATGACTGCAATAGCCGCCGCAAATAAAAAAATACGAATCATCTTCCATATTTTCTTCCTTCTCGCCATTGCGAACCCCCCGTACAGATATTGAACGCCAACTTTAGCGTATAAAGAAGTCAAAAGCCTCCTCTGTCATATTTCCCGGATAGTATTCCACAAATACAAAATCAAAGTCATATTCCGACACATATTGCTCCAGGTCGATTGACTGGTCGGCCAATGGGCAGATTACATGTATTTCACTTGCCATGGGAGCGAGGAAGGAGATGATCGGCATCGCGAAGGAATCGCATAGGAACAAAAATCGCGGGCCGGTTTGAGATAGCTCATTGGTGATCCTTTTCCATGGGGTCTGGCCGCTGAGATAGGACGCATAAAGATACCCGTTGTCCCAGTAGGAATGATTGATGAGCGCTTCATTGAAATCGCCTGTTACTGTATATTCGATGTTATCGCGTATATATTCCAGTGTGAATTGGGTTCGGAAGTCAGGCTCTATAAAAAGGAAATCATCCCTCCCCGAGAAAGGAACACCGGCGCGCTGCCCTAAAAATCCCACATAGCTCTGCGGGAAAAGGCTTCTTTTATAGTGATCCGGATTTGTATAAAAGGAATCAGGATCCAGATCCAGGCCATATTCGTCAGAAAGCTTGGCAGTCAAACTGGCGAACACCTCAAAGCTGGCCTCTACGGTCCAATGGACATCCGTATGATACCTGTATTGTTCAGGCTGCAACGAAGATTCTTTTAGCACCTTACGGCCGTCCAGGTAGTCGACTCCGTAGCTCTGTAAATAGTACAGCATTGCATCGGATATTGTATTTTGGTCATTGATTGGAAGGTAGGCATCGTAGCTGGAATTGTCCCGGTCAAACAAGTCAATTGCGTTGATAAAGATAACATGACCGTCTTTGCTGCTTACATAATCCTGCAGCCGCCTCACCCGGAGGGCATACGTCCCTACCTTCCTCGTAAGAACCGGGTAAAAGTTGCCATATCCCAACTCGCCATGATCGCTTTTTATGATCTCAAAGCCGCCGCTTTCTTTCTTGCCCAAAAGGACTTGTAAAAGAGAGTGGCCATATATTAGTTCTTTTTCTCCCAGCATGCTGGCGTTTGCAATATAGTCCACCGTATCAATCATATCATCCAAGCCGCTGTTTGCGGACAATTGGCTCAGCTTGCTCTGAAACAGCGGCAGGCGGGTGGCAAAATTAAGGATTGAAAAAACGGCCAACACTGTTATGAACAAAATAGCGAAAGCGCTGTGCGCCCGGCGGGAAAAATTCATCACAATGCCCCCCAATTATAATAGACTATAGTTTAAAAACGGATCATAGCCGCTTCTGTTTAAAATAATGATAACGAGAAGCACCAGGGCAGCCATAAGCAAAGGATAGAGAACAGAACAAACCCTGGCTAACACAGTTTGTTTCCTTGTGAGCAGCGCTCCCAGTTTAGGCGCAACCGGAGTTGAAAACACGATGCCTGCTAAAAAGACAGCCCAATACTCACGGATCAGCATAAGTGCCGCACCGCTAAAGAAACCATTGCCGTTTCTGCCAAAAAGATTACCCATAAAAACAGCCAACTGGTATAGATCGCCCACCCGGAAAAATACCCAGCCCAACAGCAGGAATACCATGACATAAATCCGCCGCAATATACGGGATATGTTCATGTTTTCAAATTCAATGACACGTTCAAAAATGAGGAATATAAAATTCCAGGTTCCCCAAATCAGGAACGTCCACTCACACCCAAACAGGAGCCCTATCAGCAGCCACATAATAAATGTATTGCGAACCAGGCGGTCATGGCTGCTGTTTCGAACAGTAAGGGGATTCAAGATATAGTGATGAAACCAAGATACCAACGATGTATACCAGCGCGACCAAAAGTCTGTTACGGACAGAGCGGCATAGGGGTAGTAAAAGTTTTCCCTGTAACAAAACCCGAAGATGCGACCTAAACCAAGGGCCATATCCGTGTATCCGGACAGCCCATGGTAGATTTGCAGGGCAAAGGCAATCAGGCCGACCAAGGCCAGGGATGCCGGCACCCTCGTCAGACTCCCGCTCATAGCGGAGAGGTTAAATACATGGTTGGCAATCAGTGCCATGGCATCGGCGATCAGCACTTTTTTGCCCAAACCGATCACAAAACGGCAAACACCTTGGGAAAAATCCTCCCAAGTGGTTTTACGCTGCGCAATTTGGTTTACTACATCCGCGTATGGAAGGACCGGGCCGCCAATCAGAAGCGGAAAGAACGCGATATAGAGCGCAAAATTGACGGGATTTTTATCCATCTTCACGTCCTGCCGGTAAATATCCACCAGATATGAGATAGAGTGCATGGTGATCAACGTAATACCCAGCGGAGCCAGAATGGAATCGGTGCTTGTCGTATCTATGTTGAACGCAGCGCCGACCCCCGCCGCAAGCGGCGAAAGATAATTAAAAACAAAAAGCAGTGCAAGGTCAAATGAACAGGCAGCGGCCAGTGCGGGTTTTACCGCGGCTTCTTTCTGTTGCAGCCGGATGATTACAATGCCCATACCGTAATTTATGGCAAGAGATGCGAACAGAAAAATGATATGAGCCGGCCTGCCCCAGGCGTAAAAGATGAGACTGGCAATGAGCAGCCAGACATTCTGAACACGTTGTGAAAAGCGAAACAGATAATAAACCCCTACGGTAATGGGAAGAAAATAGAGTATAAATATCAGGCTGGAATAAGGCATCCGCTTTTACACCACCAATTCCTCTGCTTTGAACTGTCTTTCTTCTTCCGCGATGGTAGCGGTACGAATGAACGCGCGTCCAACAGGTCTTTGATTGACCGGGTATGACTGTAGCTTGAGCCATTGATTCAAACTCTTGCCATTATCCTGGCTGTCAATCAATTCATCCCGGTTCACAATGTGATACAGCTTACATTGAGGATCGCTGTCCGCAGGGGCAAGAACCAGTGTCGCGTTGGAGCCATAGGTGATTGTCAGATGCTCACCGGCCTTCAGCTTTATGTTTGTGCCTATTTTAGCAAACTCATAGTTAAAATCAACCAACTGCCCGCGCACGCCCTGCTCGGTTTCAAAGGGCAAATGGAGCGTAATGCGCGGCTGCTTGCGTTTGGACGCCTCATAGCGCTTTCTGCGTTTCACCAGATTCAAATTGAAATCGTCAAAAACGCTCAGCGATGATTCCAGCTTCTTGGGCAGCGTGTGCGCCCTATCATATACGATCTGCATATATTGCCGCGTATGTTCAGAATCCATTGAATCAATGCGGAAGCTGTATTTCCAGTTCCGGCCGTCCTGCGTTACGCTGGATAAGATGCAGGAAAGCTCCGCTTCATACATCTCGCTGCGGACGATCACCCGCAACGGTTCGTCCGCAGAGAGATATACAGGTTGATCAAATGAAACCGCCAGTCCTGTTTCAGATAGATCTGTTGTCATTCCTTGATAGTCTTCTTTCCCAGTGCGGATGACAGCGGGAATTTTGACATGAAACCGTTTCGCCCGACGCAAATCGCTTCGTCCATACATAAAGAATACCGCAAAAATCAGATTCTTAATATTGATGATCAGCCAATACAGGATAAGGGGATTTTGAAGGGTTCTGGTATCAATGCTTGTAATAATCAGAAGAACCAATGCCCATACAGATGCGCCCAGCATGATCACGTGCGGTAAAGAATGCAGGAATGCCGAGCGCTGCATTGTCTGTTCAGGTGGGCTCACTCCGCTTTTTTCCGTAACTACAAAGTTTCTTTTCTTAAGCCAAAGCGACTCAAAAAGGATTGGTGCCATGAGATAGGGAAACAGGATCGTATCACACACATTACTCCAGTGCTGATTTCTGATATCACCCGATAATATGCGCAACGTGCGGTTATAAAGCAGATAATAGGGCAGCCAGAACACCAAAACCTGCCACAGGCTGGCCTCGACAATATATAAATTGAAAAGAACGGAAAGGATGGGGGCAACAATATAAATCAAACGCCGCGCGTAAGTCCACCAATAGAGCAGCGTTGCGAAATAGCTGACCTTTTGAAGTGGGCTGAGCTCAGATGATATGACGATGCGTTCCTGCCTGATACTTTGGATGCATCCCCGCCCCCAGCGCTCACGCTGATTGATCAAGCTTTTGAAGGAATCTGGAGACAGCCCGTGAGCAAGGACGTCCGAGGTGGCATAGGTGGTATATCCCCTTTTCTGGATCCGCAGCCCGGTAAGAAAATCTTCCGTAATACTGGTGGTGGCGATATAGCCGACTTCTTTCAGGGCGCTACGGGACAACACCGTATTCGATCCGGCATATATGGCAGCATTATCCACGTTGCGCCCGACATTTACTTCACGGAAAAAATAGTCCTGTTCATTGGGAATCCTCTGTTCAGAATAGAGGTTATATTGAAACAGATCCGGGTTATAGAAACTCTGCGGCGTTTGAATAAAGCCAATCTTAAAATTGGGGTCAATTTCAGATTCCGTCCGTTCCACCCAAATTCCCTGCTCATTTTTTTTGACTTTTGGCAGAAAAAAGTATGGCACGGTCTTCATTAAAAAATCACTGCGGAGAATCATGTCCGAATCCAGCGTAACAACCAAGGGAGAATCCGTTTTACTCATCGCATGATTCAGGTTTCCTGCTTTCGCATGCTGATTGCCGGACAGGCCAAAATAGCCAACGTTCAACTTTTGCGCTAATTCCGCCATCTCAGGACGGTCCGTATCATCGCATAAATAGACGTGCACTTTTTCCTTATCCGGATAGTTCAAAAAAGTGCACGCATTCACAGTGTTATAAAGCAATCGCGCAGCTTCATTGTGTGTGGCAATAAAAATATCAACGTGAGGATACCATTCCAGCGGAATGTCGGGAAGCTCAGGTACTATGATTTTGTTAATTTGACGGTATTCTATTAACGCCTCCATTGCGCCCATGAGCTCTGCGACTACCAGCAGCAGCCCAAGTGCAAAAGTCACTGATCCGGAGCGGGTTGGAAGGGTAAACAGGAGGCGCCAAACGATATAAACTGTTGTAGCGATGACCGTTGTCCAAAGGAGCAACGGATGAGATTTTCCTGATTTTACTAGATTTCTTTGCTTTTTCACAATGTTATCCCATTCCTTATTTTATGTTTTTTTTCGCGCTTTACCGCAAATTCTGTCTTCTGGCAAATGCAATGGCCACTATAAATACAGCGAAAAAACCAACAAACAGCAGCGTATTTCTTTGGTAATTGTCCGCTTCTGTTATCATGCTATCCTCACTGCGCAAGAGAGGAATCGCTTCCACTACTTGCTGGCTATGCTCCATCAAGACATACTTCAGTTTCGTAATTTCCTGTTCATAGCTTTTGGTTTGCCGCAGCCTGGAGGGTTCATCGCCTTGGGAGGGATAGGGTTCCAGGGACATTAATGGGTCGTACTGATAAATATGCTCCCACCTGGCCCAATCCCTGGCTTGCGCTGAACCCAAATATTCCACAGTGGAATCGATCAAAGATATCAAACGATCGGCGCTGATGGTGCCGTTTTTTAATTCCTGATAGCGGCGCTTTAAGGCATCCACAAAATCCGCGCTTTTGATTAGATCCGCATAAAAGGGCGCTTCCGCCATGGGTATTTCGTCCAACTCCATGGACGTATCCACCTCATTGTCCAGAGATCGCTCAAAGTTCCAGACCGGCCCCGCCTGAAGCAGATGTTGACTCGTATTTTGATAGGAATAAAAGGTGTTCAGGGCGGCATCATAATTTCCCATCAATTCGTTCACTATGAAATAATTAATGAAGCTGTTTACGTCAATTAGATTTTTATACTGCAAAAACTGGATGGTGTCCCGGGAAGCCAAAACACCTTCCATATAACTCAAATCTTGCGTCAGTTGGCGTATGTCTTCCTCTGTCTGCTCCTGCTCGTAAAAAGGGATTGTCAGGGTGCCTAAACCGGAGACCGTCTGCGTGTATTGCGTATAAAGAGGAATCCCGCCTGCTTCTTCTGGAAGACGTTTCATATAAACGCCGGTTTCCGCGCAAGTCCGCTCCACCAGGAGGTAAACCCCTTGATAAAGAAGCCCTTCCTCCGTTTGAAGCAGCACCTCGCAGAAATGAACCTTTGGCGCATTGTCCATGATTTCAGCGGCAAGGGTATACCCCAGATAGTTTCGGATCAGCGATTTGTCATACATACTGCCCAATAACCAATATTCGCTGCCCGCCGGCAGCCCGAGAAGCTCATGCGCTTGGGCTTGGCCCCCGCCGTCTTCCAAACGGATGTAGTAATCGTGTTTTTCGCGGTTTTCGGTTTCCCAATCGGCAAGCATTTGGATTTTAGAGATCACGGTCAGATTTGGTTTGTCTTGCAGGGCATTCTCCCCGCCGCTTACATTATCGTAAACGGAAATCACGGAATTGTTAAACCAATCGTCTTCAAGCCAATTGCTTTTCAGCGCAACATAATCAGAATCGTCTTTTCCTTTAAATTCGATTACAATGAGCGGAAGATGCGAGGAAAACTCCGGCACAGCGTATAGATTATCCTCTAAGTACAATGCTTCATCGGCGCTGTCCTGTGCATTACTCGCTGCAGATACAGGCACAGTCCCCAAAGCAAAAATCAAAATGCCCAAGAAAAAAGAGCACTTCTTATAATTGTTATCCATTGTCACATTTTGCACCTTTACGAAAGTAATCTTTAAAATGATTTCACATAGCATTTGCAAATAATTTTCTTTCCAAATATTTAGTGTGGATTAAGGGCAACCCATTCGTATGTTTCGCCACATATAGTGACACAATTTTTTAATTTTACCACGAATTTTAAATATGTACGGACCCTAATTCCGTTTGATCGGAACGCAAAGCACATTTGAAGGATTTTACAGCTTATATGTATTAATAAAAACCGTCAATTCTTCAGGCGTTCCCAAAACATGCACACTATCATAAGGTACGATGGAAATACGGACGTCACCGCCTTCCAGAATCAGCTTGTTGTAAAGAGGGGCGATATATTTTTCAGTGTCTTCCTGAATTCGCTGACCATAATATTCATGGTACAGCCGGGTGTACAGGTTGCAGGTATTGAAATAATAAGCGCCGAGTGTGCAATTTTCTGAAATGCGCTTTTTTTCCTGTACCTCAACGGCCCTACCATGTTCCCCCAGCTTAACAAAACTCCAGTGATCACCGGGCGCGTGAAAACAAGGGATAAATCCATCGCCCGCAATGTCATCAGCCTTTAGTTCACCCGGTTCCACAAATGTATCAATATTGTAGATGAGCAAAGGCTCGTCTATAGAACAATGGGGTATCGCCCTCATGGCCGTTGTCGCTTGACCATCTGTGGCCGTTCCCAGCTGCAAGACGATGCAATTGTCCAATTTCATTGCGCTGCATTGCTTGCGAATAAAGGCTTCGGCCTGGTCCTCTTGCCTGACAATAAAAATATACCGGTTGTCAGGACTTCGGAAGTCTTCCAAACTGAGCATCGCCCATTCAAATAAGGTTTTTGAATGGGCTTCAATCCGGTATTTCGGCACAGTGTATCCGGCTTTGCGGAACCTGGTTCCCATTCCTGCCATTGTTATCACAATATTCAGCATCGTGCCTCCTTACCCATTTATACTCCTCCGGCTTTGCCCACAAAGCGCATCAAGTTCTTCCACCGTATGTTGCAGGAATTCGTCAGGCCGCACGCTTCTGTCATCTACGTAAAAGCCATGATGACCAGGCCAGGGCTTTCCATAGATAATCTCATCAAAGGGAATGTCCCATTTTTCAAGCCAATCAAGCAGGACTTTCGCGGTGTTGGCGTTGATGAGGCCGATGTTTCCTCCATATGTGTTCATATTTCGAGAGGTAAACAGCACAATGCGCGCGCCCGCTTGCTTATAGTCCCTCAGCTTCCGAACCATTCTGTCATAAGGGATCAGGTCTTCATATCGTTCTTCTTTTGACTTGATTGGACATAACGTGCCGTCTATGTCAAATATAAAGCTTATATTTTCCATTCTGACTCAACCTCGTTCATTATTTTCAGGGCAATCAACAAAAAAGCGAGTACTTTATGGGGATGATCAATGTGGAGTGGAAGCATGGAGAGGAATAAAGACGCTTCATAGAGCCGTGTTAAACCGCAATGGAACCCATTGCGTTCCAAGTTGGAATAGAACAGCTTTTTATGCTCCACATTGTCAAAAGGAATATCGAGTTCAAATTGCATCGATTGGTTTAGCTCAATATTATATTGGCCGCTGATGATATAGTCATACAGGCCGCAGATGGAATGGGACAGCTTGGCAATATCATAGTAGGGATCGGTCCACAAATCCGCCTCTGTCAGCGCCCCTTTTGGGTCAATTAATCTCATGATCCGGGTATCGTCATCATATAGGATGTTGGAAAAGCAGAAATCGCCATGGCCAATACAGAGGTAGTTTAGATGCCTTATTTTATTTTGCGCATTGGCATAGAGACGTTTATAACGAGCGAAGACCTCATCAATTCCTTCGTAGGCGGTTCCCTGCTTTATGTAGCCCTCTATCAGGGGAAATTCCTTGCAGTCTTTCAATAGGGCAATCCGGTCCTGAACCTTATCCAGATACAGCGTGTTGCGTATTTGAGCGGACTGCTCCCGGTCCGCAGTCTTTTTATTTCTCTGGTTGATAAAAACCATTGCTTTTTCCAGAAAAGCAGCTATCTTGGCTGCGGGAATGGCATTGTGCGTCCAGCGGATCGCCATATCGGCCATATGATACCGTTCCATGGTATAACTGGCCCCGTCCTCCCCTTCGGAATAGTGATAGGGCAGCACAAACCAACTGCGCATTTCTTCCGGGAGCAGGTGGTAAAAAGTATACTCCATTTTGATTTTTTTCTTGTCTGCGGATTTTTTTACAACGGTGTAATCCGTGCCATTCAATGTATTGAAAAAGCGGGCGTCAAAGCCGCCGGATAAGAAGCGGATAAAGGAGGAGTAGCCGGAAATATCATAGAGGCTGTCCGTGTTCATGCTGCTTAAATCCAAACGTTTCAGCAGACTGGTTTTCGATTCATTGTCATTGGCACTCAAATAGCTCAGATAACTTTCCGCATTGGTAAAATACAACAGCAGAGGAACATCGTTGTTCATGACAACCACATTATGCTGAGAATAGTATAGTTTTTGCACCAGCAGAGAAAATTGATTTTCATCAGTGACCAGCGCATACGAATACATATGAATCATTCTTGTGTCGGGATTGAACATCGATTTCTGAGCGACCAGAGATTCTAAATCGGCAGGCTGCTTTACCGTGCAAATGGATGTTATCTCCTGGATGGTATCCAGAAGAGAACGGGTTCGCGAGTAAAAAGATTGCCGTTTATAAATAATTTCTGAAAATCGCGCTTGCTCACCGATCACCTTGCAGAAATGATGGTCGGGAAGGGTGCGGTCATCATAAATGAAAAGGAGCAGCTGGTTCATTTGCGCAAAGCCTCCTTTGTTTTCTTATCACAGACAACCAATAAATACAGCATAGCAAATGTGCAGATACCAACAACACTATATGCGGTATTAAAAACCGGCGGGAAGTCTGACGATACCGTTAGAATACTGCTGATATACTTGCTGAACACATCCATGCCAAAAGGCAAATAGAAGATTTTTGCCAGCACAGCAAAGAAGAAGTATTCTGTCAGCCAGGCAAACATGGAACAGATTAGCAAAAGCGGGCCTTTGCCATGAATAATTTTCTGTTCACAGGCGTACCAGCCATCCATGCGGTCCAGAGCCTGTAGACAATACACATCGCCGCGAACGGGCGGCTTCAGAACAAAAAAACGGTTCAAATATCTTGAAGTGGAGGAATAGGTCCAGTACGCAAGAAAGCAAACAGCGACAAACAGGGCCAAGAACACCAGCGGAGCGGCCCATTCCCCCCTCAGAAAAACAACATGGGTGATCAGCATAACCACGATGATGCAGGTATCAAAAAAGCGCTCGGAAATAATACTGAGGATCGATAACCGGGCACTTTTGCATTGGCGGGCAACCATGGCGAAACGGAATATCTCCCCTAATTTAAATGGAATTAAGATATTTACTAACGTTACTTGCATATAAAGGCGGATATAATCTCCCAGCGGAATCCGGCTCTCCAAGAGGATTAAATAGTAACGGATGAATTTAAAAAAATGTAAACACAAAAACAAAACAACGGCCAATAAAAGCCAAGGCCATACTGTATCGTGGTATCCATGTTCGATGAGGAATAATAACGCAGACTGCTTATTCCATAAGAAAAAAACAACGCTCGCCACAACAATAAAAAGACCTCGTTTATTAGACATCTAGTTCTCCTTAGAATTGGCCATCACATCAGCCTCATATCGAACGACCGGCGATTCCCGGAGCTCCGATTTGATAAAGGACCCGCGCAGAAAAAAGTATTTTACAAGCATTCCAAGCACATGAAGGGCTTGTCCGGCAATTTTTACATTGGACACCTGATCTTCTTCCCGCCATGAGATGGGGAAAAAATAGCACCGGTGCTTATAATACTTGGCTGCCATAATCATGCAGTAGTTGAATGTGAGCTTATCCGGAAATCTCTCAAAAAAAAGGTCGCTCAGCATTTCTGTTGCATACAAATTCAGCCCCGAGCCGAGATCATAGACCCGTTGGCACAGCGCGATAGAAAAAATCCAATTGTACACGATATTTCCAATGGTGCGAAACGGTGAATACCCGTACAAACGGGAACCTTTTTGAAACCGCGCCCCCAAGCAGCAATCATATTCTCTATAGGTTCCCTTTTCCAGAAGCGGCAGCAAATCACGAATACTGCCCTGATCATCGCCGTGAAGGACGATGACATGGGAAAAACTATTGTCAATGGCATAATGAAACGCAACCTTGTGAGACCCGCCGAGGTTGTAGTTTTGCCGGTTACGCAGCAATTTGATGGGGATTGACGGGTGTCTGTTTATAAAATCAATCACAACGGCCTCGGTATGATCAGTGCTCCGGTTACTAATTACGACAATTTCCGCAACATAAGACAGCACTTCATCACTCAACTGATTGAGCACGCGGACAATTTGCTTCTCACAGTTGTAACAGGGGATAAACAGCAATATTTTCGACATAACACACCTACGCTTTTTCTACTAATGCTTTCATTACAATAAAGTTGACCGTCATGGTAATGGGTGTGATCAGGATCTTGACGATTATTTTCAAATGCCGCAGGATGACCGGCTGAACCACGTGAACAGCCAGTATCCAATACAGCGCTTGCCCTGCCGCCGAAACCGCAACCAATAACAGAAATTGATAGGCGAGATAGATGAGGTATTTTGTTCTGAGACGGAAACGGCTTTGATTGTGAATAAACGTTTTTCTGGTGGATATAAAAAATACAAATGTAACGGCGGGGATGGCACTGATAAAGTTGGAATATCCGACTTGTCCACCCCTGGATGTCAATAGCCAATAAACAGAAAAATCAATCAGCCACCCCAGGCCCGAGATCAGAAAGAATCTAAACGCCTGCCGGATAAGTTTTCTCACTCCTTCAACTCCCCCGCCGGCAGAGCCTCCGCGCTTTCCGCCTGCTCCTCCTTCCTATGCCGAAGTGAGAGAAGAAACAAAATACCCATGCCATACCCGCAAATATAAGTAGGCAGATAATACATGAAAAATGCTGAGGGAGCGGCGGCGAAATTCAATCCCGTTTGGACTAAAATCAAAAAGCTCATGGCAGAATAAATGATTCGCTTGGTAAAAAACCCGCAAATAAACATAAAGATCAAAATAATAATAGGCGGTATTACATTGTAAAAAACGGGATATAAAACGGTCGTTTTTTCATAACTGGCGTAGCTTCTGCATTCCAGCGCGGAGATCACATGTTTGCGCAGCACTTCATTGATCGGCTGGTTGAGAACAAAATCTCCCCGAAATGTATCGTAAATTTCCTCATCTGTCAAGGAGAACAAATAAGCGGAATTGCCGGTGCAATTCGAAGCGTCTTTGACTAAAGCGGAAGCTTGTGAAAAAAGCTTCCACTGATTTCCCAAAAAGGTCGGAAAATTATGAACCACCAGCTTCAAATATGTTTTCATTAGATTGCTCGAATCTTCCTGCGTGTATGCCCTGGTGCCTTCCGTCCAATAAACCGCTATGCCGTCCTCTGCCAGCAAGGAGTCCACCGAGATGACTTGATCAATTATCTCTAAATCCCCTTCGGGATCATCTGATTTGAACTCGGTTTTTATGATGGCGGAAAGCGGCGACAATATGGCGGTCAGGCTGTAGTCTTCATCAGACGTATTGGTTTGGCCGGTTCTTTGTATGCCCATAATCCCAGCTGTCAGCGTTCCGGCAATCAGGATATAACAAACCACGCTTTTTACATGAAGCCGCTTGCGAAAGAGGATAATCAGAGCAATGGGGAGTATAAGAATGAAAAAAAATGATTCGGTTCGCCAAGCCGTTACAACAGCGGTTAAGACGCCCCAGAATATAATATCTGATTTGGTAATCTCCTTTTGGGCTTCATATTGTAAGATGATAGAAGACAGCAGCAAAAACTCCATAAACGCGAATAGGCATATCCTCATGGGATACAGGCTGTTGTCTATGACGGAAGGAAACAACATGGGGATCAATAAAATCCACTGAAATTTTGGATTGAATACCTTGAATGTACGGTAAGAAACCCAGCCGACCGACAGCGAAATAATGAGGATCTGCAAAAACACAACGCCGGCCGGAAAGGGAATAATGGAAAATGAAATGATATAAAACAAACTGGTAAGCCAGTGATGCCAGTAATTAAGCGACAGTCTACCTGCGTTCTCCGCTATAAACAACTCATCCCAGCGCCATACGCCCGGCCAGGTTAAAAGCAGGAAAACAAGCATAATCAGAAAATAAACGCCGAAATGCTTAAAAAAACAAATGGTTTCTATATTCTTGTTCTTTATCCGATGATAAATAACAGGCGCCATCTGCCAAAAAAATACCAGCAGCACGAATACGATCAGCTTCACAACGATGTATACTGGAAAAGAGACAAAATCAACACGTCCAAAGACAATGGTATCGGTATAGGTTGTAATGAAAAAGTGGAATAATGAAATCACCAGGAACCATGATCTGACATTTACATTTGGATGTTGGTTTTTTAGCCGTCTATTTAACAAATAGAGCCTCCCCTTCCATTCCTGGCTACTTTGATCCCTAAAGTATAATTATACCCTATATAAAAGTTGAAAACAACTACATCTTACTGACGAAACCCTGGAAATTTTACTAATAGAGACTCGGAACATACGCCTGTGACGACCGTTTTGTCCATATGGCGCGTGCGCTGGGCAGAAAGGACGCCGCCATACCAAAGTGATAACCGCACTCGTAACATTGCAGCCGCCTTGGACACCTGGCCGCAGAGCTTGTTTGGGTGTCCTTCTGTCACGTATTGGGGAGTGAATAGGAAATTTTTCATCGATGCGGTTCCTCCTTTTGTTGTTTTGGGTACGTAACTGTTGTATACTGACAAGAGGAACCGCGTGTTTGTTAAGGACACGCGGGGGGGGGGGATTCCACTGCATCAGCTGCGATGCGCCGATGGAACTGTTCCGGTCGCTGACGGAGATCTTGAACAGGATGAGACTGCATAGGGTTTATAGGCTGTTGGGGTAGTACACGTGCCAAAGAGGTGCGTCTTTGTGAGTGAAATTTTAGAATTTTCCAACAGGACAGCATTTCGTGAGTGGTTACGGAAAAATGGAACAGGCAGCGATGGAGTATGGCTGTTTTTTGGCAAAAAAGGCGGGCCGCTCTCGCTTACGGCGATGGAAGCGCTGGAAGAAGCTCTATGCTTCGGGTGGATTGATGGACAAATGCAAAGCCTTGACAGCACAAAATATAAGAAATATTTTTCGCGCCACAGGGCAAATAGTTAATGGAGTCATATGTATCAGAACATATTACAGTCATTTATGTACAACCCCGCACCCTACGAAAGCACCGGGATTTCTCTCTGGAATGACCCGCATATTGCAATTCGTGATACACCTCTCACAATCCGGCAAGGATTGAGAGGACAACTATGTCCTTAGGGGGTAAAATTTCACCAAGAGGATGATGGAATGGATTGGCTGAGTCAATTAAATGATGCGCTTCGATATATTGAAGATCATCTGGATGATGAAATCGAACTGGATCAGGTAGCGAAGCTGGCTTGCTGCTCCAGTTTTCACTTTCAGCGGATGTTCTCCTATATGGCGAATGTACCGCTGGCGGAGTATATTCGCAGACGGCGCATGACAAAAGCGGCTTTTGATTTGCAGAACACCACGGATAAAGTGGTGGATATCGCTCTGCGATATGGATACGATTCACCCACTGCCTTCAACCGCGCGTTCCAGAGCATACATGGCGCCTCGCCATCGGCGGCACGCAAAGAGGGCGTCACGCTCAAAGCCTACCATCCCATCAGCTTCAAAATAACGATACGAGGTGAAGCTGAGATGAATTACCGCATTGAAAAAAAGGACGGATTCCGCATCGTAGGCGTCAAGCTGGAGTGCCCGTGGACGCCGGAAAAACAAGAGGGATTTACCGAGGTACCCAAGTTCTGGATGGCGCACGGCCAGAAAGGAACGATACCTGAACTCTGCAAGCTGATGAATCAGGAGCCGATGGGTATCCTGGGCGTCAGCGCAGGAGACTGGCAAACCGCCGGAAGCTTTGACTACTATATCGCGGTCTCCAGCTCCCAGCCTGTGCCGGAGGGGATGTTCGCCTATGAGGTCCCGGCTTCCACATGGGCAATCTTTGAATGCAAGGGCGCAATGCCCGCCGCCATTCAAACCATGCAGCAGCGGATTATGACCGAGTGGTTCCCAAACAGCGGCTATCAGTACGCCGATGCACCTGATATTGAGCAGTATACCGATGGCGACCAGAGTAGTGAAGATTATGTCTGCTATATTTGGGTTCCGGTGCAGAGGTAAATTCAATTTTGCGCAAAAGCCAGGGCTCAGCGGATGAGAAATCAGCACAGTGTTTACAAAAGTAGAGCGAAAGAGAAAAGTGAGTAGATCGCTAGACAAAAAACACTATAATGTAAAAATACTGCATACAAGTGTAAAATGCAATCTGGGCAAAAATTAATATGTCTGCCGCAGTCCGTAATCTTGAGTGGACTGCGGCAGACATTATCTTGATACTAATTTAGCTGAAACTTTTTTTATTTCATTCTACGCAATTTGTGTGATAACAAGATGTGCTGAAACAGGTCTTGTTCCACCGGCAAGGGGAGTGATAGTTAGCGCTGTTGGATTACCCACCGGATTTCGCACGGTGAGAATTGAATTTACGACTGTTGTGGTTACAAGAGCCATACTTACAATCTGAGAAGTGCCTGTTGCCATACCAACTACAGTATACGCCAAATCAGCGCCATTGAGGGTTAATATCAATTGACCTGCTTCGTCTACACTAACTTGAAACAATACTTGATACGTGCCAATTGAACCTAGACTAAATGAACTAGCTGTCAATCGCGTAATAGTTGCTCCGCTTGTTGGCCCATCCTCTGGAAAGTCTACGTCACTACCTACTGCAACAGTTACAGCATTATCCGGAGGCATTAACGCATAAAAGTCTGCAAAGTTTAATACTCCAGTAGCCCCCGTTGCTCCGGTGGCACCTGTTGCGCCTGTATCACCTGTTAAGCCGGTTGCTCCGGTGGCACCAGTGGCGCCGGTCGGACCAGCCGGGCCAGTCGGGCCCTGGACCCCCTGTGGACCTTGCGGACCAACTATACCTTGCGGGCCAGTGGGGCCGGTGGGGCCGGTTGCTCCGGTAGCGCCGGTGGCGCCGGTAGCACCAGTGGCGCCAGTGGCGCCGGTGGGGCCGATGTCGCCAGTGAGCCCGGTGGCGCCGGTTGCACCAGTGGGGCCGGTTGCTCCGATGTCGCCAGTGAGCCCGGTGGCGCCGGTAGCACCAGTGGCACCAGTGGCACCAGTGGCGCCAGTGGCGCCGGTGGGGCCGGTTGCTCCGATGTCGCCAGTGAGCCCGGTGGCGCCGGTAGCACCAGTG